>Ga0209061_1005765_pt1 | contig 10518 bp, 10 predicted proteins | sample Coa_R1_10_FD_187157 | JGI IMG/M metagenome (GOLD analysis project Ga0209061, IMG submission 187157) | Surface soil microbial communities from Centralia Pennsylvania, which are recovering from an underground coalmine fire - Coalmine... | ecosystem: Environmental > Terrestrial > Soil >... | reverse complement strand
GACATAGCCTGCGACCAAGGCAAGCACGATCACCAGCGAGCCGATGATCACCGCCGCCCGCGACAGCTTGGGTAGCCGCAGGTTGCGGATATCGAAGACGGTGCTCAACCTTCTCTACCTCCCAAGCTTCCTCCCCCACCGCCTGGCTGGCTGTTTCCGCCTTCGCCCGGCGGGATGAACGGCGCCGGCAATTGGTTGCCGGGCCCCGGCGGCGCCGGCGGTCCGGGAGCCAGAGGTGGTGGCGGCGGCGCGGCGGCGGGATTCGCAGGCGCGGGACCCGCCACGGGCCCGGGCGGCTCGGAGCGTCCCCCGGGCGGACCCGGTGCGATCGGCACCGGCGTGCCCGGAACGTCGGGTGCGACCTCGCCCGGCCGCCCGCCGATCGAGATCCCCGGAGTGGGCGGCAGGCCGTTGGGGTTCGGTGGCGACGACAACACGTCGGGCAACGCCGGGTACGGCCCGTTTGGCCCGAACGGACCCATGTTCTGGTCGACGCCCGCGCACGGCATCGGGTTCCACGGCCGCGGCAGCAGGTCCGGCGTCGGCGCATACGAGCACGGCGAACCCGGCGCCACGGCCGGTCCCGGATGATCCGGCGTGCCCTCCAACACCGGGGGAGCCGGCGGCGGCGCACCGTTGGGGAATCGGGTGCCGTTGGGGTCGGGGAACCGGAACGCCGGCAGCCCCGCGCTGCGCCAGAACTCCTCCGGATCGAGGCCGCGCTTCTTGAACGCCGCATCCACCCACGGCTGCAGGATCCAGCCCGGCGTCAGCAAAAAGTTGGCCAGCGACACCTTGAAATACGGTCCTGACGCGACAGTTTCGTTGAAGGCGGCGATGGTCTTGGAGAGCAGGGTGACCGCAGTAGCCAGATCGTCCTTGCGTGCCACCAGCAGGTCACTGACGGTGCGCAGCTGCTCGAGCACGTGATTCAGGTTGGGGTTGTCGTTGATGACGCCCTGCAACTGCGTCGAGAGGGCGGAGACATTACCCAGCAGGGCGCCGATGGCCCGGCTTCGTTGGTTGAACGCCGCCAGCAGCGTGTTCGAGTTCACGAACAGGCGGTCGATTTGATCGCTGCGGTCCCCGAGCACACTGGCCACCTGGTTGGCCTGCTTGAGCAAGTGCGTGACCTGCTCGTCGCGCTTGCCGATGGTGTCGGAGAACTTGGCCACCCCGTCGAGGGCCTCACTCAGGTGCGGATAGGTCTCGTCGATGGTCTCCGACAAAACGTTCAGAGACCGCTTGACGGTGTCGATGTCCCAGCCCGCGGCGGCCTTGGTGACGTCGAAGAACGCGTCGTAAATCTGGTACGGGGTGGTGCTTTGCCCCAAGGGGAGTGTGCCGTTAGGACGCAGCGTCTGGGTGCCTCGCGGGTCGATCTCGAGCACTTTGCGGCCCAGGATGGTGTCGGTCTTGATCGCGAGCCGGCTCTCGGTGCCGATGGTTTGGGTGCCGGTCGAGAACCTCATTACGATGTGGTCGCCGTCAATCTTGATTCCCTCGACCTTGCCGACGTTCATGCCGGCGATGCGCACCTTGTCACCCTTGGCCAAGCCGCCCGAATCCGGGAACTGCGCGAAATAGATCGGACTGGCGAACAACATCGGGACACTGGTCAACGTTTGGCCCACGCCGACCACGAGCAGCGTGACGACAATGCCCATCAGGCCGATACGAAGCCGGTTGGCGGGTTCGAGCGTTCTCATTGCGGCGTGCACCTACCCGTCGGCTGCGTCCAGATCCTGACCGTGCGGACCGGCCCGCCTGGCTGTAACCCGTTGGTCTTCAGCGTCACATCGCACAAGTAGAAGTTCACCCAGTCTCCGTAGCTACCGACCGCGCGGCCCACTGTGTTCACCCCGGTCGGCGCGCGTTTCAGCAGATCGTCGTACTGATCGCGCTGATCGATGATCGCCTGCTGGATCGGGTCCAGGTAGTTGATGGTGTCGTGCAACAGGGCCCGGTTCTCAGCCAACAGATCGGCCACTGTTCCCGCGGCGTCACTGATGTGCGCGGTGTTGGCGGCCAGCGAGTCGGCGTGATTGTTCAGCCCGCTGATCAGTTTCTCGAAGTTGTCGACGGTCTCGTCGAACTGTTTGCGGTGCCTGACGGTGGTGTCGAGCACGATGTTGAGGTTCTTGATCACCTCGCCGATGGCCTGGTCACGCTCGGCGATGTGAGAGGTCAGTTGTGCTGTCTGGTCGAGGATGTCGTTGATGGTGCCGCCTTGGCCCTGGAAGACCGTGATGATGGACGAGGCGATGTTGTTGACCTTGTCCGGGTCCAGCGCCCGAAACAGCGGCTTGAAACCACCGATCAACGCGTCGAGGTCCAGAGCTGGCTGGGTGCGCGACAGCGGGATGAATCCACCGGGCGGCAGCACCCGATCGGAACCTTCGCCCTCCCCGCGCTTGAGCTCCATGTAACGGTCACCGATCAGGTTCAGGTAGCGGATCTGCGCGGTCGTCGACTGGTACAGCGGCACCCCGCGGTCGACGTCGAAGTCCACATGCACCTTGTGGCCGTTGTCGACCAGCTTGATCTTCTTGACCTTGCCGATCTCCACCCCGGAGGCGCGGACGAACTGCCCGTTGCGCAAGCCGCTGGCATTGCTGAATTCCGCAGAGTAGCTGTAGGTCCGGTCGAAGCGCATCTGACCGAACACCACGACGAGGAGCGCCGTGAATGCCAGCAACACCGTTCCGATGATGCCGAGCTTGATGACAGTGCCTCTGATACTCATGGGTTGATCGTGTTGTCCCCTACTTGGCGGCCCCAGACGTACTCGATTGCGTACGGCGACCCGACGTCCACGTGGTTGTACGGTGCCAAGCTGACGCCGGTATCCACCACCAGATACGGCGCCGGCCACAGCTCACGCGTGATCTTCTGCCAGCAACCCGGCGCACCGCCGGGCCCACCGCGAGCGTTGATACGCGGCAGGTTCTCCGGGTAGATATAGGGATTCGGCGACCCACCGACGAGTCCAGCCAACCCTGCGAGCCCCTGCGTAGCCGCTAACATCCCGATCCCCGGGAGAGACGCCAGGAGTCCCAACCCGGAAAGCAGCGCGACGTTGGTTCGCAGCTCGTAGCCGCCGAAGCCGCCGGTAAACGCGGCGACCTTCGGTTCGGCCTCGCTGATGTTGCGGACGGCACAGAAAACCTCCGGGGCGTAGGTGCGCAGCAGCTGGGCGCTGGGCACCAGATCGGCGGCGCCCCGGGCCAGGTACGGCCCGCCCCGGTTGACGACGTCGGCGCCGGTGTTGGCAAAGCCCGTCGCCGCCAACAACGCTTGATCCAGGTCCTTTTCGTGCTGGTGCAGTGTGCGCGCGGTGACGACCGCGTTGTTGAGGAAGTCGAACAGGTCCGGCGAGGCGTTGGCGTAGGTGTCGCCGAGGGTGGCCAGTTGCTGAATGTCGTGGCGGATGGTCGGCATCCGTGGGTTGACGTCGTCGAGGATGGCGTTGCCGTTGACGATCGACTGACCGAACTTGTCCCCCAACCCGTTCAACGCCTCCGCGGCCGCGGAGAGGGTCAGGTTCACCTTGACCGGATCAACCTTCTCCGAGATCGACATGATCGTCTGGAACAAGGTGTTGAACTCGGTGGTCACCGACCTGGCGTCGATCACATTATGTGGGGTGATCCGTTGCGGCGTGGGGTTTTTCGGTGATGTGAGCGAAACATACTTCTGGCCGAACACGGTGGTGGCTTTGATGTTGGCATCCACGTTGGCCGGAATCAGCTTGAGGTAGCGCGGGTACACGTCCAGGGTGAACTTGGCCGTTGGCCGACCGTCATTCTGGATCTCGGAGATGCTGGCCACCCGGCCGATCTGCACGCCGTTGTAGGTGACCTTCGCTCCGGGGTCCATCACCAAACCCGCCCGGCCCGACAGCATCGTCAGCTGCGTCTTGGCGGTGAAGTCTCCCTTGTATTGCAGGTACACCAGCCACAGCACCAGTGCACTGACCAACGCAACCACCACACCGGCCAACCTGTACGGCTGCGCCGGTGGCTTGTTTACCTTGCCTTGCAGAGTCGTCATGGCGTATCCCGTTGCCTTACACCGTGAATGCGAAGTTCGGGTCGACGCCGTAGAGCGCCATTTCGGCCAACAGCATGACGACGGGCGTCGAGACCAGCGAGAAACGCATCGAGCGGCCGACTGCCTCACCGACCCCGACCGGACCGCCGCTGGCGTTGTATCCGTAATAGCAATGGGTGAGCATCACGACCCCGGCGATGATGATGACCTCCACGAATGACCAGAACACGTCGTTGGGGCGCAAGAACGTTCGGAAATAGTGCTCGTAGGTGCCGGACGACTGTCCGTACAACACGGTCGTAAGCGCCTGCGGGGACAGGAAGGACAAGATCAGGCCCACCGAGTAGAGCGGGATGATCACCACGAGCCCGGCCAGCGCCCGAGTGGACACCAGGTACGCCATCGACTTGATGCCCATCACCTCCAGCGCGTCGATCTCTTCGCTGATTCGCATGGCGCCGAGTTCGGCGGTGGCGCCGGCGCCGACCGTGGCCGCCAGAGCGATGCCGGTGACGATTGGCGCGACCAGACGCACGTTGATGAACGCGGCGAGGAACCCGAGCAGGGTCTGCAGTCCGATGTGGCCCAGTGACGCGAGGCCTTGAATGGCGACCAGCGAGCCGGCGGACAGCGACACGAACGCGATGATGACCGCGGTCCCGCCGACGACGGCCATGGCGCCGGTGCCCATGCCGATCTCGGCGATCAGCCGCAGGATCTCCTTGCGGTAACGCGTTACCGCCCAGGCCATGTCGCGGCCGCCGATGACCGCGAACCAGCCCAGCTTTCCGGCTTCGTCAAGTGGTCGGGTGACGCTGCCGCCGTAGCGACGAAGGTTCGCGGATGCCCGCGGGAAGCGGGTCCGCAGGACTTGGGCCATGCTCATCCCAGGGCCCCCGTTCCGAATCGCACACCGATGGTGGTCAGCACCACGTTGACAGCGAACAGCGCCACCACACACAGGACCACAGTCTCGTTGACCGCGGTACCCAGACCCTTGGAACCGCCGCGCACCGTCAGCCCGCGGTAGCAACCGACCAGGCCCGCAATGAGTCCGAAGGTCAACGCCTTGACCGTCGCGATGACCACCTCGGGCAGTCCCGTCACCAGTGTCAGCGAGGACAAGTAGGCGCCGGCCGAGATGTTCTGCATGTAGACGCCGAACAAGAAGCCGCCGACAAGGCCGACCATGCACACCAGGGCATTGAGCAACATCGAGGCCAACGCGCAGGCCAGAACCCGGGGAACCACCAACCGATGGATGGGGTCGATGCCCAACACTTCCATCGCGTCGATCTCTTCGCGGATGGTGCGCGCACCCAGGTCGGCGCAGATGGCCGTGGACACCGCTCCGGCGACCACCAGCACCGTGTTGATCGGGCCGATCTGCGTGATCACGGCGATCCCGGCGCCGGCGCCGGAGATATCGGCGGCGCCGACCTGGATCAGCAGGATGTTGAACGTGAAGATGAAAAGCGCTGTCACCGGGACCGAGACCGCCATGGTCGGCAACAGCGCAACCCGCATGATGAACCAGCACTGCAGGATGAACTCGCGCCATTGAAATGGCACGCGGAACAACGCCTTTCCGGTCAGCGTGCACATCCGGAAGAAGCCACCGACGAGCACCAGCGGTGGACCGAGTTGGTCGCGAACATAATCGTGAAGCCGTGGCTGCGTCGTCGTCACCGGAGTCCCCTTACGACGGAACCGCGCGCCTTGCGACGTCGCGGCGGATCATGTCGCACGCCTCCTCCTTGCCCCATCCCAACGTGTGTGACCGCCGCCTCGTTACCCAGGGGTAGTAAGCGAGACCACAGGACCATACCCGATGGCACGCTCGCTGCGCACCGCATCCGCACTATTGACCTTTCGTCAGTTTGACCTGGGACCTTATTGTTATGTCAGCCTCCCGGGCCGCTGGCAGAATCACTTGATGCAGACGCGGTTTGGGAGGCTTTCGGCGCACCGTAGCGAGCCCGCAGTTCGGTCTTGAGCACCTTGCCCGCCGGGTTGCGCGGCAGAGCGTCGACGATCTCCAAGCCTTTCGGATGCTTGTAGCGCGCGAGCCGCTCGGTGAGGAACTCGTCGAGGTCCTTGAGGCTCAAGTTGTTTTGCGAGTGGTCCGCCGCGACCGCGGCCACCGCAATTGGCACCTCACCCCACTTCTCGTCCGGACGACCGATCACAGCGACCTCGACGATCGCGGGATGACTGGCCAGTACGTTCTCCACCTCGGCGCAGTAAATGTTCTCGCCGCCGGAGATGATCATGTCCTTCTTGCGGTCGACCACCCACACATAACCGTCCTCGTCCATCCGGACGAGGTCACCGGAGTGGAACCAACCGCCGGCAAATGCCTCCGCCGTAGCTTGCGGGTTGTTCCAATAGCCGCTCATCAATGTCGGTGCGCGGTAGACAATTTCACCCACTTCGCCGACAGCAACGTCGTTCATGTTGTCGTCGACCACCCGCGCGGAGACGGTCGGAATCACTTTGCCGACCGATCCTCGCTTACGAATCGCATCGTCACCGAGCAGCATGCAGGTGACCGGCGACATCTCGGTCTGACCGAACGCCGCCAGGATCTGGGTGCCCGGGAACGTTTCCGACATCTGGCGCAGCAGGGTGTCCGACGCAGGTGCAGCACCCCACGACATCACCCGCAACCGGACGTCGCGCGGATTCGCCTGCTGCGCAGCGCAAACCGCCTGCCACTGGGCCGGCACCAGGAAAATCCCGGTCACCTTCTCTGCGGCCAGGACGTCGAGCAACTGTCCGGGATCGAACGCGCCCAGTGGATGGATCACGGTCGGGATGCCGAGCAGCATCCCGGTCAGCATGTTGCCGATCCCGGCGATGTGAAAAAACGGCACCCCGATGAACCCGACGTCGTTGTTCAGGTCCGCGCCGCTGGTATAGAGGGCCGTCATTGTCTGCCCGGTCAGATTTGTGTGGGTCAGCACCGCGCCCTTGGGCCGTCCCGTGGTGCCCGAGGTGTACATGATCAGCGCCGGCGAGTCGTTGGGAATGTCGACGGGGTCGGGTGCGTCGCCGGATTCGTTGACCAGTTCTTCGTAGCCGACCACGCCGTCATCGCCGGCGGCCTCGGCGACGATGATCATGTCGAGTACCGGGGTGATGTCGCGGACGCCGGCGGCGACGGCGGCAAGCACGGGTTCGGTGACCATCGCCCGCGCCTGGCAGTCGTCGACCAGGAATGCGAGCTCGGTCGGCGTGAGCCGGAAGTTCACCGGGACCGCGATGGCGCCGAGCATGTTGGCGGCCAGCACCGATTCGACGAACTCGGGCCGGTTCAGCATCAGGATCATGACCCGGTCCCCGAACGCGACCCCGCGGCGGCTCAGCGCAGCGGCCAACGCGGTGACGCGGTCTCGAAGCTGGCCCCAGGTGATGGTTTTGCCCAGGAAACGCAACGCTGTCGCACCGGGCTGCATCAGTGCATGGCGCTCGAGTTGATTCACCCAGTTCTGCCGGCGGGACAGGTAGGGCTGTTCGGTGGTGGCGGTCAACTGCGCGGTCAACTAGCGGTCCCTTCGTCTTGTGGCGAAGTTGATATTTGATAAAACTTGGTGTTGTCTGGGTCACATTATGGTCTTGACGCCGCGAAGACAAGTCCCGTGAACGCGCCCGCTTCCGCGCATCCGCGTAGCCGTCCCCCGCTACGCCGGGCGCAGCTGTCCGACGAGGTCGCAGGGCATTTGCGGGCCGCGATCATGTCGGGCGCCCTGGCGCCGGGGACGTTCATCCGGCTCGACGAGACCGCTGCCAAGCTAGGCGTCAGCATTACCCCGGTGCGCGAGGCGCTGCTGAAGCTGAGCGGCGAGGGCATGGTGCAGCTGGAGCCGCACCGCGGTCATGTGGTGGTGCCGCTGACCCGCCAGGACATCGACGACATCTTCTGGTTGCAGGCCACCATCGCCAAGGAGCTCGCCGCGACGGCTGCGCAACGGATCACCGACGCGGAAATCGACGAGCTTGAACGGATCAACCAGTCGCTGGCGGCGGCGGTCGCGTCCGCCGACGTCGAGGCGATCGCGACCACCGAGTTCGCGTTTCACCGGGCCTTCAACCGGGCCACCGGGCGGATCAAGCTGGCCTGGTTTCTGTTGCATGCCGCGCGGTACATGCCGCTGCGGGTGTACGCCGCGGACCCGAGTTGGGGTGAGGCGGCGGTGGAGAACCACCGCCAGTTGATCGCCGCGTTGCGCCGCCGAGACGCCGCCGGCGTCGTCGAGCACACCAACTGGCAGTTCGTCGACGGCGCACGCCGGCTCACCGAGAAGCTGGACGACAGCGGGATCTGGGACTAAGAGTTGGCGGCGAGCTGCTCGGCGCGTTTTTTGAGATTCTCCGCCAGGTAGTCCAACACGTTGTTGGCCATCGACTTGACCATCGGTTTGGGCACCGACATCTCGGTCTCCACATCCATATCCACGGTCAGCAGCGATGTCGGTCCCATTTCGACGACGCTGAACAACTGCTCCTGTTTGGTGAACAAATCGCCCTGCTGCATGACGGTCTGAATCTGGTTCGGGCTTGGGTAGTACACCGCCTGGATGTAGGTGCCCTCGATGCCTTGCCATGCGGCGTCGAGCCGTAGCTGGCTGGGCCGGCCGTCGTCGTAGCGGGCCAGCACCCACAGACCTTTGATCTCCTCGTTCCATTGGGGATACGACTCGAAGTCGGCGACGATGGCCATGATCGAGGCCGCGTCGGCGGCGACTTCGACGGTCTTGCTCACGATCGGCATTGGGCTAGGTTATCCGACGCGAAACAGAAGCCATGGTCGTGATTTCGCAGGCTCCACAGCCTTGGCTTCTGTTTCGCGGCGGCGGCGCTACTCGACGCAGGCCGTCGAAAGCAGTGCCCTAATGGGGTCGGGTATCGGGTGCGGTTTGCGGCTGGTGCGGTCGACGTAGACGTGCACCCAGTGCCCGAGCGCGGCGATCGCCTGGTCTTCGCCGTCGGCGAGTTCTTCACCGGCCCGGAACACGCCCAGCCGATAGGTGACGCTGCTGCGCCCGAGTCGGGTCACGGCCAGGCCGACGACCAGACGCTGCGGGAAGTGCAGTTCGGAGAAGTAGCGGCAGCCCGATTCGGCGACGATGCCTTGCACCGGCGTCGTGACGGGATCGACGTCTGTGATGGTCGTGTTGATCCAGGCGTTGATCGCGGTGTCGAAGAGCTGGTAGTAGACGGCGTTGTTGAGGTGGCCGAACATGTCGTTGTCGGCCCATCGGGTGAGCACGGGCCAGAGCACCGGAAAGTCGCGGCTGGTCAGATTGTCCGGTGTGGGCGGTACCGACGTCATGGTTGTATTCGAACATGCTGCAAATCCGGGGCGCCGTGCTGGAGCGCATCGGATTGCCGCGGCCGTACGCGCAATCTCGGCCGATCAGTGTCACCGAGGTCGAGCTGGCGCCGCCCGGCGCCGGTGAACTCCAGGTGCGCATCGAGGCAGCCGGCGTATGCCACTCCGACCTGTCGGTGGTCGACGGCAACCGGGTGCGGCCGGTGCCGATGCTGCTGGGCCACGAGGCGGCCGGGATCGTCGAACGGGTCGGCGACGGCGTCACCGACGTCGAGGTGGGCCAGCGGGTGGTGATGGCGTTCCTGCCGCGCTGCGGTCGGTGCGCGGCGTGCGCCACCGACGGGCTGACGCCCTGCGAGCCGGGTAGTGCCGCCAACACCGCCGGGACTCTGCTGGGCGGCGGCATGCGGCTTCGTCGTGACGGGAAACCGGTGTATCACCACCTGGGGGTGTCGGGGTTTGCGACGCATGCGGTCGTCCATCGCGCCAGCGTCGTTCCCGTCCCGGACGACATTCCGCCCGGTGTGGCGGCGCTGCTCGGTTGCGCGGTGCTGACCGGCGGCGGCGCGGTGCTCAACGTCGGCAAACCGATCGCGGGGCAGACGGTTGTTGTCGTCGGCCTCGGCGGAGTGGGCATGGCGGCGGTGCTGACCGCGCTGGCGCACGACGACGTCCGCGTAGTCGCCGTCGACCAACTACCTGAGAAGCTCACGGCCGCAGAGGGTCTCGGCGCGCACCAGACCTACACGCCGAAGGAGGCCGCCGATGCCGGCGTCAAGGCGCCGATCGTCGTCGAGGCCGCCGGTCACCCCGCCGCGCTGCAGACTGCCATCGAGTTGACCGCTCCGGGCGGCCGCACCATCACGGTGGGGCTGCCGCCGCCAGAGGCCCGGATCACCGTGTCGCCGTTGGGTTTTGTTGCCGAAGGCCGGTCGCTGATCGGCAGCTACCTGGGCTCCGCGGTGCCGGCCCGTGATATCCCGCGGTTCGTGCAACTATGGCGTGCGGGCCGGCTGCCGGTGGAGGCGCTGGTGTCTTCGACGATCGCCTTGGACGACATCAACGAGGCGATGGATCGCCTCGCCGACGGCACAACCGTGCGTCAGCTGATCGCCTTCTAGGCGTGGCGA
>Ga0209061_1005764_pt1 | contig 10525 bp, 6 predicted proteins | sample Coa_R1_10_FD_187157 | JGI IMG/M metagenome (GOLD analysis project Ga0209061, IMG submission 187157) | Surface soil microbial communities from Centralia Pennsylvania, which are recovering from an underground coalmine fire - Coalmine... | ecosystem: Environmental > Terrestrial > Soil > Unclassified... | reverse complement strand
ACTTTCAGATTACTATATACTACTTCTGCATTGCTGCCCCCCGCAACCGACGTTGCCAAAAAACCCACACCCTCATTCTGGTCGGACGGCGGATAATGATTATCTATGTCCTGCACCTGTGTGAGAAAACTGCCATTTATGTAGAACATAAAGGTGTTGTTACGAGCGATCAATTGCAGAAAATTGGTGACATGGTAGCCAATGTGCAAAAGCGGCGTTGGACTCCAATCTTTTAGCGCGGTAACGGTCGAGCCTTGCTCCCAGGAAATTTTGTAGTTGCCCTGGTTATCGACCTCGAAAAGGTAGCCATCGTAGTTGCCGATCAAGTTAGCGCTCACGCGGAAGAAAACGCCGCCGGAGTGGCCGCTGTACAGGTTGACGTCGACCGAAAGCGCCAGGTTGCCAAAGCTGTAGCCTTGCTCGCGGCATCCGTGAAAGTAGGTAAAGGTAGCCGGCTGCGTGACGTGATAGCCATCGCTGGCAAAGAAGCACTGGTTGCTCTGGTCCCAATCGGCATTCTGCGTGGTAGGATTGTTGGCATCATTGAGCACATCCTGATAAGCCAGCGTGCCAGAAGTCGCGGTGGCTATCGGTCCTGCCGTCGCGGTGGCCTGCGCTCCTACCGTGGCAGTGGCACCTGCGCTCGCAGAGGCCGTAGCCTGCGCGCGGGCGGTCGCGGTGGCCTTGACTCCAACCTGCGCGGTCTGCGTCAGGTCAGGCGCGGGCGAACCCTGACCAACAGGACTTTGCCCTGGCGTCACGCCCGGCGTGGGTGCCAGCGACCCCGGATGATTTGCCAGCACATAGCCAACAGGTACGGCGATGATCAACAGGGCCAGCACTGCCAGGGCGATGAGAAAAGGCATGCGCCGGGAAGGGGGGCGCCGGGGTACATATGGTCCACCAGGCTCTCCAGCCCCGGAAGACCCCGGCAGCACCAGCGGCGGCGGAGTCAGAGCCGGCTCGCTCAGCTCTGCCGGAGGCGACAGTACAAAGTCCTCGGTCGCGGCGGCCAGCGGGGAAGGATGCACCACCGGTGAATTAGACGATGGCGCAGCTGATAACGGACCCATCGCTACAGATGATGCACGTTCAGTCCGCGCCAGGCTGACTCTGGCCTCAGGGGACTGAACCGCCCGGCAGAAGGCTTCGGCCAGTTCAGTCGCGCTGCCATAGCGCAACTCCGGCTTCTTCTCCAGCCCCCGCAAGATCACGCGTTCAACCCGGGCGGAGAGCTGCGGTACGTAGAGACGCGGTGATGGCGGCTGCTTGTTTACATGCATAGAAATCAAAGCCAGCTGATTATCCGCGCTAAAGGGCATACGACCCGTGACCATCTCGTAGAGCAGCACACCCAGCGAATAGAGGTCGCTACGCGCGTCGGCCCGGCGATGCACCTCAAAAAGTTCCGGTGCGACATAATCGACCGTGCCAAGTACATTGCCGGTGCTGGTCAACTGCGTGGCTTCGGTCGTAATGCGCGCAATGCCGAAGTCGGTTAGATAGCAGCGCCCCTCGTCGTTGAGCAAAACGTTCGACGCCTTGATATCGCGATGCACGATATTCTCGCGATGAATATAATCCAGCGCGCCAGCGATATCGCTCAAGCATGTACACACCTCGTCCAGGCTCAGCGGAGAGCGCCGGATACGCAGGCGCAACGTGCCACCAGTCAATAGGGGCATAACGATATAATAGCGCGTCACGCCATCCAGCGGGGCCTCGCCGGTGTCGTATATTTCGACCAGATGAGGATGGTGCAGCCTGGCCATAACGCGCGCCTCGCGAATGAAACGCTGCAACATCTCCTCGTCTTCGCGTTTGAAGACCTTGACCGCCACGACCCGGTGAAAAACGGGATCGTATGCCTCGTAAACGTTGGCCATTCCCCCCTTGCCAATCAGCCGGCGCAACTCATAGCGATCGAGCGTCTTGCCCTCCAATTCAGCCATACCGCGTGTCTCCTGATGCCAATGCACATATCACGGAATGGAGCAACGCCCCTTGCGCGTCGTCTGCCCCACCCGGATGCGCACAGGGCGTCTCTCCAATGGACGAGATATCGTCGTTTCCCTACTATATTCAAACGATTGATATTAGCTGAAGTTACCTGGAGTTTTTTCACACGACAGGCTATTTCGACTTGATCCCAATTCCCGCGCGTTTATACAGCGCCTCCGCATGCTTCTGCGCCTCTGCGATGATTTCCTTTCCTGCACCAGAAAATTCTGCGCTCAATCCTATCATGGGAGCGAGTATAAAAATACTATCTTAACAGGCGGGATTGTGCTATACTTACTCTAATAAAACTCACTCATGGAGGTGCTTATTATGGCAATTGTATCTGTCCTCTCTGTCTCTACGAGGCGGGAGATCGCAGGCTGAGGAAATATATTCGCTGATCCCATACATACGTGTTAGCGGAACATGTACCATCCGGTGCGCTCGCGCTCTTCATTGCTCTCACAGGCCATATATGATGTAGATACGCAGCGCTACTTGTGTCTTTCCTCTTCTTTCTCCGATCTCCAGGCGCTTATACGTTGCGACCTGTTCTTTCTCTACCTCTAGAGACACCTTTTCAACCAGCGTCAAATGACGCTCTTCCCATGACACTCATGTCGCTGAAGATGGCCTTCTATTGCCCTTCAGCCTGCCTTAAAGGAGCTTTTGCTTTGAAGCACATTTCTGAACAGGACCCGGACGAAGAATCCGTTACTTTTGTGAGGATCAAGCCAGGCGCACGCGAACGCGCCCGGCAGGCCAGGATGGAGGCTCGCGTCAAGCCGACGAAAAAGGCCAGCTACGAGAGCAGTTCCGCCGTACAGCGCTGGTTAAAAACACAGGCGTATGAAGGCGGGGACGATGAGAAGCAGCCTGCGTTTAACCCTGCCTTTCTGGCTTCGCAGCGTGATGCCCCCTGGCTGCTCTCCTCGCTGACGCCCCTGTACGCCCAACATCTGATTACCGACGTTCTGCACGAAGCGCATAGTGGGAAAGAGGCCACGGTATATTGTTGCGCCGCACACCCTTCGACAGGCGTGGAATACCTGGCAGCGAAGATCTATCGCCCGCGTATGTTTCGCAGCCTGCGCAACGATGCCATCTATCGCTTCAGTCGTATACAGCGTGATGAAGAGGGCCAGGCGGAGCATGGTAATAGCCGGCGGGGAAGCGCAGCCACGCGCAAAAGCGAGAAAGGACGCGCCGCTCAGGTGGCCGCGTGGATCGAGTATGAATACCTGACCCAGCGCCTGATGTACGAGCATGGAGGCGATGTGCCCAGGCCCTTCGCACAGGTGGGAAACGCAGTTTTGATGGAATATATCGGTGAGGCCGGACAGCCAGCGCCACGTTTGAGCGATGTTACCCTTGAACCAGGAGAAGCAGAGAAGCATTTCGAGTGTATTCTACGCAATATCGAATTGGCCTTGGAGCATGGACGCATTCATGGCGACCTCTCAGAGTACAACGTTCTCTACTGGCAGGGCAAGGTCACACTGATCGATTTCGCTCAAGCTGTCGATCCCTATCACAACTCCGATGTCTATTCGCTCTTTGCTCGCGACATCGAACGCATCTGCCGGTACTTCTCGCTCTATGATCTCGCATCCGACGCACGAGCATTAGCCCGCGAGATCTGGACACGCCACATGGGGCCGCTGCCCGAATTACTCTGATGCGATCCATTTGAGTCACGTCTTTCCACGGGATAGAGTGATGCCCCGGCGACAAGCCCTGGACACGTAGCTCCATCCTGTGGAAAAGACACCCTTTTTTATGGAAAGGTGTTATCAACAAACAGATTTGCATCTATGAGAGAAGCTATGGTACATTATTTGAATACCTGACATATTATATAGCTATCTATTTGGGATAACACCTGCCCCGACGAGTGTCCCTTTTTAATCAGGCCAACAACGATGGAGCTGTTCCGAAAGAGAGAGAAACATGCAGCAAATACAGGAACGGGAGATACAACAGAAGGAGGAAAAGTCGCGTATCTCGCGTATCGAGAGAAAATTCCAGGGGTATATGTACAGGTATGCTGAGAGGCGTCAGGAGAAAAGCCGGTGGCAGGCAGTGATAAGCTATCTGGCTATCCTCCCCATAGTTGCGATCACACTTCTGCTGACCTTCGGTCTGCAAAAGGTGACGCAGGGCCTCTTCTTGCGCTCAGGCGCGCTGGTGCTGGCTATCGCGATAACTTCGCTGCTGTTAGGCTGGGGGCCGGCGCTGGTCCTAACGTTTCTGGGTGTTGGTCTGCTCGATTACTTTATCGTTACGCCCTACGGGGAATGGTCCATTATCAGATGGCCCGAAGTGCTGCAGCTACTGCCGTATTGCCTGGCAGGTATCACAATTGGCCTGCTCTCCCGCCTGCGGGATACGGGTTGGCTTGCCGCGCGCGAACAGGCTCGCAAACTGGCTGAGGCTAATCAAAAGCTAGAAGATGAGGCCCGGCTCAGAGACCGCTTCCTTTCCATGACATCCCACGAGCTTAAAACGCCTATCACCAGTATTCGTATGCAATTACAGCTTTTGCAGCGACAATTAAAAAAACAAGAGGCGGGCAAGAACGCGTCCACTTTGCAGGCGCTGGGCAAGATCGATGAACGCACAAATGCATTGACAGAGATGATTGATGAATTGCTCGATTTTTCGCGTAGCCAGCAGCCCCAGGGAACCTGGAGGCACGATTTGCTGGATATGAACGCCCTCTGCCAGGAGGTCATAGAAGATCAGCGCCTGGCCACAGGCAGAACGATCCAGTTGCAAACCGCCGCCTCGCCCGCGAGCGTGTGGGGCGATGCCCAGCGCCTGGCCCAGGTGGTAAACAATCTTGTGAGTAACGCCAGCAAGTATTCGCCATCCTCTGAAGCAATTGAGGTAGTTGTGGAAAGTGATCAGGGAGGGGTGATAGTGCTAGTGCGTGATCATGGCCAGGGCATCGAGCAAGACCAGCTTGCGCATATCTTCGAGCCATTCTATCGCACACCGGAAGCGCAGTCCTCGGCCCCAGGCGGTTTGGGGCTAGGGCTGGCTATCACCAAACAGATCGTGAATTTCCACCACGGCCGGATCTGGTGCGAATCCGGGAAAGGGCGCGGCTCCACTTTCTTTGTGGTACTGCCGTTTGCCGCCAGGGAGCAGGCTCGCGAGCAACATTCCGCCAAGAAGTAGGTACGAGTGGCTCTGCCGATGTTTGCTACCGTTACCCTGCTCTTCAGTCTGCTGGCCGCAATTGTCGTGCTGGCAACCATAGCGGCGCGTTTTCACCTGCCCTACGCTATTGTGCTTGTGCTGGGCGGACTGGCACTTGGCTTTGTTCCTGGCTTACCTTCCATCCAACTTGATCCACACCTGCTGCTCTTTCTCATGTTGCCGCCACTGATCTACTCCTCTGCCTGGATGACTTCCTGGGAGGCGTTTCGGAGCAACCTGCGCCCGATTTTGCTGCTTGCGGTGGGTCTGGTCCTGGCTACCATGACGGTCGTGGCTGTGGTAGCCCATACGCTGATCGGGCTGGCGTGGCCGGCGGGCTTTGTATTGGGCGCGGTAGTCGCTCCGACAGATGTGGTGGCAGCCAGCGCGACCGCCCGGAGCGCGGGACTCTCTCGGCGATTGGTAACAGTAATCGAAGGAGAGAGTATGGTCAACGACGCTACCGCTCTGGTGGTCTACCGCTTTGCCGAGACTGCGGTGATCGCTGGCAGCTTCTCGCCAGTGCAGGCAATCTGGCAGTTCGTACTTGTCAGCCTGGGCGGACTACTTGCCGGGCTGGCGGTAAGCTGGCCGGTAGCCTGGTTTCATCACCGCCTGGACGACCCGCTCATCGAAATCGCGCTCACTCTGCTTACTCCTTTCGCGGCCTATCTGCTCGCCGAGACGCTGCATGCCTCAGGATTCCTGGCCGTCGTGGCCGCTGGATTGTATCTGAGTCGCCAGTCATCGCGCTTTTTCTCCTCCAGCACGCGCCTGCAAGCCAATGCCGTCTGGGAAGTGCTGGTATTTCTGCTCAACAGCTTTCTCTTCCTCTTGATCGGCCTACAACTGCGCACCATCCTGAGCGGACTGAGCGAGCGCGCTCCGCTTACGCTGCTCTGGTATGCGTTCCTGGTCTGGCTGACCATCGTCGTCGTGCGTATGCTGTGGGTCATTCCCTCAGCTTTTCCCTCGATCCTGCCCAGGCGTCATCGCGCTCATCCGCAAGAGCCACCTGCCTGGCGCAGCGTATTGATCGTCGGCTGGACGGGCATGCGCGGTGCAGTTTCACTGGCGGCTGCCCTGGCCCTGCCGCAGATCATCGCGAGCGGCAAGCTATTCCCCGATCTTGACCTGATCCTCTTTCTGACCTTCTGTGTCATCCTGTTTACGCTAGTAGGACAGGGCTTGAGCCTGGGCCCGCTAATCCGCCAGCTCCATCTACCGGTGGATGAAGCGCACGAGCAAGAGTATAACCAGGCTCATCTGGCCGCCGCCCGCGCCGCACTGGCTCGCCTGGACGAACTGGCGAGCGAAGAGTGGGTTTCCGAGGAAGATCTGGCCCACGTGCGTTCCCTCTATGAGAGCAAAATTCATGATTACACCACGCGAGTTGGTGAAGCCGTGCAAGACAGCGCGCAGGTGGGTAATCGAAGCGAAAACAGGCGCCGTCTGCGTCACGAGGTGCTCCAGGCTGAACGTGCCGCCGCAATCCACCTGCGCGACCGGGGGCGTATCGACGACGAGGTGCTGCGCCTGATGGAGCGAGAGCTGGACCTGGAGGAGCAGCGCCTGCAAACCAACCGGTAAGAAACAGGTGAATACCTATTGACTAGCATTTGACCTATTGAATATGATATACTCCCTACATGGAACATATATCTCTCGCGGGGGAAGAAAAGCGTCCCTATCATTCGCGTGTGCGCCAGCGCCAGGCCAGGGAGACACAGCGGTGCATCCTGACGGCAGCACGCTCACTATTCGAGAACCAGGGCTACGAGGCGACAACGCTGGAAGCCATTGCCGACCTTGCCGAGGTCTCGCCCAAAACTATTACAGCCGTGTTTGGCTCCAAGCGCGCGTTGCTGGCTGAAGTAATCAATCCCAGGACATTCAGCGCGCCCGCTCAGCAGCTTATCGAGGAACTGCGCGCGGTCAAGGACCCGGCGCGGAGACTCTCGCTGGTAGCTCAGATCACCCGCCAAGCTTATGAGCCACTGGTAAGCTCGCTGGAATTACTACGAACAGCCAGCGCTGTAGCACCTGAACTGGCGGAGGTAAGACAGCAGATTGAGGCGAGGCGGCGCCAGAACCAGGCCGGGTTGATTGCCTTTTTACGCGAGCAGAAGGCACTGCGTTCCAGCCTATCGTTTGAGGAAGCAACCGACGTGCTGTGGGCGCTGACTAGCTACGATCTCTATCGCATGCTGGTCGTGGAACAAGGCTGGCAGCCAGAACGCTATGAGGAGTGGCTGGCGCAGATCCTGATCGAGCATCTGCTTGTTTCCTGCTAAGGGATGCCTTTCAGCACAGTCCCTTTTCTCAAGAGAAAGTCAGATTGGCCCTTGAAGCTGTTGATTGACAGAAGGAGAAACAACAACGTGGGTTCAGCCAGTTCTCTCTCTAATCCGGGAGCAGGATCGCGAGTACCTGCTTTTTTTAAAGTACAGCGCATTTTTCTCTCTATTTGTATGGTATTGCCATTTCCACTCCTGATCCTGAATCTTGTAACGGCTGGGAATCTCAATCCCGCTAACGGAAGCATTGCGATTGCCAACGTAGCGCAGATGTCTCTCCCACCTCTTCTTGACCTGGCCTTCGTTACCACCAGCACCTTTTTGCTGCTATTTGGATTCCTGGGCATGACATCTCTGGCCATGTCACGCTCACCCTGGCTGGCCAGTATCGGAGGGGCGCTCTCGCTCATCGGCACGATGACGACCACCGCCTTTATCATCCAAAGCGACATGACCTACGACATGGCACAGATCGGGAACAGCCCGCAGTTCATTGTCTTATGGAATCGACTCAACAGTGATGCACTCATGACAGCCTTCTTAATCCTTTTCATCGCCGGCTTTGTGGGTGGTCCCCTCTTGCTTGGCATCGCACTTGGCCGGGCACGGGCGATTCCTCTCTGGGCCGCCTCAGCAATTGTTCTCAGCCGTCTGCTTTTGCTCATCGCCTTTCCAGCCCATCTCAACTCTTCCATCGTCGACCCGGTTTCGTATGGTCTGTTCTTGCTTGGCAGTATTCCTGCCGCCTTTGCGATGCTTAAGTTCAAGAAGGAGGAGAAATCAGCACCATCGAGCCTCTAGTGTCCAAAGCAGAGGAATATATTATGACAACTTCATTCAGCACTCATTCATCAGCATTCGCCGATGCCCGCGCCGGATAAAGATCGTACTCGCTTGAGAGATGGTTTCCATTTCCCCGCAGATTTGGTATCTTTACTATCAATCTCTGAAGAGCAAAGGGAAGCGAGAGATCCGCCTTCTGCGGGGGCAAGAACCAGTAAAAGGAGCGAGAGATCGATGAAATGCGTGCGAAAAACAAAGGCAAGCAGGAAAAGAATATTTGGATTGCGGGCGCGCACGATTCTTTTATACCTGGTTGTAGCAGTTCTGTATGCCCTGGCGCTCGAATTGCTGGTCGCTTCGGGCTGGTACATCTTTATCACCCATTCTCCTTATATTAATGCTCTCCAAAAGGCCCATCAGATCCCGCCGTACCTGAACCTGGTTCAGGACGTACTGACCAGTTCCATTATCTGGGTTGTCCTGGTCACGCCCCCCAGCCTGATCTTCGGGGTGCTCGTGACGAGGGGATTGGTAAGGCGAGTGAGACGGCTCGTTGAGGCCACAACGCGCTTCGCGGAGGGCGATTATAGCCAGCGAGTGGATGTCCGCCGGCGGGATGAGGTCGGGCTTCTGGAAGAGCGCTTTAATCAGATGGCTCAACAGCTGGTAGAGAGCATGCGCAAGGAGCAGGAATTGATCGAGCGGAACACGCGCATGGAGGAGCGCGCGCGCATTGAGCAGGAGATGCAGACCGCACGGCAGATCCAGCACTCACTCCTGCCCAAAGAAATACCCGCGCTGGCTGGCTGGCAACTCGCGACCTATTATCAACCGGCCAGGGAGGTAGGAGGTGATTTGTACGACTTCTTTGTGCTTGAGGATGGCCGCCTGGGCCTGGTAATCGGCGATGTGGCCGATAAGGGCATCCCTGCTGCTATCGTCATGGCCAGTACACGCAGCATGCTACGAGCTGCTGCTCAGTCCTCCGCTTCACCCGGCGATGTTCTGGCGCGCGTCAACGACCTGCTCTACGCAGATACGCCAGAGAGAATGTTTGTCACCTGTTTCTACGCCATTCTAGATCCCAGGAGCGGGCAACTGTGCTACGCCAACGCGGGGCACGACCTGCCCTACCAACGCCTGAACGGCCAGGTCGCAGAACTGCTGGCTACCGGCATGCCGCTTGGCCTGATGCCGGGCATGCGTTACGAGGAGCACGAAGTATGCATCACTGCTGGCGAAAGCGTGCTGTTCTACAGCGACGGCCTGGTCGAAGCGCACAATCCCGCCCGCGAGATGTTCGGCTTTCCACGACTGAAATCTCTGCTCAGCGAGCAGTGCGACCACGCCTCGCTCGTTGACTACCTGCTAGATGAACTCAAAAGCTTTACCGGCGAGGAATGGGAGCAAGAAGACGATGTCACACTGGTGACGTTACATAGAGTCATGTAGCCTCCCTTCACTAATGTGACCGATCACATCTATAAAGGTCGGTATTTTCACTTATCCGCCCCTAAAACATCTTTCGATACATTATTATCACTCTATACCTATTGATTTTCACCGAATTTGTGGGTATAATTTTTTGTGACCGATCACAAAATAGTGAGAGGGTGAGAGGAAAAAGACGTTTTTCATGGAGAACAGGCGAGCAGATCGCAAAACTGTAGAGCATACAAACGTATGTGTATACATCCTGTCTACTTGCTGTCTAGTACTTGACTAGAGCAGGCAGGACTGACGAAGTGGAGGATAGCGCCGCAACAGCTAGGGAGTCATGGCCAGGAAAAAGAGGGAGTCGTATGAGATTGATACGAGCACCACCGCCGAATCAGAAAAAAGAAGAGGTTGTTTGTTCGCATGTTTTGCCGAGCGAGCAACGATTGATGCAAAGATTGCTGATTGTAACGAATAGAGTCAAGGAGGATAATACCTGTGTTACGCAAAACTACTGTTGTCATGCTTGTTTCTCTGGCCTTAATAGCCCTGCTCGCCACCGCGCTCGTCGGGCTACCGGGGAGGACTGTTCTGAAGGCCAGCGCCGCAGGGGTGCCAGCCGCTGCGCCAGCCGATCCCCTGGTCGGATTCGGCGCAGGCACGACGGGCGGTGCAGGCGGCCCAACGGTCACTGTGACAACGCTCTCAGCTCTCGAAAGTGCGGTAAGCGGCTCCTCGCCCAAAATAGTGCAGGTGAGCGGAACCATCACTGGCGACACCAACCTTATGGTGGGTCCGAACAC
>Ga0209061_1005763_pt1 | contig 10529 bp, 8 predicted proteins | sample Coa_R1_10_FD_187157 | JGI IMG/M metagenome (GOLD analysis project Ga0209061, IMG submission 187157) | Surface soil microbial communities from Centralia Pennsylvania, which are recovering from an underground coalmine fire - Coalmine... | ecosystem: Environmental > Terrestrial > Soil > Unclassified... | reverse complement strand
CGGGCCGGCTGGGTCGCCCTGGCGGGCGCGGGCCCCGGCGACGAGGGGCTGCTGACGGTGCGCGCGGCCGAACTGCTCGGCAGGGCCGCCCTCGTCATCGCCGACGGGGCCCATGCGGCCGCGGCGCGCGGCCGCATGGGCCCCGGCGCGCGGCTGGAAGAACCCGCTGGCGGGGCCGCGGTGCCGCGCGCCCTCATCCAGACGGCGAGGGACGGTGGCCTCGCGGTGCGGCTGTATGGCGGCGACCCGCTGCTGAACGGCGCCGCCGCCGACGCGGCGGCCTGCGCCGTGGCGGGGGTCAGGTTCGAGATCGTGCCCGGCGTGCCGGACGCGACCGGGATCCCGGCGTACGCGGGCATCTCGCTGGCCGAGCCGAACGGCGAGGTCAGGGTCACCCACGCCGCCGAGGCCAGCCGGGTGGCCTACAGCCCGGCGACGCTCGTCGTGCTCGGCGTCGGCGCGGGCCCGGCCGACCTCGGCAAGATGCTGATGGCGGCGGGCTGGCCGGAGGCGACCAGGGTCGCCATCACCTGGGACGGGACGACCACCGCCCAGCGGACGGTGGTCTCCACCCTGGGCCGCATCGGCCCTGACCTCAAGGCCGCCGGCGTGTCCCTGGCCAACACCACCGGCTCGGCCATCGCGGTGGTGGGCGAGGCGGTGGCGGCGCGCGAGCGGCTGTCGTGGTTCGAGACCAAGCCGCTGTTCGGCTGGCGGGTCCTGGTGCCCAGGACCAAGGAGCAAGCCGCCGCGGTGTCGCAGCGGCTGCGTGAATACGGGGCGGTGCCGGAGGAGGTGCCGACGATCGCGGTGGAGCCGCCGCGGACGCCGCAGCAGATGGAGCGCGCGGTCAAGGGCCTGGTCACCGGCAGGTACCAGTGGGTGGCCTTCACCTCCGCGAACGCGGTCCGCGCGGTGCGGGAGCGGTTCGAGGAGTACGGCCTGGACGCCAGGGCGTTCGCGGGCGTCAAGGTCGCCGCGGTGGGCGAGCAGACCTCGGCGGCGCTGCGCACGTTCGGCATCCGGCCGGACCTGGTGCCGGACAAGAACCAGTCCGCGGAGGGCCTGGCCGCGGTGTGGCCGCCGTACGACGACGTGCTCGACCCGATCAACAGGGTGCTGCTGCCGCGAGCCGACATCGCCACCGAGACCCTGCTCGCCCGGCTGATCGACCTCGGCTGGGAGGCCGAGGACGTGACGGCGTACCGCACGGTGCGCGCGGCGCCGCCGCCCGCGCCGATCCGGGAGGCGATCAAGGGCGGCGGCTTCGACGCGGTGCTGTTCACCTCGTCCTCGACGGTGCGGAACCTGGTCGGCATCGCAGGCAAGCCGCACGCGGTCACGGTGATCGGGGTCATCGGCCCGCAGACCGCCAAGACCGCGGCGGAGTTCGGGCTGCGGGTCGACGTGACGGCCCCCAGGCCGTCGATGACGGCCCTGGTCGACGCGATGGCAGAGTACGGTGCCCGGCTGCGGGCCGCCGCGGTCGAGGCGGGGGAACCGGTGCGGCGGCCGAGCGAGCGCCGCCGGGGCGCGCGGCGCAGGCCGCGCTGACCGGCGCCGGACCGCACGGGCCGCGCCCGATGAACGGCACAGGCCGCGCACAACGACAGGAGCCGACATGAACGCTGGATATCCCATAGCCAGGCCCAGGCGGCTGCGCCGCACGCGCGCGCTGCGCGCCCTGGTGGCCGAGACCTCGCTGCGGCCGGCCGAGCTTGTGCTCCCGCTGTTCGTCAAGGAGGGCATCGGCGAGCCGCGGCCGGTCGCCTCGATGCCGGGCGTCGTCCAGCACACCAGGGACAGCCTGCGCAAGGCGGCCGCGGACGCTGCGGATGCCGGGGTGGGCGGGCTCATCGTGTTCGGCGTTCCCGCGGCCAAGGACGGCCGGGGCTCGGCGGCCGACAACCCGGTCGGCATCTCGCAGCTTGCCCTCGCCGACCTGCGCGCCGAAACCGGTGACGCGTGCGTGATCATGGCGGACCTGTGCCTGTGCGAGTACACCGACCACGGCCACTGCGGCGTGCTCACCGACGACGGCGAGGTGGCCAACGATGCCACCCTCGAGCGCTACGCCGCCATCGCGGTCGCCCAGGCGGACGCGGGCGCGCACATGGTCGCGCCGAGCGGGATGATGGACGGCCAGGTGGCGGCGATCAGGGCGGCGCTGGACGCGGCCGGCCACGGTGACGTCGGGATCTGCGCCTACTCCGCGAAGTACGCCTCCGCCTTCTACGGGCCGTTCCGCGAGGCCGCGGAGGGCGCGCCGAGGTTCGGCGATCGCGCGAGCCACCAGCAGGACCCGGCCAACGCCGTCGAGGCGTTGCGTGAGGCGGCGCTGGACGTCGACGAGGGCGCCGACATGGTGATGGTCAAGCCGGCGCTCGCCTACCTCGACGTCATCAGGCGCGTCGCCGACGCGGTCCCGGTCCCGGTCGCCGCCTACCAGGTCAGCGGCGAGTACGCGATGGTCGAGGCGGCGGCGGCCAACGGCTGGCTGGACCGCGACCGGGCGATCATGGAGACGCTCACCGCGATACGGCGCGCGGGGGCGGGCGTCATCCTCAGCTACTGGGCCGCGGAGGCGGCGCGCTGGCTGCGCCGCTGAGGCCGCAAAGCGCGAACTTTCAATCAAGCACGGCCGCGGGCGCTCTACCATAGGTGACACGCATCCACCGGAGTGGCAGGAGCCTATGGTCGACGTGGCGAGGTTGCGCGGCCGCGGCCGGGCGGCGGCCCGTCACAGGGCGCTCGGCGCCGCGGCAGCGCAGTACGCGTCCATGGGCTGGCCGGTGTGCCCGGGCGCGCATCGCTACCGCGGCGCGCGCGGCTCGGTGGAGCCGGGCCGGGCATGCTCCTGCGACAGGGTCGGGTGCCCGGCGCCCGGCGCGCACCCGGTCTCGCCCGCCTGGCAACTGCAGGCGACCGTGGACCTGAACGTGATCCGCGGCTGGTGGCAGACCCGGCCCGAGGCGAACGTGATCCTCGTCACCGGCCGGGTCTTTGACGCCCTCGACGTTCCCGCGGCGGCCGGGGCGGCCGCCCTGGCCCGGATGGACAAGGACGGCGCGGCTGCCGGCCCGGTGGCCGTGCTCGGCGGCGACAGGATGCTGTTCTTCGTGACGACGCGGGGCTCGCCGGCCGACGAGGACGAATGGTGGTCGTGCGGGCTTGACTGCGAGCCGGAGAGCGTGACGCCCGGCCTGCGCTGGCACTGCCGGGACAGCTACGTCCTCGCGCCGCCGTCGTGCTACGGCCCGGGGCTGGCCGCCCGCTGGCTCCGCCCCCCGGGCGGCCGTCCGCTGCCGGACGCGCTGCGGCTGCTGGAGTACCTCGTCGACGCCTGCGAGGCCTGAGTGCCCGACCGCAGCGACCGGCTGTTCGCCCGGGCGCGCCAGGTCACCCCGGGCGGGGTGAACTCGCCGGTGCGCGCGTTCGGCACCGTCGGCGGCGTGCCGAGGTTCATGGTGCGCGGCGCGGGGCCGTACCTGACCGACGCGGACGGGCGCCAGTACGTGGACCTGGTGTGCTCGTGGGGGCCGATGATCCTCGGCCACGCGCACCCGGCAGTGGTGGCCGCGGTCGCCGCCGCGGCCCGCGACGGCACCTCGTTCGGCACGGCCACCCCCGGCGAGGTGGACCTGGCCGAACAGATCATCGCCCGCGCCCCGGTGGAGCAGGTCCGCCTGGTCAACTCGGGCACCGAGGCGACGATGTCCGCGGTGCGGCTGGCCCGCGGGTTCACCGGCCGCCCGCTGGTCGTCAAGTTCGCTGGCTGCTACCACGGGCACGTCGACGCGCTGCTCGCCGCGGCCGGCTCGGGGGTCGCCACGTTCGGGCTGCCGGACTCGCCCGGCGTCACCGGCGCCGCCGCGGGGGACACCCTGGTGCTGCCCTACAACGACGCCGACGCCGTCTCCGCGGTGTTCGCCGGCCGCGGTGACTCGATCGCCTGCGTGATCACCGAGGCGTGCCCGGCCAACATGGGCGTGGTGCCGCCCGCGCCCGGCTTCAACGCCCTGCTCGCCTCGCTGTGCCGGGCCTCCGGCGCGCTGCTGATCATGGACGAGGTGCTGACCGGGTTCCGCGTCACCCGGTCGGGCTGGTACGGCATCGACGGCGTGGCCGGGGACCTGATGACGTTCGGCAAGGTGATGGGCGGCGGGCTGCCGTGTGCCGCGTTCGGCGGGCGGGCGGAGATCATGTCCCGGCTGGCGCCGGCCGGGCCGGTGTATCAGGCGGGCACGCTGTCCGGCAACCCGCTGGCGGTGGCCGCCGGGCTCGCCACGCTGCGCGCGTGCACCCCGGAGGTGTACGCGCGGGTGGACGCCGCCGCCGCCGAGGTGGCGAGGCTCGCCGCCGCGGCGCTCGCCGCGGCCGGCCTGCCGTTCTGGCTGTCCGCCGCGGGCAGCCTGTTCTCGGTGTTCCTGGGCAGGGCCGAGCCGGTGCTGTGCTACGCCGACGCCAGGCAGCAGTCGGCGGCCGCCTACGCGGCGTTCTTCCACGCCATGCTCGACCGCGGCGTGTACCTGCCGCCGTCGCCGTACGAGGCCTGGTTCGTCTCCGCCGCCCACGACGACTCCGCCGTGTCCCGCATCGCCGACGCCCTGCCGGCCGCGGCCCGGGCCGCGGCCGCGGCGCTGGCGGCGTTACCGGGTAAGCTGGCCGGGCCATGTCCGACATGACCGTTGTCCACCTGCTGCGGCACGGCGAGGTGGAAAACCCCGGGCACATCATCTACGGGCGGCTGCCCGGGTACCACCTGTCGCCGAACGGGCGGCTGATGGCCGGCGCCGCCGCGGATTTCTTCGCCGGGCGATCGGTGGCAGCCGTCTTCGCCTCGCCGCTGGACCGGGCCATGGAGACCGCGCGGCCGGTGGCGGAGCGGCTGGGCCTTGACGTGGTGGCCGATGAGCGGCTGATCGAGTCGTGGAACCACTTCGAGGGATTGCGGTTCGGCGTCGGCGACGGCGCGCTGCGGCACCCGCGGCACTGGCGCCGCCTGGTCAACCCGTTCCAGCCGTCGTGGGGCGAGCCGTACCGGCACGTCCAGGCCAGGATGGCCGCGGCGATGGCCGACGCCAGGCGCTCCGCCGCCGGCCGGGAGGCGGTGTGCGTGACGCACCAGCTGCCGATCTGGGTCATGCGGCGCAGCGCCGAGCGCCGCCCGCTGTGGCACAACCCGGCCTGGCGGCAGTGCGCGCTCGGCAGCGTGACCAGCTTCAGCTACCGCGACGGCCGGCTGGCCGGCGTGTCCTACACGGTGCCGGCCCGGCCTGCGCCGGCCCGGGGCGATGCGGCACAATAGTTCGGTACTACCCCCTGTAGGAGATCCGCCGTGTTCCGAGCCAAGCGCCGTACGGTCGTCCTCGCGGCTGCCGCAGCCGCGGGGGCCGCGGCCGCCGCGCTGCTGCTCGGCGGCTGGACGAGCGGGGGGAGCAGCGGCGAAACCCACGTCGACGGCAGCGCCGACGCGGTGCTGTACGACGCGGGCCACCGCCCGCTGGCGCCGGATTTCACCGCGACCACGCTGACCGGCTCCCGGCTGAGCTTCTCCGCCTACCGGGCCAAGAAGGTGGTCGTGCTCAACTTCTGGGGATCCTGGTGCGTGCCGTGCCGCGAGGAAGCGCCGGCACTGGCCGTGCTCGCGGAGCAGTACCGGCCGGCCGGCGTGGCCTTCCTCGGCGTGGACGTGCGGGACACGCCGGCCAGCGCGCTGGCGTTCACGCGCGACTTCGGCATCGGCTACCCGAGCGTGACCGACCCCGGCTCGGCGATCACGCTGGACTTCGCCTCGGCGGTGCCGATCGCGGGCACCCCCACGACGCTGGTGATCGATCGTAGCGGCCATATCGCCGGGGCGGTCTTCGGCACGGCCAGCTACGGCGAGCTGGCCACCATCCTCGGCAAGGTGGTGCACTCGTGACCGACGTGCGCGCGCCCGGGCCTGACATCCTCGGCCCTCCGGCGCCTGCCGCGCCGGGGCCCCCGGCGCCCGGCGGCTTCGGGCTGGCCGGCTGGCTGAAGTGGGCGTGGCGGCAGCTCACCTCGATGCGGATCGCGCTCGTCCTGCTCTTCCTGCTCGCGCTGGCCAGCGTGCCCGGGTCCATGCTGCCGCAGCAGGGCGCCGACCCCGCCGGGGTGCAGCAGTACTTCACCGCGCACCCGGCGCTGGCGCCGGTGCTGAACCGCCTCGGGCTGTTCAACGTGTTCGCCGCCCCGTGGTTCGCCGCCATCTACCTGCTGCTGTTCGCCTCCCTGGTCGGCTGCGTGGTGCCCCGCACGTTCCGGCTGGCCGGCTCGGCCCGCGCCCTGCCGCCGCGGGCGCCGCGCAACCTGGCCAAGCTGCCGAGGTCGGCCGAGTACGCCACCGTGCTGCCGCCCGGCCAGGCCGCCGAGGTAGCGGCCGGGTTCCTTTCCGGCCGCGGGTTCCGGCTGCGCAGGCCCGAGGCGCCCGGCGGCGACCCGGCGGGCCACTGGGTCTCCGCGGAGAAGGGCTACCTGCGGGAGGCGGGAAACCTGCTGTTCCACCTCGCGCTGCTCGGCGTGCTGGTGTCGGTGGCGCTCGGCGGCCTGTTCGGCTACAAGGCGGACCGGCTGCTCGTGCAGGGCGACACCTTCGCCGACACGGTGAGCGCGCTGGACGAGTTCCATCCGGGCCGGCTCGTCACCGCCGCCGACCTGGCGCCGTTCACGATCACGCTGAACGACTTCACCGCCAGCTACATCGACTCGGGGCCGCAGGCAGGCCAGCCGTCAGCCTTCCATGCCCGCCTCAGCTACACCGCGCGTCCCGGCGGCCCGGTCCGCGGTTACGACCTGCAGGTCAACCGGCCGCTGTCGGTCGACGGGGCGAAGGTGTACCTGATCGGGCACGGGTACGCGCCGGTGCTGCGGGTGACCGACGCGCGCGGGCGGGTGGTCTATGACCAGCCGACCCCGTTCATCGCGGGCAGTTCCGGCAACTTCCTGTCCGAGGGCGTGGTGAAGGTGCCCGACGCCCGTCCGCAGCAGCTCGGCTTCACCGGCGTCTTCGTGCCGACCGCGGTCGACGTGGGCGGCATGCTGCAGTCGGCGTTCCCGGCCCCGGACAACCCGGTGGTGAGCCTGATCGCCTACGCCGGGAACCTCGGCATGAACAGCGGCCCCCCGCAGTCGGTGTACCAGCTCGACACCGCGGGGATGCACCGGTTGTCTGCCGCCCCGCTGCTGATGCGGCAGGGCCAGACGGTCCGGCTGCCCGGCGGCGGCACGATCGCCTTCGCCGGCTACACCCAGTGGGTGAGCCTGGCCATCACCGACGACCCCGGCCAGCTACCCGCACTGGTCTGCGCCATCGCCGCCCTCGGCGGGCTGCTGCTGTCGTTCCTGGTCCGGCGCAGGCGGGTCTTTGTCCGTGCCCGCGCCGCCGGCCACGGCAGCACGGTGCAGGTGGGCGGCCTGACCCGGACCGACGCCAGCGGCGGCTTCGAGGCCGAGTTCGCCTCGCTGGCCGCCGGGCTGAGGTCGGCGCACGCCCGGGCGGCCGGCCGGCCAGATGCCCCCGTTCCCGATTACTCGCAGACCGCAGAGGGAGAGTGAGGGCTCATGCCCGTCAACCTTGCCCTGGGCCACGCCAGCAACGACTTCATGATCGCGGCGCTGGTCATCTACTCCCTGTCGGTGGTCGCGTTCGCCGGCGACTTCGCCTTCGGCAGGCCGCGGCGCGCCGGCGCGGCGGCGCGGGCACGGCAGGCGCGGGAGCCGTCGGCTGCGCTGGCGGGCGTCGCCGCGGCCCCCGGCACCGCGGCGTCCGGCGCCGGGCCGGCGGGCGGCCTCGCCGGCGGCGCCCCCCCGGCGGGCACCGACTCGATGCCCGAGCTCGAGCCGCCCGCGCTGCGTGCCATCCGCCAGGCGGGGTCCTGGGTGACGGCGGCGATGGCGCTGTCCGCCGCCGCGGTGGCCGCCCACGCGGCCGCGGTCGTGACCAGGGGGCTGGCGGTGCACCGGGCGCCCTGGGGCAACATGTACGAGTTCGTCACCGCGCTGACCTGCTTCGCCGCCATCTTCTTCCTGTTCGTGATGGTCCGCTACCGGGCCTGGGCGCTCGGCGTCTTCGTCATGGGCGCGGTGGTCCTCACCCTCGGGCTGGCCGAGACGCTCATCTACACCGCGGCCGACCAGCTCGTCCCGGCCCTGCAGTCGTACTGGCTGGACATCCACGTGACCGCGATGACGCTGGCCACCGGCATCTTCTTCGTCGCCGCGGTCCTCGGCGTCGTCTACCTCGCGCTCGACAGGCACGCCCGGCGGGTGGCGGCGGGGCGGGCCGCGCCGGGAAACGGCATCGTGCGGCGGCTGCCCGGCATCGAGCAGCTCGACAGGCTCACCTACCGGGCCGTCGTGTTCGGGTTCCCGGTCTGGACGTTCGGGGTGATCGCGGGCGCCATCTGGGCGGACGAGGCCTGGGGCCGTTACTGGGGCTGGGACCCGGTGGAGACGTGGGCCTTCATCACCTGGGTGCTGTACGCGGCGTTCCTGCACGCCCGCGCCACCGCCGGCTGGCGCGGGCGGCGGGCGCACTACATCCAGCTGCTCGGCTTCGCCAGCCTGATGTTCAACATCCTCGTGGTCCAGGTGTTCATCACCGGCCTGCACTCCTACGCCGGCGTCAGCTGACCGGCGGCCTCAGCCGACCGGCGGGTTGCGCCGGATGGCCCGGCCGAGCGCCCGGATGAACTCCGGGTCGTCGTCGGGCCCCCTGGGCGTCCTCGGCCCGGCCGCCCGGGCCCGGCCCGCCGGGTGCCGGGCGACGGCGTCGTCCGCGTCGGTCCAGCGCAGGCTGCCCAGGTAGCCGTCGCCGCGGCCGCCCGCGGCCCGCCGCGGCGCGGACCGGCGGTATGTCCGGTGCCGCACGATGAGCCAGGCGAGCGCGCCGGCGCTGAGGGTGACGGCGATGACGGCAAGCCAGGCCGGCTTGGGCAGGCCGCGGCATTCCGGCGCGGGGGTGAGCGCGGCGTCGGTCAGGCAATACAGCCAGGAACCCGCGAGGAACAGGGCGAGCAGCGCCCCGGGCAGCGCCATGGCCGAAGCCTAACGGCAGCCGCCATCCCGCGCGCCGCGATTGACCAAGTTGCGCGAGCCGGGAACGCCGCCCGTTACCGGCGCTTTCCGCCGGGCACCAGGTTTCCGGCAAAGCGCGGGAACGCCGCGGGCCGTCCCGGTGGCCTGGGCGCCGGCCGCGCGCTGCGGACACCGGCCGGCCGCGCCGGCCGCTCACCCGGCCGCGCGGCACCCTCGGCCGGCGACCACCGTCGCCATGGCGCCGGCAGCCGGGCTGTGCCTGTCCCGCGAGCCAGCCCCGGCTTCCTGCGGCCGGGCGATTGCGCGCATCGGGCGACACGGCGGGTGATCTCGGCATACGCTGACGGTGAGGGCGCGAGGGTCAGGAGAACGGGACATGCGGCTAGGACTGCTCGACCGCATCCGCAGGCTCGCCCACCCGCGCAGGTCCGCGGCCGGCCCCGCCGCAGGCGGCCATGCCGACGGCGCCGCGGCGCCTGTCGGCGTCCAGGGCAGGCACCGCCGGGGCCGGTACGGCGACGGCGCCGCGTGGCACCCGGAACCGCCTGGTCCGCCATGGTCCTCCGGCACGGCCGCGGGCGGCCGCCCGCCCGAACTGACCCACACCGCGTCGCCTGCGTCGCCCGCGCCGCAGCCGCCGTTCCCGCCGGGCACGTGGCCGGGCCCGGGCGGCGCCGCGGACGTGCGGCCGCCCGGGGGACGGCGACCCGGCCGCCCGCGCGCGTCCGGGACCGCCGCGCTGCGGGCCGGCGGCGCGCAGGCGCGGATCCGCGAGGCCCCCGCGGACGCCGCCGCGGTGGCGGCGGTGCCGGAACCTCGCGCCGCGATGCCGGAACCCGGCGCCGCCGGCGTCCCGCCGCGGCCCGGCGCGGACCAGCGGCCGGCCGGGCGTCCCGCGGCGGCGCTGCGGGCCCGGCTGCCGTTCGCCCGGCCGCACCCGCACGGGGGACCGCCGACGGCCGACGGCCGCAGGAACTGCGGGTCGCTGGAGAAGGTGCTATGGCGGCAGTGGGAGGAGACGGCCGCGCCGCCCGCCGACGTGGTGGTGGCCATCGACCGGCTCGCCGAGCTCCCCGACCCGCTGAAGGAACGGCTTGCCCGCGGCCTGGACGCGATCTTCGTCGGGCCGGGCGGCGTGCCGGAGCTCGACGAGATGACCGGGCTGCGCGGGGTGCCGCTGCCGTCCGGGCAGGCGTCGTGGGATGCCTGCGCGGGCGCCTACGGCGAGCGCAAGATCGTCGTCGGCTCCCAGCCGTCGCCGACACCGGACGTGATGTGCCACGAGGTCGGGCACGCGCTGGACGATCTGGACAGCCCGCCGGGGAAGTGGCAATCCGACTCGGCGGAGTTCCGCGTGCTCTACGATCGGTGCCAGCCGCATCTCGTGAGCGATTTCCACCGGCAGCCCGGCGGCCTCGGGCGCAAGGAGTTCTTCGCGGACGCGTTCGCCGCGATCGCGTCGCGGC
>Ga0209061_1005762_pt1 | contig 10531 bp, 6 predicted proteins | sample Coa_R1_10_FD_187157 | JGI IMG/M metagenome (GOLD analysis project Ga0209061, IMG submission 187157) | Surface soil microbial communities from Centralia Pennsylvania, which are recovering from an underground coalmine fire - Coalmine... | ecosystem: Environmental > Terrestrial > Soil > Unclassified... | reverse complement strand
TGGAGCCTTCGTGAAGCGCAGAGCCGCGGTAAGACCCGGGCTTCTCGGGCACGCGGCGGGGAAGCGCGAAGCCCGCAAGGGCAACCCCGTGAGGGGTGCCGTATGAGACTATCGCTTACTCAGCGGTAACGGCGAGCCTGGTCTGGCACCGGGGCCGGGGCGACGAGCTGGGCGAGCCCATCCTCGGCCAGCCCGGGGGTCCAGTCGCGCCCCGGCCGAAGGAGGTCAACGAGCGTGCCATGAGCGCCATCGATCCCGACGCCGAGCCGGCCTCCCAGCTGGCCACGAGCCGCACCACTTGAACAAGAGCCTGCTGTCGTCAGAGCCCGGACCGTCGAGGGCACGTGTCGCGCTGCCCCTGGAGGCGAGCCGCAGCCCTGGCCGAGGTGAGGGCTCGGTGGGATGCCGGTCGATGGGAGGCCCTCGCGCTCCACCTGAGCTCACGCCGCGCCCGTCGCCACCGCGAGGTGGTCGTCGGGCCGATCACCGGCGACGCCAGGGTCGAGCACGGCCTGGGGCGGCTTTCAGGTCGAAAGAAGGCCCTGTGCCGCGGCGCCGCCGGCCACCGAACCCCCTGCGGCATGAGGCCGGCGATCCTTCAGGGCGATAGCCAGCTGGCCAACATCCATTCGGCGGCGGCCTCGCTCGAGGGAGGCCACGTCGATCGCAAGGAGAGGTTGACGGGCGAGCGGAGGTTGCAGCGGCCATGACAGTCCACTGAGGGTTGGAACCCTCAGCAGACGATGCGGGAGCGTCGGATTGGCCCTCAGCCCTTGAGCACGCCCATGGGGCGAAGACGGGCCACCGGCCGGGAGAGGCCAGCACCCTGGCAGGTCGCGACCACCATGTCCACGTCCTTGTAGGCCTCCGGCATCTCCTCGGGCAGGGCCCGTACCGAGCGGGCCACGACGTGGATCCCCTGCTGCCGCAGGCGCGCGGCCAAGGCCTGACCGGTGTCGCGCTTCATCGCCTGGTGCCGGCTCATCACCCGCCCCGAGCCGTGGCAAGTTGAGTGGAAGGCCTCACCGGTCGGCTCCCCCACGAGCACGTACGAGGGGGTGCCCATGGAGCCCGGCACCAGCACTGGCTGGCCCACTGCCCGATACTCGTCGGGCAGATCAGGATGGCCTGCTGGCAGTGCCCGGGTGGCGCCCTTGCGATGGACGCACAGGGTGCGCGGGCGCCCGTCGACCTCGTGCCGCTCGACCTTGGCCAGGTTGTGGGAGACGTCGTACACCAGCCGGAGGTTGCGGTCGCCGAGCACGACCCCGAAGGCGTCACGCGCCGCCGCGCTCATCACCTGACGATTGGCTCGACCGAAGTTCGCTGCCGCCATCATCGCCGCCAGGTAGGACTCGCCCTCCGCCGACCGCACCGGCACCGATGCCAACTGAGGATCGGGAAGCTGGATGCGATAACGCTGCATCGCCCTCAGCATCCGCCCCACATGGTCCGAGCACACCTGGTGACCGAGGCCCCGTGACCCGCTGTGGATCATCACGGCCACCCTTCCCTCCTCCAAGCCGAAGGCCCGCGCCACCTCGGGGTCGAAGACATGCTCCACCTCCTGCACCTCCAGGAAGTGGTTCCCGGAGCCCAGGCTTCCCAGCTGGCCTCGCCCTCGCTCCAACGCCCGGTCGCTGATCCCGGTCAGCTTCTCGACCCTCAGCGCCCCGTGGTCCTCGCAGCGGGCGAGGTCCTCCTCGACCCCGAACCCAGCCGCCACCGCCGCGCGGGCGCCCTCGCGAAGCACCCGCTCCAGCTCACGGTGACCGCTGAGGCGCCAGATGCCGCCTTCGCCGTGCCCGGCCGGGACACGGCGGTAAAGCTCCTCCATGAGCTCAGCGATGCGGCGACGCACCTCGGGGCCGGAGAGCTGGCTGACCAGCAGCCGCACGCCGCACGAGATGTCGAACCCGACCCCACCCGGCGATACGACGCCATCGGCGTCGATGTCGGTCGCCGCCACCCCTCCGATAGGGAAGCCGTACCCCCAGTGGATGTCGGGCATGGCGAAACTCGCCCGCACGATCCCCGGGAGGGTGGCGACGTTCACCACCTGCTGTGGCGACTGGTCCCCTTGGAGGGTTGGCAGCAGGCTCTCGGCCGCGAAGATCACGCCCGGCACCCGCATGGGGCCGTGCCGTGGGATGATCCAGCGAAACTCGGCATCCCGGATCAGCTGGAGACCGGAGATCTCGATCGTGGCCTTGCCGCGCACCGTGCGTGCCATCCGGCCCACCCCTCGGCTTGGAGTGCTCAACTCGCGCGGATCTCAAACGACGTGCCGGCGATGGCATCTCCAGTGTACGGCCTTCCGCCGCCCCGCCTGGCCGCTGACTCGAGGGGCCGGGACGCCGGCTCGCTCGCGACGCTGCCATCCGCCGCCTACCGGCGCGAGAGCCGCCGGCCGGTGGGCCCAGGGCCAGGAGCCGTCGTCCCGACGCTCCGATGGGTCGACGTCGCTCGGTACCCGCTGCGGTCATCGGCACTGGCAGGATGGGACGACGGTTGCCACCGGCCGGGCTGGCTTGCTCTGCCGACCTGGTCGGGAAGGACGGGCGGTCAGCCGCTGCTGGCGGCCGGCTCGTTTCCCTTCGGCCTCTGACGCACTCCTGCCCCCGCCGCCAGATGGCGCGGAGGAGCGAGCGTTGGCGGGCGCGGATGGTCTTGACGCGGCGCTCCCGGGAGGCCCTCCGGCGAGGAGCGGGCTGGGGGTGAGCGTGGGTGCCCGATCGCGTTGCCTCGGCGGTGGCCCCTGTGGTTGCGGTGGTGCCGCACCGGTCCCTCGGGGGAGACGATCGGCCCGCCTCGGTGCGGATCGGGTCGGCGGGCTCTCCGCCGGGGTGAGCGCCGGCCGCCGCCCGCTCTCGGGCGAGGACGCTGGCCGGGGGGCGCGATCCCCCTCCAGGGCGGCGCATCCCCCGATCATCACCCTGCCTCCCGCTCGGCTGGGAGCCGCGCTCCGGGGCCGACCGGACGTCCTCGGGTCGAGTGCTCGCGACCGGCCGGGGCCAGGGCGCCGGCCCGCTCACGGGTTGGGTCAGCCCACGTGCCGTGCTCCAGCTCCGGGAGCTCGCAGGGCGCTCAGGTGTGCCGCTCGTAGGGCGGAGCCTCCACGCCGAATCGCCGTCCCACCTGGGCGAGTTCGACCCAGGTCGCCTCGGGGAGGAGCAGGCCAGCCTGGGCCCGGTGGGCGCGGCTTCGGGCCTCGGCCTCCCCTGGGAGCAGCACCTCGGTACGGCCGGCCACCGGCCGTTGTGCCCTGACCGCGGCGAACGTTCGCTCGGCCAGGTCGCGGTAGGCGGCCGCATCCCCGAACGCCCCGGGATCGATCACCTGGACGAAGACGCCACCGACCCGGTCCCCCGGATCGTCGCCTCGAGATGGGACGCCGGGCAGCGAGGGGGCGTCGTCGCCGATCATCGAGAGGGCGCCGAAGAGGGCCGCGGCGAACCCCAGCCCGTATCCCTTGTGCCCGGCCACTGCGCCTCCCAGGGGCACCAGCGCGCCCCCGGTGTAGAAGTCGTCGGGGTCGGTAGAGGGGCGGCCGAAGCGGTCGTAGACGCAGTCGGGCGGCAGGGGCTCGCCCTTGGCCTTGGCCAGGCGCACCTCGCCCTCGGCGACGGTCGAGGTGGAGCCGTCGTGGATCATGCGACAGGTGCGACCGGGGACGGCGAACGACCAGGGGTTGGGGCCGAAGAAGCGCGTGCGTCCCCCGTGCAGCATGACCGTGCCCACCTCCCGGCCGGCGGTCCCCACGCTCAGGATGGCCAGTAGGCCGGCCTCGGCGGCGCGCTCCGCGTACTCGCCCAGCCGGCCTACGTCCGAGGAGTGGCGCACCACGGCAGCCGCGATCCCGTGCCGCTGGACGTGGTGGATGCACCAATCCAAGGCGAACGCGGTCGAGTGGTGCCCGAAGCCTCGGTGGGCATCGACCAAGGCCGTCGCCCCGTGCTCATGCACCACCTCGGCGGTGGCGGAGGGGACCAGCTCCCCGCGATCCGCCTGGGTCACGTACTGAGCCAGACGGATCACCCCATGCGAGTCGTGGCCGGAGAGGTTGGCGCGGACCAGGTGGCAGGCGACCTCCGCCGCCACCGGCGGCGGAGCCCCCATGGCCTGGACCACCGCTTCCACGAACTCGCGGAGCGGCTCAGCCTGAACGTTGAGAAGCCCTCTCATCGGCCCCCCTGGGCGGCGTTGGTGAAGCCTGCGCGCACTGGCATCATCCCCTGGAGCTGGTCTCCCTCCTCCGCTGGTGATCGTCACTCGGGCTCAAATCATGACGCGGTGGCGCCCCGGTGTGGGGGGGTGGGGACCAGCCCGTCTCCGTGGGGCGGGAGGCGCGCCCATCATGGAGGGATGGGGCGATGGCTGACGTGGCCCTCGCGATGGGGGCCTGCCGCGGCGGGCTTGGAAGGGGTCCCCGGTTGCCTTGTGCTGCGTAGGCTGGTGACGTGGAAGGATCGTGATGGCGTCGGGCGTGGGTAGGTGGCAGGGCGATCTCCTGGGATTGGGCCTCGAGCGGGCCTGGTCGGCCGATGGGGCCGAGCTCGGCGGTGGGACGCAGCCGGTTCAGCTCCCCTTCTCGGACCGCCGGGCGGCTGGCCGGGAGCTGGCCCTGCGGCTGGAAGGATACGCAGGCTGGGAGACGCTGGTGCTGGGGCTGCCCCGGGGTGGGGTGGTGGTCGCCGCCGAGGTGGCAGGTCGGCTCGGGGCGGAGCTGGATGTGTTCCTGGTGCGGAAGCTGGGCGTGCCCGGCCGTGAGGAACTGGCCATGGGGGCGGTGGCCTCAGGCGGCGTGCGCGTCCTCAACAGCACCGTCATCGACAGCCTGGGGGTGCCCTGGTCGGTGGTCGAGGCGGCGACGGAACGAGCGCTGCGGGAGCTTGAGGAGCGTGAGCGAACCTACCGGGGGGAGCGACCGGCGGCCCCGGTCGCAGATCGGGTCGTGGTCGTGGTCGACGATGGCTTGGCCACCGGGGCCACCATGCGCGCCGCCCTCACCGCTTTGCGCTCGATGCGGCCACGGCGTCGGGTGGCGGCGGTGCCGGTGGCCCCCGCGGAGATCCTGCCCCGGCTGGCGCGGGACGCCGATGAGGTCGTGTGCCTCGCCACGCCGGAGCCGTTCGAGGCGGTCGGCCTCTGGTACCGCGACTTCACCCCGGTCTCGGCCGAGGAGGTTCGGGAGCTGCTCCGCATGGCCAGGAGGGCCGCTGGGGGCTGATCCCCGGCTCCTCATGGCCCGGCTTGGAGGCGCGCGGCCGAGGCTCCGTTGCCGGGTGCGGTAACGTAGCGGGAAAGCGAACGGGTGAGTCAGCGCCGGCTCGGAGCGGGCGAGGGACCGCCCGGACGCGTCCGTGACCGGATGCTGGCTCCGGTTGGCGGCCCCCCTGCCCAGGTCGCCGTGGCCGACCTGTCGATCTCCACGCCGGGAGCGCCATGTACGCACATCGATCTTCTCGTCGTCTCGCAGCGCCGACCGAGTCGGCCTCGCCGCGGCGCCAGCGCCTGCCGGAGCTGGACCTCCTGAGGGCGATCGCGCTGTTGGCCGTGGTCTTCATCCACGCCGGGAGCTGGCTGTCGGGGGCCGACGTCCCACCCGATCACGACCCGGTGGCGGCGGCGATCGCGTTGGCGCGCTTTTGCGTCCCCGCCTTCCTGTTCGCCAGTGGCCTCGCCCTCTACCGCTCTCACGGACGCCCGGCGGATCCGTTGTGCTTCCTCAGGCGGCGCTGGCTTCGGATCCTGGTCCCCTGGCTGGTCTGGGCTCCCGTCTACGCCGCCGCCGACGTGCTCCTGGGTCGGCTCTCGCCCGACCCCAAGGACGTGGCCGTCTGGTTCGCCTACGGCGGCGGTCACCTCTACTTCCTCCTCCTCATCGCCCAGCTCTCACTGCTCCTCCCCGCGCTCCCCACCTGCCGTCGCTGGCTGGTGGGCCTCGCTGCCCTGGTGCTGGCGGCGCAGCTGGCGCTGGACGCCCTCCACACCTATGGTCCCCCCGCCTCTGGGGCGCTGGCCTGGCCGTACACCTACCTGACCCCGGTCGAGGCCCCGTTCTGGGCCGGCTGGTTCCTGCTCGGTTGCCTGGCGGGATGGGCGTACGATCGCCACCTCACCCGCCTGGCCTGGCTGTGGCCTCTGAGCCTGGCGGCGACGGTGGCCAGCAGCGTGGCGGTGCTGATGGAGGGCCGAGCGGTGCCCGAGGACTGGTGGCGGCAGGGCACGAACGCCTTCCTGTGGCCGGCGGTCGTCCTCCAGGGCTTCACCGTGGCCCTGACCCTGCTCTGGGGGGGACGTCGGCTGGCGGGGGTCGTCTCCGCCGCCTGGCTCTGGCGGCCGGTGCGGGGGCTGAGCCAGCACTCGCTTGGGGTGTACGTCATCCACGTTCTGCTCCTGGACCTGCTCGGGGCCCTGGTCGGCGGCTGGCCTCCTGTCCTTCGGATCGCGGTGCTCCTGGCCGGCGGGCTCGGCCTGGCCTACCTGGCCACCCGTGGGCTGGCGACCACTCGCCCTGGTGCCCTGGCGGTGGGAGAGCAGCGCTCGCCGGTGGAGATCCCCTGGCTCGACCTCGTGCGTGCCCAGGCCAGGCGTTGGAGAATCACGGGATGACGGACCTCAACCGAGATCGGCGCGAGGCGGCGCGCCACCCATCGGGGCGTCAGTACGAGATCGAGCGTGGGGAGCAGCGGGCCGTCGTCGTGCAGGTCGGCGGGGGCCTACGTGAGTACGAGGTGGATGGCTTCCCGGTCCTCGACGGCTATGGGCCCGACGAGCTGGCCAGCTCGGCCCGCGGGCAGGTGCTGATGCCGTGGCCCAACCGGCTCGCCGACGGTCGCTACGAGTTCGGCGGTGGCGTGATGCAGCTGCCCTTGAGCGAGCCCGAGCGCCAGAACGCGATCCACGGGCTGGTGCGCTGGGCGAGCTGGGAGGAGGTTCGGTGCTCGCGCTCACGGGTGCGGCTGGGGCACGTGCTCTTCCCCCGGGTCGGGTACCCGTTCGCGCTCGCGCTCGAGGTCGACTACGAGCTGACCGGCGAGGGCCTTCGGGTGACCATGAGCGCTCGGAACGTCGGCCGCTGGCCCGCTCCCTTCGGCGCCGGCCAGCACCCGTATGTACGGGCCCAGATGGCGGCCATCGATGGCTGCGTGCTCAGGCTCCCCGGCCGGAGCTGGATGGAGATGGACGAGCGGCAGATCCCCACCGGTCGGCTCCTGGAGGTGGAGGGGACCGAGTTCGACTTCCGCACCCCTCGTCCCATCGGGTCGACCCGGATGGATACCGCCTTCACCGATCTCGATCGAGGCCCCGACGGGCGCGCCCGGGCGGAGCTGCGAAGCGAGGACGGGACGCGACGGGTCACGGTCTGGATGGACCGGGGCTTCGACTACCTCATGGTCTTCACCGGGGACAGCCTGGCTCCCGGGGAGCGCCGTCGCAGCCTCGGGATCGAGCCCATGAGCTGCGCCCCCGACGCCTTCCGCAACCATCTGGGCCTGGTCGTCTTGCGTCCCGGCCAGTCCTGGTCGTCGAGCTGGGGCATCGCGGTCGGCTGAGGGTGAGCCGCCGGCGTCGCGCCCGCTCCCCACCTCGACCCCGTGGCGGCCTCTGGCCGAGGCGACCTGGTTCGAGCTCCGGGAAGGCCCGGGAACGCGGCCTATGCTTGAGTCGTGACCCGTGGCCTTCGGATCGCCTGGCTGGGTCAGCGGTCGACGGGGGCAGGCGACGGTCTCACCACGTACAGTCGCGAGATCACCCGTGGCCTCCGGCGTCGTGGCGCGGAGGTGGTCTTCGTCCACCACGGTCCCGAGGCCGAGGAGTCGCCCTCGGTGGCGTTGGAGTCGCTCTCGGTCGGCGATCGGTTCCGCATCGCTGTCCCGGGCTCGAGCCGACGGCTGATGATGGCCCTTCAGGCCCACCGAGTGGACGTGGTGCACGTGTCTCTCTCCTTCTCGAGCCTCGACTTCAGCCTCCCCGGCCTTTGCCATTCGTTGGGGCTTCCCGTGGTCGCCACCTTCCACGCCCCTTTCGACACCCGGGCCTCGCTCTGGGGAGGGTTGTCGCGTGTCCTCTACCAGGTATATGCCGTGCCCCTGGCCAACTACGATCGGGTCATCGTCTTCGGTCCCTCGCAGGCACGGATGCTGACCCGGATGGGCGTCCCCAAGGAGATCATCGAGATCGTCCCCAACGGCGTGGACGTGGAGCGCTATCGCCCTGGGCCATCCGACCGAGCCCAGCGCTATGGGGCGAGGTCGCTGTTCCTCTACCTGGGTCGCCTCGACCGGGAAAAGAACGTGGATGTCCTCGTCGAGAGCTTCCTTGCCGTGAACCCACCGATGGACGTGAAGCTGGCCCTGGTCGGCGCCGGCCCGGAGCGGGCCCGGCTTGAACGCCGCTACCGCGATCGTCGGGTGATCTTCACCGGGGCGGTCCTCCAGGAGACCGAGCGCATCGCGCTGCTCCGTGCCGCGGACGCGCTCTTCCTCCCCTCTGCGATCGAGGGGCTGTCCTTGGCTCTGCTCGAGGGCATGGCCTGCGGCCTCTGCCCGGTGGCCACGGACGTGGGCTGCGATGGCGACGCGGTTCGTGGTGCGGGCATTCTGCTCGATCCCCAACGTCTCCGCTCCGAGCTGCGGCTCGCCATCCGCACCCTCTGCGAGCTTCCTCAGCTCGCGGCCGAGCTCGGCCGCCTGGCCAGGAGGAGGGCGGTCGAGCGCTATTCCCTGGACGCCAACCTCGATGCCTTGCTCCGGATCTACGACCGGGTCCTTGCGGCCTCCGCCCGGGGGTTGACCGGTGCCCCCACCGGGGGCCGATGAGCGTCTGGCGCTCGCGCCCGTCGTCACTCCCGACCTGGCGTTGACCTGAACGTCGCGGCGCTGGGAAAACCACAAAGATGCTCATCACTTGACCGCCATGAGCGAGGAAGGGAATGTCCAACGCCGCTGATGTGACTTTTCTCTTGTCTCCACCGTCGGCTGATCTCCGTCCAAAAGGTGCATCGATGGTGGGTGTGTAGTGACCGGACCTGAGGTCGCGTGATGGCGTACGTTGCACCGTCAGTCTCATCCGCCTGGCCGATGCGGTGGTGAAGTGAAGATAGAAGACTCGGCCGCTTGGGAAGGTGGCGCTGAGCTGCTGAGGTATAGTGTTGAGCGATGAGCCAGGTCTGTCCACGATGCGCGGGCAGTGGGAAGATCGTCTGCCCGGTCTGCAACGGAAGTGGCCAAGCTATCTGCGTGAGCTGCAGGGGTGGTGGTTGCCGTGTCTGTGACAACATCGGGACGATCGCTTGTAAGACCCATGTAACTTGCACCGTTTGTGGAGGCAGCGGTAGACGCTGACGTGAGCCTGAGGGGGCAGAGGCATCCTCAGGCCCTCTTCCCTGCTGTCGCTCTTCTTAGCCCCGCCGTGAGCCGGGCGCGGCTGTCGACGGGATCGTCTGCTCGGTAGGGCGGCTGGATCGCGAGGCTATCCAGCGGTGGCCCTGTGCGCCCTCTGTGCGCGTGCTCGGCTGCAAGCCCGCTCGTGGTGGGCTCTCGGGGGTGCCCTGGTTCGAGGCGGGTGATGGGCTCGTGCCGTGGCCTTCATCGCTCTGTTCAGCGTGGCCCGGTCGTCCGGTCGGCTCCGGCAGAAGGGGACGCCCCCGGTGGACGACGCTGGCCCGGGTCGGTTAGCCTGACGGGGTTCGGACGAGGGTCGTGCGCCTGCCGGGAGGAGCGTCGGTGGCCTGAAAAGGGGCGACAGCAGCGAAGGCCCGGGTCGCCGAGGCCAGGATGGCTCGAGCGGAGGATTGGAAGTTGCTCACCGGATCTGCAGGGGCGGGCGGGCTGGACGTGGAAGTCCTGCTCCAGGTCCTCGCTGCCTATCGAGACGGGGACTTCTCGGCCCGGATGCCGTCGACCTGGACAGGCCTGGCCGGGAAGGTGGCGGACCTCCTGAACGAGGTGATCGGCGAGAGCCAGCGGTTCGCGCAGGAGCTCCGGCGTCTATCGCAGACCGTTGGCAAGGAGGGTCGGATCAACCAGCGCCTCTTCACCGGGGAGGCCCGTGGCGAGTGGGCGGAGTCGAGGCGTGCCGTCGACGACCTGGTTGAGGACCTGGTCAGCCCTCATGTCGAGGTCGCCCAGGTGATCGAGGCGGTGGCCCGAGGGGACCTCTCCCAGACCGTCCCCATGGACGTGGAGGGACGTCCTCTTCAGGGACAGTTCGCCGGGACGGCGAGGACCGTCAACCGCATGGTCAGCCAGCTCTCCGCCTTCGCCTCGGAGGTGACCAGGGTGGCCCGGGAGGTGGGGACGGAGGGCAAGCTGGGTGGCCAGGCGGAGGTGCCGGGGGTGTCGGGGGTCTGGAAGGACCTGACCGACAACGTCAACTCCATGGCCAGGAACCTGACCGCGCAGGTGCGCAACATCGCCGAGGTGACCACGGCGGTGGCCAACGGCGACCTCTCCAAGAAGATCACGGTCGAGGGGCGGGGGGAGATCCTGGACCTGAAGAGCACCATCAACGTGATGGTGGACCA
>Ga0209061_1005761_pt1 | contig 10531 bp, 10 predicted proteins | sample Coa_R1_10_FD_187157 | JGI IMG/M metagenome (GOLD analysis project Ga0209061, IMG submission 187157) | Surface soil microbial communities from Centralia Pennsylvania, which are recovering from an underground coalmine fire - Coalmine... | ecosystem: Environmental > Terrestrial > Soil >... | reverse complement strand
TCGACGTGCGCATTGCGTTAATGCGTGCCGATATCAAGGGTGGTACCGCGTGAGCAGAGCCTCTCGTCCCTTGGGGATGAGAGGCTTTTTTGGATTAGGATGCACCGCAAGTGTGGAGGAGTGAAGAAAGATGCAACTGTCAGGAGCACAGATTCTGCTGGAGTGCTTGAAGAAAGAAGGGGTTACCCACATCTTTGGCTATCCGGGGGGGGCCGTACTGCCCATCTACGATGCCATCTTCGACTGTAAAGAGATCGAACATGTGCTGGTAAGACACGAGCAAGGGGCAGCCCATATGGCCGATGGCTATGCCCGTTCGAGTGGAAAGGTTGGGGTTTGCCTCGCGACCAGCGGTCCCGGCGCAACCAATTTGGTGACCGGAATCGCCACAGCCTACATGGATTCTATTCCTATTGTTGCCATTACCGGCCAGGTACGCACCTCTGCCATCGGCAAAGATGCCTTTCAGGAAGCCGACATTACCGGCATTACGATGCCCATTACCAAACATAACTTCTTGGTGAAGCGGGTCGAAGACCTTGCGGAAGCCATTGCCGAGGCCTTCTATATCGCCCGCACGGGGCGCCCCGGCCCCACGCTCGTGGATATTCCGCTCGATGTGAGTAAGGCCGTCACCGAGTTCGATCCGGATGATTATCCTCGTCTGGTATCTATTCCGTCGTATAAGCCGATCGGCCCCCATACCCGGGTGCCGGAGATGCAACTGCGAAAAGCGGCTCAGCTCATCGCTGAAGCGGAGCGCCCCGTGCTCTACGTTGGTGGAGGTGCCGTAGCCTCGGGTGCACAGGCGGAAGTAACGGCCCTTGCCGAAAAAACCAACATCCTTGTAACCACCACTCTGATGGGCAAGGGCGCCATAGACGAGACCCATCCGCTTTGCATCGGCATGCTGGGCATGCACGGCACAGCCTATGCCAACCACGCCGTCAACAACGCCGATTTGCTTATAGCCATAGGCGCCCGCTTCGATGACCGCGTTACCGGCAATGTAGAGAAGTTTGCCGTGGGCGCGCGCATCATCCATATTGATATAGACCCCGCCGAGATCGGGAAGGTGAAAACCCCCGATGTGCCCATCGTTGGCGACGTAAAAACCGTGCTCGCCGAGTTGCTACGTCATGTGAAGCCGCGGCCATGGAGCGCCTGGAACGACACCATCATGCAGTGGAAAAAGATGTTCCCCCTGGTCTACCCAAACGATGGCAAACTCTACGCCGAGTACATCATCGAGCAGATTAACGTGCTCTTCGACTACGATGCCATCATGACGACCGATGTGGGGCAACATCAGATGTGGGCGGCGCAGTACTTTAAATGTCGGAGACCTCGCCAGTGGGTAACTTCGGGCGGATTAGGTACCATGGGCTTTGGACTTCCCGCCGCTATCGGGGCGCAGTTCGCCAACCCGAATAAGCGGGTAGTGTGCCTCTCCGGCGACGGCTCCTTCCAGATGTGCAACCAAGAGCTGATGACTGCCACAGTCTACCGCTTGCCTATTATCACGGTGGTGGTTAACAACAAGTCACTGGGCATGGTGCGCCAGTGGCAGGAGATGTTCTACGATGAGCGCTACAGCGCGGTAGACCTTGAGGCCTCGCCCGATCTCGTGAAACTCGCCCAGGCCTACGGTGGAGTGGGAATGCGCGTAACGCAAAAGGAGGAATTGATCCCCGCTTTGGAGAAAGCAAAAGCGGTTACCGATCGTCCTGTCGTCATTGACTGTGTGATCCCGACATCGGAGAACGTCTACCCGATGATTCCGTCGGGGCAGTCCATCGAAGAGATGATGCTGAGGAAAGACCTCGAGCAACTTAAGGCGAGTGTCCATGCCGACTCGGAGGATTGGTCGTTCTCGGAGGAGGATCGGGTGCTTTCTCAGTATCTCCAGGTGGCCAAAAACGCATCGTCTGACGATAAGGAGAGCTAAAGTAAAGAACGACATGGGGCGGCGGGCCGTGCCGCCGCCCCGCTTCGAGGTGGTTTATGCAAAACATTGACCAGATCGCACCCGATGAGCTTTGGCACTACTACCAGCGTGGTTATCACTGCATGGTACGAAATGGGTTTTTCTTCCGCCAGGTGCTGCGACCTGCCCTCTCGCACGTCTTTTTCCAACGGGCGGTGCCCATCTTTATCGAGTATGCACGGGCCAATCACGGCATGGGGGAACTGCCCCCAAGCTTTGCCGAACAACTGCAGTCGTGTCCGCTCTCTCCACGCGACCTTTTGCATCTCGACTACGCCATTAGTCTGGGGCTGGCGGAAGAGCAGATCGAAGCCCTGAAAAGAGCGGTCAATTCGAATAGTCCCGTTATGGAATGGCCTGGCCCCCCCATCTTTGGGGCTTTCATCGCCGTGGACATGCCCAACGACATGGAAAAATGGCTGTTTACCGATGACGACGATATGGAGGAGGAGTTGGAGGACGACGACGATTTCGATGACGATGACGACGACAAGTCACCGCCTACCCGTTTCGACCTGTAGAGGCACATCGAATTCGTATCGTTCAGAAAGAAAGGATGGATTTAATAGTGAGTAACGGTATTCTTGCTCAATTGCAGCAATATCACACCATCACCGTGCTGGTGGAGAACCATCCGGGCGTGTTGGCCCGGGTGGCAAGCCTGTTTGCCCGACGCGGCTTTAACATCGAGTCGCTGGCGGTTTCGGTGACCGACCGCCCCGAAATCTCGCGTATGACTATCGTGGTGGAGGGAGACCATAGGGTGTTGGAGCAGATCACCAAGCAGCTCAACAAGCTGGTTGAGGTGATCAAAGTGGTCGAGTACACCGAAACGGCCGCCGTGGAGCGGGAGCTGGCACTGATTAAGGTGAATGCGGAACCGAAAGACCGCGGCGAGATCATGCAGATCGTCGAGATTTTCCGAGGGCGCATCATTGACATGAGCGAAAAGACGTTCATTGTTGAGGTCACCGGCAGCACGGAGAAGCTCGATAAGATCGTACAGTTGCTGAATACCTACGGCATTCGCGAAATGGTGCGTACAGGGATTATCGCTATGGCTCGGGGCGCTAAAACGGCAGCTCGCTCCGGTCGGGATGGGATAGATTAGGCAAAGCCCATGTTGCACGAGTTGATCGGCCTTAGGGAGTTTACCAAACTGTGCATCGGAGGCGCTGTTGCTACGCCGGTCATCGCCCTCGTCTGGGCCTTAGCAAAGCCTGAAAATCGGCATAAGGCTGTTCTCTTGGCGCTGCTAGGCCCGGCCAACCTTGCTCTGTGGGAAATCTACAATCGTATAACGGATCATTTCGGGCTAGACACGGTGCGCAATCTCATCATCAATGTAGGGCTGTTTGTGATGCTTGGGGTGCTGGGGGGCATTGGCTATGGGCTGTTTGAAAGCCGTTGGTCAAAGGGCGCTCAACCCGATGTACAGGAAGAAGAGGCCCATGGTGTGGGCCCATAAAAGGAGGGAATAGATGACTTACCCGCCACCGGTGAGGGGAACAAACCCGCTCCTTTATATACTGGCCGCGTGCGGCGGTTGCGTTATTCTGGTGGTCATAGGCATTTTCGGATTCGGCCTTTTCGTATCGCATAAGTTCGGGGGCGCCTTCCAGCAGATGGCGGTTGTTAGTCAGTTCGGGGTGGCCCTGCAGCAGCACAATTACGAGAATGCCGTCTCACTGCTCACGGGGCCGGCACGGCAGGAGTACTCCGCGAATGCGCTTCAGCAAAAGATCGAGGGGCTGGAGAAAAAGTACGGTGCTTTAGAGAGTTTTACGCTAGACCCTCAACAGTTTCATAATCAAAACCCATCTCAAACGCAGAACCCGCTCCAGCTATCAGACTATCTCTGCGATCTGCAGTTTCAACGTGCCCTAGTTCATATGAAGCTGCATTTCGACCCCACCGATCCACATCATATTTCCGGCATTGCCTGGGGCAGTGTGTATAAAAACGCCTCGGAAACTCAAGGAGGAGCGCAAGAGCACTCCCGGTGAGGAGAGGACCGCTTTACAGGAGTTAGAGATCGTTTTAATGAACAAATTTCGATGTAAGGAGAGAAGGTTTTAGGATGCCTGCAACTATCTATTATGACAAAGATGCCGACCTCGCAACGCTGCGCGGCAAAAAGGTTGCCGTGATCGGCTACGGCAGTCAGGGGCACGCACACGCCCTCAACCTGCGTGATTCTGGAGTAGACGTGGTGGTAGGGCTGCGCCCGGGTAAGTCGTGGCACGCTGCCGAAAGCGATGGGCATGTGGTGTTGCCTGTGGCCGAGGCCGCCGAACAGGCCGACATCATCATGATTCTGGTCAACGACGAGTATCAAGCAGCTCTCTATAAGGAGGCGATTGAGCCGCATCTCAAACCGGGGAACGCCATCGCCTTTGGGCATGGGTTTAACATCCACTTCGGGCAAATTGTGCCGCCTGCCGATGTAGATGTGTTTATGGTGGCGCCAAAGGGGCCGGGGCATCTGGTTCGGCGCGTATTTACCGAGGGCAAAGGGGTGCCATGTCTTATCGCTATTCACCAAAACCCTACCGGCAACGCCAAAAATATCGCCTTGGCCTATGCGAAAGCGATCGGAGGCACGCGCGCCGGCGTTATCGAGACGACCTTTAAAGAGGAGACCGAAACCGATCTGTTCGGCGAGCAAGCGGTGCTGTGTGGTGGCGCCACGGCCTTGGTGAAAGCCGGCTTCGAGACGCTTGTGGAGGCCGGTTATCAGCCTGAAATCGCCTACTTCGAGTGTTTGCACGAGCTGAAGCTCATTGTAGACCTCATGTACGAGGCCGGGATCGCCGGAATGCGCTACTCCATTTCCGACACAGCCCAATATGGAGATATGACGCGTGGGCCGCGCCTTATTGACGACCATGTGCGCGCTACCATGCGCGAGATACTCCAACAGATTCAGAGCGGGGAGTTTGCAAGAGAGTGGATTTTGGAGAACCGAGCCGGACGACCGGTCTTCCGCGCTCTGGATCAGCGCGACCGCAACCATGCCATTGAGCAGGTTGGGCGACAACTACGTGCCATGATGAGCTGGGTTCAGCAAAGTGGCGTACAGACCAACGTACAGTCGCAACAGCAGGAAGAGCAACCCCAGACGATCTCGGCAACCGGCGAGCGCATTGGCCGTCTAGAATGGGAGAAGAAGTAGTTGTTTTGGTAACATCCGTCCTTACTCGGGACGGTTGAATGACCTCCTCATGGGCAAAACGGTGATGAGGAGTTTCGCAAAGGAGCAAGAGCACCTATGGCAACGCGGATCTATATCTTTGATACCACACTGCGAGACGGGGAGCAGTCGCCTGGCGCTTCCCTCAACGTCGCCGAAAAGCTGGAGATAGCAAAGCAGCTTGAGCGACTCGGTGTAGACGTGATCGAGGCCGGCTTCCCCATCTCCTCACCGGGTGACTTTCAGGCCGTGCAGGAGATAAGCCGTACCGTTCGAGGGTGCGTTATCTGTGGCCTCACCCGCGCGGTGGAAAAGGACATTGATGTTGCGGCGGAGGCGCTGCGTGAGGCCGCACATCCGCGCATTCATACCGGCCTTGGCGTCTCGGATATTCACCTGAAATATAAACTGCGAATGAGCCGAGAAGCTGCCATGGAGCGAGGCGTGCAGGCCGTGCGACACGCGCGTCGGTATGTAGCTGAAGTCGAATACTTTTTGGAGGATTCCGGCCGAGCCGATAAAGACTATCTTTGTAGGGTGATCGAGGCCGTTATTAACGCGGGGGCGAGCGTCATCAATATTCCCGATACAACCGGCTACTCGACGCCGGAGGAGTACGGCGAGCTGATCCGCTATGTGATGGAGCACGTGCCCAACATTGATAGGGCCATTGTCAGCGTGCACTGCCATGATGACCTCGGTTTGGCCGTTGCGAACTCTCTGGCAGGAGTTCAAAACGGAGCGCGGCAGATCGAATGCACCATTAACGGTATCGGGGAACGTGCCGGCAACACCTCGCTGGAAGAGGTGGTGATGGCCATAAAAGTGCGTTCCGATCGCTATCCCTTTGAAACGGGCATCGTAACGCAGGAACTGTATAAAACCAGCCGAATGGTGAGCACGGCCACCGGCATACTCGTGCAGCCAAACAAGGCTATCGTGGGTGCCAACGCATTTGCACACTCCAGCGGTATTCACCAGGACGGCGTGTTGAAGGAGCGTACCACCTACGAGATCATCAATCCCAGCGATGTGGGCATTCATGAAAGCAAGATCATTCTCACCGCTCGCTCCGGGCGCCACGCGCTTCAGCACCGGTTGCGGGAGTTGGGCTATGAATGTAATGAGGAGCAGATAGACCGTATCTACGCTCGGTTTTTGGAGTTGGCCGATCGCAAGAAACAAGTCTACGACGAAGACCTCGAGATTTTAGTAGCCAACGAAACAAGTATGCTCCATCGTACCTATGAACTGCTGCATGTGCAGGTGTCTTGCGGCGATAAGCTTATTCCCACTGCAACCGTCTCTATTCGTAACGAAGCAGGCGATGTGTTTACCGATTCCTGCCATGGCACGGGGCCGGTAGACGCGGTCTATCGAGCCATCAATCGGATAGTGAACGAGCCAAACGAGCTGATCGAGTTCAGCGTTCAGGCGGTAACACAGGGCATTGATGCGTTGGCCGATGTAACCATTCGCATCCGCCGTGACAACGACATCTACACCGGGCGCGGGGCCGATAGCGACATTGTGGTGGCGAGCGCAAAAGCCTACATGCACGCGCTCAATAAGTTGGTTGACCGAGCCTCGCATGCAAGCCGTAAAGAGGGCGTCCTTCAACATCCCTAAACTGGCGCTGCAGTGAGGTTTGGGGTGGAATAGGGAAGAAAGGTCTTTCCTGTTCCCTTTCTTTTTAACAGAGCAGATGTGAATTGCGATTTCTCTTTCAGAAACCTATAAGGAGGCAATGAATGACCGGCAACCCCGAACCCGGCGGCCAGCCCACACTGCGCGAGCAGTTGGAGGTGGCAGGGCATCAACTCGAAGAGAAGGTAAAGGAACTGCTGCATGAGGGAAATGTACAGCACCTGATCATCAAACATGAGGGACAGACCATTCTCGAAATTCCGGTGGGTCTTGGCATTGCGGCGGCGGTGCTGGCACCTGTGTTGGCCGCTGTGGCTGCCGTAGGCGCCCTGCTAACGCATTGTACCATTGAGGTGGTGCGCAAAGGCGAGTAGGTCTTTAGAAGCGAGCAAAACGAAACTTGATGAGCGTCCATATCGCAATAACGCCGTCGGTCCACCGAATCTTTTTGCCCTGTGCGATGGTTCGGGCTTGATAGCGAATGGGCACCTCCACGATGCGATGGTGGCGCCGGATGAGTTTGGCCGTGACCTCTGGGCAGAATTCGAATCGGCGGCAAGTCAGTGGCAGTGAACGGAGCACCTCGGTGCGAAAGGCTTTATAGCAGGTGGCCTCATCGGTAAGAGGGGTGCGATAAAAGCAGCGTACCATCCAGGCGAGCAGGCGGTTAATAAGCCGATTGGCGAAGCGCATTTTGGGCATGCCGTGGGTGAAGCGTGAGCCGTAAACGGCGCTGACGCTGGGGTCGGAAAAGGCGTTAAGGATGACTAGGTAATCTTGGGGGTCGTACTCGAGATCGCCATCTTGAATAATGCAGAACTCGCCTTGGGCGTAAGGCAGAGCGGTACGAATGGCGGCACCTTTGCCCTGATTGCGGTCATGATAAAACACGCGAACATGGGGGATTTTTCCCTCGACTTCCGTTTGTAATAGCTCGCGGGTGCCGTCGGTTGAGCCGTCATCTACGATCAGTATCTCCTTTTCGATAGGCACGGCAAGCACGCGCTCGAGCAGCGCAAGCAGCGTTCTCTGTTCGTTCATCACGGGCATCAGCACGCTAAGCACGTAGCGTGTTTGCGCAGAAGTGACTTTGGCAACGGTGCCAAGCTCTTGAGCGCTTCCATTCGATGGTTTCATAAAATGCTCCTTTGCCAATATACGTGTTTTGTGAGCATCGAGTCGCGTTACAAAGTGCCGAAAAATTTGTCTAAGAGTATGGTATTCTCATACTACGAAACATAAGTTTAGGATGGAGGGGCGATGCTTCGGAAGCAGATGTGTTCTTATGGGATGGTGCTCGCAGCCCTCTTTTTGGTGGGAAAGCCCGCACACACACAAACATCTTCGTTTGGGGGCTACAAGGCGCCGCCAGGAGTTTACCGCACGAGTTGGGTTGGCAACACTTTTGGGGGTGACGGAGGGTCTAACGGTTTCGGCTATTGGGTACAAGATGGTATCTCAAAGTTGGCCGTAAGCCCGGATGGAACCGCTCTTTGCGGAGTTGAATGGGATGAGGCTGGGCGCTGTGTTGGGCTTTATAAGGATGGCCAGGTCAATCGCGTGCTCTTGAAAGAGGGTGGGAAAGAGACTGCATGGGGGTGGGGCACCGCCAATAGAGCCCTGGCTGTATGGCAAGATACGATTTATGTGGCCAATGAAGGCAAGAAACTGCTTCGGTTCCGCTGGCATCCGGGTGCGATAAACTCGGCGGTGTTTGTGGGTGAAACCGATCTCTCTGCGAAGGCGGTTGCCGTAGCTGCCAATCGCAATTGGATCGTGGTAGCCTATCCCAACTCTATTGAGTTGCGTCGTGCGGCGGATATGCGAGTAGTGCGTCAGTTTCCCATGCAAAAGGTGCAGGATGTTGCCTTGGCAACGAACAGCGGTCTTTGGGTGCTGGCCGACAAGCGCGTTCAACACTGCTCTTTCACTGGGAAGATACTCCCTGGCGTAATCTCTAACCTTCAAGACCCAACGGCCATTGCCATCGCCAACCACAACCCCAATCAGCTCCTCGTCTGCGATAACGGCCCCCGACAGCAGGTGCTGTTTTATGACCTAAAACTCCATCCTCATCTCGTCAAAACCTTTGGCGCCTACGGAGGCTTAATGTCAGGTCAGCCGGGAGAGGTGAAGCCGAACAAGCTTTTCGGTTTGCGCGGTGCCAACACCGACGCTGACGGGAACCTCTATGTGGCCATGAGCTTTGGTAACGGCCCTAATGGCCACTGTCTCTTACGCTGCTTTGCTCCAAACGGTACCATGAAATGGCAGGTGATGAATTTTTCCTTTGTGGATACATTCGGCTTCGACCCAGATTCCAACGGCAGCTTGGTTTTTAGTCGTGACGCCATTTTTCAACTCGATCTTAGCAAGCAAAAGCCTGGGAGCGAATGGAGTTTGAAAGCGATCAGTGTGCCTTATCCGCAGGAACAGACCTCAGATCGCTTGCGGTACGGGCAGTCGGCCATTGTGCGGGATTTGCAGGGGCGGCGTTTGCTGTATCTCATTGGGCAATATGCCGGCGGTTTTCTAATATACGCCTTTCGCGGAAACATTGCTTATGAGGTAGGAAAAGTAGGTAGAAACGATAGTTGGGCCTGGTATGTGGACGCACAGGGCAATATCTGGAATGGAGATGGGCCAAATAGAAATATCTTGTGTTATCGCTTTTTAGGATGGGATGCGCAAGGAAAACCACGCTATGATTGGAACCATCCTGAGACCTGGCCATGGCCTAACGATTTCGAGCTTGTGCGACGCATCATTTACAACGCCGACGCCGATACGCTCTATTTGTTTGGATATCTCAGAGGCGAAACCATCGACTCGTGGGGAGTTGTGGGTCATACCGCTCGACGCTACGATGGATGGCGTACGGGGGCACCTAAAATTCGTTGGACGATTCAGCTGCCGGTAAATCCACACGGGAACGACCAGGGGCAGCCTCTGACGCCGCAGTCGGTAGACGTTGCCGGTGACTATCTGTTTGTAGGCATGGTAAAGCCGGACGATAATCGGCAGTACACGCATATTTTTCGGCTCTCCGACGGCAGCTATGTCGGCTCGTTATTTCCCGGCCCTGAAGTGGGAGGAAACGCCGGTTGGCAGGATATGCCCTATGCGATTCAGGCTTTCCATCGTAAAAACGGGGAGTATCTTGTGCTCGTCGAAGAAGACTGGCGGGGGAAGAACCTGCTTTACAGATGGTGGCCTGAAGGGCAGTTGCAGGCAAAGATACGCTGAATGCATATCACCACCATTTTTCCCCAGCTGTGGGTTAGAGAAGGTGGCTCGCAGCTCGCTACGGGCAGAGATGGGTAGTGGATTTGGCAGGGTGCCTCAGTCTGTGATATAATACGATGTATGTAATTCCAAACAAGGGAGTTTTCCTCTGATGTTAAAACCTCAAGGTATGCGTCTGCTAACTTTGATCGCAGGCAGTTTAGTCCTGACGAGGGTCACAATTGCCGACCCGCCCCAACCATTCCATGCACCGCCAGGTGCCTACGTTACGAGTTGGGTAGGCAACACCTTTGGGGGTAGCGGCGGCCAGAACGGTTTTGGATATTGGGTACAGGAGGGGGTCTCCAAACTCGTTGTTACCCCCGATGGCACGGCCTTTTGCGGGGTAGCCTGGGACGAAGCCGGTCGCGATTTAGGCCTCTACAAAAACGGACAGGTCAACCGAGTGCTTTTACAGC
>Ga0209061_1005759_pt1 | contig 10534 bp, 9 predicted proteins | sample Coa_R1_10_FD_187157 | JGI IMG/M metagenome (GOLD analysis project Ga0209061, IMG submission 187157) | Surface soil microbial communities from Centralia Pennsylvania, which are recovering from an underground coalmine fire - Coalmine... | ecosystem: Environmental > Terrestrial > Soil > Unclassified... | reverse complement strand
GGGGCGCAGGTCGTGATCGACCAGTTCATCTCCTCGGGCGAAGCCAAGTGGAACCGGCTGTGCGGCCTGGTGCTGCTGTTGCCGCACGGCTACGAGGGCCAAGGCCCCGAACATTCGTCCGCGCGGCTGGAACGCTATCTGCAACTGTGCGCGCTGGACAACATGCAAGTGTGCGTGCCGACGACGCCCGCGCAGATGTTCCATCTGTTGCGGCGACAGATGCTGCGCAACTGCAGGAAACCGCTGATGGTGATGACGCCGAAGTCACTGCTGCGCCACAAGCTCGCGGTGTCCTCGCTGGACGACCTCGAGCATGGCCACTTTCATCTCGTGATTCCGGACCAGCGCATCAAGAACGACAAGCAGGTCAAGCGCGTGGTGCTGTGCTCGGGCAAGGTCTACTACGACCTGTTCGAAGAAGCCGAAAAGCAGAAGATCAGCGACGTCGCGATCGTTCGCGTCGAACAGTTGTATCCGTTCCCGCGCATCGAGGTAAACGCCGAACTCGCCAAGTATCCTGCCGCCAGGGAAGTGGTGTGGTGCCAGGAAGAGCCGCAGAACCAGGGCGCGTGGTTCCAGATCCGGCACCACCTGCAGGCCTGCGCGGATGGAGGCCACAGCCTGCACTATGCGGGCCGCGTGCGTTCGCCGGCGCCGGCCGCCGGGTACCACAACACCCACGTCGCCGAACAGCACGCGCTCGTACAACAGGCGTTGGTCGAGCCCGTGGGCGACAACCATTCGCTGGAATGAAAAAGCCTCACCGTTCGCCCTGAGCGTAGGCGCGTAGCGCCGCAGTCGAAGGGCATTGCAATGTGCTTCGACTCCGCTTGCTGCGCAAGCTACGCTCAGCACGAGCGGCTTCAATGCCAGAGCTACTCGACCCAATCCAAGGAAACTCCATGTCGATCGAAGTCAAGGTGCCGGTACTTCCCGAATCCGTCAGCGACGCCACCATCGCCGCATGGCACAAGAAACCCGGCGACGCGGTCAAGCGTGACGAGAACCTGGTCGACCTCGAAACCGACAAGGTGGTACTGGAAGTTCCCGCGCCAGCCGACGGCGTGCTGAAGGAGGTCCGCCACGAAACCGGCGACACCGTCAACAGCGAAGACGTGATCGCGGTTCTGGAAGAAGGCGCGGAGGCGCCGAAGCCCGCCGCGGCCAAGCAGGAAACCAAACAGCCTGCTGCGCCGGCCAAGGCTCAGGAAGCCACGACAAAAGCGGGACTGGGGGCTGCGGACTCGGGGCTCGGAAAGCCGAACACTCAAAACCTGTCACCTGCCGCAGCACGGCTGGCGACGGAAGAAAAGATCGACGTATCCCGGGTTTCGGGAACGGGCCGCGGCGGCCAAGTGACCAAGGAAGATCTGGTGAATTACCAACGTTCGCCGAAATCCGCCTCGACCCCCAGTCCCCAGTCCCCCGTCCCCAGTCCGGGCTCCCGCCCCGAAGAACGCGTGCCGATGACGCGCATGCGCGCCCGCATCGCCGAACGCCTGATGCAGTCGAAGAACTCGATCGCCATGCTGACCTCCTCCAACGAGGTCAACCTCTCGAAGGTTGTCGCGATGCGCAAGCAACTCGGCGAGCAATTCGAGAAAACCCACGGCATCAAACTCGGCTACATGAGTTTCTTCGTCAAGGCCACCTGCGAAGCACTGAAGCACCACCCCGTGGTGAACGCCTCGGTCGATGGCAACGACATCATCTATCACGGCTACCAGGACATTTCGATCGCAGTCGCGACCGAGCGCGGGCTGGTGACGCCGGTGCTTCGCGATGCGCAGGACATGGGTTTCGCGGACATCGAGAAGGCCATCGCGAACTTCGCGAAGAAGGCGCGCGAAGGCGGCCTGACGCTGGACGACCTGCAGGGCGGCACGTTCACCATCACCAACGGCGGCACCTTCGGTTCGCTGTTCTCGACGCCGATCGTGAACCCGCCGCAGAGCGGCATCCTGGGGATGCACACCATCAAGGAACGCGCCGTGGTCGAAAACGGCCAGGTCGTGGCCGCGCCGATGATGTACATCGCGATCAGCTACGACCATCGCATCGTCGACGGCAAGGATGCGGTGCTGTTCCTGGTCGACATCAAGAACCAGTTGGAAAATCCATACAGGATGTTGCTCGGGTTGTGATCGCCTCGCGATCACAACAGGGACGAGGGTCGAGTAGCGAGGGCGCGAATACCGAGTGTCGAAGTTGCTTTCAGCTCCACACGCTCGCCCTCACTACTCGTCGCTAATCCCTGCTCCTCAACGCCGATCCGCGCCAAGAACAAATGCTGCGACATTCTTCAAAGGAACCGTAATGGCTGACAACAAATTCGACGTGATCGTGATCGGCGCCGGTCCCGCAGGCTACGTCTGCGCGATTCGCGCGGCGCAACTGGGCTTGAAGACCGCATGCATCGACGCGTTCAAGGGCAAGGACGGCAAGCAGGCGCTCGGCGGCACTTGCCTCAACGTGGGTTGCATTCCTTCGAAGGCGTTGCTGGATTCGTCGAAGCAGTTCTGGAATCTCGCGCACAATCTGCCCACGCACGGCATCAGCGTCGAGAACGCCAAGGTCGACATGGCGACGTTCATCGGCCGCAAGGACAAGATCGTCAAGCAGTTCACCGGCGGCGTCGCGCTGCTGTTCAAGTCGAACAAGGTCACGCCGTTCTTCGGCACGGGCAAGCTTCTCAAGGGCAATCAGGTCGAAGTCACCGGCGAAGACGGCAACAAGCGGACGCTCGGAGCAGCCAACGTGATCATCGCGACCGGCTCGGTGCCCATCGAACTGCCGTTCGCGAAGTTCGACGGCAAGCGCATCATCGACAACGCCGGCGCACTGGATCTGACCGAACTGCCGAAGCGCCTCGGCGTGATCGGCGCGGGCGTGATCGGGCTGGAACTGGGTTCGGTGTGGAAACGGCTGGGATCGGAAGTCACGATCCTCGAAGCATTGCCGGATTTTCTCGGCGCCGCCGACCAGGACATCGCCAAGGCCGCCGCCCGCGAATTCAAGAAGCAAGGGCTCGACATCCACCTCGGCGCCAAGGTCAGCAAAGCCGAAGTCAAGAAGAACGTGGTCGAAGTCACCTACGCCGACAATGAGGGCGAACACGAGATCACGGTGGACAAGCTGCTGGTGGCGGTCGGCCGCCGCGCGTACACGCAAGGCTTGCTGGGCGACGGCACCGGCGTGAAGACCGACGAGCGCGGCCGCATCGAGGTGGACGAACATTGCTGGACCGGCGTCGACGGCGTATGGGCCATCGGCGACTGCGTGCGCGGCCCGATGCTGGCGCACAAGGGATCGGAAGAAGGCGTGATGGTCGCCGAATTGATCGCTGGACGTGCCGGCCACATCGATTACGGCGTGATCCCGTGGGTGATCTACACGGAACCTGAAATCGCCTGGACCGGCAAGACCGAAAAGCAGTGCAAGGACGAAGGCATCCCTTACAAGACCGGCGCGTTCCCATTTGCCGCCAACGGCCGCGCGGTCGCGATGAACGAACCGGCGGGCCTGGTGAAAGTGATCGCGCACGCGGAGACCGACCGCATACTCGGCGTGCACATGTGCGGACCCGTGGTCTCGGAATTGATCGCCGAAGCCGTGGTCGCGATGGAGTTCAAGGGATCGTCCGAAGACCTTGCCCGCATCGTCCACGCGCACCCAACATTGAGCGAAGTGGTGCACGAAGCTGCATTATCGGTGGACAAGCGGGCGATCCACAAAGCAAACTCAGGATGAGTTTGTCCCGGACAGCACATGGACGTGCGTTGATCCGGGACCCATTTTTCAACCGAGGATCAGTTCGCCCCGTGCAGTACAGGGACGTACGACGACACGGGGCCCAGTGACTTTCGCCACAGGATGAACGCATCCCCGACAGGCCATGGATGGCCGTCTATCCGGGATCCAGAACTTGATCGTCGTCCCGGACAGCGCATGAATGTGCATTGATCCGGGCTCTGCTCTTGCTCGTCATCCCGGCGCACGCCGGGATCCAATTTGATTTTAGAAGAACTCCAAGAGCAAGATGGATTCCGGTTTTCACCGGAATGACGGAGACAGGGAATGCTCGATCGCCATCCATGTGTCTACATCCTCGCGAGCAAGGAGCGCGGCACGCTTTACGTCGGTGTAACGTCAGATTTGATCAAACGCATTTGGGAACACAAGAACGATCTGGTCGACGGCTTTACGAGGAAATATCGTGTACACCACTTGGTTTGGTACGAGCAGCACGAAACGATAGACGCGGCGATTGCGCGCGAGAAGGCAATCAAGGAGTGGAAGCGCGCATGGAAACTGGAGTTGATTGAAGCACAGAACCCATCCTGGAATGACCTGTACCAGGAACTGTCGGGACAGGCCGAAGAGCAAGATGGATTCCGGCTTTCGCCGGAATGACGAGCAGGAGCATCATGCAGAGCTTCCGCGCCTTCCGCATCCACAACGACGCTTCTGGCTATCGTGCCGGCACCGAAGCGATGCGCGCGGGCGATCTCGCGCCGGGCGAAGTGTTGATCAAGACCGCGTATTCGTCCGCCAATTACAAGGACGCGCTGGCCGGAACCGGCAAAGGCAAGATCCTGCGCCGGTTCCCATTGAACGGCGGCATCGATGTCGCGGGCCACGTGGTTGAATCGCGCGACCCGGAATTCCGGGAAGGCGACACGGTGTTGTGCACCGGCTGCGGATTGTCGGAAACCCGGGACGGTGGCTATGCCGAATACGCGTGCCTCGAGGCCAAGTGGACCGTCAAGCTGCCGAACGGTTTATCGCTGCGCGAGAGCATGATTCTCGGCACTGCAGGGTTCACCGCCGCGCTCGCGCTGTTCCGCATGCGTGACAACCGCCAGAGGCCGGAACTTGGACCCATCGCAGTCACCGGCGCAACCGGCGGTGTCGGCATGCTGGCCGTCGACATCTTCAGCCGCGCGGGATTCGAGCTTCACGCGATCAGCGGCAAGCCCGAACACGCGGATTTCCTGAAAGCGCTGGGGGCGCGCGAAGTGCTGGACCGCCGTTCCCTCGACCTCGGCGATCACGCGCTTGAATCCACGCGTTTCGGCGGCGCGGTCGACAGCGCAGGCGGCATGCTGCTGGCGCAATTGCTGGCCTGCACCGCTCCCTACGGCAACGTCGCCAGCATCGGGCTCGCCGCCGACAGCGAACTGGCCACCACCGTGATGCCTTTCATCATCCGCGGCGTCAGTCTGCTCGGCATCGCCTCGGCCGGAACCGCGCGCGACATCCGCGATGCGATCTGGCAGCATCTGGCGTCCGACTGGAAGCCTGCGCACCTCGACAAGGTCTGCACGCGCGAAGTCACCTTGGATGAACTGCCGGAAGTGTTCGAGGCCATGCTTGCCGGCCGATCGTTCGGACGCACCCTGGTGCGTATAGGCGAAAACGTCTCAGATTGATGTTGCGCTGCCTCCGGCGTTCCGGTCCTGAATGGCTACCCTGCGCCGGCGTCATCCGCTTGTCGGATGCACACCGCGCCACGTTGGCACTCGCAATCCCGGTTCCCTACAATTGGCCATCGCCTGTGGGGAGTGACGCATGGCACGCATCCTGATCGTCGACGATTCGCCATCCCAACTGGAGGGCCTGAAGCGACTGGTCGAGAAGCTCGGGCACCAGACCCTTACCGCAGCGGACGGAGCAGCCGGCGTCGAGGCCGCCAAGCGCGACAAACCCGACCTCGTGTTGATGGACGTGGTGATGCCGAACCTCAACGGGTTCCAGGCGACACGCGCGATCTCGAAGGATCCGGACACTTCGCACATTCCAGTGATCCTGGTGACGACCAAGGACCAGGAGACTGACCAGGTGTGGGGGATGCGCCAAGGCGCGAAGGCCTACCTCACGAAACCGGTGAGCGAAGCGGAATTGACCAAGACGTTGAACGAGAACCTGGGCAAATGACTGCGATCATCCCTGATCGCTGCACCGCCTGTCCGCCCAACGAAAAGGGGGCGAGCCAGGCACCCCAGCATCAGAGCGGCCTTCTTGGCCCCCGATCAGAAACATCTCGGGGGCTCTGACTTTCGCAACAGCCGCTCCGAATCAGAAACTCGGTATCAGCGCTACTGCCGCGGATCGAATCCCGCGAACGCTTTCTCGAACGCCTGGTAGGCCGCCTTGGCCTTGTCGCTGCCGGCGGGCGGGATCTGGATCGCCAAGGTGACGATCTGGTCACCCGGCGCACGGCCCGGCATTCCGCGACCTTTCAGGCGCAACTTGCGCCCGCTGCGCGAGCCGGCGGGAATCCGCAGCTCGACGGTTCCGCCCAGCGTCGGCACCGGAACCTTGGCGCCCAGTGCTGCTTCCCATGGCGAAACGGGCACCTCGACTTCGATGTCGCGCCCGTGCAGCTTGAACTGCGAATCATCACGCACCTGCACTTCCAGCAACAGGTCACCGGATGGGCCGCCGTTGTAACCGGGTTCGCCCTGGCCGCCGAGACGTATCACCTTGCCCGGCAGGATGCCGGCGGGGATGTTCACTTCCAGCGTGCGTTCGCCCGTCGCGCCACGCAGGCCCAGGCGCTGCTTGCCGCCTGAATAAGCGGTGCGCAGATCGATCTCGACCCCCGCGCGCACGTCGCTGCCGCGCATCGGCCCGCGTTGCGCGCGCGGTCCTGCGCCACGTCCGCCGAAAAGGGATTCAAAGAAATCGCTGAAGCCGCCCGCATCTCCGCCACCGAAGTCGCGGAACTCGAAACCGCCCGGCGCCTGTTGCTGCTGCCAGCCCGGCGGCGGCCTGAAATTGTCACCCGCGCGATAACCGCCCGCGCGCAGGTTGTCGTAAGCGGCACGCTTCTGCTTGTCGTGCAGGACCTCATAAGCTTCGCTGACAGCCTTGAATTTTTCCTCGGCGCCCGCTTCCTTGTTCTTGTCCGGGTGGTATTTGCGCGCGAGCTTACGGTATGCCGCCTTGATCTCGTCGTCGCCGGCGCCCTGCTGCACGCCGAGGGTTTGGTAATAATCCTGGAACTCCATCGACACCCCCGCGAATCAGAAACGAGCCCGCGACGGACCAGACCGTCGCGGGCCTCGCATTCCGCAATGGCGCGCAGAACCCGCCGTGTCGTTCAGTCGACGGAGATGTCGATCTTGCGCGGCGTGGTTTCCGGCCGCTTGGGAATCGAAATTTCGAGCACGCCATTCTTGCCCTTGGCGCTGATGCCCTGCGGGTCGGCGCTGTCAGGCAGCGCGAAACGGCGGTGGAACACGCCACGCGAACGCTCGACGCGGGTGTAGTTGCCTTCTTCCACCTTCTTCTCGCTCTTGCGCTCGCCACGGATCGACAACACGCCCTTGTCCATGTTGATTTCGATGTCCTTGGGGTCGACGCCCGGGATGTCGGCCTCGATCACGAAGCGCTTGTCTTCCTCGCAAATGTCCACGCGCGGTGCCCATTCGCTGGTCACCACGTTGGACTGGTCGCCGCCCTCTTCGGTGTCGAAGAAACGGTCGAGCATCTGGCGGAATTCCCGATTCACGGGGTAGCCGCCCCATTGCCGGTAACGGGAGAGATGATTCATTGGATGGCCTCCTTTCACTGCTGTGTCTCGGCCACGTGCGGGCCGCATCCGGGATAGATAGGGACAGGCCAACCGGTTTCAAGTGCACGCCGCACAGCGCGGCGCTAGGATGCAAGCTTGCCCGCCACATCGGAGCGAAACATGACCATCAAGACCGGCGACCGCCTCCCTGCTGCCACTTTCGCCGTCCTGCGCGACGGAGTGCAACGGCTGACCACCGAGGACGTGTTCAAGGGCAAGAAGGTGGTGCTGTTCGCGGTGCCCGGCGCGTTCACCCCCACCTGTTCGGAACGCCACCTGCCCGGCTACATCGACCACTACGAAGAGTTCAAGAAGCGCGGCATCGAGGTCGCCTGCATGGCCGTCAACGATGCCTTCGTGATGAAAGCCTGGGCCGAACACCGCCACGTCCCCGACGGCATGCTGATGCTGGCCGACGGCAATGGCGACTTCGCCAAGGCGCTGGGTCTCGAGGTGGACTCCAGCAAATACGGCATGGGCATGCGGTCCAAGCGTTTTGCGCTGTACGCGGAAGATGGCGTGGTGAAGGTGCTGCACGTCGAAGCGCCGGGAGAGTTTCGCGTTTCGAGCGCGGAGGCGATGCTGGCGGCGATTTGAAACGAGGGATGAGGGGCGAGTAGCGAGGGCGCGCTGTTGAAGAGTGGGATTGGGGATGGGTAGTGGGGGCGTTCCGATCAAGAGTTTCCCTGCGCATGCGAGTCCGCGATCGCTACCATTCTGGCGAACATGGTGCGACACAGAATCCATTTTCGTCAGCTTCCGCCGACGGGTTTGTTCACTGAGAATATAAACGAGATGGCTTGCTCACATATGGGACTCCAAATGTCGCTACGCAGATACAAAACACTGACCATCTATTGGGTGGCCATAGCTCTTGCGACTAGTTTTTTCCTGCCAGCATTCTCTTACACTGGCAATCTCGCCTATCACAAAGACCCCGGAATAGTTTATGGATTGGAGGCATTCGCGCTGGGGCCCATTGGACTCATTACTGTTACAGTTGCTTCTTTGTCTTGGTTCTCGAACGTCATGCTGTTTATAGCTCTACGACATACGACTTCTCAGATGTACAGACAAGCCTGCATAGCATCACTCGCAGGTATGCTTCTAATTGCCAATTTTTTTATCGTTTCTGGAAAGTATCCAATGTCCATCCCATTTGGCGGATACTACGAACCGATGAAAGATCCGAGGCCACACATTGGCTTCTTTGTTTGGCTCTCGGCTTTCCTAGTGCTTGCAATTAGCCCAATAACCAGCAAGTGCATCGAACGAGACCAGAATAGCAAGCGCGGTAGGTTGGGGTGAGTGGCTTCATGCGAACCCCATCGGTTCGAAATCGAGTTGCTGGGATTGCGCGAAGCTGCGAGTCACGCACATTGCGCTGTAGGAGCGCGCCGGCGCGAAGTGCCTGCTCCTTCTTTTGCGCGCGACCGACGCCTCCGCGTCAAATGAGGCCCTGATCGCGCGCGCGGCCCGCTCCTACAACAGCAATCTACGCGGGATTAGGTGGTTCCAGCTGGTCGCCGCCACCATTCGTTTGCGTGTCCGCGCCATCGTCATCGCCGTTCTCGATCTTCACCACGCCGGCGAGTTTTTCGTCGTCGGGCAGGCGGATCAGCGTGACGCCCTGCGTGTTGCGTCCGACCTGCGAGACGCCCGATACGCGCGTGCGGACCAGCGTGCCGTGGTTGGAAATCAGCATCAGCTCCTGGCGCGGATCGGTGGCGACCGCCGCGACCAGCGCGCCGTTGCGTTCGGAACACTGGATCGCGATCACGCCCTGCGAGCCACGGCCCTTGCGCGGAAAATCGGCCAGCGGCGTGCGCTTGCCGAAACCACGTTCGGTGGCGGTGAGAATGTCGCAGTCCGCACCTTCCATATGTTCGTCGGCGACGATCATCGACACGACCTGCGCGCCCCCGGTCAGGCGCATGCCACGCACGCCGTGCGCGGTGCGGCCCATCGGACGCACTTCGCTTCCGGCAAAACGCGCGGCCTTGCCGTTGGACGCGAACAGCAGCACGTCGCACTGGCCATCGGTGAGCTCGGCCTCGACCAGGCCATCGCCCTCGTCCAGCCCGATCGCGAGTTTGCCTTTCTGCAACTGGAACTCGAACTCCCTGAGCGGCGTCTTCTTGACGGTGCCGTTGCGGGTCGCGAAGAACACGTAGCAATCATCCGAGTATTCGCGCACCGGAAGCACTGCCTGCACCTTCTCGCCCTCTTCCAGCGGCAGCAGGTTGACGATCGGACGTCCGCGCGCGCCCGGACCGGCTTCCGGAATCCGGTACACGTCGAGCCAGTACACGCGCCCGTTGCTGGTGAAGGTGAGCAGCGTGTCGTGCGTGTTGACGATCCAGAGCTTCTCGACGAAGTCCTCGTCCTTCATTGTGGTCGCCGAGCGGCCCTTTCCGCCGCGCTTCTGCGCGCGATAGAGATCCAGCGACTGGCGTTTCACGTAGCCTGTATGCGACAGCGTGACGACCACGTCTTCCTGCGCGATCAGGTCGAGCGTCTCCAGGTCTTCCTGGGTGTGCAGGATCTCGGTGCGGCGCGCGTCGCCGTAAAGTTCCTTCATCTCGACCAATTCGCCGCGGATCACCGCCATCAGCTTGTCGGGATCTTCCAGGATCGCGATCAGGCCGCGGATGGTTTCCAGCAGTTGCTTGTATTCGTCGGTGAGCTTGTCCTGTTCCAGGCCGGTCAGTCGGTGCAGGCGCATCTCCAGGATTTCCTTGGCCTGGACTTCCGACAACTGATAGCCGTCGTCCGTGAGCCCCGCGCGCGGATCGAGGTCCTCCGGCCGCGAGGCCGTGTCGCCCGCGGCCTGCAGCAGCGCTCGCACCATGCCGGCTTCCCACTTGCGCGCCAGCATCCGCTCGCGCGCGACCTGCGGCGACTCGGACGTTTTGATCAGTTCGATCATCGCGTCGATGTTGGCCAGCGCGACGG
>Ga0209061_1005758_pt1 | contig 10540 bp, 7 predicted proteins | sample Coa_R1_10_FD_187157 | JGI IMG/M metagenome (GOLD analysis project Ga0209061, IMG submission 187157) | Surface soil microbial communities from Centralia Pennsylvania, which are recovering from an underground coalmine fire - Coalmine... | ecosystem: Environmental > Terrestrial > Soil > Unclassified... | reverse complement strand
CGCCGCCCCGGACGTCGCTCTCCGTGCGGCCGAGGCAGGGCAGGACGACGGCCACCTCGCCGGTCACCACGTGGCTGCGGTTGAGCTTGGTGGCCACGCTGACCGACAGCCGCAGCCGGCGCACGGCCGCCTCGGCCACGCCGGAGTCGGCGATGGCCCGCAGGAGGTTGCCGCCGAGGGCCATCAGGCCCCGCAGCCGGCCCTCCCGCATGGCCACGATGCTCTCGACCGAGTCCAATCCGGCCTCTCTGGGCGGCTCGAATCCAAATTCGGCGCCCAGCTTGTCCAAAAAGGCGGCCGGCATGCGCTCCCAGATGCCCATGGTCCGGTCACCCTGCACGTTGCTGTGACCCCGGACCGGGAAGACACCGGCGCCCGGCTTGCCGATGTTGCCCTGCAACAGCAGGACGTTGACGATCTCCCGGATGCTGGCCACCGCGTTGCGGTGCTGGGTCAGGCCCATCGACCAGCAAACAATGGATTTTTTGGACCGGATAAATTCGGCCGCCAATTGCTCGATTTGGCCGCGGGGCAGCCCGCTCTGGCTTTCGATGTCCTCCCAGGCGGTCTTGGCCGCCATTTCGGCGTAGGCGTCGAAACCGGCGGTGTGGCGGTCGATGAAGTCCCGGTCGAGGGCGCCCCGCTCGAGGAGCAGCTTGCCCACGCCGAGGAAGAGGGCCTGGTCGCCGGCCAGCCGGACGGGCAGGTGCAGGTCGGCCATGACGGTGCCCCGCCCGACGACGCCCCTCGGGGTCTGCGGGTTCTTGAACCGCTGCAGCCCGGCCTCCGGCAACGGGTTGACGGCGACGATCCTCGCCCCCCGCCGCTTGGCCACCTCGAGGTGGGTGAGCATGCGGGGGTGGTTGGATCCCGGGTTCTGCCCGGCGATCACGATCAGGTCGGCGCCTTCGAGGTCGGGGATGGTGCAACTGCCCTTGCCGATCCCGATGGCGGCGGCGAGGGCGGTGCCGCTCGACTCGTGGCACATGTTGGAGCAGTCGGGCAGGTTGTTGGTCCCGAAGGCCCGCACCATCAGCTGGTAGACAAAGGCGGCTTCGTTGCTGGCCCGCCCCGACGTGTAAAAGGCGGCCTGGTTGGGGTCGCCGAGGGCCCGCAGCTCGGTGGCCACCACGTCGAGGGCCTCGTCCCAGGAGGCCCGGCGGTACCGGTCCTCGCCGGCCGCCTTGACCAGCGGAAAGGTGAGCCGTCCCTGCTCCTCGAGCCACCAATCGGATTTGCCGGCCAGCTCGGCGACAGTGTGCTCGGCAAAAAAGGATTCCGGCACGTGGGTCCTGGTCGCCTCGGCGGCCACGTGCTTGGCGCCGTTCTCGCAAAACTCGGCCCGCTTGCGGTGCTCGGGTGACGGGTCGGGCCACGCGCAGCCCGGGCAGTCGTAGCCGTCCGCCTGGTTGAGGCCGAGCAGGGCCCGGGCGCCGCGCACCGGACCCATCTCCTCGTAGGCGCGGCGGAGGGCGGCGGCCACGGCCGGCACGCCGGTCGCCCACCGCTCGGGCCCCTCCAGCTCCGGATGGCTCTCGTCGTAGTCCTGGGCGGGCGGCTCGGCGACCATCGCGGTCATGCTAGGCCCATGATCCGCAACGTCACCGTGGTCAAGCTGAAGCCCGACGCCGATCAGAGCCTGGCCGACCGGGCCGTGGCCGAGATCCAGACTCTCGAGATCGACGGCATGGTCTCGATCGTCGCCGGCCGGGACCTCGGGTTGAAGGAGGGCACCTTCGACCTGGTCGTCACCTGTGACTTCGTCGACGAGGCGGCGTACCGCCGGTACGACACCGACGGCGAGCACGACCGCATGCGCCGCGAGCTGTTCTTCCCGATCAGCGAGCAGATCGTGCGGGCCCAGCTGGCCCTCCCTGACTGAGCCGGCTCGCCGGGCTGGCTCCGCTGTCGGCCGTCCCGGCCGGTACCCTGGCCGCTCCGTGGCCGTGCTCGTCGATCTGCAGGATGTCTCCGTCGCCCGGCCCGAGCGGCCGATCCTCGACCGGCTCTCGGTCACCGTCTCCGACGGCGACCGGCTGGGCGTGGTCGGCATCAACGGCACCGGCAAGTCGACGCTGCTGCGGGTGGTGGCCGGGCCGCTCACCCCCGACGGCGGCACGGTGCGACGCGGCCGGGGCGTCCGGGTGGGCTACCTGCCCCAGGAGCCGGAGCTGCCCGAGGGGACCGTCGCCGACGCGGTCGGCGAGGGCTGGGAGGCGGAGGCGGCCATGGACCGCCTCGGCGTGGCCGGCCTGGCCGGCGCCGACGTGCGGTCGCTGTCGGGCGGGCAGATCAAGCGGGTGGCGCTGGCCGCCGTCCTGGCCCGGCCGGCCGAGCTGCTGGTCCTCGACGAGCCCACCAACCACCTCGACGTGGGGGCGGTGGCCTGGCTCGAGCAGTGGCTGCTGCGGTTCCGGGGCGGTCTGGTGCTGGTCAGCCACGACCGCCGCCTGCTCGACCGGGTCAGCACCCGGATGCTCGAGCTCGACCGGGGCCGCTCCTACCTGCACGACGGCGGCTACGAGGCCTATCTCCTCGCCCGGGCCGAACGGGAGGACAAGGCGTCGGAGGCCGAGACCGTCCGCCGCAACCTGGCCCGCCGGGAGCTGGCCTGGCTCCGGCGGGGCGCCCCGGCCCGGAGCCGCAAGCCCAAGGCCCGCATCGACGCCGCCCGCCGGGTGGTCGACGGCCGGGCCGAGGAGGCGGCCCGCTCCGGGGAGCTCGGCCTGGCCTTTGGCACGCCCCGGCTCGGTGACAAGGTGATCGAGCTGCACTCGGCCGGCTACCGCTACCCGTCCGCTCCGGTACCCACCCTGGTCGACGTCGACCTGGACCTCGACCCGCGGGAGCGGCTCGGGATCGTCGGCCCCAACGGCGCCGGCAAGACCACCCTGCTCGAGCTCCTGGCCGGGCGGCGGGAGGCGACGAGCGGGCGGGTCGAGACCGGTCCGACTGTGGCGGTCGGCTACTACGAGCAGCGCGGCGCCGACCTCGACCCCGAGGCCCGGGTCCTGGACCTGGTCGCTGCCAGCGGCTCGGCCGGCGGCGCATCGGGTGCGGCCGCCGGCGGCGGGTCGTCCCGTACGGCCGCCGGCGGCGCTTCGTCCGGCGGCTCATCCGGTACCGCCGGGGCGGCCCGGGTGCCCGGCTCGCCCGAGGACCTGGCCCTCATGCGGCGCTTCTGGTTTACCGGCGACCTGCCCTACGCACCGGTCCGGACCCTGTCCGGCGGCGAACGGCGCCGCCTGCAGCTCCTGCTGGTCCTGGCCGCCCGGCCCAACGTGCTCCTCCTCGACGAGCCGACCAACGACCTCGACCTCGACACCCTGCGCCTCCTCGAGGACTTCCTCGACGACTGGCCCGGCGCCCTCGTCGTGGTCAGCCACGACCGGGCCCTGCTGGCCCACGTCACCGACCGGCTGGTCCGGGTCGACGTCGACGGCCGCGCGGCCGAGGTGGCGGGCGGGCTCGACGCCTGGCTGGCCGAGGTCCTCGCCGGCCCGGCGGCCCGATCGGCCGGCCGGGCCGACGGCCCTGCCGCCGACACCCCGGCCGGCAGCCCGTCGACGCCGGCCCCGCCCGGGATCGGCAAGCAGCTGCGGGAGCTGGAAAAGGAGATGTCCAGACGGCAGCGCCGCCGCGACACGCTGGCCGCCCGGTTGGCCGGCGTCACCGACCACGCCGAGCTGGCCCGGCTCGGCCGGGAGCTGGCCGACGCCGACGCCGCCCTCACCGCCGCCGAGGACGAGTGGCTGGCCCTGGCCGAGAGCGTCGGCTGAGCGGGTCGACCAAACTGGCGCCCGACCAAAGGAGCCTCATGAGCGACGACGTCCAGGTCCACGCGGTGCGGTTCGCCACCAACGAGACGACCCGCAGCGGCAACTACCTGCGCTACGGCGTCTACGGCCAGCCGGATGCCACCTTCAACATCGACTATTTCTTCTGGGTCATTCGCGGCGCCCACGGGGTGATGGTCCTGGACACCGGCTTCGACCGCCCGGTCGCCGGCCGCCGGGGCCAGCAGCACCTGGCCACCATGGCCGAGGGCCTGGCCGCGGTGGGCGTGACCCCGGCCGACGTGCGCACCGTCGTGCTGTCCCACCTGCATTTCGACCACGTCGGCAACCTGGAGCTGTTCGGCGAGGCCGAGCTGGTCGCCCAGGCCGACGAGCTCGACTTCTGGTCGAGCGCCATGGCCTCCCGGGCCATGTACGCCAGCGTGGCCGAGGACTCCTACCTGGAGGCGGTGCGCAAGGCCGACGCCGAGGGCCGGGTCCGGCGGATCTCCGGCGACGTCGACCTGGCCGACGGCGTGACCGCCATCAGCCTGACCGGCCACACGCCCGGCCAGCAGGGCCTGCGGATCGCCGGCACCCACGGGGTGGTCCTGGCCTCCGACGCGGTGCACTTCTACGACGAGCTGCGCCACGACATGCCCTTCGTCATCGTCCACGACCTGGCCGACATGTACCGCACCTACGACCGGCTGCGAGCCATGGAGGCGGCCGGCGACGTGGTGGTGCCGGGCCACGACGCGGCGGTGGCCGAGCGGTTCCCGACGACGCCGTTCGGCGACGGCGGCCTGGTGGTCGATCTGACGCCCCATTGAGGGCCGGCCGATCGATGGGCCGAGGATGACCGGAGTCATCTGACGATTTGTTGCAGTTGCGACGGGGTAGCCGTAGGGTCGCGTTCAGCAGATCGTCCGCCCCAACCCGGAGGTTCTCCCTTGGCCTATTCGCTGCCCGAACTGCCCTACGACTACTCGGCTCTCGAGCCCCACATCTCCGGGCAGATCATCGAGCTGCACCACGACAAGCACCACAACACCTACGTACAGGGCGCCAACAGCACCCTCGAGGCTCTCGGTGAGGCCCGGCAAAGCAGCAACTTCGGGGCCATCGTCGGTCTGGAGAAGTCGCTGGCGTTCAACCTGTCGGGCCACGTGTTGCACTCGATCTACTGGACCAACATGACGCCCGGTGGCGGCGGCACGCCGGAGGGGGAGCTGGCGGCGGCCATCGACGAGGAGTTCGGCAGCTTCGACGCCTTCAAGGGTCAACTGACCGCGGCCACCACCACGGTGCAGGGCTCGGGTTGGGGCGCGCTGGCCTGGGATCCGCTCGGCCGGCGCCTCGTCATCGAGCAGATCTACGACCACCAGGGCAACGTCGGTCAGGGCGGCATCCCGCTGTTCGTGATCGATATCTGGGAGCACGCCTTTTACCTGCAGTACAAAAACGTGAAGGCCGACTACGTCACCGCCTTCTGGAACCTGGTCAACTGGCAAAACGTGGCCAGCCGGTTCGAGGCCGCCAAGGGCGTCACCATCGCCTGAGCCCCACCGCTCGTCGTCCGGGCCCGCCCCCTGATAGGGAGGCGGGCCCGTTCGCGTCCGTTGTGGAGGCGTCTCCGGGGCCGGATCAGCCGGCGCCGAAGCAGACGAACGGCCCCGGTCCGCCCGCAGCCGCGGCCAACGCCGCCGCCGGCTCGGAGCCGGTCGACAGGCCCCGGTGAAAGGCCACCATCAGCTCGGTCGTGCCCAGGTCGGCCACCGGCACGACGGAGGCGACGACGGTGCGGGTGCCCAGCCCGAGCAGCCCGGCGGCCAGCCCGAGCAGCTCGTCGCCCGGCCTGACGGTGGACAGGCCCGACTGGCAGGCCGAGAGGACAACCAGCTCGGGCGGGCGGTCGAGCCCCTCGAGGTCGTAGACGGTGAGCGGTCCGTCGGCCAGGAGCACGGCTGACCACAGCCCGTTGTCGGCCCGAAAGGTGGCGTGGGCGGCGACGTGGGCGACGGCGGTCCCGCCCATGGCCCTCGTCACCGCCGAGGCCGTCGCCCGCCGGCCGGTCAGCGCGGCGGCGTCCGGATAGAGCGCCCGGAGGGCCCGGGTCTCGGCCGCCACCCCGGGCAGGTCGGGCCCGGCGACCAGCAGCACCCCGTCCCGCCCAGCGTCTCCTCCGGTGCCGGCGCGGGCCCGGGCCCACAGCCGGGCCGAGGGGGAGACCGTCACCGGGCGCGAGGCCAGCGTGGGGAGCACCCCCCACGGGGTGGCGTGCAGCGGGCCGGTCGGTACGACGGCGACGGGGCGGTCACCGATCAGGCGCCGGAGCGAGCCGAGCAGCTGGGCGTCGAGGCGCTCGGCCGCCCGGGTCACCGCCCCGGCGGTGCGGCCTCCGGTGTCGTAGGCGGCCCGGCGCAGGGCGAAGCGCAGGTGCTCGAGCTCGGCCGAGGCCGCCGCGGCCGACCCGAGGGGCCGCCACCAGCAGCGGCCCCCGGCGACCACGACGGCGTGCAGGACGCCGTCGCTGTCGGCCAGCTCCACCAGGGCCCAGTCGCCGAGGGCCTCGTCGAGTGCGGCGCCTTCGTCCGATCCCTTGTTGCCGCGGTATGACTGGGCCGGGTCCGCCGGCCGCACCCACGTCCGCTCCCGGACCAGCCGTTCGAGCTCGGCCTGCCGGGCGAGGAGCGGTCGGGGGTCGCCCCCGGTGTCGTTCTGCTCGGCCAGTTCACTGGCCACGGCCCGCAGTTGGGTCAGCCAGCCGGCCAGCTCCGGATCGGCCGGGGGGCGGGCCGCCGGCCCGGCCAGGCTGCTCGCTCGGTGCCGTTCCATCCAGGCCAGGATCGATCGGGCCCGGCCGCCGGCGATGGCCAGCCGGAGCCCGGCCTGGGCCGCCTCCCGGGCGTGGACGGTGACGTGGGCCCGCAGCTCGGCCGCCCCCAGGCTGGCCTGGTGGTCGGTCCACAGGTCCAGGGAGGCCCGCAGGGCCCGCAGCGCGCCGGTGCGGTTGCCGGCCGCCTCCCGGCGGACGGCCTCGGCCTGCCAGCCGGTCAGCCGGGCCGACGCCGGTCCCCGCCGGCGGTGGGCCGCCGCCCGGCGCAGGGCCGCCTCGGCGGCCGAGACGGCCCGGTCGTGATCGGCCCGGTCGGCCGCGACGGCCCGGCCGTGGTCGGCGGCGGTCCGGTCAGCGCCGGCCCGGTCAGCGCCGCCCCGGTCGTCGCCGAGCCGGTCGCCGACGCTTCGGGCGGCCGCCCCCTCCTCCCGGTCGCCGGCGGCGGCCAGCCACAGGCGTCCGGCCACGAAGCAGGCGTCGGCGGCGTTGGCCGGGCCGGCGGAAGCGGCGACCACGGCGGCGGCCCGGTCCACCTCCTCCGGGTCGGCCAGCTGCCCGGCGGCCAGGCCGGCCCGGGCCAGGGACACGGTGGCCACCGCCGCCCACATCGGCCGGTCCTGGGCGGCGAACAGCTCGGCCGCCTCGCCCGCGGCCTGGGCGGCCCGGGCTGCGTCGCCGCCCAGGTAGGCGGCGTCGGCCAGCACCACCAGCCCCTCGGCCAGCGTGGCCTGGTTGGCGCTCGACCGGAGCCCGTCAATGGCCCGGGCGGCGGCGTCGGCCGCGTCGCCGGCCAGGCCGGCGGCGAGCAGCGCCTCGGCCCGGTCGAGGGTGGCCCGCCACTCGGGGACGCCGGCCGCCGCGTAGCCCCGTTCGGCCTTGGCCAGGTGGGCCAGGGCGGTGGGCAGTTCTCCGCGCCGCACCGCGCCCCACCCGCGGTTGAGCTCCACCTGGGCCACTTCGGCGGGGCGGCCCATCGCCTCGTGGAGCCGCCCGGCCCGGGCTAGGTCGGCGTCGCCGGCGGCCAGTTCGCCCCGGTAGAGGTGGAGCAGGCCGCGGTTGCCCAGGCTGCGGGCCTCCCGCAGCCGGTCTCCCGCCCGCCGCAGGGCCGGGATGGCGGTGCGAAAGGCGGCGAGGGACTCGTCGTACCGGCCGAGCATGCCGAGGATGGCGGCCCGGTCGGCGGCGGCCGCCGCGGCCAGCGGGCTGCCGGCGTCGACCGCTTCGATGGTCTCGAGCGCCCGGGCCCCTTCCCCCCGGAAGGCCAGGCTCGACGCCAGGCTGATCTGGGCCTCGGCGAGGAGCACGGGGTCATCGGCGAGCCGGGCGGCAGCGGCCGACGCTTCGAGCTCGGCGACGGCCCGGTCGATGTCGTCGAGGGCCCGAGCGGCCATCCCGACGGCCCGGCGCGCCACCGCCTCGGCCCGATGATCCCCGGCCGCCGCGCCCGTCGCGGCCAGCTCCGCACCGAGGGCGGCGACCTCCCGAGGTTGCTCGTCAGCCACCTCGGCCAGGCGGCGCGCACGGTCGATAAGGTCCGTCTCGGCGAGGCTCGACAGCGGATACGTGACGTGGAATGGTAGTGGCGCGTATCAACGGGGCCGCGCTGACCTCTGTTGGGGCAATGCAGGCGAAGGGTGTGCAGGTGTCTTCCGTAATTCCTCCAACCGGGTTGGGCTACCTCCGCGCCCTGGTCGGCAATCAGACGGCGGTCGTCTGGCCGGACAACGCCCTCGATGCGGCTGAGCCTCCCGGTCACGAGTACCTCCACCGGGCGGAGGAGGTACTGGTCACCACCGGCCACGCGGCGCGCTTCGAGGAGCTGGCCGGCCAGGAGGGCCTGAGATGCTCGCGGAGCAGCGAAACCGAGGTGGCGCCCGGCTGCGGCGTGGCCCATTACCGGGTCCAGGGTGCCGACAGCGTCGAGGAGCTGCTGAAAAGGGTGGAGGGGGTGGGCGACGAGCTCGAGGTGTCGCCCAACCACCTCTTCTTCGGGTGCCCGCGCTGGGGCTACACCCCTGATGACGAGCCGCAGCCCTACCCCTACGCCTCCTTGGAGCGGACGCCGGGCGGGGCGGGCGAGGTGACCGTCGCGGTGATCGACAGCGGGCTGCCCCGCATGTACGAGTACAACGAGCTGCTCGCCCCGGTCAAGGTCTACCGTCCGGCCCACGACCAGGAGGAGGCCTGGACCTACGCGTCCAAGGACATCAAGCTGCGCTTCCCGCAGGGTCACGGGGCCTTCGTGGCCGGCGTGGTGCGGCGCTTCGCCCCGGAGGCCCGGGTGGTGGCCTACATGGCCCTCGACAGCGCCAACGTCATCGACCAGGCCGCCCTGCTCACCCGGATCGGCGTCGCCCTCGACCACGGCCCGCACGTCATCAACCTCTCGCTCGGCACCACGACGCGCGGTAACCGCCCGCCCCTCGGGTTCGGTCCGCTGGCCGCCGCCGCCCAGGCCCCCGGCGGCCCGATCGTGGTCGCGGCGGCCGGCAACACCGACCACTGCCGCCGGTTCTGGCCGGCGGCCGAGCCGTGGGCCATCGCCGTCGGCGCGGTGGCATTGGTCGGCGAGGACGGGTCACCCACTCGAGCCGCTTTCTCCAACTATGGGGACTGGGTCGACGTGTGCGCCGAGGGCGTCGACGTGGTGAGCGCCTACGAGGCCCATCAATACGAGCCGAGCGGGGAGGGCCGGGAGCTCCTGACCTTCGACGGGGCGGCCAAGTGGAGCGGCACCTCCTTCGCCGCTCCCCGGGTGGCCGCTCGGGTCGCCCAACAGCTGGCCACGAGCCCGGGTCTCACCCGGGACGAGGTGCTGGCCCGGCTGGCCGGCCTCGACGGCCGCACCGTGCCCGGCGTCGGGGTGTACGTCCCGTGAACGTCACCGACCGCGTGGATCCCGACCCCCGACGGCCGGCCGCCGGCGGGGACCCGGCCGCCTGGGTCAAAGCCGCTGCCGATGGCGACGCCGAGGCGTGGAACCAACTCGTCAACCGCTTCGACGGGCTGGTCTGGGCCGTGGCTCGCTCGTTCCGGCTCGACCGGGCCAGCGCCGCTGACGTGGTGCAGACCACCTGGCTGCGGCTGGTCGAGCATCTGTCCCGGATCGAGAACGGCGAGCGGGTCGGCGCCTGGCTGGCCACCACGGCCCGGCGCGAGTGCCTGGCCGCCACCCGCCGCAACGCCCGGCGCGAGATCACGACGCTGCCGCCCGACCTGCCCGACGACCGGACGCCGGCGCCCGACGGGGCGCTGCTCCGCGGCGAGCGGGACCGGGCCATCTGGGCCGCCCTCGGCCGCCTTTCCGACCGGTGCCAGCAGCTCCTGCGGCTACTCGCCGCCGACCCGGCGCCCTCCTACGAGGAGGTCAGCGCGGCCCTCAGCATGCCCGTCGGCAGCATCGGGCCGACCCGCGGTCGCTGCCTCGAGCGGCTCCGGCGGATCGTGACCGGCGACGCTCCCTCCCTGGGGGCGATGTGACCGGGGACCGGATGCCGGGTGACCAGGTGTCCGGCGGCCAGGTATCCGGCGACCGCAGCACCGGGGCCGAGGAGAGCGGCGCCGATCGTCGTCGCCGGCGGAGCGACCGCAGCCAGCCGTCGGCCGGCGCCCCCGACGCCTCCGACGCCACCCCCACCGGCGGGGGCTCCGGCGACGATGTCCCGACTGACGAGGAACTGCTCCACGTGCTTGCCCGCGCCGCCCGCCAGTTCGACCCGCCGCCACCCGAGCTGACCGAGGCCAACCGCCTCCTCTTCGCCTGGCGGGACCCCGACGCTCTGCTGGCCGAACTGGTCGCCGACTCGCGGGAGTTGGCCGGGGCCACCCGGGCCCCGACGCAGGAGGCCGAAACGCTCCTGCACTTCGCCGTCGACGACGTCAACCTCTTCGTCCAGGCCGCTCCGGCGGCCGGCGGGGTCCGGCG
>Ga0209061_1005757_pt1 | contig 10540 bp, 10 predicted proteins | sample Coa_R1_10_FD_187157 | JGI IMG/M metagenome (GOLD analysis project Ga0209061, IMG submission 187157) | Surface soil microbial communities from Centralia Pennsylvania, which are recovering from an underground coalmine fire - Coalmine... | ecosystem: Environmental > Terrestrial > Soil >... | reverse complement strand
CTGGCGCTTAGCGCGTTAGCCTTATCCTTTGCCAGTACGGCCTCCGCACCCTTCTCGCTCGCCATCGTCCCAGAAAGGTCTGAGTTTGACTTTTGCACCTGCGCCCCTGCGGTGAGGACCGCAGAATGCGCCGCTCCTAATGCGGCCTGAGCCTGATCGACTTGCGTCTGGAACACCTGGGGATCAATCTCCGCCACAAGCTGCCCCTTTGTCACCTTCGTGTTGAAATCGGCATAGAGCGCTTTGATGTTGCCCGATACCTGGCTGCCAACCAGCACGTCGACTACCGCGTTGAGCGTGCCGGTGGCCGTGACGCTTTCCTGAACCACGCCCCGTTCGACTGGCACCGTTTCGTAACGAATCTCATTCCGCGAATGCGCGCGCCACAGTTCGACGCCTACGGCCAATGCGATGACGACTCCGGCAGCCAAGGCCCACTTGGTGTAGTTGTGTCGAGGATGCTGCCTGACGAAGATTGGGGGAGCGGCAACCGGCGCCGGTGCTTCCGGCTCAGCATAGACTTCGTTTGCTGCCGTGGCCATAAATCATGACTCCTTTTTTGCCCTGTCTACGGGTCTTTGCTTCGAGTCTTTCAAGTTCTGTGCGATTCATCCGTTCCCGGGCTCATGACGCGAGGCGCCAAGATGATCATAAAACTCAGAGCTACCGCAAGATAGATCGTTTTATGACACATTTATTCTTTCCTCGCCCCGAAACTAACACCTGCTATCGAGAGTCAGGCCTTTACGCATCCGGTAGTTATGGTAGGCGATTCAACCCTGAGCGTCTGGTCAAAACCGCTCGGAGAGGTGGTCAAATTTGCTCAGATTTTTAGGAAGGGTAACGATGCCGAGAGGGGGAGCAGAGACGCATGGCCACGAGACTGATCTTCAGACGATACAGGTGAGCCATCGTTCGTTCGGTTTCCGGGCCGTCCACAACTTCACGGCCGCCATCTTGTTCCGGTGAAGTAGTCATAAATTGTCCTTGTTTAACGACAGGCATCCCCTCCCATTCCCAACGCTTCACGACGGATATAGGTTCTCCTTATTATTCGTCGCTGGAAGTCCAAATTGTGCCATGAGCCGGTATCGATGGTGCATAACTCTTGGCCTGCCACCATCCGTCACGTGCGTTTAGGTAAGTACGTACGCTTTGAATGGGGCAGTCCAAGCCTCGAAGAGTGGTTCGCGCGCAGGCGCGGGAAGTAGGCAATATCGCAGCAGTTCCGGGATTTGATATGCAATGCACGGGCCGACCGAAAGGCCAAAGGGGATGGATCGATAAGAAGGGCCGCGTCTATGTGCTCCGCTGAAGGGAAGAGAAGACGCAGCGCCGCCACCCGCAAAGCCGTGCCTTGAAAACAGGCGAAGCGCCGGGCGCGGAGACTGACTTTTGCTCCCCTCTTAGAGCGCGGCGCGCTTGCAAGTTATTGAAAACATGGTAGGCCTGGGGAGATTCGAACTCCCGACCCACGGTTTAGGAAACCGTTGCTCTATCCATCTGAGCTACAGGCCCGCAGTGACAATAGATTAACATAGCGAGTGGAATTCAGAATGAACGGTTGGAAGTTTACTCCGCTGCTCAAAAACACGCCAATGGTAGCGAACGCTTTGGGGAGAACGTGGCACGCTCCTCTGTATTACAACGCACATTGGGGATGCGCTGCGGGAAACAAGACGTACCCTGGAAGCAAGCCTTACTTTCCGGAAACCCTCTGGAAGGTTTCTTTAGGAGAAAACTTCCAGAGGTTAGATCTGACACGATTCTCGCAGCCTGGCTACAGACTCTCTTTGCAAGCCACGTGCTCTTGTCAAATCGGCAGTGTTCGGGATTATTTTGCTCTACTCGAGATAAGGGGCGGCGACTTGGCTAAGAAGCTTTTGTCACCTTGTCGGCCTGTGGGCCTTTCTGGCCCTGCACGACCTCGAATTCTACAGTTTCTCCTTCCTGAAGTGTCTTAAAGCCATCCATCTGAATGGCCGAATAATGTACGAAGACATCCGGCCCGCCATCCTGGCCAATAAAACCGTATCCTTTGGTATTGTTAAACCACTTCACCTTGCCTTGAACTCTTGCCACTTCCATCCTCCTTATGCTTTTCGCGCAGAATGAATTTTTCTGGGATATACCTGGGTCTTCGCTTACAGCAGCAAGGATACGGCCATCGGCCATCCTACGCCGGTAAACGTACACGCAGATAAATAATATGGCGAGTGCTTTCTGTCAAGAGGCATCTTCAAAAATTTCTAAGGCTGGCCCCATTGTGCTAAAGCTCTACGGGCGTCCGCCAGGCTCCTTCTGGAAGAGCCAAAAGAGGGCCACAAGCGTTTTGCCATCCTTGATCCGCTTGGTGCGGACCATTTCTTTGAGCTTAGCGATACTGAACGTTCGCGTTTGAATCCGTTCGTCAGGCTCCCTTTGGGCCTTACCGGGAGTAAGATTAAAAGCTTCGATAAGATGCATCTGCTCGGTGAGGAACCCAGGGCTCGAATAGAATTTAAGAATCGGTCTGAAGGTACGCGCTCGATAGCCCGTCTCCTCCAGCAGTTCGCGTGCGGCTGCCTGAAGAGGCGTCTCACCGGGATCGATGCCTCCTGCAACAAGCTCCCAAAGGGACTCGCGCACGGGGTAGCGAAACTGCCGCACGAGCAGGATACAGTCATTTGCCAGATGCGGCAGCACTACGACAGAGCCGTTGTGATGAACCACATCGCGTTCAGCCGTCACCCCTCCGGGTTCCACGATGCGATCAACAGTTACCTGAAATACTTTGCCTTTGAAAACTGTCTTGCTGCTCAGAACGCGCGCAGGGAAGCGCACAGGCATCGATGATGAATGCTCCTTGTGTGACGTGACGAAAGTGGATTGACCCAGCCGATGGCCTGTCATCCTGGGCATAACGAAGAGTCTCAGCCTTCTTTCGGCGAAATGCGAGGTTTCTTCGCTATCGTTCAGAATGACACGCACAAGGGCTCATCAGCCAGGGAAAGCATCCCGTCGAGACGCGCTGAGTCAGTGCGCGAAGTCGTATTTCTCGATCTCCGCCTTCGCGGTCTTTGAGTCTTTCGTGGCCTTGAGTGAATCAATATCTTGTTGCACCAAAGTCTTGAGCTTCTGGTAAGCGGCTTGCTTCGACTTGATTGAGTCCAATTGGTCTTTGGGCGTCTGCGGATCGTGGCTGGCTTTGTCCAGACAGCTCAAAAGGTCGTTGATGGTCTCAAGGCAGATGGAAAGCTTGCTTATGGAAGCTTGCTGGTGAAATTGTCTTTCGAAATCGTCAAGACTCTCTTTTTTGACCGTGCTCACGGTATCCAGAATATCCTGTTTAACGGTCGTCACCACGGTTTCCTGATCCTTGCAAGCCTCGACTTGCGGCTGCGCCTGCGACTGGGATGCCATGAGCGAGAATGTTTCGAATATGCACACCCCCAGCAGAAGGGCCAATCGCACAATTTTATTCATGGTTTCACCCCCTCGGTGGGTCTCCGCGCGGAACCCGGTTCCGGCTGCGGCGGCCTACGAAAGATGGTTTAAAGCTGAGCATTTGATGGCAGAAGATTACATGATTTAAACCGAATTTTCCAGATGTTTGAGTAACAAAATTAATACCCGATTCAGGGGAGGGATCCGAGTGAAACTTTTGGCCTGAGGGTGGGTAGGCTATAATTTGATGGCGGCAAAACCGGGAGAACGTTTCAGCGGTGCAAGGAGACGAGAACCATCCCATCGACACTGAATAAGCATATCTGGCAAGAGAGGTGATGTCTTTGAAGAAAATCGGCGCGCTGATTGTGGACGATGAGCAACCTGCTCGCGATGAGCTGATGTACCTTTTGAAGAGTTATCCGGATATCGAAATCGTCGGGCAAGGCAAGAACGGCGTGGAAGCTGTCAGCTTGATTCGTGATCTCAATCCCCAGCTTGTTTTTCTGGATGTGCAGATTCCCGGCATAGATGGTTTTGGCGTCATTAAAAAATTGGTGGAAAAGAAAATTCCGCTGCCGCTTTTCATCTTCATTACGGCTTACGATCAATATGCCGTGCAGGCATTTGAAGTGAACGCACTGGATTACCTTTTAAAGCCGATTGCGAAGTCGCGCCTGGAAAAAGCGGTGACCAAAGCCCGTCACATGATCGAGACTGCCGAATCCACGCGGGAGAAGATCGATCGGTTGGTACACATGCTTGAAAAGAACCGCCAGTCGCCGCAGAAGACGAAGCTCATTGTGAAGAGCGGCGGCAGGCTGCACCTGGTGGATTCTGATGAGGTGATTTATGCCAGCATTGAAGATGGCGTGATCAGCATTGTGACCAAGGACTTTGAAGGGCAATCCAATTTCCGCACGGTTGAAGAACTGCAAGCAAGCCTCGACCCGCAGACGTTCTGGAGAGTTCACCGCTCTTATCTCATCAATATAAACCGGATTAAAGAAGTTGTCCCCTGGTTCAAAAGCTCTTTCCAATTAAAGATGGACGATCGCAGGCAGACTGAAATCCCTGTCAGCCGCGCGCAGACCCGCAAGTTGCGGCAGATCTTAAACCTTTAGTCTGTCAGTCGATCATTAACTCGGATCTCTGAAAGAATCCTCAATAGCTTGGACAAGTCCTGGGATGGTGGAGACTTTGGCTTCGATATTAACGCTCATCCCAAGGTTGCGGAGAGTTGCGGATGTGACAGGGCCGATGGAGGCGTTTTGGGCATTTTTGAGGCCGCTGCGAACCTTTTCACTGAATGGGAGCTTGGCAAAGTTTATGGCGGTGGATGAACTGGTGAAGGTGACGACGTCAGGCGGAGGAATAAGCAACGCTTCCAGTTCCTCCGGTTTATATTCCGGGGCAGCAGTATAATAGGCCTCAATCACTTCAACTTGGGCGCCGCGCTCACGAAGAGTTTGGGGGACCAGGTCGCGCGCAATCCGCGCCCGCGGGATCAGGAAAGCTTTTCCCGTCAAATCCCGGCCTTCTAAAACATCAAGCAACCCTTCGGCGCGATATTCGCTTGGCGTAAAATCGACGCGTACACCTGCTGATTCAAATTCTTTCGTGGTTGCCGGGCCGATAGCGCCAATCTCAAGGCCCTTTAAATCCCGCGCATCGCGCCCGCAGGCTTTAAGTCGAGCCATGAAATTGCGAACGCCATTGACGGAGGTCGCAAGGAGAAAATCGAATTCTTCAAGCCTGCGGATTGCATCATCCAGTGGATTCCAGGAATCCGGATTGCGGATTTCAATGGTGGGAATCTCAACCACTTCGGCGCCGCGTTCCGCCAATGCTTCGCGCAACGGACTGGCTTGCTCTCGCGCGCGTGTGATCACAATCCGTTTTCCAAATAAGGGAAGACGCTCAAACCACCGGAGCTTCTCTCGAAGCCTGACTACCTCGCCAATGACCGTCAGGGCTGGCGGCTGAATCGACGCGGATTTGGAGGCGATATCGGCCAGAGTTCCGGTCACCACTTCCTGGTTTGGCGTGGTGCCCCAGCGAATGACCGCTGCCGGAATCGAGGGGTCGCAGCCCTGCTTAAGGAGCAGGGCTGCGATCTCAGATAATGTGCGCGCGCCCATAAAAAATACCAGGGTTTGGGCCTTGCGGGTTACAGAGGCGTCCTCCATCACTTTTGCGAGCGGGGAATCGGGATCGGAAGGCTCCTCGTGGCCTGTTAGAAAACAGGCGCTGGAAGCAAGATCCCGATGTGTCAGCGGAATACCTGCATAAGCTGGCGCCGCATGGCCTGCGGAAACACCCGGCACCACCTCGAATGGAATTCCCGCAAGCGAAAGCTCCATGGCCTCCTCGCCGCCACGGCCAAAGATGAAAGGATCGCCGCCTTTGAGTCGCACCACGCACAAACCTTGCCGGGCCTTGTCGATGAGCAGGCGGTTAATCCGGTCCTGACTCATGGTGTGGCGGCCAGCACGCTTGCCCACGTAGATTTTCTCGCAATCAGCGCGCGTATGGCGGAGCAAAGCCTCATTGGCGAGAAAGTCGTAAATTACACAATCGGCTCTTTCGAGAGCCACTTTGCCTTTAAGGGTCAGGAGGCCCGGATCACCTGGCCCAGCCCCAACAAGATAGACTTTGCCTGGCATGACTGAGGTTTGAGTGCAATGACGGGTTTCGATTGATGCGCGAAAATTACAGCGCCTTTTGCGCGATTGCCCCAGGCTGATAACCCAATATGAGGCAAACACAAGGCTTGGAACACCGCTTCGGCAAACAACCTAACCGCGCAGAATGGCCTTGGCGCCTTGATTCAACAAATCCTGCGCAAGCCGAGCGCCTGTCGCTTCAGGATCGTTCTTTTCACCTCGAGCGCTGCCGCGAATGATTCTGGTTCCGTCAGGGTCCGCGACCACTCCGATGATGGTGATGCAATCTCCTTCGATCGTGGCATAGGCTGCAATCGGCGTCTGACACCCACCCCCCAGGCGGCGCAGCACAGCGCGTTCCGCCCGGATCGCCAGATGAGTATTTTGATCGTCCAAAGAGTTTACCGTTTGCGCGACTCGTTCATCGCCACAGCGAATCTCCACGGCCAGTGCGCCCTGACCCGCGGCAGGGCACATCTGGCATGGCGAAAAGTACTCCGTAATCCGGCGCGCAAATCCTAGCCGGTGGGCGCCCGCCGCGGCCATCACCAGCGCGTCGTATTCTCCGGCATCCAGCTTGCGAAGGCGGGTATCGACGTTGCCGCGCACAGGGACAATTTCAAAATCGGTTCGCAGACCCAGCAACTGGGATCGGCGCCGCAAGCTGCTGGTGCCGACGCGGGCGCCGGACGGCAGGTCCATCAACTTTTGCCCATCCCGTGCAATCAGCGCGTCTCGCGCATCTTCGCGCGGGGGCACCGCCGCGACGCAAAGCCTTTCGGGCTGGTCCACAGGAAGGTCCTTGAGGCTGTGGACGGCAAGATCAACGGAGCCTTCCAGCAATGCTTCTTCAATTTCCTTTACAAATAAACCTTTCGTTCCAGACTGTGCTAAAGAGGCTGTTGCTAGCTTATCGCCGCTTGTCCTGATAACCCTGATTTCAGTTTCATGGCCCTGCGCTTCGAGTTGGCTTTTGATCCAGTGCGCCTGCCAGAGAGCCAGTTTGCTTCCGCGCGAACCGAGAATGAGTCTCATAGGGTCAGGGGATTAAATCGCCCGATGTCCCAGATCTATTCCGACACGCCAAAAATCTTGCGGATGGTCTGGGCCAGGTTCCCGCGGTCCGGGTGGCCTGCGGCGCGCTTAAGCTCGCTGATAGGTCCATGCAGAATCTTGTTTAAAATTGCCTGCGTAAGGCCGTCGACCGCCTCTCGCTGTTCGGGCGTCAAGGTACTCAGGCGGCTGCGGAAACGTTCAGTTTCATTCTCCCGAATCAGATTGAGGCGTTGTTCCAGTGCCACAATCGTCGGCGCCACCTCTCGGGAAGCGAGGCGATGCATCATTTTCTGGACTTCCTGCCGGACGATCTCTTCCGCCCAGGCGGCCTCGCGCTCGCGCTGCTTTTTGTTCGCTTCAACGACTTGCGCAAGATCATCAATATCATAGACAAATGCATTATCAAGATCGTTGACCGCCGGGTCGATATCGCGAGGCACTGCGATATCGATGAAAAAGATGGGTCGGTTTTTTCTTGCTGCCAGGATGCGCTCCGCCTGTTCTCTACGGATTAAAAAATAGGGAGCGCCTGTGGAGCTGATCACAATATCAGCCTTGTGGAGGTGCTGGAAAATTTGATCAAAACGGATGGCCTTGCCGTGAAAAGCTTCTGCAAGCTCCAGCGCCCGTTCGTAAGTGCGGTTGCTGACGAAAATGCTCGTGGTCCCGCTGGAGCTCAGATGGCGCGCGGCAAGCTCACTCATCTCGCCTGCGCCCAAAAGGAAGACGACTTTACCATCGAGGCTTCCGAAGATTTTCCTGGCAAGTTCCACCGCGGCATAGGAAACCGAAATGGCGGCGCTGCCCACCTCTGTCTCACGACGCACTCGCCGTCCAACCGCCAGCGCCTGATTCATAATCTCGTGGAGGTCGCTTTTGAGCGCGCCAACCTGTTGCGCTATCGCAAAAGCCTGCTTTACCTGGCCCAGAATCTGCGGCTCACCGACAATCATCGAATCGAGGCTTGAAGCTACTCGAAAAAGATGTTCGATCACCTGCTCTTGCCTGTACCAGTAAAGGTGCTTTTCATAGGGAGTCAGGTTGCAGTGATGGTAATCGGCCAGAAAGCGGCGGACAACAGCTTCCGGCTCAACGCTTTCTTCCATGTTGGCGATTACTTCCACACGGTTGCAGGTGGAAAGGATCAGGCCTTCAAGAATCCCCTCGCGACGGACAAGATCGGTGAGCGCAGCGGCCAGGCGCGATTCCTGAATATTCATCCGCTCACGCACTTCGACGGGCGCCGTGCGATGATTAATTCCTGCGAGGATCAGATTCATGGCAAGAAAACACTTACCCCAGGCGAACAAAAAGAGTCAGGCAGCAGCGGATTGATATGGCTCCGCGCGTCTTGATTTCCGTGTCGGAATTCAACTGCTTGAGAATTCCACAAACAAATTTTCCCAGACTGCTTTCGTCGGCTCACTATGAGTTTCTTGTTGCTCATCCCCCTTAATGAATTTGATGAATCGTAGGGAAATACCCGTGCTGCGCGCTCAGGAAACTGACCCCTAAAAAGGTCACCATCATCGCGGCAAAACCAAGAATGGCCACATAAGCTGAACGACGCCCGCGCCAGCTTCCGCTGAACCTTGTCGAAAAGAGAAGCAGATAGATGAACCAAGTCAGAAGCGAAGCCAGGATTTTAGGATCAAGCTCCCACGGGCCGCGCCAAGCCCGGCTGGCCCATATGCAGCCGGTCAGGATACCCACACTCAAACAGATCAGTCCAAAGACCAGCGAGCGGTCGTAAATTCGGTCGCAAATCTCAAGTGATGGCAGCCGGTAATAGAGCGATTTAGGGTGTTTTGATTTGAGCTCGCTCTCCTGTAAAAGATACATTACGGCAGCAACAAACGTCAGGAATAAACCCGTATAACCCAGAATCATGCCAGAAACATGCACCACCAACCAGCCTCCGCGCAGCGTTGACGCTGTGAACGGATGTCCGGGATTGAGCGCCGCCGCCAGCGTCATGAGAAAGACAAAAGGCAGAATCAACACCCCAAGCCACGTCACTTTATATCGTCGGTAGGCGAGAAAGAAGGCGAGCGTAGTATTAAAGGCAAAAAACGATAAAGCGCTTTGAATATCAATGACGGGAAGTCGATGCAGCCGTAAAGCCGCTACCACCAGAGATGCTGCATTCAGGATGAGGCCCAGCGAAAGAGCGGTCAGGGCGGCAGAACTGAGTGGAGCGCGCCCCAGGGCGATGGATGGGAGCGCCAAAACAATTCCCAAGCCGTAAAGTGCGAGCGCGCACCATAGTAAGCCAGGATGCATAAAAATTTGCTTCCGAAGTAGAAGTATAGCATTTTCTGAATCTTACTCTGACCGCTGAAGGATCAGCGCCTGTGTGTATAATAAACAGAGTAGCTTTTGGGTTACGAAGAGCTTGTGACCGAGGGATAGGACTTTCCCTATAATCTGGAAAAGGGGGTTCGATATGTCTACGCTTGCGAGTAAAACATGTGTTCCTTGCAAAGGCGATGTGCCGCCCCTGAAGGGTGCGGAACTCCAAAAGTTACAGAGCGAGGTGCCCGGCTGGGAGGTTGTGAATGAGCATCACCTGGAAAAAACCTATAAATTCCCGGATTTTGTGAAGGCGCTCGCGTTTGTGAACCGAATCGGAGAGCTTGCAGAGCAGCAAGGACATCATCCTGATATTTACCTCGCTTGGGGAAAAGTGGGGGTAAAAACCTGGACGCACAAAATTGATGGCCTCACAGAGAGCGACTTCATTCTGGCGGCGAAAATCGATCAACTCAACCAGGGCTAATACTACTACGTTAAGTGAGATTGACCTTCCGCGAGGAAGGTGTTACGCTGCGGCTCATGACTGCGAGCGAAATCGAGAAATGCCGAAACCGTTTGGAACAATTCCTGGGCGACCTGCTGGCGCCGCTGGGGCGGAGCGAGCGACGTCAGTGGGGCTCGGTGTATGTGCGCGGCCTGCTGCTGGACGGCGAGCGCAAATCCATCGAACCGATGGCGGCGCGGCTGCCCGAGGGCAACGTGCAAGCCATGCAGCAGTTGATCGGACAGAGTCCCTGGCCTTGGGCTCCGGTTTGGGAGCGCTTGGCCCGCCGCATGACGGCGGAGTTGGCGCCCGACCCGGTATGGGTCATCGACGACACGGGCTTCCCCAAGCAGGGTCGCCATTCGGTGGGGGTGGAGCGCCAGTATTCGGGCACGCTGGGGAAGACGGCAAACTGCCAAGTGGCGGTGAGCCTGCATCAGGCCGTGGCGGAAGAAAGCACGATTCTGGGCTGGCGGCTCTACTTGCCGGAGAGTTGGGCGCGGGATGGGGCGCGGCGCACCGAAGCGGGAGTTCCCGAGGAAGTGGCATTCCGGACGAAGTGGCAACTGGCTCTGGAACTGATCGACGAGGT
>Ga0209061_1005756_pt1 | contig 10543 bp, 10 predicted proteins | sample Coa_R1_10_FD_187157 | JGI IMG/M metagenome (GOLD analysis project Ga0209061, IMG submission 187157) | Surface soil microbial communities from Centralia Pennsylvania, which are recovering from an underground coalmine fire - Coalmine... | ecosystem: Environmental > Terrestrial > Soil >... | reverse complement strand
TCAGCTTCGGCGGTCGGGACCTGCAAGAGCTATTCATCACCACCGCCCGAATCGGCCTGGATCAGGTCTTGCTGGCCGAATCACCGCGAACCGGGGACGTCTTCTGGTTGCACACCTCCACCGCTGGGCGGGCAGCCCCACGCTACGTTGGCTGAGTGCCCGGGCTGCGACGCCCGGGCCTTTCGCCAGGAACTGACGCCGGTCGGTTGGCCACGAGGGCATCACCGCTCGGCACCCCCGGACCGGGGCCGGTCAGCCGCGGGTTCCGGGTTGCCCGCAGCATCATCTCGCCGTGTCTCTGCTGATGGGGCATGGTGCATCGCCGCAAGCGGCCACGCGACGACAACCGGCCGGAAAACCTGGAGCCGCCTCCACGCCCCGTCGAGGGCTTGGCTGCCAGCGACCCTCGTTGGGAGAGGGGGCGCTTACCGAGGAGCCGACTCCGTAGGTTGGTGGCTCTTGAGGAAGGCGCGGACCTCACCTATGACTTTGGTTTTTAGCTCGGGGGGCTCCTTCCAGGGGTAGACGGTTGATTTGGCGTTCGGTGCCAGCGCCGCCAGATCGACCGATGCCTGGTACGGATGCGCAGGGACGTCGTCCGGCAGGACCAGGATCGGTGTCAGGCACGATCGGGCAAACTCACGGGAGACGCTGTAGACGAAGTCGGGATTGCGCCGATAGAGACCGTGCAGGTAGGCCTCGATCGTCGTCATGGTGACGTCAGGTCGCTGGGCAAGCAGCTCTGGAGCCCAGAGATCATGGCCGGAGTTGTACATGACATCGGGATCGTCCGGGTTGTGCCCAACCGTCTGGCAGACGACGCCGGCCACGACTCGGTCGGGGGCGCGCTCCATCAACTTCAGAGCGAAGCAGCCGCCAATGCAGTATCCCATGAAGAAGAACTCCCGGATGCCGAGATGGTCCATCAAGCCCAGTTGGTCATCGGCAAAGGCGCCCCACGGATCATCTGAGTCGACCGGCCCGGTCGACTCACCACCGATTGCGTTGCGTTGGTCCATGGTGATGCAACGGAAATCGTCTTCGAATTCCTCCAGAGCGTTGATCACCGCGTTGGGCCAGTTGCTGACCTGCGAGTTCAGGCCCCCGCCGGGTGTCACGAGAAGTGGAAAGCCGCTTCCGACCTCCTCGTAACGGATCCGAACGTCACCTCTCTCGTAGAAGGGCATGCCTTGTGTTCTCCCTTAATCATTTTCTTTCCAGGATAGCAAGATCATGCGTACGACTGCGGGCGGGAACGTCGGCAGGGGAGCGGGGAGGCGGGAAGCAGTTTTCCTGTTGCAGCTGGTCGTCATCACCTAGCGAAGTTTGATGATCCTGTCGCAGGGTCTGACGATCTTCCAGGCCAACATCAACCGCATCCAGCGCAACCCGCTGATGGCCGGCTCGCTCATCGCCGTGCTGCCATCCTGGTCGTCGCCCTCGTCGCCCACGTCGCCCTCGTTGCCCTCGTCACCCTCGTTGCCCTCGTCGCCCTCGTCGCCCTCGTTGCCGCAGTGCAAGATCGTCAACGAGCGACACTCGGCGCCGTGCGCTGAGAACCTGGGCGGAATACTGACGTTCCGGACACGGCGGAGAAACGAGAAATCTATCGGAGGCCGGTTGCCGTCGGCAAGACCCGTGTCGTATTGTCCGCTTCGACGGCCGCCTCGGGCGGCGGTCGGAGCCAAGGGGGCAACATGCGAAGTTTTTGGAGACGGTCGCGGGCGGCCGCGATCGGCGCGTCGGTCTCACTGGCCGCGGCGACGGCCCTCATCGGGGCCGGCGGGGTGGCCCAAGCGGCGGTGACCGCCCAGACTGGACCGGCCGGGGCGCTGGCTGTCGCCCAGGCGCTGGCCAGCGCAACCACCCACGTGACCGGCGCGTCGTTCGTGACGCAACCACCCAACGGGACGCCGGACGGCACGTCCACGACCGCCCTGGGCGGCTTTCCGACCGAGGGATCGAGCTTCGGGATTCTTACGACCGGCAACGTCAATTCTGTACCTCAGACCTCGACCTTCGCCGACACCGATGACGGCGGCGGCAACTTCCGGGGAAACACCGATTTTGACGTGAGCATCCTGAAAACGGACCTCAACGTGCCGACGGGGGCCAATTGCCTGACCTTCGACTTCAAGTTTTTGTCCGAGGAGTACCCGGGGTACGTCGGCACGAACTACAACGACGGATTTGTGGCCGAGCTCGACAACTCGACGTGGACCACCAACGGCTCGACCATCTCCGCGCCCGATGATTTTGCCTTCGACAGCTCCCACCAGGTTGTGAGCATCAACTCGACCGGGCTCGGTGGGTTGTCGGCCGCCAATGGCGCGGGAACCGCCTTCGACGGGAACCAGCCCTACCAAAGCCATGGCTACGCCCCGAACGGCAACGCCGGCGGGGCGACCGGCCTGCTGCATGCGTCCACCCCCGTCACCGCCGGCGCACACTCGGTCTACTTCTCCATCTTCGACCAGGGTGACCACCAGCTGGACTCGGCGGTGTTCCTCGATAACCTGACGGTCGGGTTCGTGCCGGACCCCTCGGTCAACTGCGTCCCCGGAGCTCACCCCGCCAACTACGGCCTCACGCTGGTGCCCGCCACCGGCTCCGATCCGACCGGCACCCCGCACACGGTTACTGCCACGCTGACCGCGGCCGACGGGTCCCCGGTGACAGGAGCTCCGGTCGACTTCACCGTCTCGGGAGCCAACGCCACGACCGGCACGGCGACCACCGACGCTTCCGGCCAGGCCTCGTTTACCTATACCGGCACCAACGAGGGCACCGACCAGATCGCCGCCTGCTACCAGCCGTCGGGCGCCACCTCCTGTCTCGCCGTGGCCTCGGCCACCGAGACCTGGACCGATGCACCCATCACGGCCACCCATGTCGACGTGTCAGCGACCGAAGGTGAGCCGTTCACCGGGCCCGTGGCTACCTTCACCGACCCTGACACGACAGCGGTGCCGTCCGACTACGCCGCCTCGGTCAACTGGGGTGACGGTAACTCCTCACCGGGCGTCATCACCGGTGGCAACGGCAACTTCACCGTCACCGGGAACGACACCTACGTGGAGGAAGGCTCCTACCCCGTGTCGGTCACCATCACCGACACCGACAATCCGGCCAACGCCCAGACGGTCACCGGAACAGCCACCGTGGCGGACGCTCCCCTCCACGCCTCGGGAGCGACCATCACCTCTGCCAATCCGGTCCACGGCACGGTCGCCACCTTCACCGATGACGACCCCGCCGGGACGGTCTCGGACTACACCGCGACCATCGACTGGGGCGACGGCAGCACCTCGGCCGGGACGGTCAGCGGCACTGGCCCCTTCAACGTCTCGGGCACCCATACCTACGCCGACCTCGGCCCCTACACGGTCAAAGTGCACGTCTGTGACGCCGGGGGCAGCTGCGCCGACGCCACATCGCAGGTGCTGGTGTACGGGCAGGTGGCCGGCGGAGCGTTCGTGGCGAGCCAGGACAGCGGATCGGTCACCTACTGGTCGTCGCAGTGGAGCAAGGCGAACCCCACTTCCGGGACCGCCGCCCAGTTCAAGGGCTTCGAAAACGGGACCAGCTCACCCAGCTGCCCGGGGTCCTGGACGGCCGCGCCGGGCAATAGCGGGGAGCCGCCGGCGACCGTTCCGACCTACATGCCGGTGATCGTCACCAGCAGCCTCACCAAGTCCGGCTCCACCATCGGTGGCGACGTGCACAAGGTGGTCATCGTCAAGACCGACCCTGGCTACGGACCCGATCCGGGGCACCCGGGGACGGGCACGGTCGTCGCTACTATCTGCGGGTAACCGGCGGCAACCGGCTTGGCCGGGCGGATGGCCCACGAGGTTCATCCGCCCGGCCCAGGCGCGTCTGCAGCTCGCGCAGGTGGCTGGCGGTCGTGGGGTGCTTTGGCCCCGGTGCCGTTGGTGAGCGCCAGGTAGTTGTCGGTGAGGCCACTCCCGGTGCTGATCGCGCCGAGGCCAACGGCCACTGGCGGGGCGGCCGCACGAGACACAAGGCCGGCTACGTGATGGTCCGCGTCCCCGGCCATCCCAGGGCGCGCCAAGGGAGCCCCTACGTCTTCGAGCACATACTCGTGGCGGAGGAGCTCCTTGGGCGCTACCTGCTGGATGGGGAGTCAGTGCATCACCGCAACGGGCTACGCGACGACAACCGCCCGGAAAACCTGGAGCTGTGGACCCGTCCACAGCCCTCCGGCATCCGAGTCAGTGACGCCATCGCGTGGGCCCGGCAGATCTACGAACGATACGTAGAAACCTGTGCACCTCCAACGATGCTCACGATCACTCCTGAGCATCCTTGGAGGTGGCGGGAATCGAACCCGCTCTGGCAGCCGGTCATCGTGGCTGGTCAGCGGCTATCTGGCCTGGTCAGAGGCCATTTCGGGGTGTCCGGGGTTGTCCCGATTTACCGGTGTTGGCCCCCTTTTTGTGTCCTGAGTGTGTCCTGAGTGTGTCCTGCGGGGCGTTGTGAGCGAGCGTCGGTGCAGGCCGAGCGGACCACTGTCTGTGGTTGGCCGGGATCGGCTAGTATAGGAAGCAGTTGAGGAAGTGCGACCGGAAGTGGGTGGGTTGCGGTGAGTGACCTGTTGGAGCGGGCGGTGGAGGCGACGGAGATCGTGCACGCGTTGCGCCCGTATGGGGTGACGCAGGCCGAGGTGGGGTCGGTGACGGGGGTGTCGGATCGGGCGGTGCGGGGTTGGGCGCACTCGGCGGTGCGCCCGGAGCGGTATGACCGTCTGGCCGAATTGCGGGACCTGGTGGTGTTGTTGTCGGACTCCTTGACCGAGCGGGGGGTGGGCCAGTGGTTGCATGCCCGTAACCGGCTGCTGGGCGGAGCCCGTCCGCTTGACGTGTTGGGGGAGGGCCATTTCTCGGAGGTGCGGGAGGCGGCGCAGGCGTTCGTGGACGGCGCTTACGTGTGACCGTTGCTCCCGAATTAGTAGTGAGCTGCGTCGCTGAGCGTGCCTGACGACGAGGATGGCTTGGCTGGGGTCGATGTGGATGCGGTGGTGGCCGGGTTGGCGGCTCAGGAGGTGTCGGGGTCGTTCTGGCATCAGGGTCCGACCCGCTTCGAGCTGACCTCGTTTGCCGATCCGGCCGTGTCCTCGGGCCGCTACCACCGTCGTGGCGGGCCGGGGGTGTGGTATGCGTCGGACCGGGAGCAGGCGGCGTGGGCGGAGCTGCTGCGGCACTTCGTTGATGAGGGCGTGGACCCGTTTGAGATCCGCCGCCGTATCGGCCGGGTGCAAGTGCGCGGTCTTCGAGTGCTCGATTCCTGAACCGGTTGCACTGCCGCCAAGACGTTGCCTCGCTCTCCCGGCTCGAGTGGGCTGCGGTCTGGCGGGTCGTGAAGCAACGTGGCCTGAACGACGACCAGGCGCATTCGTTGTTGCGCTATCACGACGAGCAGGTCGACGGTCTGGTGGAGGCCGCCCGGCCAGACCTTGCTTGGGTCCCGGGCTCCGGACCTCATCCGGGGCGTCGGCGGTCGGTATGGGACCGGCGGGCGCCGGCGTTCATGGTGGGCTCGCCGACCTGGTTCAAGAACCGTTACGTCGACGCCAAGTACTGGGCGTTCAAGCTAAGGGCCAGTTCCGCCTACCGAACTCCTCCCTCCTTGAAGACCACCTCCCTCTGAGCCAAAGAGTGGACTGCACCCTCACTGGCGCGAGCCCCAGGCGACTGATCTGTGCAAGTGCGCCCGGCCGCTAGGACCGTCGATCTGACGAGTCGCTGCGCAGACCGGCCAGTCGCACCGGGAGACTGTATGGTCACGGTCGTGGCCGGTTCGTGGTGGTACCAGAGTGACAGTGTTGCGGCCAGGTTCTTGCGCTTCAAGCCTGCTTGGTTCTGCCGGCCGTTCGACAAACGCCAGGTGGCACTGACTCGGCTGGGTTTCGCGGCGTACCTTGTCCTTTTCCCCTTCTGTTGGTTCTTCCCTATGCCTCATTGGTGGGTGTACCCGGTCGTCTTCGACGTGTTGTCCTGGGGTTTAGGGCTGGTTCGGATCGGGCCGCGTCGCCGGCGCCAGCTGCTCGGGTTGCTTCAGCCCGACAGTTCAGGCCTCAGCGCTGAAGAGGTGTACGCCCTAAATGGGCGTCCCGGCGAGCCGGCGCAGCAGGCCTGGCTACGGTCCCGGCAGCCGACATGAACCCTCGGCCTTGACGGGTCGCCGCTCGGCTGAAACTTGGCGGCAACCAGCAGGCAAGTTGTCGGCTATTCGCTAATCATAGATCGGCTTTCCCGTGAACTTTTCGGCTAAGGAAAATAAGAAAACGGGCCGGAGTTCTACGTTGTTTCGCCACAAGCGGCGGGTGGCGGCGTCATCATGAAGCGACAGAACCGCCGTTGTGAGCGCGGAAGGCGCGTGCGCCACTGCTCACAGTAGTGACGTTTCGTATCTTTCGTGGTTGGGGCTTTAGGCCCTAGCGGGGGTCACCAGGGCTGCTACTCTGTGTGACCGACAGCGGGAAAAGGCATCCCCCTGAGCAAGCAGCCGGTCGTGCGGGTCAGTTTGACGCGCGCTCGGAAAGGAACGCCCCGGTGAAGGCAAGCAGCAAAGTTCTCGGCGCGGTCGGCGGAGCCGTGGCTGCGAGTGTTGTCGGGTTGCCGCCAGTGATGTCGTATCGATCTCCGGGATGAGGACCGTGACCAGGAAGGCAGTCCAGTGAACCTGCTCGCCGCGGTCGCCGGCGTCGCCTTCGCCGCACTCGGCATCCTCGGTGAGGTCGCAGGCTTCAACGCTGCTGCGGTGGGACTGGCCGCCGGTACACCCGCCACCGCCAGCGTCCCCACGACCGTGCCGGCGCCGCCTTCGACGACCGCCGCCTCGGCGGTCGATTCCTCGGTCGTCGGCGCTGAGATCGGGTCGGCCATCACCGCCGGCGCAGGAGAACCGGGCACGGTCCAATGCCCGCCTCTGGAGGTCGAGACAGCCCCGCAGTACTGCACCCTGGAGTCCCCGGTCGATAGCACCGTGCTTCCGGTCAAACTGCAGGTGGGCAGCACCGTTACCGCCTGGCAGCTCGAGGACAACGGATCGGCGCCGTGGGAGCACGGCGACATACCCACTCCCTACGGGCAGTCGGCTGCCACGCCTCCCGTATCGACTCCGGACGTCCGGTTAGGCACATTCGCCGGGCAAAAGCCGACCACGATCGTCTTCGGCGCCGATGCCGGCAACGTCGTCAGCCACCTCACCTGGACGTGGGGTGCAACCGAAGCGGTCGGGCACGGCCAGTGGGGTTATCTCAGCTGCAACCCGGACTGCGCCTCTTCCGTACCCGTCTACTACCCGGCCACGATCACCCTGACCGACCCTGTCGGCGGCTACTTCACAGAGATCTCGGAGCAGACGACCGGGCCCTATGGGTCCGACAGCGGCCCATATTCAACCTCGCTGGTTGGGGGCGCCCAGTGAAGCCCGAGAAGCAGCGGAAGCTGGGGTGGTCTGGACTGGCTTTGCTCGTCGTTATCATCGTGGTGATCGCCCTGGCTACCCAGGGGGAGGCGGAAAAAAGACCAGCGCGCCGCCCAGGACCACGAGTACGACCACGACCGAGAGCGTCACCACGCTGTTTTTCGCCGAGCTGCGGCAGAAGAATTTCGATGCCTTGAGCAAAGGCAAGACGGCCGCGCTGGCGTACGCCGACGGTGCTTGCGAGGACTTTCAGGGCGGCGACAGCGTCGCCCAAGTACTCGCCGATGCACAAGCAGCCAGCAACAACCCGGGCATCATGGAAGGTCTTTCGAGTGACGACATCGGCTCGATCGTCGAGGTGGCCACCAACACCATCTGCCCGCAGTACCACCCGCAGGTGGCGGCCGTACTGAACGATGGCGGCCTCTAGACCGTGCCGTGTGACCCTGCGATTCTGATCGATTCTGACGGCTTCTGAGCAGCTCTGTCGGCTCGCGCCGCTGGCGCGGAGCGCCGGGTTGAACGTGGCTATCGGGGCGTCCCCCGCCGTGTAGCCGAGACGCCGACCGAGTGTGAGCCGGCCAGAGGACTCTCAAGGTGGATGCCGCAACGAGGAGCGGGGACCTCGTATGGCCACCAGCGGGGACTTCCATGGCCACCAACAGCCTCCACGAAACCCGGGGCGATTCATCAGTTGGATGGGCGGGCGAGCGGGTTTGGTGGTGTTGTTCGGAGGGGTAGCGGCGTCCTTGCGGAGGTGGGCCCGGACCTCGCTGGGTCGAGTGAGTCACATCTGGGTCAGGAGCGGTTCGGGCCCCGGTCGGCGGATGCCCCGGACCACGACTCTCACGCAGTCCAGATCAGCGAGCGAGGACAGCGCGGCATCCCGTGGGCGGGAAGACGATCACGACGTGCAAGCGGTCATCGGGATCGGACCTCGGGGTTGCTCGTCCCGGCGGGTCGGTCATCTGGCGGCTGTCGTTCGTCGAGCCTGGCCGCCGCTTGGGCCACGGCGTTGCTGACTGTCCACCGGCAGGCGCCGCTCGCATGTCGAGGATGCAGCCAGTCAGAACCGCTGGGACGCGATGCTACGTGGACTGGCCCTGCTCCTGTGCCCTAGCAGCGTTAAGGACCCCCGGCCCGAAACTGGTGATCCCGCGGGAGGCATCAAACTGGTAGATGCGTCGCAGCGGACGTTGCTCGAAGGGCAGGGGGCGGAGCGACCGCCCGTCATCGGTAAGCGCGCTTCTGACGCCGCGATCGGTGAGGGCAGCAACCGCCGCTTGACGAAGGGTTGCGGTGACGTCCGGTTCGGTGTCGTGCAGCTCGCGGATCTCGTGTGGGTCGGCGGTGACGTTGAAAAGCTGCTCGAAACCGCCGTTGGCAAGATAGATGTACTTCCAGTTGCCGGTGCGGACCATGATCTTGAAGCGGGGGGTGCCGGGCGGGCCGTACAACCCGATGACCTGGTCGCGGGGGGCGGTCTGCCCTTCGAGGGCGCCGAGGAGGTCATGGCCGTCGCGAACCTCGAGTTGACCGGATGCGGCCGTGGCGATGGCGAATAGGTCGGTGAGGCAAGCGAGGTCCGGGCGCACCTCGTTCGCCGGCAGGTGGGACGGCCAGCTCACCAGCATCGGGATCCGGGTTGCGCCTTCGAAGAAGCTCTCCTTTTGCCAGGCTCGGTGGTCGCCCAAATGATCTCCGTGGTCGGCGTAGAAACATATGAGGGTATCGTCGGCGTCGGACCTGGCTTCCAATGCGTCCAAGATTCGCCCGATGCAGCCGTCGATATAGGTGATCTCACCGTAGTAGCGGGCCTTCAACGAACGGGCCAGCCCCGGGCCGATGTCGTCGGCAAACGTCGCGTGGTTCATCCACGGGATCTGCTCGTCCTGGTGATCGATGGCCGGGTCGCCCGCGACCGGGTCTGGCATGCGGTCGGGGTCGTAGTACCGGTTGTAGGGGATCGGTGGCGCGAACGGCGGGTGCGGGCCGATGAAGGAGACCATGCCAAAAAACGGGCGGCCGTCCGGATCGGCGAGTTGCTCGCAGGCCCGGTCGGCCACCCACGCTTCGACACCGAGGTGGGCCGGCAGAGGACTCATCTGCGGGATGTAGTACATGTCAGTCCGTTCGCCCATGAGACCCTCGACCCAGTCATATTCGGGGTGCTCGGTCGCGATAAACGACGCGTAGGAGTCGCGCTGGCGCTGGCCGGGTGCGTAGAGCTCTTCGGTGTGCAGGTGCACCTCGAAGCCGAGTGGCGCATCCCATGGGGAAGTATGGAACTTGCCGATCCCAAACGTCCGGTACCCCTGTGCGGCGAGTACCTCGGCGAGGTAGGCGCCACAGGCGCCGCGGACGTCGTCGTTGAGGGTTGCGCCACCCTGATTTTGGTAGACGCCGGTGCGGCTCGGCTCGCAGCCGGTGCGGATCGTGTAGCGAGCCGGCACGCACACCGGGCAGGTGGAATAGCCGTTCAATGACAGCCCCCGCCGGACCAAACGGTCCAGGTTGGGCGTGTCGATGATCGAGTTGCCGAGGGCGGCGATGGTGTCAAAGCGCTGCTGATCGGTCATCAAAAACAGGATGTTTGGCATCAGCTCTTCAACCTGATGAAGCCGTGCTGGTTCATGATGAGGATCTCGCGACTGCCGTAATAGTCCCAGAGGCTGCTGTTTTCGGAGGGCCAGTTGGTATAGCGGACCGTCGAGTAGGACGCATGGATGGTGTTGTTTTGCAGGGACAGGATCGGCAGCTGTTGGTTGATGAACCGATCCCAATCCCACGTCAGCTGACGCCACTCCGGTCCCGGCCCGACGGTGTCAACCTCGTGGGTGATGGTCTGGGCCAGGTTGACGTTGCCGAGGCCGGGGACGTTGGCGATCGGGCCAATGCCGATCGTCGGGCCCACGCACTTGCAGGGCCCGTGGCCGTTCCAGGTGGCCGGATAGTTGTAGGTGACCAGGGTGTTCTGGAAGTAGGTGAGCGGGTCATTGGAGCCGTCGTCCACGAAGTACTCGGCCACCGCGAACTGGCCCTTGCTGAGGTCGGCGGCGAAGACCGTCGGGTCAGTGGCAACCCAGGAGGA
>Ga0209061_1005754_pt1 | contig 10550 bp, 11 predicted proteins | sample Coa_R1_10_FD_187157 | JGI IMG/M metagenome (GOLD analysis project Ga0209061, IMG submission 187157) | Surface soil microbial communities from Centralia Pennsylvania, which are recovering from an underground coalmine fire - Coalmine... | ecosystem: Environmental > Terrestrial > Soil >... | reverse complement strand
GGTCGTCGTGATCCAACTCAAGCAGGATGGTTTCGAAGTTCATCGGCACTGCCATTCCGGTGCCCGCTTTTCGGCGAAGGCTTTGGGACCTTCCAGTGAATCCTCGGTGTGCAGATTGCGTTCGCGGAAGGATTCGGCAAGCATCTCGGCTTCGTGCAGCGGCAGGTCCAGGCCCTTCAGGATCGCCAGGCGGGTGCCGCGCACGGCAAGCGGCGCGTTGGAGTTGACAATGTCGGCGATCTCATGGGCGCGCTCCAATAGCCGTTCGTGTTCCACGATTTCGCTGATCATCCCGAGTTCGTATGCCCGCTGTGCGCTCATCCGCTCATGTTTGCCCATCAGCGCCATCCGCAGCGCGATCGAGCGCGGCAACACCCGGGCCACCCGGACCACTTCACGCCCGGCCACCAGCCCGATGCTGACGTGCGGGTCGAAGAATGTCGCCTTGTCGGAGGCGATGACGATGTCACCGGTGGTGACCCAGTCGAGTCCGGCGCCGCAACAGATTCCGTTGATGGCAGCCAGCACCGGCTTGGCCATCGTCCGAAACGGCGGCGTGCCCTCCTGCGGCGCCTCCCACTGTTCGTAGGTCGACAGATACGGCCGTTCGTTGATCACCTTGCCATCGCCGGGGATGGCCTTGACGTCTGCGCCGGTGCAGAATGCGCGGCCGGTGCCGGTCACGATGAGAAGCCAGATGTTGTCGTCGTTTTCGGCTTCGTGGTAGGCGGCGCGCAACTCGGTGATCATGTGCGGGCTGAGCGCGTTGAGGGCATCGGGACGATTCAAGGTGATCGTCGCTTTGTGCCCGTCGACCTCATACTTGATTGTGTCGAACGACATGGTCTTCCCTTCGTCAGCGCCCACGGAATTCGGGCGCTCGGCGTTCCCGAAATGCAGCCAGGCCTTCTTTGAAATCGCCGGTGCGGCAAGACAGCTCGAGGTTGAAAAGTTCCTGCGTCATCGACTGGCTCAGCGTCGCGTGCTGGCCGTAATGGATGGCCTGCTTGGCCAGCCCGATCGCCACGGTGGGCCCGGATGCCAGCCGGCCCACCAACTCTTCGGCCGTTTCGTCGAGGTCTGCCGGGCTGACAGCGCGATAAATCAAGCCCCAATCGGCGGCCTCCGATGCGCCGACTTGCTCGCCGAGCAACAGCATCTGTTTGGCTCGGGTCAGCCCGATCAGCCGCGGCAGCAGCCAGCTAGAGCCCGAATCCAGGCTGAAACCGCGGGCCAGAAACGGTTCCCAGAACAGCGCATCCGACGCGGCCACCGTGAAGTCGGCGGCCAACGCCAGATTGCAGCCCAGGCCAACCGCCCATCCCCGCACGGCGCATACCACCGGCAGCTGGATGCTGTGGAGGAGTTCGATGACCCGGTGGGCGGCATGCGGGATACGACGGACCAGATCGCCGGTGCGCGGTCGTTGGCTGGCTTCGTTGGTGGCGACCCAATCAGCCCCTGCGCAGAAGTGGTCGCCCACGCCGCGAATGAGGATGGCGCGCAACGAGTCATCGGTAGCCGCCTCGGTCAGCGTCTCGACGAATGCGTCGATCATCGGATGACTCAGCGCGTTGCGCCGGGACGGCCGGTCAAGCGTGAGCCGCAAGATCGGGCCGTCCCGACGCACCGTGAGCGAGCCGTCGTCGGCCGTGGGATGGAGCTCCTGACTCACCGTTGAATCCGCCCTTCCACGCCGCTACGGTTAGCCCTACAGTAGGCAATACAATTTCTGCATTGTATAACTTAGCAAGGAAAGCCGGTCGGCGAAACAGCCGCGTCGGGAAAGAGGACAGCATGGCGCAGACCAGCGGCCCCGCGGGCGCCCGGTTCGGCGAACAGCCGCTGGCCCAGACCATGGCTGCCGCGGGCGCCATCCGGCGGCTCAGCTCGCTGCTGCTGGCGCTCGAACATCCGCATCCCGCCGTGGACGCGATGCTCGCCCGGTGCGCCGAGTGGGAACGGGAGCTTGCCGCGGCGGTGCCGCCTGACAGCACACCCCGGATCGGTGACGACGGCGGCAGCCGGCGGGTGTATCTCGATCACGCCACCGACATCGGCGCATTCAACCCGTGCTTTCCGGAATACCGCTTCGATCACCTCGACGGCCAGACCGCGGCGGGGCGGGTCACCTTCCCACTTGTGTACGAAGGCCCGCCGGGTTTGGTGCACGGCGGGTTTCTGGGTGTCTTCTTCGACTGTGTCATCCAGCACCAGAACTGCGTGATAGGGCTGTCCGGCAAGACGCGGTCGCTCAACGTCACCTTCCGCCGGCCGACACCCATACTCACCGAACTACGTTTCGACATCACCCGCTCTGAGGTCGAACGAGGCATCACGTCGACGGCCCGGCTGTCCCTCGACGAGGAGGTGCTGTGCGCCGGCGAGGTCAACACGCTGGCGATGCCGCCGGACAAGTTGACCGGATACCGTTTCGGCAAGCGACGAGCCGAGAAGGCCTGACATGGCACGCATTCGCCAACCCCGCGTCGCCGAAATCGTGGCATCGCGATTGCGTGACGACATCCTGTCGGGGCGCCTGAAAGAAGGCGACATGCTGCCGTCCCAGGAGAGCATGTTCGGCCAATTCGGGGTGAGCCCGCCGGCGCTGCGTGAGGCGATCCACATTTTGGAGGCCGACGGCCTGATCTCGGTGCGCCGCGGCAATGTCGGTGGGGCGGTCGTGCACCAGCCGACGGCCGAACGGACCGCGCAGATGATCAGCATGGTGTTGCAGGCGCGGGCCGCGACGCCGGCCGACGTCAGCGAGGCACTGCTGCATTTGGAACCGATCTGCGCGGGTATGTGTGCGGCCCGCGACGACCGCATGTCCGAAGTGGTGCCCTATCTGCAGGCCGAAATGAACGCGCAGATAGAGCAATTCGACGACGCCGCCCAATATGTTCCCAACGCCCGGCGATTCCATGAGGCGCTGGTCTCCCGATGCGGTAACGAACCGATGATCCTGCTGATCGGTTCCCTGGAGCTGATCTGGTCTGCGCACGAGTCATCGGTGTGGAGCGACCACGGCAATCCCGCGCCCATGGCGCAAGAAACCAGGCGCGCGGCGTTACGTGATCATCAGCGTCTGCTCGACGCGATCCGCGACGGCAACGCCGCGCGAGCGGTCCGGCTGGCGCAGGATCACCTGGCCGCTGCGCGCCGCAACACACTTGCCTTCGGTACCGACAAAACCATTGAGGCCAAGCGGATGTCGAATGGCGTGTGCAGAAAGGAGTCGCTCAGATGACAGCGGCAGATGATCGTGTCCTGTTCGACGTCGATACAGAAAAGCGAATCGCCACGATCACGCTGAACAATCCCCGGCAGCGCAACTCCTACGACGCGTCGATGCGCGACGCCCTCGCGCGCTACCTCGATCGGGTTGCCGACGACGACGACCTCACCGTGGTACTGCTGCGAGGTGCCGATGGGGTTTTCAGCACCGGCGCCGACATGAACAACGCCTACGGCTGGTACGGTGAGCGCGGCAAGCCGGACGCCAAGAACCGTCCCAGTCAACGCCGCCGGTTGGCGGTGGATCGCAAATCGTTCGGCTTCTATCACAACCTGATGGGTTTTCCGAAGGTCACCGTCGGTGAGATCAGCGGCTATGCGCTCGGCGGGGGCTTCGAGATGGCGCTGATGACCGACATTTCGGTGATTGCGCGCGATACGAAAATCGGCATGCCGGCCACCCGCTTTCTGGGCCCGGCGCTGGGCAGCCTGCATATGTTCTTCCACCGGTTGGGGCCGGTGCTGGCGCGGCGGCTGCTGTTGACTGGCGACATCATCGAGGCCAGCGCCGTCGAGCATCTTGGAATCTTTACCGAAACTTGTGATCCCGGCATGGTCACCAAGCGGGCCCGGTATTGGGCGGAGAAGGCGGCGAAAATGCCCGCTGATGGTGTGGTTATCGCCAAGGAGGCGTTCCGGCTCGTCGAACAGAGTCAGGCGTACCAAGGGGAGGAGGTAGCCAGCTATCTGTTCCACGCATTCGGAACGAACTTGCAATTCGCGCCCGGGGAGTTCAACTTCGTCAAGACGCGCGCGCAGCACGGCACCAAAGAAGCATTCCGGTTACGCGACGAGCACTTCGACGTCCCGGAGCCCGACGCGCCGTAGACGCCGAGCGCCGAACGTGTAATCAGGGCGAGAAAATGGCCGAAATTTCACCCTCAGTGCACGTTGGGTGCGTGCGTCAGCGTGCCGACTTAGTTCGTCTCGGCTTAACTGGTTTGCGTTGGCGGGCAGCCGGTTTCGATCTCTGTTCGATCAGCCGGCTGGCGTGGTCGAGGATGCACTCCAGCCCGTATTCGAAGTTGTTGTCGTCGGGAGCCCCGATGTGGTAGCCCTTTGCCGTCATCTTGGCCAGCAGTGGCGTAGTTTCGGCGTCGATGACCATGGCATCTTCGATGGTCCGCCCGCCGTTCTCGGTCGCCTGATTCTTCTGGTGCAGCCGATGCAGAACCACCGATCCGCGGACATGGACCGACACCGCGGAGTAGGTGTCGAAAGCCTCTTCCGGGGACAAACCCGCGTCGACCAGACCCGCGATCGCCTTCTCGATTTCCTGAACTCCCAGTCTCGCCGCTTTGGGGCTCAGTGCGGATCGAATCAGAATCAGGTCGCACAGGATCGGGTTACCGAGGAATGTCTTGCGCATGGAGCGGGCGTGATTGCGCAACGTTTCGCGCCAGTCGCTGGCCTCGACGTACGGCGTGGCGAACACGTACTTGCTCAGCGCGCGATCGGTCATCGCGTTGAGCAGGTCGTCCTTCTTGCGGAAGTACCAGTAGATGCTGGTGACGCCCACACCGAGGTGCTTGCCCAGCAGTGGCATGCTCAGGTTGTCGATCGACACCTGCTCGGCGAGTTCGAACGCACCGCTGATGATGTCGTCGGGGTTGATGGATCCGCGTTCGCGTCGCTGACGCTTTTCGGCGGTCGCTTGCTTGGCCACGAGGGGCACCTCCATCGACTTCAATGCTGTGCGGGCCGGTGAATCGAATCTACCGGCAGTTTGCTCACCGAACTGCGCCGTTGCAGCCGTGTCGCCGCTACCATCAACTACTGTAATACCTATCGTAGGGGTTTTGATAACGACATGGATCTAGGATTGGCGAACGCCGCCGCGGCTGTCGTCGGTGGCGGACGCGGCATGGGTCTGGCCACGGCGCGCTGTCTGGCCGACGACGGCGCCCGGGTAGCGATTATCGCGCGCTCTCGAAACGATCTCGACCGCGCGGCGGCGGACTTGGCCAGTCGCGGTAGTCCCGACGCGTTCGGGCTAGTGGCCGATATCACCGACGCCGGCGAGGTCGACAACGCGTTCGCCGAGTTGGGTGAACGGTGGGACGGCGAACTCAACATCCTCATCAACGCGGTCGGTCCGACGGTTCGGGGCGACTTCGAATCGCTCACCGACGATCAATGGCGCCAAGCGGTCGACGAGGGCGCGATGGGAATGGTGCATTGCGTCCGCTCGGCGCTTCCCCTGCTGCGCAAGGCGCCGTGGGCACGGATCGTCAACTTCTCCGCACATTCGACGCAGCGGCAAAGCGTCGTGCTGCCCGCCTACACGGCCGCCAAGGCGATGCTGACGAGCATTTCCAAAAACCTGTCGTTGCTGCTCGCCAAGGACGAGATCCTGGTCAACGTGGTGTCACCGGGCAGCATCGCATCCGAGTCGCTGGTCGGCTGGGCCAAGTCGGTCGGCGTCGACGGCGACAACCCGTATCGGTTGATGGACGCGATTGCCAAGCACTTCGGGCATCCGGCGCATCTGCCTCGCGCCGGGCTGCCCGACGAAATCGGGCCCGTCGTCGCCTTTTTGGCGTCGCAGCGCAACTCCTACATGACCGGAGCGAACATCAACGTCGACGGCGGCTCGGACTTCACGTAAGGAGCGGATGGTGGCGACGGCTTCTGAGGCACGCGGGTGGGCGCGTATTGCTTTGCGGGGTATCGGCGACTCGTTGTACACGCCGTTTTGTGGGGCCGACGGCGACGACATCGACTGGGACGCGTATCGGACGCTGGTGCGTTACTGCGTCGGCGACCTAGGTCACCCAATGTTGTGGTGTACCAGCGGTATCGCCGAGTTCTGGTCGTTGACGCTCGACGAACGTAAGCGGTTGCTGGAGGTGGCGATTGAGGAGGGCCGCGCCGCCAACCCCGACGTCGTCATACAGGCGTGCACGGCGGCCATGTCGGCCAAGGACTGCCTGGATTTGACGTTGCATGCCCAGCGGGCCGGCGCCGACATCGCCTACATCCAGACACCGATGATGGAGGCGCACGGCGGCGAGGGCGTGCTGCGCTTCTTCAAATACATTGGCAGCCATACGGATATCGCGCTAGGAATGTTCAATTCGCCGTCGTCGGGCTATGTGCTGACCCCGGCCGAAAGCGCGCGCATCTTCGACGACGTTCCCGCCGTCTGCGCCACCAAGGAGGGCGCCTTCCGCCCGGCCGCCAGCCGTATGCTGCACGAACTCGCGCCGGGGCTGGTGCTCTGGGAATGCGACAAGACGGTCTACCGGGCCGGATGGCTGCGTGACGGGATCGTCTGCCCGGCGCAGCTGGGCACCGCCGGATACCTGTTCGAGACGCCTGAGCGGCGGCTGCTCTCCGAATATTGGGACTTGATCGTCAACGACAAACTCGTCGAGGCGATGGACTACGCCCGCGATTCGGGTCTGGACCAGTTCGACATGGACCTCGGATCGTGGTTCACCTGCTACCCGGGACGGCCCGACTACTTCACCCACTGGGGTGGTGCGTTTAAGTACGCCGCATCGCTGCTGGGCCTGCCGATCGGGGACTATCCGCATTCCCGGCCGCCGCAAGCCAAGCTGCCGCGGGAAGCCAAGGTTCAGATCGAAAACGCCTATCGCCGACTCGGATTGGCCGGGGAGTAAGCCGACTCAATCCTGATCGGCGATCAGCCGTTCGCGAATCTCGACGATGTGTTGCTGGCCGGCGGCCGCAACGTCGAGCTTGCCGTGGATCTCACCGACATGCCCCCGCAGGACGGTGATGTCTTCGCGTACGGCATTGAAGCTGGCGGTGGTGGCTCGACGGAAGTCACGCAGTTCGTCACGAAATTCGGTGACATCGCGGTCGGCCGCGCCGGCAAGGACACGTGCCGCCGCGGCGTCTTGTTCGCTTGCTCGAACCCGCTCGCTGAGCTGGTGCACCTGCGACTCCAACTTGGTCACGCGGGCTTCCAGGCTGTCGGGCGACATGGTCGTGAGCTTACCGAGTTCCAGTCGCGCTGCCAGTCACTCTGCCACCGCCATCAAATCTGACTTCTGACCAGCGACTGGCGACGCAGCGGGAGGCAAGCGCAACTTGCGGGATCCCGCTATCGAAAGGTATACAGTATGAGTAATCAGATTGATCGGACAGCCGCCAGGAGCGTCATGTGAGCACCGCCGACGATGTCGTCACAGACGCGGTGCTGTACGAAAAGACACCAACCGGTGTCGCCGTCCTGACTCTCAACCGCCCGGACCGCCTGAACACCTGGGGCGGCGACATTGCCACGGCGTTCTACGCCGGCCTGGACCGCGCCGAGGCCGACCCGGAAATCCGGGTGATCGTGGTGACCGGTCGCGGCAAGGCGTTCTGCGCCGGCGCCAACCTGGGGTCGACGGCAACGGTGGGCGAGTCGCTGGGGAACGGCGAGCAGCGTGATCTGTCGGAGTTGGTGGGAGACCGGCAACCGTACTTCCTGACCACGCTGAGTAAGCCGGTGATTGCCGCCGTCAACGGCTCCTGCGTCGGTATCGGGCTCACCCAGGCGCTGATGTGCGACGTCCGATTCGCCGCTGCCGGAGCCAAATTCGCCGCGTCGTTCGCACGGCGTGGGCTGATCGCCGAGTACGGCATTTCGTGGATACTGCCGCGGCTGGCCGGCTGGGCGGCTGCCCTCGACCTGTTGTTGAGCGGCCGGACGTTCCTGGCGGAGGAGGCGGCCGAGTTGGGCCTGGTCAAGCAAGTCGTCGCCCCGGAGAACCTGATGCGGCGCACCATGGACTACGCCGAGGACGTCGCCCGCAACTGCTCGCCGGCATCGATGGCCGTCATCAAGCGCCAGGCCTACGGTGATGCCATGCGCGACGTCGTCGAGGCCAGCGCCCGGGCCGAAACCCTTCTGCAGGAATCGCTGCAGCGTCCGGATGTCATCGAAGGAATCACAAGCTTCTTGGAAAAACGGAGCCCCAATTTTCCCGGGCTGAAAGGATCATCATGACGAACTTGGGCTTTCAGGCGATCGACGTCGACAACCATTACTACGAGCCGCTGGACGCGTTCACCCGCCACCTGGACAAGAAGTTCAAGCGCCGCGGCGTGCAGATGCTCAGCGACGGCAAGCGCACCTGGGCGGTGATCGGGGACCGCGTCAACCACTTCATCCCCAACCCCACCTTCGACCCGATCATCGTGCCGGGCTGTCTGGATTTGTTGTTCCGCGGCGAAATTCCCGAAGGCGTCGACCCGGCGTCACTGATGAAGGTCGAGCGGCTGGCGGATCACCCCGAGTACCAGAACCGCGACGCACGCATCCGGGTGATGGACACCCAGGGCATCGAAACCGTGTTCATGCTGCCGACATTCGCATGCGGCGTCGAGGAGGCGCTCAAACACGACATCGACGCGACGATGGCGTCGGTGCACGCGTTCAACCTGTGGCTCGACGAGGACTGGGGTTTCGACCGGCCCGACCACCGAATCATTGCGGCGCCGATCATCTCACTCGCCGACCCCGCCAAGGCGCTCGACGAGGTCGAGTTCGTGCTGTCGCGCGGCGCCAAACTGGTGCTGGTCCGGCCGGCGCCGGTGCCCGGCGAGGTCAAACCGCGATCGCTGGGTGACCGCAGCCACGACCCGGTGTGGGCCCGGCTGGCTGAGGCGGGCGTTCCGGTGGGATTCCATTTGAGCGACAGCGGTTATCTGCACATCGCGGCGATGTGGGGCGGCAAGTCGACGTTCGAGGGGTTCGGCGAGAAGGATCCGCTGGACACCGTGCTCCTCGACGACCGCGCCATCCACGACACGATGGCCTCGATGATCGTGCACGGTGTGTTCACCCGGCATCCCAAACTGCGGGTGGTCAGCATCGAAAACGGCTCGTACTTCGTCTATCGACTGGTCAAGCGACTGAAGAAGGCGGCCAACAACTATCCGCGGCTATTCCCCGAAGACCCGGTGGAGCAGCTGAAGAACAACGTCTGGATCGCGCCCTATTACGAGGACGATTTACCGGCGCTGGCCGAGATCATCGGTGTCGACAAGATCCTGTTCGGGTCGGACTGGCCGCACGGCGAAGGCCTGGAGAACCCGGTGGCGTTCACCGAGGAACTCGCCGGCTTCAGCGAGGCCGATATCCGAAAGATCATGCGCGACAACGCATTGGATCTGCTTGGGCTCAAGGTGGGATCGGCGGCCTAAGCGGTGCCCGAGTGGACCATAGGCGCGGTTCTCGACGCAATCGCCGACGTCATTCCCGAGCGCACGATGACGGTGTGCGGCCACCGTCGCAGCACTTTCGGACAGGCCGCCGACCGAACCCGTCGGCTGGCAAACTTTCTGGCGGGCAACGGCTTCGGGGCGCATCGCGAGCGGTACAGCCTCGAGCGCTGGGAGTGCGGTCAGGATCGGGTAGCACTGGTCATGCACAACGACCTATACCCCGACATGGTGGTCGGTTGCCTGAAGGCACGCACTGTTCCGGTGAACGTCAACTACAACTACACGCCGCGTGAAGTCCTCGAACTGTTCGACTACATCCGACCGAGGGCAGTCATCTACCACCGGTCGTTGGGCACGAAGTTCGCCGAGGTGTTCGGTGATACCGACCTGTTGGTGTCCGTCGACGATGGCAGCGCGGCGCCCGAGTTGCCCGGCGCTGTCCGGCTGGATGACGCACTGGCGCAAGGGGTTACCGACCAGCCCGTGACGCCGTCGCCGGACGACGTGGTGATGATCTGCACGGGAGGCACCACGGGCCGCCCCAAGGGTGTGCTGTGGCGGCAGTCTGATATCTACGTGTCGTCGATGGTGGGCGCCGACCACGAGTCGGTCGCCGAGATCCAGGACAAGGTACGCGGGCCGGCCGGGCCTCCGTGGTTTGCGGTGTCCCCCTTGATGCATGCGGCCGGAATGTGGACGGCGTTCTCGGCGATCATGCATGGCATCCCGGTCGTGCTGTACGACACCAGCAAGCAGCTCGACCCGCGGCTGGTGTGGCAGACCGCCGAACGCGAGAAGGTCGGCATGATGACGATGGTCGGCGACGCCTACGCCGCGCCACTGGTCGAGGAACTTCAGCGGGGCAGCTACGACCTGCCGTCGCTGTCTGCGATCGGCACCGGCGGCGCCGCGACCAACCCCAAATACCAACGGGTGCTGCTGGAATCACTGCCGCAGATCACGCTGATCAACGGCTACGGGTCGTCGGAAACCGGAAACATGGGGTTCGGGCACAGTCAGCGCGGCACGCGGACCGAGACCTTCACACTTCGCGAGGGTGGGTTGATCCT
>Ga0209061_1005750_pt1 | contig 10559 bp, 6 predicted proteins | sample Coa_R1_10_FD_187157 | JGI IMG/M metagenome (GOLD analysis project Ga0209061, IMG submission 187157) | Surface soil microbial communities from Centralia Pennsylvania, which are recovering from an underground coalmine fire - Coalmine... | ecosystem: Environmental > Terrestrial > Soil > Unclassified... | reverse complement strand
GCCGTGCCCTCGTAGGTGACGACGGACTCGAGGTTGTTCATGTGCCGGATCACCGGGTACTCGAGCGTCACGCCGTTGGCGCCGAGCACCTGGCGCGCCGTGCGCGCCACCTCAAGCGCCGCGTTGACGTTGGCGAGCTTGCCCATGCTCACGTGCTCGGGCCGCAGGCGCCCCTGGTCCTTCATCCTCCCCAGGTGCAGCGCCAAAAGCGCTCCCCGATTGACCTCCACCGCCATCGCCGCCAGCTTCTGCTGCTGCAGCTGGGTGGCGGCGATCGGGCGGCCGAACGCGACGCGCTCGCGGCTGTAGGACAGGGCGGCCTCAAAGCAGGCGCGCGCGGCGCCGATCACCCCCCAGACGATCCCGTAGCGCGCCTCGTTGAGGCACGACAGCGGGCCGCGCAGCGAGCCGGCCTCCGGCAGCATCGCGCCGGCCGGCACGCGGACGTCGTCGAGCAGCAGCTCGGAGGTAACCGACGCGCGCAGCGAGAGCTTGCGATGTATGTCCTGGGTGGTGAAGCCGGGGGTGCCGCGCTCCACCAAGAAGCCGCGGATGCCGTCGTCGGTCCTGGCCCAGACGACCGCCACGTCGGCCACCGAACCGTTGGTGATCCACATCTTCTGGCCGTGCAGCACCCAATCGGATCCGTCGCGCCGGGCGCGCGTGCGCATGGAGGCGGGATCAGAGCCGGCGTCCGGCTCGGTGAGCCCAAAGCACCCGATCGCCTCGCCCGCGGCCATCCGGGGCAGCCATCGCTGCTTCTGCTCTTCAGAGCCCCACTTGTGGATGGCGAACATCGCCAGCGAGCCCTGGACCGAGACCAGGCTGCGCAGGCCGCTGTCCGCCGCCTCAAGCTCCATGCAGGTCAGCCCGTAGGCCGTCGCGCTCGCGCCGGCGCACCCGTAGCCGTGCAGGTGCATGCCCAGCAGGCCCAGCCGCCCAAGCTCGGGCACCAGCTCGAGCGGCAGCCTCGCCTCATCAAACCAGTCGCCGATGTGCGGCAGCACGCGGTCGGTGACGAAGGCGCGCACGGTGTCGCGGATCATCCGCTCCTCGTCGTCGAGCAGCTCGTCCAAGCCGAGGAAGTCCGTCGGCCGGATCTCGGAAGTGGTCGTCGCGCTCATGCGCCGCTCCTTTGCCTGTCGGTCCAAGGCCCGGCGCGGCAGCCGGGTGCACTGGATGCAAGCAGATGCGCCGGATCGGCGGGCCGCCGGGCGGCGCGGGCCGCGAGCCGCCTCGCCGCCGGGCCGGGTGGATCCGACCGGCAGCGGTGAGACACTGCCGACGTGGCCGTGATCCAGCCCGCGATCGACCCGGACACGCTGCTTCAGGCGGGAAGCGAGCTTGGCGCCGCGGACCGCGCGCTGCTCAGCCTGCTGTGCGTGCACCGCCTGTCTGAGGCGCGCATCGCGAGCCTCAGCGGCATCGGCGCCGACCGGCTGCGCGCCAGGCGCGAGCGCGTCGCCGCGCTGCTTGAGGCGGCTTTGGGGCAGCCGAGGGAGGTCGTGGCGGACGCCCTGGCCGCGCTCGCGGCCGCTGCGGAGGCCTGTCCAGCGCCGGGTGCGCAGGCCGCGCCGGCGGCAGGCGCGCAGGCCGCGCCTGCGGAAGGCGGGAACGCCGGCCCCGCGGCCGGCGACCAGGCCACGGCCGGTGCGGCGGGCGAGCGGGCCGCCGGCCAGGTCGATGCCGCGGCCGGGCGCCGGGGACGGCGAAACCCGCCCGCCCACCGTCGCAGGCGCCTTCTGGGCGGCGCGATCGCAGGTCTGTGCATCGCGTTGGGCATCGTGGCGCTGGAGGCCGAGCGCGCGCACGCGCGCCCTGTCGCGCTCACGCGAGCCGCCTCCGCACAGGGGTTGACGGCCTGGGGGCAGAAGCGGGACGCATCGCCGAACGCCACCCTGCCCCGAGGGGCCTCAGCGCCGGCGAGCGGCCAGCCGGCCCGCGGCGGCCAGTAGGTCCACGTAGCGCTCGGGCATCACGCGCGCCAGCACGTCCAGCGCCCGCGCGTCAGCGCCGATGAGGATGCGCTCCCTGCCGGCGCGCACGCCCTCGTGGATCAGCTGCGCGGCCCGCTCGGGGGTGGTGCGGGCCAGCCGGTCAAACTCGTCGGCCGCCTGCTCGCGGCTGACATCCGGCCACAGCGGGTGGCCGTGGTAGCGGCTGGCTCGCACGATGCCCGTGGGGATCGCTCCCGGATGCACGGTGACGGCTCTGACGCCGCTCCCGCGCAGCTCGATGCGCAGCGACTCAGTGAAGCCACGGAGGGCGAACTTCGACGCGCAGTAGGCGCTCTGGTTGGCGAAGCCGACGAGCCCGAAGGCGCTGGAGATGTTCACGATCACCCCGGAGCGCTGGCGCAAGAGCAGCGGCAGGAACGCCCGCACGCCGCAGACGGCCCCGCGGAAGTTGACATCCATCACCCAGTCGTCGTCCTCCACCACGGCGCCCGCGACCGGCTGCGAGGTCGTGACGCCCGCGTTGTTGCACACCATCCCCAGCGGAGCCGGAGCCCACGCGGACACCTCCGCGGCGAACGCGGCCTGGGCCTCGGCGTCGCGCACGTCGAGCGTGCGCGCGAGAACCGGCCCGTCGATGCCCTCCGCGGTCTTTGAGAGGCGATCCCCGTCGAGGTCGACGAGCGCCAGCGGGCAGCCGTGGGCCGCCAGGCGCAGGGCGAGCGCACGGCCGATCCCGGAGCCCGCGCCGGACACGAACGCCGTCAGCCCGTCGACGGGGACCGGCGCCCTGCCGGGCCGCCGCATCCAGGAGACCGTCCGGGACCTCTGGGTCCTTCCGGGCATCGCGGTCAGCTTGCCAGGCTCGCCCGTCTCACGGCTGCGCCAGGGTCATGAGCAGCTCCCGGATCGCGCCGGGATACCGGTGGGAGATGCCTCCGTGACGACCCTCGAACAGCTCGAGCGTGTGTCGGACGCCGAGCCGCCGCAGCTCGTCGGCGAACGCCTGGGCGCCGAGGTCCAGGAAGTACTCATCGCGTCGTCCGGCGTCGAGGTAGATGCGGCGCATCGACCGCAGCGCGTCGGCGTGGCCTGCCGCCATCCGCACAGGGTCGTGCTCGAGCCAGCGCTGCCACACCTCGTCGACCAGCCGGCCGGTTCGCACGCTGAACGGCAGCAGCGGCTTGCCCGGTCGCTGTGGATCCGGGCTGTAGGCGCAGGCGTAGGCGTAGGTCGACACAGCGGTCCCGTAGCGCGCGAAGTCGAAGGACGGGCCGGCCAGCGCCCGGGAGATGAGCCGTTCGTAGTCGCCGTCGAACTCGTCGCGCAAAAGCCGCGCGATCGCCGGGAAGTCGCGCAGGTAGCAGACCTCGAACAGAGCGTCGCCCGCCTGGGAGGCGAGCGCCCCGAACACGTCGGGGCGCAGCATCGGCACGACCATCGCGCCGTAGCCGCCGGATGACTTGCCCGCGATGCCGCGGCGCTCGCGCGAGGCGGCGGTCGGCCAGCGGGAGTCCACGAACGGGACGATCTCGTCGCAGAGATGGTCCAGGTAGCGGCCGGTCCCGGTGGAGTTGAGAAACTGCGAGCCCCCGAGCGACGTCCAGGCGTCCACGAGCACGATCACAGCCTCCGGACAGCCGCCCGCCGTGAACATCGCGTCGAGTCGCTCGATCACCGTCGGCTCGAACGGGCTGCGCGACAGCCACATGTCGACCTGCCCCGAGTAGCCCTGGATCAGGTAGACCGCGGGAACGTCCGCCACCCGGCCCGCGGCCACGCCGGGCGAGCTGTAGACGTAGAGCGGCCGGCGCGGCGGATCGCCCAGGGGGTTGCCCTCGAGCAGCTCGGAGTGGACCACCACCCGCTCAAGGCGACCGGCCAGCGGCCGCTCCCACGGGGGGCCGGCCGGCCCGCTCACCTCGGTGAGGGTCATGACTGGCGATCCCCTGGGCTCACCAGGCGCACGCTAGTGCAGCGCGCGGCGGGAGCCGGCGATCGGCGCGTGGGTATATTCGAGGCAGGTCCATGACCGACCTCGCCGAGAGAACGCTTGAGGGTGCAGCAGACGGCGCCGGGGCGCCGGGCGAGGGCGGCGATCCCGACGCGCTGGAGACCTCCGAGTGGCTTGAGGCGCTTGACGCGGTCGTCTCCCACGAGGGCCCGGACCGGGCGCGCGAGCTTCTGACGCGCGTCGTGGAGCACGCCCGGCATGCCGGCGCCGGGCCGATCGCGAGCCTGAACACCCCGTATGTGAACACGATCCCGGCCGCACTGGAGCCGCCCCTGCCCGGCGACCCGGCGGTGGAGCGGCGGCTGCGCTCGATCGTCCGCTGGAACGCGATGATGATGGTGCTGCGAGCCAACGACCGCTTGCACGGGATCGGCGGCCACATCGCCAGCTTCGCGTCGCTGGCGGTCCTCTACGAGGTCGGCTTCAACCACTTCTGGCACGCCCCGTCGGAGGATCACGGCGGCGATCTCGTCTACTTCCAGGGCCACTCCTCCCCGGGCAACTACGCGCGCGCGTTCCTGGAGGGCCGCCTGACCGCCGAGCAGCTGGACCACTTCCGCCAGGAGGTCTCCCACCCCGGGGGCCTGTCGTCCTACCCGCACCCCTGGCTGATGCCGGACTTCTGGCAGTTCCCGACCGTGTCGCTGGGCATCGGGGCGATCACCTCCATCTACCAGGCCCGCTTCATGAAGTACCTGCACGCGCGCGGGCTCGCGGACACCTCCGGGCGCAAGGTGTGGGCGTTCTTGGGCGACGGCGAGATGGACGAGCCCGAGTCGATGGGCGCGACCGCGCTGGCCGGGCGGGAGCGGTTGGACAACCTGATCTGGGTCGTCAACTGCAACCTGCAGCGCCTGGACGGGCCGGTGCGAGGCAACGGCAAGATCATCCAGGAGCTGGAGTCGGACTTCCGCGGCGCGGGCTGGAACGTGATCAAGGTGATCTGGGGCAGCCGCTGGGACCCGCTGCTGGCGGCCGACGTTGACGGCCGGCTGCTGCGCGTGATGGAGGAGTGCGTGGACGGCGAGTACCAGACCTTCAAGGCGCGCGACGGCGCCTACGTGCGCGAGCACTTCTTCGGTCGCGATCCGGTCCTGCTGCAGCGCGTCGCGCACATGAGCGACGAGGAGATCTGGCTGCTCAACCGCGGCGGGCTTGACCAGCAGAAGGTCTACGCCGCCTATCACGCAGCCGTGCGCCACACCGGCCAGCCGACCGTGATCCTCGCCAAGACGATCAAGGGCTACGGCATGGGGGTCTCCGGGGAGGGCCAGATGGTCACCCACCAGGCCAAGAAGATGGCCGACGAGGCGTTGCTGCAGTTCCGGGACCGCTTCGAGCTCCCCCTCTCCGACGAGCAGGTGCTGCGCCGGGAGTACTACCGCCCTCCGGAGGACTCGCCGGAGATGCGCCTGCTGCGCTCCGCACGCGAGGCGCTCGGCGGCCCGCTGCCGGCGCGCCGGCGCCGCACCGAGCCGATGCAGGCGCCGGACCTGGAGCTGTTCAGGGCACAGCTTGAGGGCACAGGCGAGCGCGAGATCTCGACCACGATGGCGTTCGTGCGCGTGCTGGCCGCGCTCTTGCGCGACAGGCGCCTGGGCAGGCACATCGTGCCGATCGTGCCCGACGAGTCGCGCACGTTCGGGATGGAGGGGCTGTTTCGCCAGGTGGGGATCTACTCGCCCGTCGGCCAGCTCTACCGGCCCCAGGACGCCGAGCAGCTGATGTTCTACAAGGAGGACGCGCACGGGCAGATCCTCGAGGAGGGGATCACCGAGGCCGGCTCGATCTCCTCGTTCATCGCCGCCGGCACCTCCTACTCGGCTCACAACGTGCCGATCGTGCCCTTCTACATCTACTACTCGATGTTCGGCTACCAGCGCGTCGGCGACCTGGTCTGGGCCGCCGGCGACAGTCGCGCGCGCGGCTTTCTGCTGGGCGGCACCGCCGGGCGCACGACGCTCAACGGCGAGGGCCTGCAGCACGCCGACGGCCACAGCCACCTGCTGTTCTCGGTGGTGCCCAACTGCCGCGCCTACGACCCGGCGTACGGCTACGAGGTGGCGGTGATCGTCCAGGATGGCCTGCGACGGATCCTCACCGAGCAGGAGGACGCCTTCTACTACATCACGCTGATGAACGAGAACTACCCCCATCCGCCGATGCCCGAGGGGGCTCAGGAGGGGATCCTGCGCGGCATGTACCCCGTGCGCGAGGCGCCCGCCGGCGACAGGCGCCCGGTGGTGCAGCTGCTGGGCTCGGGCACGATCCTGCGCGAGGCGCTCGCCGCCGCCGACCTGCTGGAGTCCGACTTCGGGGTGCTCGCCGACGTGTGGAGCGTGACATCGTTCAGCGAGCTGCGACGCGACGGGCTGCGAGTCGACCGCCACAACCTGCTTCACCCCGACGACGAGCCGCTCGTCGCGTACGTCACGGCCGCCCTGGCCGAGCGCCGCGGGCCGGTGATCGCGGCCACCGACTACATGCGCGCGGTGGGCGACCAGATCCGACAGTGGGTCCCGCGCCCGTATCGAACGCTCGGCACGGACGGCTTTGGGCGCTCTGACAGCCGCGAGGCGCTGCGCAGGTTCTTCGAGGTCGACCGCCACTTCATCGCGCTCGCCGCGCTGCGCGAGCTCGCCGATGCGGGCGACGTCGAGCGCTCGCTGCCGCGCCAGGCGATCGAACGCTACGGCATCGACGCGGACGCGCCGATCCCGACCTCGGTATGACGCCGGCGACCACCGAGGTGACGGTCCCCGACATCGGGGACTTCGACCAGGTCCCGGTGGTCGAGATCCTCGTGTCGGTGGGCGACCGCGTCTCGCCGGAGGACCCGCTGGTCACGCTCGAGTCCGACAAGGCCACGATGGACGTGCCCGCGCCGGCCGCCGGCGTGGTGCGCGACATCGCGGTCCGCGTCGGGGACCGGGTCTCGCAGGGCAGCCCGCTGCTGACCCTCGAGAGCGGGGACGGCGGCGCGCCGGAGGCGACCCCCGCGCCCGCGCCGGACGCGACCCCCGCGCCGGACGCGACCCCCGCGCCCGCGCCGGAAGCGACCCCCGCGCCCGCGCCGGAAGCGACCGTCGCACCCGTGGCGGAGGCGAGCGCCCAGGCCGGGCCCGCCGCAGCGCAGGCGCGGCACCCCGCTGATCGGCCGCCCGCGCACGACGGAGGGCCGATCTACGCCAGCCCGTCGGCGCGGCGGGTGGCCCGCGAGCTCGGGGTCGACCTGCACCGGGTGCAGGGCAGCGGACGCGGCGGGCGGATCACGCGCGAGGACGTGCAGCGCGCCGCGGCCCAGGGTGCCGCGGCCCAGGGTGCCGCGGCTGCGCCGGGTGCCGCGGCGGCCCAGACGGCGGCCGCCCGCGGCGACGGTCTGGTGGCGATCCTGGGCGGCCTGCCGCCGTGGCCGTCGGTGGACTTCGAGCGCCATGGACCGGTGCAACGGGTCGCGCGGTCTCGAATCCAGCGGATCTCCGCCCCCAACCTGGCGCGCAACTGGGTCGCGATCCCCCACGTGACCCACAACGACGAGGCCGACATCACGGAGCTTGAGGCTTTCCGTCGGCGGCTCAACGAGGAGCACGCGAGCGAGGGCGTGAAGTTCACGATGGTCACGTTCCTGGTGGCGGCGTGCGTGGCGACGCTCAAGCGCTTTCCGCAGTTCAACGCCTCGCTGGACGGCGAGGAGCTCGTGCTCAAGCGCTACTGGAACATCGGCTTCGCGGCGGACACGCCGGAGGGCCTCGTCGTGCCGGTCATCCACGACGCCGACGCCAAGGGCCTGCGCGAGATCGCCGTCGAGCTGGCCGAGCTGTCGGCGCGAGCGCGGGCGAGCCGGCTGACGCCCGGCGAGATGAGCGGCTCGACCTTCACGATCTCGTCGCTGGGAGGGATCGGCGGCACGTCGTTTACGCCGATCGTCAACGCTCCCGAGGTGGCGATCCTCGGGGTCACGCGGGCGACGATGCGGCCCGTGTGGAACGGTTCGGAGTTCGAGCCCCGGCTGATGCTCCCCCTGTCGCTTTCCTACGATCACCGCGTGATCGACGGAGCTGCGGCGGCGCGCTTCACGGTGCACCTGTCCGCGGTGCTCACCGACCTGCGCCGGGCGCTGCTGTGAGGCGCGCCCCGCGGCCCAGCGCCTCCAGCGGGCGGCGCGGGCCATGACCGACGCCCGCGATGTGCGCGTCCCCGACATCGGGGACTTCGCCGACGTGCCGGTGATCGAGGTGCTGGTCTCGGTCGGCGACCGCGTCGAGGCGGAGGACCCGCTGGTCACGCTGGAGTCCGACAAGGCCACGATGGACGTGCCGGCGCCGTTTGCCGGCGTGGTCTCGGAGGTTGCCGTGGGCGTCGGCGACCGCGTGTCCGAGGGCTCCCTGCTGCTCAGGCTCGCCCCGGCCGCCGACGGGGCGCCGCCCCGGCCCGCAGGTGCGGCGGCGCCCGATCCCACCGGCGCGGCGGCGCCCGAGGCCACCGGCCGGGCGGTCGGCGAACCGCCCGGCGGGCCGCCACCTTCCCCGCCGCCGGCCGCGACCGCCGCCGGGCGCGCACGCGTGGAGCCGGCGTCGGCCGGCGCCGAACGCGACTTCGACGTCGTCGTGCTCGGCGCGGGCCCGGGCGGCTACACGGCGGCTTTCCGCGCCGCGGACCTGGGGCTGCGCGTGGCGCTGGTGGAGCGCCACGAGCATCTGGGCGGCGTGTGCCTGAACGTGGGCTGCATCCCGTCAAAGGCCCTGCTACACGCCGCGCGGGTGATCGCGCAGGCCCAGGAGATGGCCGACCACGGCATCCGCTTCGGAGCGCCCGAGGTGGACCTCGAGCGGCTGGCGGACTGGAAGCGGTCGGTCGTCTCACGGCTCACGACGGGGCTGGCTTCGCTGGCCCGCCAGCGCGGGGTCGAGGTGGTCCGCGGCGACGGAGCCCTCGTCGGGCCGACCGAGCTTGTCGCGGGCGGGCGGCGGCTGACGTTCTCAAACTGCATCATCGCGGCCGGCTCGCGGCCCGCGACCATCCCCGGATTGCCCGACGATGAGCGCGTGATCGACTCGACCGCGGCTCTGTCGCCAACGTCGGTGCCCAAGCGGCTGCTGGTGATCGGCGGCGGCATCATCGGCATGGAGATGGCCTGCGTCTACGACGCCCTGGGCGCGAGGGTGACGGTCGTGGAGCTGCTGGACCAGCTGCTCGGCGGGTGCGACCCCGACATCGTGGCGCCGCTTGCCCGCCGCGCGCGGGCGCGCTACGAGGGGGTGATCACCGGCGCCCGCGTGGAGTCGGTCGCCGCCACGCGCGACGGACTTGAGGTCACGATCGACGGCGCAGGCACCTCGGTGTTCGATCGCGTCCTGGTCGCGGTCGGGCGCACCCCGAACGGCCGTGAGGTTGGCGCCGACGCCGCCGGCGTGGCGATCGACGAGCGCGGCTTCATCCCGGTCGATGACCGGATGCGCACCAACGTGCCGGGGATCTTCGCGATCGGCGACGTCACCGGCGGCCCGATGCTCGCCCACAAGGCCACCCACGAGGGCGTGGTCGCTGCCGAGGCCTGCGCCGGCCTGGACACGCGCATGGACGCGCGCACGATCCCCTCGGTGGCCTACACCGACCCGGAGGTGGCGTGGACCGGCCTGACCGAGACCGCCGCGGCGCAGGCGGGGGTCCAGTACGAGAAGGCCGTCTTCCCGTGGGCGGCATCCGGACGCGCTCTGGGGCTTGCGCGGCCCGAGGGGATGACCAAGCTGCTGCTCGAGCCCGGCACGCGCCGGCTCTTGGGAGCCGGGATCGTCGGCGTGGGCGCGGGCGAGCTGATCTCCGAGATCGCGCTGGCGATCGAGCTGGGCGCAAATGCGCAGGACGTCGCGCTGACGGTGCATCCGCACCCCACGCTCTCTGAAACCGTGGCGTTCGCCGCCCAGCTCGCGGAGGGGACGATCACCGACCTGCTGGCGCCGGGGGCGCGCGGGCGGCCCGCCGGCGCGGCCGTGGGCCGCGGCGGCTGACGGCCAGGGCGAGGCGCCGGGGCGCCTGTGGGTCACGGCGGTTGACGGCGAGGGCGAGGCGCCAGCGCGGCTGTGGCCTCAAGCGCGCGACGGCTCTGCGCCGGCGCTAGCGGCGCCTGAGGCCGCGACGGACCCACAGCGCAAGCAGCGCCGCGGCGGCCGCGCCGGCCGCGGGCACCAGTCGCCCGCGCAGCGGCGGGCGGTGCGGCTCCGAGGCGAGCGCCGCGGCCGGCGCGGAGAGGTCCACGCCCGCCAGCGCACCGTCGTGTCGCAGGCGCGGGTCGGCCGTCCCGACGGCGAACTCCTCGGCGGCCAGCACGTCGTGCGGCGGCTCGCGGTGCAGCCGCGGGTCGCCCGTCCCGACGGCGAACTCCTCCGCGGCCAGCACGTCGTGCGGCGGCTCCGGTTGAGAGGATGCCACCTCGCCGTCGCGGTCCTGGGGGCCGGTCACGCCGCGATCATCCCAGATCCGGCTGTGCGACAGCCCAGCGGCGTTGGGCGCACGGTCACAGGAGCGCCCAGCGAACGGCCCACAGGAGCGCCCAGCGAACGGCCCACAGGAGCGCCCAGCGAACGGCCCAC
>Ga0209061_1005749_pt1 | contig 10560 bp, 8 predicted proteins | sample Coa_R1_10_FD_187157 | JGI IMG/M metagenome (GOLD analysis project Ga0209061, IMG submission 187157) | Surface soil microbial communities from Centralia Pennsylvania, which are recovering from an underground coalmine fire - Coalmine... | ecosystem: Environmental > Terrestrial > Soil > Unclassified... | reverse complement strand
CAACGATTCCACCCCATGTCGTGTGTCTACAGCTTTCGGCGCCGCCCGCGCCGTTCGCCCAGCTCGGAGGGCCTATAGACCGGTCGACTTGCCTACGAGCTGCGGAACTCCGGCCGTGAGCTGAGCCACCCGTTGTGCGAGTCCGAGCCCCAACATGTGGGGAAGGAGGACGGCACGACCATGAAGAGACGCCGGCACACACCCGAGCAGATCATCCGCAAGCTGATCGAGGGCGAGAAGCTCCTCGGTCAGGGCCAGTCGATCGACGACGTGGCCCGCCACCTCGAGATCACCGAGTCGACCTGGCACCGCTGGCGAGCCCAGTACGGGGGGATGAAGGCCGACGACGCCAAGCGGTTGAAGGAGCTCGAGAAGGAGAACACTCGCCTCAAGAAGATCGTGGCCGACCAGGCGCTCGACATCGACATGTTGAAGGAGCTTTCCCGGGGAAAACTTCTGACCCCGGACTGCCGCAGGCGGGCCGTTCGGTCCCTTGCCAGCAGTTCGGGGTCTCCGAGCGCAGGGCCTGTCGGGTGGTCGGGCAGCCCCGGTCCACCCAGCGCCTCCCTTCCCCCACCCCCTCTGACGACGAGCTCGCCCTGCGGGCGTGGCTTCGTGACTTCTCCCGCCGTCGGCCCCGCTGGGGCTGAGGAGGGCCGCCGTCGAGGCGAAGAAGGCGGGCTGGCGGGTGAACCACCAGCGGATCCACCGCCTGTGGCGGACAGAAGGCCTGAAGGTGCCCTACAGGAAGCGAGAGAAGCCGCTCCGGGGCATCGGCCAGCCGGTGGGGGCGATGTGCCCCATCCGGCCCAACGTGGTGTGGGCCATGGACTTCCAGTTCGATGAGACGAGTGATGGGAGAATGCTCAAGTTCTCGAACGTGGTGGACGAGTTCACCCGAGAAGCCCTGGCCACCGAGGTCGAGCGCTCCATCGACGCCGACGGCGTCGTGGCCTGTCTCGAGCGGCTGGCCACCCAGCGCGGCGCGCCGGCCTACGGGCGCTTCGACCACGGCCCCGAGTTCATCGCCATGGCCGTCAGCGACTGGTGCCGGTCGACCGGCACCGGGACCGTCTTCATCGACCCGGGAAGCCCCTGGCAGAACGCCTGGATCGAGTCGTTCAACGGCCGCATGCGCGACGAGCACCTGAATGGCCAGCAGTTCGACTCACTCCTCGAGGCCAAGGTCCTCACCGAGGACTGGCGGATCGACTACCGAACGAGGGACCGGGCTGCGACGTCGGTCCCACGACGGCGCAGCAGGTCGATGAGCGCCGCGTGCGCCGACCCTCGCAGCTTGCCGAGCAGGGCCAGCAGCTCTGGCTCGACGGCTCGCCAGTGCCTGGCGTCTAGCGCTGCGAGCGCAGCGAGATCGGCCTCGAGCGGTTCGTCGGCGGTCGCCACGCGCAGCAAGGTGACGCGCAGGGAGGCAGCACGTCGGGCGCGACTGCGCTCGAGTGCCGCGCGGCACGCGCGCCAGACGACCACGACAACGCCCAGGAGGAGGGCCAGTGCGCTGACCGAGAAGAACGCGAGGACGAGCTCTCCGGGATTGGCGAACACATCAGCTCCGGCTGCGAGACAGCACCGCCTCCACTCGGCTCGCCAGCTCCCTCGGGCTGAACGGCTTCTGCACGTAGTCGTCGGCGCCAGCGGCGAACCCGGCCTCGACATCGTGCTCGTGGGCGAATGCGGTCAGCATGATGATCGGAATCTTCGCGGTCTCGGGGTCGGCACGAAGCGCTCGGCACACGTCGAGCCCGGACATCCCGGGCATTCCGACGTCGAGCACGATGAGCTGCGGTCGGTGCTCGCGGGCTTCCCGCAATGCTGCGACGCCATCGCCGCATGTCCGCACCGCGTAGCCAGACTGACTGAGCTTGAACGAGATCAGATCGCAGATGTTGGGGTCGTCGTCGGCAACGAGCACCTGCACCGGCTCAGCCGACCCGTCCTGCTCCTGCGTCACAAAGCCCCGCTCCCTACGCTGGACGACCCGCGCCGAGACGTCCTGCTGGTCTCCACCGAAGGCATCTCGTCGTCGAGCCGTTCCCGGGCCGAGACGTGATCGTCGCGGCGTGCATCAACGACGGCGGCCGCTGCTTGCATCGACGGTGCCTGCGTCGACAGGTGGCCGGCCGCGCTCCGCGGCTCCCTGGCGGAGCCTCCTGAGGAGCGCCGACGTGTTCGCTCAGGGCGAGGCGGCTGTGCAGGCCACCCAGCAGCGCGCGGCGAGCCGATGGCGAGCGCCGCCATCCTCGCCAGGAGCAGCTCGTCCTCCTGCCGCTGGTACGTGGTAGCGCGACGTGCCGGACCAATCCGCATCTACCGGAGCCCACCCTCGCAGAGATCGCGCAACGTGTCGACGCCGGCAGGCTCCAACATCTCGATGACGGCGCGAACCGGCTTTGTCGGCCCGACCACCCGGCTGAGTGCTGCGGCACCAGACCCTCGCTCGGGAGCGTCGGCGGTCAGCAGCACCAGTGGCGTGTCGCCGATCTCACGGAGAACCGCAGCCTTGCCGAGCGCCTTCCACAGGACGTCCGTTCGCTGCAGGCCCGCTCGGTGGCTGGTGAACCCCCCTGCAACGTCGAAGAACCAGAGCTTGCCCTTGCGGTCACGGGCGGTGAAATCGACCTCGACGCCTCCCGGCTGGCGCCGACCTCTCTCGATGTCCCTGAAGCCGGCGGCCTCGATCACCGAGCGCGCGACCTCCTTGGCGGCTCGGCCCTCGCGGACCGCCCGCGCCTGGAGGTCCTCGGCTCCATCCGCAGCTGCTGCAACGGTGGTGACGGCCGCCCAGGACCGAGGTGTCGACGCGTCACGCAGGAGACGTCGTCGCTCGGCCTCCACCCGTTGCTCGGCCAGCTCGATGTAGGAGCAGTCCAGGTCGTAGCCGGCAAAATGCCGTCCTGTCCGCACCGCTGCCACGGCCGTGGTCCCCGACCCAACGAAGGGATCGAGAACCAGGTCGTCCTGGTACGTGTACAGCTGGATGAGGCGAGCCGGCAGTTCGATCGGGAATGGGGCCGGATGACCAACGCGGGTTGCACTCTCCGGTGGGATCTCCCAAACGTCGAGGGTGTTCTCCATGAAGTCATCGCGCGTCATGGACGCCACGGACGGCAGCCCCCGCCGGGCCCTCTCTCTCGCCGAGAGCGCCCGCTCGAACCTGCCCTTGCTCGCGACGATGATCCGCTCGGTCAGGTCGCGCAGCACCGGATTGCCGGGGCGTTGGAAGCTGCCCCAGGCGCACGAACCAGACGAGCCCCGTTGCTTCAACCAGATGATCTCGCCCCGGAGCAGAAGCCGAAGGTCGTCCTGCAAGATCCCAATCACGTCCGCGGAGAGCGAGCGGTAGGGACGCCGGCCCAGGTTCGCCACGTTCACCGCGATGCGACCACCGGGCTCCAGCTTCTGGACGCACGTCGAGAAGACCTCGCGCAGGAGGTCGAGATACTCGAGGTAGGTGGCCGGTACGCCACGCTTCCCGAGCGCCTCCTCGTACTCCTTGCCTGCAAAATAGGGCGGCGAGGTCACGACCAACGCAACGGACGAGTCCGGCACCTCGTCCATGCGACGGGCGTCGCCTACGATCAGCTTGTCGACCGCCCTATTTTCGGCAACCTCACGCTCGTCGGAGAGAGCCGGCGGTGTGAAACGCCTGTAGAAACCGCTCGCGTCGTGGCTCTCCCGCTTCGAGACGCCAAAGGCCGAGGTCGAGGTCGCCCGCTTCACCATCGCAGCGTGATTCTAGGTGGAAGGTGCAGCCCGATGGGCGATCCTCCCGGCCCTACGACCTCCGACCGAGGGAGTCGCAGTCAGCGCTTGCCGCGAGCCGCCCAACCAATCTGCCCGGCCCGTGGGCACACTCGACGCTCACGTTGCACGGTGGCCAACGATCCGGGCCGATGATGCCGAATGCGCCGACGAACGTCGGCGCATGAGACCCGACGCGACTGCCCGATCGTCTCCGCTCGAAGGCGCTGTGCCGCGGTCATGCTGTCTACCAATCGGCCGTTCCGCGTGGTCCCTCCTCTGCCTCGCCGCGGGCGCGATCGCGGCGAGTCCTGCGGACGGACCGCCCTCGCAGGCGTCAATAGGAACCGGAACGCAAGAGCGTTGTTCCGTCCCTGTCAATGGGATCAATGGGTGCTGTAGAACTGCACGAAGACGTCATCCACGACGTCGAAGAGCGGCAGCTCGTGATCGCCGCTCGGGGAACGCACATAGAATTGGTCTGCGTGTTGCCTCATGTACTCGACGTCTGCCGAACCGATCGACAGGGGCACGACCTTCTGAGCCTTATCGACGACAAGCCCCTCCTGAACCAAGCGGGCGATCGCCTCGTGTTCGGTGTTCTTGATGATGGCGAAATAGTAGATCTGCTCTGCCTTGATTCCGTCGGTGGTACCGCGCTGGTTGTCGATTGCCCCATCGAGCTTCTGCTCGTCGCCTGTCAGGGAATTAAGCACCTTGTAGAGCGTGAGACCACGCTCCTCTAGCTGTGCAAGACTTTCTCCGTATCTCGCCGCCCCGACGAGCGCTTCGAGGAAGTCGTTCGACTCCGCGTAGAGTCTGGCGAATTCCCCGAACTCGAGCGATGAGATCACACGCGCCGACAGAATCCCGACGATGGGCTCTACCAGCAGCTTCCCGATCATGAACGAGACGGCCTCCTCCGCCAACGTCGTCGCGGCATACTTCCCAGCTTGGATCCAGTCCTGCGCGCTCTGAAGATACGCACCGGTCGGCCGAGCGACTGCACCATTCATGTTCGTCAGCGGTATGGTCCACGCATCCAGCTCCTGCGGGTTGGAGACCGTTGGCGTACCGCCGTGGGCGATGAACCAGGGCCCGATCTGGTTCGTCACGGTCGCGCGTCCGTAGTTGTCGCGCGTCGCCGCATACATGATCCCTGCGAGCTGGCTGGGGCTGAGCGGTCCGGCGTATCGCAGGTGGTTCGCGTACCCCTGCCAGTTCGCCTCCACCGCGGCGAGCGCGACGTCCTCGGTCTCATGGTCGATCCCCTGGTTCTGCTGCGACCATGCCTCGAGCTGATCCAGCGTGAGCCCCTGCACGAAGTTCGTCGCGGCAGTAGGACTCGACGCGAGCCCTGACAGCAGAACCGACTGGTAATCGACGCCTCTCCCCTTCTCGTAGTCGGCGAGATTGACCGTGAGGAGACGAGTGACCTCCGGGTCCACGCGTCCGTCGTAGTACGCGCTGACGAACAGCTCTTCGATGTTCCGCACCGGTGGCGGGGCCGTTGTCCCTGCGTAGCCTGAGCCGCCAATCAGCGAGATGACGCTCGAGGCGCCGTCAGTACTGAGGTGATTGGCAAAACCGCTCGCAAAAGCGGCGTCGTGGCTAGACGAGCGGATCTCCTGCGCGAACGGTCCCGCTTCGAGCGAGCCGTCGAGCTCGCGGAACGAGCCGGCAGCAGCGAGTCGGTTGATCGTCCCTGCAAGTGCTTCTCCGAGTTGGTAGGGCCCTCGAACGGTGTCGGAACCTTTGAGCGTCACGAACTGGAGCGGGTAGTAGATGAAGGAGGAGGAATGCTCGGACATCCCACACTGCGCGGTGAAGTAGTAGGTGCCGGGGATGCTTCTGACCGGCTTTCCGCCGAGAACACCATTCCCACTTCCACCACCGTAGCCGTAGACGTCCCAGTTCCATTTCGCAGGGATGGCGAACGAGGACGACCATTCGCCGGTCGCCTTCGAGACCGGGATGGTCCATCCCTGGATGAAGTTGTACGTTCCCTTGTAGTAGAAGCCAAATGTGATGGTGACGGAGGCTCGATACGACGCCGGGCACGGCGTCACGCTTCGAAGGGTCATCTTCTCGCCGACCCCGACCAGCCTCGGGCTGACGCTAAAGACCACGTCGTGCTGTGCCGCTCGCTTCCTCGCGGCGCTCGGGGACCGGCCGACCTGCACGCGGGTCTCGGGGCCCGCGACCGAACGGTCCCCGGGAAGCTCGGCGACCGAACGCCGGGCAGGCCGCGTCGCGGGAGTATGGCGCGCCGTCGCTGCAGCAGCTGCAGCCGGGATGCCCAGAACGGCGGTCCCAGCCGTGACGACCGTCGAGAGTCCGACCGCCAGCGCGACCCGTCTGGTCCGCCACACCGCAGGTTGCGTCCCAGTTGCCCTGGCGCCGATTGATCGCCTGGACTCTGAATCGGTCAGCGACTGCTCATTTCGCAGCGTCATGCAGCGAAGGTTAGTCCAGTGACGTCACATGCCATTTCATCACTCTGAGACAGATGGAACTACACATTCGTAGTTCGGAGCAGCCGGCTGCAGGATGCCTGGAAGGCACGCGGGTGGCCGGAGCAGGCGGCGCTATCCCGAGGTCCGACTGCTGGCGATAGCCTGCGCCCGATCGCTCTGCACCCTGTGCAGGCGGCACCTACCCGGCATCCCGCTTCGCCTGCCCCCCTGGGGCCGCAGCCGCCAGATCGGCCGCCATGGCGCTCACCCTGTCTCGTCCAGAGCCCGAGGTGGGACTCGAACCCACGACCTGCGCATTACGAGTGCGCTGCTCTACCACTGAGCTACCCGGGCAGGGCGAGCCATTCTCTTCCTCACAACCCCGGTCGGCAAGCGCCCGCTCGCGCCGTCACTCGCTCGGCGCGTCCGCCCGCCACACGAGGAGCGGCTCGCAGGTCGCGCGCACCCCCGCTTCGGAGCGCACGGGGGCTGCCGGCGTGCTGCTCCCGGCGCTGCAGGACGGCAGCCTGGCGGCCTACGCCTCGAGGAGGCTCCGGAGCATCCAGGCGTTCTTCTCGTGGGCCCGCATGCGCCGGGTGAGCAGGTCGACGGTGGGATCATCGTGCGCCCGCTGCGCGAGCGGCACGACCGATCGGGCAGTGCGCACGAGCGTCTCCTGGTCGACGACGAGCCGCCGGATCATCTCGGTCGCGTCGGGCCGGTCGTCGTCTTCTCGGATCGCCGAGAGCGCGACGAACTCGTGGTAGCTCGCGGGGGCGCGTGCTCCGAGCGCGCGGATGCGCTCCGCGACCTCGTCGACCGCTGCGGCAAGCTCCCGGTACTGGGCCTCGAACAGCGAGTGGAGCGACGCGAACATCGGTCCGGTCACATTCCAGTGGTAGTTCTGCGTCTTCAGGTACAGCGTGTAGCTGTCGGCAAGAAGTCGCGACAGTCCCTGCACGATCTCGAGGCGATCGCCGTCAGCGATGCCGATGTCGGGTGCTGCAACCGTTCGGATGTCGCTCACCGCTGCACTCCTTCCCGCGGCAGCGCTCGCTGTCCGTTGAGGCCCGAGCGCGCTGCCGTCTCCGGAATCGACGCTAACGGCGCCGAGACCGGAGAGCGCTCGAACGGCCCGCCCGGCCGAGCCACCACCGCGAAGCCGCCGATCACCTCGCGCGCCTGGCCGCGTGCCTCGGCACCCGCAGCTCTTTACGGCCGGCCCCGGCGCCGTGTCCACCGCCTCGTTGCTCACCGTGGGAGCGTCGCTTCGTGCGCGGCGAGCCGGCAGGAGGGCAGCGCAACGTCGCGTCTGGCACGCGAGCCCGGGAACCGAGGCAGTTCAGCGTCTCTCGATCCTCGCAACGCGGAACGCCCCGGGGAGGCGCAGCGCTCGCCCCAGCCGCTCCCATGCTGGTCCCCACGCCGCCAGCCCTGGCAGCGGGCCGGGAGCGCGCAGGCCCTCCGCCACGGAGACGACGCCGTAGGGGCTGCAGAGGCGCACGAGGTCGCGAGCGCCCACGAGGCGCGCGCCACGCCACGCTGGCGACCGCCGGCGATGGAGCTCACCCCACAGGCTCGCGGGATTGAGCACGCCGACGACGATGGCGCCTCGCGTCACCCGGGCCATCTCGCCGAGCACGCGGGCTGGGTCGGAGGCGAACTCGAGGACGGCGACGGCCAGGGCCGCGTCGAAGCAGCGGTCCGGGAACGGAAGCCGCTCGCCCGCGGCCACGACGGCGGCGTCGACCCGTGCGCGGGCAATGGCGATCCTCGCCGGATCCGGGTCTGCACCCACGACGCAAGCGCCGAGCGCGTGCAGGAGCGCACCGGCGCGCCCAGTCCCGCAGCCGACGTCGAGGACCCGACGGCCCGCGACGTCACCGATGCCGTCGCGCACGAGCCGGGATTCGACTGCCCACGCGTACGAGCCCCACGGCGAGACGAACCAGGCGTCGTACCGTCGGGCTCGGTCGTACGGATCGCCCTGCTCCTCCGTGCGCGAGCAGCCAGGGAGGTCCGGGAACTGCGCGCTCAACCGCTCGGCTCGACCGCAGGCCACCGCGGCGACGGCGTGCAACCGTCGCAGGCGTCCGAGCGGCTGACCGACACGATGGCCCGGGGACCAAGCATGGACTGGTCGTGGCGCGTCATCGCGCCCACGGGCAGCTCGTGCCGGTGCCTCGCCAGCGCCCGCCCGATGGCCGTTCCACCTCCCCACACCACCACACGGCATGACCGAACCGCCAGGGCCGCGCGGTCCCATCTCGGCGTGCCGGTCACCGCCGCCAGACTCCACCGTCCGCTCGCAGGCTCGTTCACCGGCCTGCGCCGACACCCTCGACGGACAGCGCGCTCGAGGCCGAGGTGGCGACGGGGTCGGCCGGGGAGACCTGCCGACGACCGATCGGCCGTCCACCGCGCAGGCCGAGGCGTCCCGAGCCCGGACCGAGGGGTCGGCAGAGGTGGACGCCTGCCACCGAGGGCGACGGCGAGCGAGCGGGGCGCGGCGTTCGGGCTTCGGTCGATGACGAGGCGTCGCCCCGGGGAGGTGCTCGGCAGGCGATCTCTCCCGCCGATCGGTCGCGCGCCTCGGGCGCCGGCGCCGAGCGACGAGAGGCCGCGAGGCGCGCGCGTCGCGCGACGGCGCGTTCGTGACTCGTCCGGCTTCCTGCCGCCCGCCTCCGCCAGCCGCGCTTCTCGCCCCGAACCGAGGGCTGCGCCCGAGGAGGGCCACGGGGTCTCGCGCACGGTGCTCGCCTGCGGCTCGGCGCACGCTCGACCGGCGTGGAGCGGGCACCAACCTCGGTCAGCGCTAGCGGCGACGCCGTGAACCGGCACCGCCGGCCAGCGCGCGCCGTCCGTGGTCGCTAGCGTGCGGGAGTTGCGCCCGCTCACCGCGCTCAGGTCGTGGCTCGCTGCGTCAACTCACCGGCGCGCCGGCACGGCGGCTGCCACCGTGCTCCTCGCCGCCGGGCTCGCCCTCGGGCTCGTGTTCGTGACCGCGACGGAGCCTGCTCGGCCTCGCGCCGGTTCCGCGACCGCCCCACCGCCCTCCACGGCGAGTCAGCCGCCGCGACCGGCGCGCCGTGAGCGATGTCCGCTCACGGGCGTGGCGAGGACGGGGAACGTCCCGGCGCGCCCCGCCCTCGCGGTGAAGATCGGCAACGAGCCCTACGGCGCCAGGCCGCAGAGCGGCCTCAACGAGGCTGACGTCGTCTTCGACACCCCCGCCGAGGGCTTCATCATGCGCTACATCGCCGTCTTCCAGTGCACCGATGCCGCCGAGATCGGACCGGTCCGCTCGCTGCGCTGGGTCGACTGGCACATCGTCCGCCAGTTCATCCACCCGATCCTCGCCTTCGCGGGCGGGATCGAGCCCGACGTCGCCGCGGCGACGGCGATGCGGTGGCTGCTCGCTGCGAACCTCCTGGAGGCCGCTCAGGCGGCCGGCGTGCGCATTTCGAGCCGCCTCCCGCCGGACAACCTCTACACGAGCACCGCCTCGCTCTACGGCCTCTTCAGGCAGGACCGGACGCCTCCTCGGCCGATCTTCACCTACTCCGTCCGCTTGCCCCCGGGCGCGCGGCCGGCCAAGGCGCTGTCCATCGACTTCTCGGCCGGCACCGACGTCACCTGGCGCTGGGAGCCGTCCCAGCACGCCTGGCTCCATACCTACGCCGGCGTGCCCGACGTCGATGCCCTCACGGGCCGACCGGTGGAGGCCACGAACGTCGTCGTGCAGATCGTGCGCTACCGCTTCGGCCCCTACGCCGAGAGCCCGGGGGGCAGCGGGGACGTCGAGAGCCAGACCATCGGCCGGGGCGTCGGCTACGTGCTGCGCGACGGCACGGTGACGAAGGTCACCTGGTACCGGCGCTTCCTCGTCGACCCGACGACCTTCATCGGGCCAGGAGGCCGCCTCGTCGACCTGGCTCCGGGCAGGACCTGGGTCGAGCTCGTTCCCGACACCACCGCTGCCGCGCCGGGCGCCCTCGTGATCACCCGCTGACGGCTCGCCCGGCGAGACAGCAACGGCCGGTGGACGATCCTGTCGGCCACAGCGCTCGGCCGTCTTCCGGGCGCCCGACGACCGGGAGACGGTGCCGGCGACGAGGTGCACCACCGCCGCGCCTCGCCGGCGCCGACCCGCTCGCGGGCCCTCCTCCACCGGGCAGCAGGCGACGAGGCGCGACGGCGCTCGCCGGGCACGAGCCTCTGACACGAAAACCCTGTCATCGGGACGCGCGAGGTCAAGGGGTGCGGGGCGGAGCCCCGCTCGGGACGAAGTCCCGCTGTTCAGTCCTGGGGACAGCTCAGGCGGCTTCGGCTGGCTCGATCGTGA
>Ga0209061_1005748_pt1 | contig 10560 bp, 12 predicted proteins | sample Coa_R1_10_FD_187157 | JGI IMG/M metagenome (GOLD analysis project Ga0209061, IMG submission 187157) | Surface soil microbial communities from Centralia Pennsylvania, which are recovering from an underground coalmine fire - Coalmine... | ecosystem: Environmental > Terrestrial > Soil >... | reverse complement strand
GGCGAGGCCGCCGGCCAGCTTCTCGCTGACGCTCTCAGGTGGGTTCGGCAAGGTATCCATCCGCCGCCTTGCACTCTCGCGGCTCGCTGCTGAACTACGCCATCGCCTACTGGTCCTGATCGACGCATTTTCGCTATTGAGTTTGTTGCATCAAGGATACACTATGGGACGCATGCTGTCAATAGTTATATCATACAGGCGCCTGCGGCGCTCGTATGATATAATTTGTAGCGTGGAATAATACACTTCACGCATCGTTCCACACTACAGATTATATCCACCATGCGGCTCCGCCGCGCAGACGCTCCGCGAAGGAGGGCGAAGAAAACAGGCATCAGACATTCTCAGGGAGGAGTAAAATGAAGACGCTCAAACGGTTCGCTACACGGGTTCTTACCTACCTCTTTGGGGCGAGAGATGTGAGTTTCTCGCCACCACATCACGTTTCACGCTACAGCCCACCTCCAGGTGGTTCTGTTACGTATGGGCTGAGCAGTGAAGCGCACGCCGACGATTATCTGTCCCTCCACCCCGGACGGCACTACCAGGAAGACTCCATGGCCGGGTTTCCTTATAAGGTGGGAATAGATGCTTATCACGGCTGGAGACTTCCTGAGCGAGCGCGGCTCCCCGTCAATGACTGAGCGCGGTGTGCTATAATCAGATTATGTCATACTGTCAGATCATGTCATCCTGAGCGGCAGCGAAGGATCCGTGTGTCAGGGGTATTAGATCCTTCGCTGCCGCTCAGGATGACATATGGGATGCGCACGGAAAGCATTTTAAGGGAGGTCTCCAGATGAGCATGAACGAAGGTGAGCGGCCGTTGGGCGTGCGTGTCATCAGGCCGCAGCAGTTCGACGCCAACACGCCACAGACGCCGGGCATGCAGCGCGTGGCGGCGGTCTCGCGCGATCTGGCTGGCTCGCAGGGCATATGGGCCGGCGTGACCGTCGTTGAGCCACATGTTGCCAGCGGCAAACACCATCATGGTGAGCTTGAGACAGTAATCTACGTCGTTTCCGGGCACGGCAGGATTCGCTGGGGCGATAAGCTGGAGTTCGCGGAAGATGTGGAGCCGGGCGACTTCATCTATGTGCCGCCCTTCGTGCCCCACCAGGAGATCAATCCCTCAGATACGCCTTCGCAATGGGTGATCGTGCGCAACGCACAGGAGCCGATAGTTGTGAACCTCGAACCGGAAGCAGAGGACGCGGCGCAGCAGGCGGCCAACGACGCCACGCACAAATTTTAGTGCTACGCACCCTGTTTCTCCGCTGCCTTTGCCGCTCTCTCTACCGTCTTCGGCACATGCTCCTCGCAGAAGAGAAATTGACGGCCAGCGGCCAGCAATTGCGCATAGGCGGCAGGCTTGCCGCACTGCTTACCTTCTACAGAGACCATACAGCGCCCGACATGTGTTTTTACAGCTCTCATAAGAAATTTTAACCTCCTCAATAATAAGGGCATCTATTGCTGCCTCTATCATATCACATCAGACTCCTCAGCGCCTGCGGCGCTTCGCAAGCGTAAGTATTGGTTGGGGGCGAACTGCGTTCGCCCCCAACCAATACTTACAGACAAGCCACCTTCGGTAGCAAGCGGGAGGTCCAGAATGGCGGTTGCCCTCCTGGCGGGCCTGGGGATACCTCCTCACCATGGGGTGCCCTGCATGGGGCAGGTAATCCTCAGAAATCATCATTATTTAAACGGATTGGGTCTCACATCTCGCCGGTTCTGAGCATACGGATCTCTTCACGATACTTATGCATCAGTTTGAGGATCGCCACCGCCTCGTGTATCGTCAGGCGCAAAACGTCACCGGTGAGTACACTGGTAATCTCGATCATGCCCGGCCGGTCGGGATCGAGTCGCATCTCATACTCATCGAAGATCACGGACCTGGGAAAATCCATCTACAGGTTCCTCTCTCATACACAGCAGAACAAACAAAAGTAACTCATCCTGACAGTAACCGAAATGCCCCGCCGCGTAAAGATAGACAGGACTTCCAGGCCATTGCTGCCCAGGAAAAAACAACATAGGGCATGTCATCCTGCCCGCCCATGTCATCCCGAGTGCAGCGAAGGATGACATGTGTGGACCTGGGGAAAAAGTCGCCGGCGCGCCCTGCCCGCGCCTACCCCGGAGGGGCCACGCGCTTTTCGCTTTCGTGCCAGAGCAGAGGCGCGCCGGCAGAATGATGATCGTTTCCCGGTAGGAGCCGGATTTATCCGCCCGCCAGACCGTGTGAATCGGCTCCAGACGCGGGCGGATAAATCCGGCTCCTACCAGTCGGGTACCCTGTTAAAAGTCTGTCATCGCGCGATTATACAGCGGGCTGCTGCTCCCTGGCCTTATGGCTCAGCACCTGATTGCTTGCCACGTAGCCACCGAGAACGACGACGATGGCAATCAGGACAAGCAGCAGGTACAGCGGCCAGGCCAGCGCAAGGCCGATGAGCGTATCAATAGCGTAACTGCCCGGACCAATCAGCCCGATCACAAAGGCGACAACGCCCAGCGTCGTAGGGAACTCAAGGCCGCCCTTCGAGTTCCAGAAACCCTTCGACAGATGCACCTTGAGCACGGCCATGAGCATGACGCCGATGATAGCCGCCGCCGCGAGCGGCGTCAGCAGCCCCAGCGCCAGAAACAGGCCGCCACCGAACTCCCCCACGCTGGCAAGCAGCGCCCAGAGCCAGTTCGGGCGGAAACCCTGCGCCTCCATCATACGGGTTGTCCCGCTAAAGCCGCCCCCACCGAACCAGCCCAGAAGCTTCTGCGCGCCATGCGCGGCAACAAATAGTCCGATGACGAGCCGTAAAATGAGAATGCCAATAGAAGTTAACATGTAGCTCTCTCCTCCTTATTAATACCCTTCCGAAATCCCCTTGCGGGTCTTTCTGCCTATACTAACAAAAGGTAAGCAGCATTTATTTCATATGAGCATGCTCGTACCTGCGGCTCTTGCTGGATAGACATGAGTCATCCCGAATTTTTGGGAGCTGCTTGAGAAGCGGGGTTGCAAGGGGCGGCCAGCCCCCTGCACCCCTTAAAAATTCGAGATGACTCATGTCTATCCATTGCACGCCGGGGCCGCACGAGTGCCCAGCGAGAGAGTACTGTAGAATATTGCTATTGGTCTGGTAAAGTGGAGAAGATAGCAGTATAAAAGAGGCTGCTCGCGCAGGAAGCGTGCCTCGCGATGTGACGATGGTCTTTCTGATGGCCGCGCACGAGTGGCGATTTTACACGTCAACGGTGACGCTGCCTCCCTACGGGTGATCCCCAACATTACGGATGAAAGGGCGGATTCGCGGCCCGTTTTTGTATCTATTACCGGCGGAGGGCATGGGCATAGGGTTCAAAGTAGCCGCGCAGGAAGCGCGGAATGCTGCCGGCGATGGAGATGCCATCGGCGACATGCTCCTCCCGTTCGACGTGGCCGCGCCGGTGAAAGAGTTCGACGAGTTCGCCGCGCGTAAAGGGAATGACCACCTGGATCGTCTCCATGCTGGCGCTGAGCACTTCGGCGATTCTGGCGCGCAACCTGTCCAGGCCCTCTTTGCGCAGGGCCGAGACTGGCACGGCGCTGGGATAGAGGCTGGTGTCGATCTCCGCCGGGTCGGCAAGCTGATCGATCTTGTTGAGCGCGGTCACGCGCGGCTTATCGGCGGCATTGAGGTCTTTGAGGATCTCGTTGACGGTCTCGCTCTGCTCAATGGCATTTTCGTGGCTGATGTCTACGACCTCCAGCAGCAGGTCGGCGTCGATAACCTCTTCGAGCGTGGCGCGGAAGGCGGCGATCAGCTTTGTCGGCAGTTTCTGAATGAAGCCGACGGTATCGGTAATCAGTATTTCCTGATTGCCGGGCAAGGTGACGTGGCGCGTTACGGGATCGAGCGTGGCGAAGAGCTTGTTTTCGGCGGGCACGCCGGCCTCGGTAAGCGCGTTAAAGAGCGTAGATTTGCCGGCATTGGTGTAGCCAACGATGGCGACAACGGGGATGGCGCTGCGCCGCTGGCGGTGGAGGGCGCGATTCTCGCGGACCGCTTCGATCTCCTCTTTCAGCATGGCGATGCGGCTGCGGATGCGGCGCCGGTCCAGTTCGAGCTTTGTTTCGCCTGGACCACGCACGCCGATAGCACCTCCGACGCCGGCGCTTCCAGCGCTGCGCGAGCCGCCGGCCTGGCGCGTAAATCCGGCGTCGCGTCCGCTCAGGCGCGGCAGCCGGTATTCCAACTGGGCAAGCTCGACCTGCAAGCGCCCTTCGCGCGTGTGTGCGTGCTGCGCGAAGATATCGAGGATGAGGGCCGTGCGATCAACCACGCGCGCGCCCAGTAACTTTTCGAGGTTGCGCTGCTGCGTCGGCGTCAACTCATCGTCGCAGATGACGAGATCAAAGCCGAGTTGCTGCTCCAGATCGCTCAATTCCAGCGCGCGCCCCTTGCCAACATAGGTCAGGGGATCGGGATGAGGCAGGCGCTGGATCATCGTACCGGCGACACTGGCGCCGGCGGTACGTGTCAGCGCAGCCAGTTCCTGTACCGAATCCTCAACGCTCCACATGCTATCCTGGTCGCCGCTCTCGACGGCGACGAGGTAGGCGCGCTCCGCGCGGCTCTTTACGCCGGTATCAATCAGTTTTGTCGTAGCTACCTCCCGTCCTTTTTCATATCGGCAGACAATACCTCTGATACCATTGTATGTGCCTGGTTGAGAGAACGCAAGAGGGACAAAGGCTATTCCCGGTGGGGTTGTCAGGAGCCGCAGGCTCCTGACAACCCCACCGGGAACTTTTTCTTATCGAATCAGCGTCGGCAGAGCGGGCAACTCTTTCACAAAGAAGCTGTTGAAGCGCGCGAAGAGGCTATTGTTCAATGCCTGGTTGTAGAAGTCGTGCCACGCCTTGAACTGGTCGACCTGGATGTTGAGGCCGGGCACGACGGTTGTCCCCGTCTGGATGGTGCCCTGGACGTTATGCAGGAAGGCGCCGAGCACGGTCAGCAGCACGAGCCAGAGCAGCCACGCCTCGCCGATGCCGATAAGGCCGCCGAGCAGCGCATCGCCCAGGCCGACGAAGGGGACGGCTCGTACCATGCCGCGTATCATGGTGCCGACGATATGCAGGACCAGCACAGTGCCTATAAAGATGACGATATAGGAGATGAGCGGCGTCGCAGGGAGGCCGCTGGCGGCCAGCAATGCCGTAAATTTTGCTCCATAGAAGTAGGCTACCGCGAATGCTACGGGAATGCTTATGAGATTTATCAGACTGAAGACGGCTCCATTGCGTATACCATTAAAGAAGAGCAGGATGACCGTCAGTAGAAAGAGAATATCGATCAGGTTTAGCGACATATGGCTTTTTCCTCCGTGCCTCATAGCCGCAATAGAAAGATGCAGATGGGGCGATTCTATTACATTTATTAGACGTTATGATGAGGTTGTTGTAACGCATGATCTTTTCTTATTCCTCAACGCCTGCGGCGCTTCGCCCGGTTTATGAATGTGATGGTCAGGGTGCACGGGCGTTGTCCGTGCACCCTGACCATCACATTCATACAAAGGGGCCGCGCCCCGGCGCACACTCACAGTGTATAATATGCGAAAATGCAGGCGAAGGATGAACATGGACCAGGCGACAGCGAACGATACAATAGATATACGGCGCGGCTTGCAATTGCCACACGGCGTGCTGCCATTGCCCGCCTTTCTGCCAGATGCGACGCTGGGCGTGGTACGCGCGGTGGATGCATGCGATCTGGAGCAGTGCGGTGTGCAGGCCGTCGTAATGAATACCTTTCACCTCATGCAGCGCCCCGGCTCCTCGACCATTCAGGCGCTCGGCGGTCTGCACGCTATGAGCGGGTGGCCGCGTCCCATCGTCACCGATTCCGGAGGCTTCCAGGCATATTCGCTCATACAGCAGAACGCGAAATTCGGCTCGCTCGACGAGGATGGCATTACGTTCAGGCCGGAGGGCGCCGGCTCCACAGGCCGCAAGTTTCACCTGACGCCGGAGAAGGCCGTGCAGTTGCAGATCGGCTACAATAGCGACGTGGTGATGTGCCTCGACTATTGCACGCATGTTGACGCGCCCTACTCCGTGCAGGAGGAGGCGGTTCTGCGTACCATTGCATGGGCGGCGCGCTGCAAAAACGAGTTCCGGCGCCTGGTTGAGCGGAAGCGGCTCGCCCCGCAGCGGCGCCCACTGCTGTTCGCGGTCATCCAGGGCGGCGCCGACTACGAGCTGCGCCGGCGCTGTGCTGAGAAGCTGCTGGAGATCGGCTTCGATGGCTTCGGCTATGGTGGCTGGCCGCTGGATAGCCAGGGACGGCTGCTCGGCGATCTCATCGAGTATACGCGCTCGCTTGTACCGGCGCAATTCCCTATGCACGCGCTCGGCGTAGGACATCCTGAGAGCATCGTCGCCTGCACGCGCATGGGCTACGACGTTTTCGATAGCGCCATGCCGACCAGGGATGCACGACACGGGCGGCTCTACACCTTCACCGGCGCGTCGCCTGCGCTGGCAGGCGATGGCAGCCGCTGGTTTTCTTATGTCTATGCCAGCGATGATCGCTATATCAAGGCCGACTATCCGATTTCGAGCATCTGCGGCTGCCTCTGCTGCTCACGCTACTCGCTGGGCTACCTGCATCACCTTTTCAAGATCAACGACAGCCTCTTCCCGCGCCTGGCAACGATCCACAATCTCTACTTCATGAGCACGCTCATGCAGCGCTTGAGGGAGAACGATGAGCGCTCCTGACAACGGCGCGATCCTTGAGCGGTTGGTGGAGGATGTACTGGCCGGCGCGAAGTACCGCGATATCTGCCCCGAACTTGTCGCCAGCATAGGTGCGCGGGAACTGGCGCGGCGGCGCAATTTCAAGGAGGCGGTGAAGGCGACGCGCAGCAGGCTGCACCAGGCTGGCGGGGCCTATTTCGCCGGGCGCGAGGACTACGCAGGCTGGCTGGCGGCGCTGGAGCAGGCGGCGCGTACCGGCGACGGTGCCGCGCTGCGCGAAGCGTGCCGCCGCATCATGAGCCACCACGCCTCGACGCGCGAGCGGCTGCCCATCCTCGACGAGTTCTACAGTGCACTGCTGGCCGACCTGCGCCCGGTCCGCAGCGTTCTCGATATCGCCTGCGGCCTCAACCCGCTCGCGATCCCCTGGATGCCGCTGGAAGAGGGCGCCGAATATTACGCCTGCGATATCTATCAGGGGATGATGGACTTTCTTGCTCGCTTTACGGCGCTGACGAACGTGCGCGGCCATGCTCAGACGTGCGATGTGCTGCGCTCCTGTCCCGATCAGCGCGCCGATGTCGCTTTCCTGCTCAAGGCCATTCCCTGTCTTGAGCAGATAGATAAGCAGGCCGGCCCTCGTCTGCTGCATGCCGTCAACGCGCACTATCTGATAGTGTCATTTCCCGCGCGCAGCCTGAGCGGTAGACACAAAGGTATGATCGCGAACTACGAGGCGCATTTCCGCGCGCTCATCGCCGGTGAGCGCTGGTCCATCACGCGCCACGAGTTCGCGACGGAATTAGTGTTTGTTGTACGTAAATAAAATTTTAGTACGATGGTGCACAGGCACCCTGCGGGCCCCTGTGCACCATCATATTTTTTTATCCCCGGCCAACGCGGCGGTAACGGGCCTCTACGAAGGAGTAGACGCCGTAGGCGATGAAGCCGAGCGCCACGATGGCGAGCAAGAATGTGCCGAAGGGCTGGCGTGCAAGCTCAAGGAAGGCCGTATCCAGGCCCTTCGCCTTGCCAGGATTGTGCTGCAAGGCCGCCAGGACCAGGAAAATGCCGATGATGCCGTAGACTATGCCCATCGCTGCATACCCGAAGCGGCCCAGGCCGACCAGGAAATTTCTCAACCGGAAGCTCACCGTTGTCAGGTTAAGGTGGCGCCGGAACTTCCCCTGATACGCCTTGATGAGCAGGAAGACGGCAATGCCGATGACGATCAGCCCTATAATAACTACCACTGCTACTCCATAGGAATGCTGAAGCAGGGTCGCCGTCCCATCTCGCGCGGTGGCCGTCAGGCTTTTGCCCGCGCCACCTGTGCCGGTTGCCAGGTGGTAAGCTCCAATGCCTACGCCGGTATAACCGATGCCGGTAGCCGCATAGCCGAGACGGGAGATGATGCCCTTTGCGTCTTTTCCATAGCCTTCTGTATCGAAGATTGCCTGGATGAAGCTCCAGAGCGCGAAGGCGAAGAGGCCGATGGCGACGATGAGTAGTATGGTTTTGCCAAAGGGCTGACCGTAGATGGTCTGTAGTGCGCCCTGCTGGTCGGCGGGCGCGTGGCTGCTCCCAATGGCTATCTGAATCGCCAGGGCGCCGATGATAAGGTAGACAACCCCCTTGATGGCGTAGCCAAAGCGCGCCAGCCACGACATCCACTTGCTGGTTGCCGCGCTGCGTGCCCCCATTTCTGCCGCCCGTACATTATTACGAGCAGGTATATTTGTTTTCATCATAGCTCCTTCCTCGCCAATAACACCGTTAAGTCTGATCGGTTGTATAAGTAACCCCATATACGCTTTTATTTATTACGGAACAGCCAACCCGAACGTATACCTTTGCCTTCGCGCCTGCGGCGCTCACCCCATGACATGGATCCCCCGCTGGCATGGCGGAGCCTGCGGCCCGCCATGAGGTAGTATCGAGAGAGAACATGGGTGCAGTGCATGTTCTCTCTCAACCACATCTATCCCTGGCGTGGCTTCACCACGCCAGGAAGGTGAGATGTCGTGTGGAAGGGCCGCGAAGCGGCCCTTCCACACGACATCTCACCTTCTGCGAACGCCGCAGGCGCGAGGAAGCACAGATGGCCGAAATCAGATCGACTCCACGGAACTTTACAATTACTTTACATTTTCCCGGATGTTTTTTCATAGCTATCCGGTAGAACATGAGATGTACCTGTGATTTTTGCACCATTTGCTTCAAGAGCAAAAGTGAGCATCCGCGCTCGCTGCGCTCAATATATCGCTAATAGGGAGGTAATATCAGGTATGGCTCAGGTGGCTCAACGCCCGGCAACTTCACATATTGGCCCATTACAAATAGGCATTATTCTCTGCGCGGTCTTCACGGCCTGCGTCCACCTCTGGCGCGGCCTCTCGATGACGCTGCTACGCCCGAGTTTCGCGGGTGGCGCGCCAGGGCGTTTCCGTGGGCCGCGTCCGGGTGGCCCCGGCGGCCCTGGTGGTTTCGGCGGTCCCCCATCGGGAGCTTCGATCATGGGGCTGCTGCCCCCGCTGCCCATACTTTTCTATCTCAACTTCGCCGGCTATATCGTCCTGATTGTGGCGCTCTTCCTGCCGGCGCTTGCTCGCTACCGTCGAATTATTCGCTGGATCTTGATCTTCTATGCCGCCCTCACCATTGTCGCATGGTACGTTATCACGCATGCCAGCCCTAATGTACTTGCGTATATCGATAAGCCGATAGAGGTAGCGCTGATTATCCTCCTGCTGATCGATGACCGGCAGGCAAGCACACACGCGGAGAGGCTGACCCCCGCCGGGTGATTTATGGTATGATGTAGCAATAGGAGGCAGGAATTTCCGCGCGGCTACGCACGGAAAGGGATTGCCGATGCTGAAATCTAAAAATCATGAGCAAATCCACTAACCAGTCTCAGACAAAGCAGAAGCGCCGCAGCGCCCGGCGCGAGGAGCAGCGGCGGCGCGAAGAACAACAGCGGCAGCGCGAGTTGAGACGCAGGCGCATTACCATCGGCGCCTGCGTCGTCGCCGCTGTGCTGGTCATCGCGGCGGCGGCCTTCTTTTTCATACGGCAAACGCCGGGCCAGACGGCGCGGGGATCGAACAGTTCCAGCGCCAGTGCGACTCAGACGCAGAGTGTGAGCGATGCCAGCACGAATCCGGCCTACGCCACGCTTGCCGGTATTCCCTGCCAGAGCAACGAGCAGTTGACCTATCACATCCATGCCCATCTCAGCATCTACATCGATGGGAAGCCAGTGCAGGTGCCACAGTATGTCGGCATCGCCAGCGATGGCTCGTGCTTCTACTGGCTGCACACACACGATACCAGCGGCGTCATCCACATCGAGGCGCCAGGTCCGCATACCTTTACGCTGGGAACATTTTTGCAGTTGTGGAGCGAGCGCTTTGCACAGTTGGGATATCCCATCCAGCTCGACCAGGTGGCAGGCTGGCAGGCTTATGTCAATGGCAGGCCCTACACAGGAGATTTTCATGCGATCCCGTTGAATGCACACGCGCTGATTACCCTCGCTTACAATTCGCCGGGCGTCAAGCCCGACACGACCTACGCATGGCAGGGGTTGTGACGCCGTAATGATAAGCGCGAATTTCCCGCAGGGCGCTGCGAGCACCGTTACCGTAGGGGCGCTGCGAGCACACCGTTACCGCAGGGGCGCTGCGAGCACACCGTTACCGTAGGGGCGCTGCAAGCACACCGTTACCGTAGGGGCGCTGCAAGCACCGTTACCGTAGGGGCGCTGCGAGCACACCGTGCGAGCAAGCCCGCTGACGCCT
>Ga0209061_1005747_pt1 | contig 10561 bp, 11 predicted proteins | sample Coa_R1_10_FD_187157 | JGI IMG/M metagenome (GOLD analysis project Ga0209061, IMG submission 187157) | Surface soil microbial communities from Centralia Pennsylvania, which are recovering from an underground coalmine fire - Coalmine... | ecosystem: Environmental > Terrestrial > Soil >... | reverse complement strand
TCCTCGATGAGCTGATCGACACCCACGTCGTCGACGCGGGGGATCTGGCTCAGATCACGGGTGCCACTTCGCGCAGCGTGAGCCGCTGGACGACGGCCAAGGCGATGCCCCGGCGTGAGGCAGAGGACCGGCTCTTGGAGCTCAAGGCCGTGGTCGACCAGCTCCGATCCGTGCTTCGTGACGAGCCGGCGCGGCTGTGGCTGCGCAGCCCGAACCCCGACCTCGACTGGCGAAAGCCCCTGGAGTTGATCGCCGAGGGCGAGTACCGCAGGGTGATCGCAGCGGTGCTGGCCATGGCCGAGGGCGTGACGGCATAAGCGGGTTCGCGACGCTTGAGGCGTAGAAGCGAACCGAAGCCGATATTTGCCCCGCCACCAAGTACGGGCGCTTCTCGCGCCTCGTTGCATATGCGCAGGCCGCTGACCAGCATGTTTGGTCGGCGGCTTCTGTGTTTCTGGGGACAGTTTGTGGGGACCTACTCAGGCCTTGCGTATGCAGCCTACGCAGGGTGGCGCGGACGCGAGCGGCCCGCACGCTGCGCTTTCGCGACCGGGACGTCAGTCGGACAACCGTTGCATGGGCGTGCCCTGTGCATGCCTATGCAGTTGCCCTACTCAAAGTGCTTCAAGGGTTGGGCGCGGCGACACTCGAGCTGCGCCGTTCGGGGAGGGGGCGGCTCAGGGGACGCTGACTGAACGTCCGCATTCCGCTGCACCTACTACGTGCCGTGGTCAGGCTCACGAGCCCGGTTCCCCCGGACGAGATCCCCAAGGAGTCGGACGGCTTCCTTGCTGTGAACCGTCTGCCGTGGCGGGACGGCGACGTTCTCGGCGTCAACGGATGATCTTGATGAGGTAGACGATGCCAAGGATGCGTAGGAAGCCGCCACCGCGCGATCCCCAGTCCGGATTCTGAGCCATGGGCTACTCCTCTCTCCTCGTTCGTGGCGAGTTTCGGCGTCGGGCTTTGGGTTTGACCGTGCGCCGGTCTTGACGGTCGATCGCCGTCCAGAGAAACGTGGTCCACACGCCGTCGTCGTCGGGGTGCTCCAGGGCGGCACGGAGGAGTGTCTCGATGTCTGATTGAAGCTGCGCAAGGCGCTCCTCGTTGAGCTTGAAGCCCGTCCGAGCGAGGGCGAGCCGGCGGTCTTCCCCGGCCTCGATGGCGAGGGCGGCGGCATTCACATCGGCGCGCGTCGTCTCCAGCGCGACGTTGAGAAAGCGCGCCAGCTCGGCCGGGCTCGGGTCGTCGCCGTCTGGCTCGACCGCCGTGGGAGCGTAGATCCGCTCGACCTTGCCGCCCGGCAGGCGCCGGAAGTCGGTGACTTCGATGATCTTGCCGTCTTCGAGCTGGGCGAGATGGTGGTAGAGGCGGTCAGGGCTCATCCGGACGTGGGCGGCGAGCTCCTTCGCCGACTGTGGTCGAAGCGCGAGCAGCTCGAACAGTCGGATGCGTAATGGGTCGGCGAGCGCTCGCTGCACCGCCCGTAGCTTCGGGACCTCACGTTCTGGCACTGGTAGGTAGCGTACTCACTGACTGGATTATACTCCAGTCAGTGAGTAGTCCTAGAGCGATGCGCGATCCACTGCGCAGTGACAGGTCGGGAAGCGCCTCGATGGCCGGCGAGCGCGCGGCGGGCACACCGGGACGCCCGGTGGCCGTCGGATCAACCCCCGGTTAGCGGTGCAGCCGCCGATGGTTCGCCGCGTCCCCCTGGCCGAGGCGCTCTTCTATGGCAGCCTCGCCATCTGGATCGGGTCCGAATTGAGCATCAGATCCCGTCACGCCGGGGGCACGGGGACGGAGGCGGATCGCGGCAGCAGAGTACGGCTGCTCGTGCTGATCGTGGTCGGGATCGTGGTGGCGTTCAATCTTGTCTCCATCCCTCACACCCGACTCGACGGCTGGTGGCCCGTCGGCACCGGTGCTGCCCTCGTCGTCGTCGGGATCGCCCTTCGGCGGAGGTCGGTCGCGACGCTCGGAAGGTTCTTCACGACCACGGTCGAGATCCAGCCCGACCACCAAGTGATCGACACGGGCCCTTACGCCATCGTCCGCCATCCCTCCTACCTCGGCGGTCTGGTCTCGGTTGTCGGGATCGGCCTGGGGCTCGGCGACTGGGCGAGCCTCATCTGTTGCGCAGCTTTTGGCACCGCGGCCTTCGTCCAACGGATCGTGGTCGAGGAGCGCGCCCTCCGAGAGGCTCTCGGTGAGCGCTATGCGACGTACGCGGGCAAGCACGCCCGGTTGATCCCCGGCATCTGGTGAGGGTCGGACCGGAAGCGTGTGCGCGTCGAGAGCTTGGCGGGGTCGACATCGCCGATCGGCGCCGGAGGCGAGTCGACCGGAGACGGCGCGCGTTGGCCGAGGGAGCGGTGCGGTCGGTGGGCGCTGTAGTGCTCGACGTACCCGGCAAGCACGGCCTCCAACTCGCGGCGGCTGAGTATGAGCATCCGGTCGAGGCACTCGCGCCGGTCGATGCCGATGGGGCGTTGACAGATGGCGTTGGCCCGGGGAGCCTGGGCCCGGGTCTTGATGATGGTGACGGGCGTCGGCGGCGAGGACTGAGTCGAAGGAAGCGGTGTGCTTGGTGTCGGGGTCGCGGATGAGGACCTTGACGGGGTTCGCGTGCTCGGCGAGTTCCATCGAGAGGTTGCGGGCCTGCTGGGTCACCCAGCCTGAGACCGGCTTGGCGGTGACGCCGGCGACCCGCACGAGACGGGTGTCGTGGTGGATGAAGGTAAGCACGTAGAGCCTGCGGAGAAAGACCGGGTCGACATGGAAGAAGTCGTAGGACCTCAGTCCCTCCGCTTGGGCGGCCAGGAGCTCCGCCCACGTTGGTCCCGCTCGCCGCGGTGACGGCTCGACGCCTGTGGCGCTTCAAGATCGCCCAGACACTCGAGGGAGGCGATGACGAGGCCCATGGTGGCGAGCTCACAGTGGATGGCGGTAATCCCAAGTCGGGTTCTCCTTCGCCAAGTGGACGACGAGCGTGGTGGTTCCCTTGGCGATGCCTGGCCGACCGGGACGGCGGTGCGGGTAGGTCCAGTGTTTGGTGACGAGGTCCCGGTGCCAGCGCAGCAAGGTTGCCGCCTGGACGAAGAAGCGCTCGAGAGGTCCGCGGGGGAGCAGTCGTGCGAGTTCCGCCAGCACGGCCCGATCCGTCGGCTCCAGCGCCGGTCGATGGACCTGGCGCCGCTGGACTGCCACCTGGTGGTGCAGCATGACGACCTCGATGGCGATGTCGGTGTCACGGCGGGAGATGAGTCGGATCAGCTGGAGGACGCGGCAGAACACTCGGTAGAGGAACGAGAGGGTCACGGCCGGATGCTCGCCGCGCACGACGCCAGGCAAAGTGCTGGTCGCGGGACCCGGATGGTGTTCTCGGCACCGACAGGTCTTCCGGCCTTCGATCTCGGAGGCGACCGGGAACGAGAACGGAAGGCGCCCGGATGTACCAAGTTTGGCAAGGTTTATCCTCATCGAGTAAACTGGGATGAAGTTCGTATGGGCTGGGTGCCCGTGGACGCCGTGCGCAACCCGTACACGCCCGGGGCGGGCAGCAGACCGCCAGTGCTCAGCGGCCGCGACGCGCAACTCGATGCCTTCCGGATCCTCCTCGAACGGCTGCGGCTAGGCCGTCCTGAGAAGAGCCTAATGATGACGGGACTGCGCGGCGTGGGAAAGACCGTGCTGCTCGGAACCTTGGATGGCATCGCCGAAGAAGCCGGTTTCCGTACCGTCTCGGCGGAGATCACCCATGAGACCGACTTTTCGTCGCTCATGGCACGCCTCACCCGTCGGGCGCTCCTTTCGCTCTCGCCGGCCGGTCGCTTTCGGGCCAAGGCACGACGGGCAGCCGCCGTGTTGAAGGCCTTCACGCTCCGACTCCCCGACAGTGTCGAGGTCGGCGTCGACGTCGACGCGGCGGTGGGACGAGGCGACTCCGGCGACCTCGCCGACGACCTGGCCGACGTGCTGGTCGAGCTCGGCAACGCGGCTGCCGATCACCACAGCGGGGTGGTGTTCCTCTTCGACGAGATCCAGTTCCTCGGCCGGCGCGACTTCGAAGCGCTCATCAGCTCGCTGCACCAGTGCGTCCAACACGATCTTCCCGTCACCCTGGTCGGCGCGGGCCTCCCCCAGTTGCCAGCGTTGGCTGGGGCGGCTAAGTCGTACGCTGAGCGCATGTTCGACTTCCCGGTGATCGACCGCCTGGATGAGACGGCGGCAAGTGCCGCCCTCGAACTGCCGGCTGCAGCGGAAGGCGCTGGCTTCGAGCCGGAGGCCACGAGACGCATCATCGAGTTCACCGACGGTTACCCCTACTTCCTACAAGAGTACGGAAAGCATGTCTGGAACATCGCCACTGGCCCGGTCATCACCGTCGCTGACGTAGCCCAAGCGGAGCCGATCGTACGTCTGCAACTCGACGACAACTTCTTCCGGGTGCGTGTGGCCCGGACCACGGCCGCGGAGTTGGCCTACCTTTCGGCCATGGCTGACCTCGGCGACGGGCCCTACCGTTCTGGGGACATCGCCCTCCGGCTCGGCCGGTCAGGCCCCGAAGGGGTCGCCCCCACCCGGTCACGTCTGATCGACAAGGGTCTGATCTTCAGCCCCTCCTACGGGTTGAACGACTTCACGGTGCCGGCCTTCGCAGACTTTCTGCGCCGGAACTATCCCCACCCTCGGCGGGCCGCTCGGTGAGCGTCTCGCCCAGGGGACCGAAACCACACGCGGCTCGTAGGCACCCGAGAGGGCCGTGGCCGCACGTCCGGGCCCTCAACCGGGTGGCACCTCTGGCTGACGGAGGGAGTCGATCAGCGCGTCGATGCTTTGGTCGAGGCGCCGTCGATCGATGCCGGCCCGCGCCACCAACGATGACCCTTGGAACACGATCTGCAACAGCAAGGCTTGGGCCTCGGGGGTGGCCGTCGTGACCACCTCGCCGTTCTCCTGGGCGCGACGCAGCGCGTCGCTCACCACTTCGACGAACCCGTCGTAGGCGGCGGCGACCAGCGCCTGGGCGGCGTCGTCGCCGGGCACGAGTTCGGCCGTCGTGTTGCCGACCAGGCAGCCCCGAGGCTGGTGGCGGCCCGAGACGCCCGTCAAGGTCGCCGGGTTGGTGAGCATGCGGCGCAACGCCGGGAGGACCGGGCCGCTTCGCAGGGCGGCCTCGAGCTTCTCCAGGTTCTCCCGGACGTAGAGGGACAGTGCCCGCAGGTAGAGGCTGTGCTTGTCCCCGAAAGCGTTGTACAGGCTGGCGCGCTGGAGCGAGAGGTCGTCCACCAGGTCCTGGACGGAGGTGGCGTGATAGCCCCGTGACCAGAACAGGTTGCGGGCGCGTTCGACGACTTCCTCCTCGTCGTAAGACCGGGGCCGGCCGGTTCGCGCCATGGGACCACGCTACCAGACTTCTTGACTTGGCGTTCTAAAAGTCGTAGGGTCACCTCGTATGACTTATAGAACGCCCATTCAAAAACCTGCACGACCGAACCGAGGGCGGCCGTGAGGGTGCTCGTTACCGGCGCCTCCGGGTTCGTCGGCTCGGCTGTCGTCTCTCAGCTGCTGGGGGCGGGGCACGATGTGGTCGGCCTCGCGCGGTCCGACACCTCCGCGGGCCGACTTGCGGCCCTCGGCGCCGGTGTGGTCGAAGGCTCCCTGGCCGACCTCGACGTCGTGCAGGGAGCAGCAGCGGCGTCCGACGGCGTGGCCCACCTGGCCTTCCGCCATGGGGAGCCCGCCGCGTTGGCAGCCGACACCGACCTCCAGGTGGTCGAGGCTCTGGGTGATGCCCTTGCTGGCACCGGTCGTCCTCTGGTGGTCACCTCGGGCACCTTGGTCCTGCCTCCTGGCCGGGTGGGCCGTGAGACCGACAAGGCGGCCCCCGACGCCCCCGCGGCGCTCCGCGTTGCCAGCGAGAAGGCAGCCCTGGCGCTTGCCGGGCGCGGCGTCCGGGTGGCGGTGGTGCGCCTCGCGCCGATGGTCCACGACGCCGCCCGGCGAGGCTTTGCCGGCACGCTGGTCGACATCGCCGAGCGCACGGGCATGTCGGGCTATGTGGGTGACGGCTCGCAGCGCTGGCCTGCTGTGCACCGCCAGGACGCCGCCCTGCTCTACCGGCTCGCCCTCGAGCAGGCGCCGGCAGGGAGCGTCCTGCACGGAGTGGGCGAGGAAGGCATCTCGCTCCGGGCGTTGGCGGCGAGGATCGGCGTGCTGTGCGACGTGCCGGTACGTGCTGTCCCCATCGAGCAGGCCGAGGCGCACTTCGGCTGGCTCGCCGGGCTGGTCGCGACCGACGCGCCGGCATCGAGCACGATCACCCGCCGGCTCCTCGGCTGGGAGCCGTCTCATCGGGAGCTGATCGACGACCTGGCGCACTTCGTCGAGAAGGCACCGTGATGACGCCGACCTCAGCGCCCAAGACTGTGCCCGCCACGGCGCCTTCGGGAGCGGGGCGGCCGACGCTGCGCGGCGCCGACCTCGCCGTGCTGTCCATCGGGACCTTCACCCTCGGCGTCGACGGGTTCGTGCTGTCCGGCCTCCTGCCCCAGGTGGCGAGGTCGCTGCACGTCGCGACCAGTACTGCGGGCCAGCTCACCACCCTCTTCGCCCTCGTCTACGCGGTCGGCTCCCCGCTCATCGCTGCCCTCGCCGGTAGCTGGGACCGCCGCAGCGTGCTCGTCGCCGGGATGAGCGTGTTCATCTGCGGGATGGTCGCCCAGGCCACCGGCACCGACTTCGCCTCCGTAGCCGCCGGCCGGGCCCTCGCCGCTCTCGGCGCCGCCGGGTACCAGGCCACCGCCTACGGCACGGCCGGCATCCTGAGCGACGACCACCACCGCGCCCGGTCGCTGGCCATCGTGGCTGGCGGCAGCTCGGCCGCGCTCGTCGCCGGCCTGCCCTTCGGGATCCTGGTCGGCCAGATGTGGGGGTGGCGGTCGGCCATGTGGGCCCTGGTAGTCCTCGCGGTCGTCTCGACGCTCGCGGTGCGCCTCCTGCCCCCGGCCCACGCGCCGGCACTGGGGCTGCACCAAAGGGCCCGGGCCCTGACCGACCGCCGGGTCCTCGGCGTCCTCGCTGGCACCCTCACCGTGCTGACCCCAGCCTTCGCGGTGATCGCCTACCTACCGGCCATCGTGCAGACCGGGGGCGCCTGGATCGTGGTGGCCATGCTCGCCTACGGAAGCGGGCAGGTGACCGGTACCAGCGTGGTCGCCCGTCTCATCCGGCGACGAAGCGCCAGGGCCGCCTACGTGGTCGGTGCTGTCGGCGTCACGGCCACCATTGCGGTGCTCGCCGCGACCCGCCACTCGCTCCCGGTCGCCGTCGTGACCATGGCCGCGCTCGGCCTCTCGGTGGGGCTGACCATCGTCCCCCAACAGCACCGGCTCTTCGCCACCGTGCCGGCATTGGCCTCCGTCGCCGTCGGGCTCAACGGCTCGGCGATCTACGTCGGCACCGCCATCGGCGCCGCTGTGGGCGGCCTCGCCCTAGCCGGCGCTGGCCCAGCCGCTCCCGCGATAGCTGCCGCCGCCATCGGCGTTGTCGCCGTCGCGCTTGGCGTGTGGGTGGTACCCGAGCGGATGCCCACGTCCCGGCTGACGCCCATCCGCCCTGCCAGCGACGGGCATGGGCGGGCAGGCGGCGGCTGAGGGCACCCTCGATGGGCTCGTGCTGCTGGCTGCTCGTCCGGCTGCTCCCGACGGCTCATGTCCCGCCGTCCACGGCGGGGACAGCGCCGGCTTCGGCGGGGCCGATGAGGCAATCCCGGGCAGCCTTGCGAAAGGCGGCGACGAGGCGGTTGCGGTCGCCGGTCCGGGTGGCTACCACGACGTGGCTGGGTTCGACGCCTTTGAGGGGGATGGTGGTGAGGTCGGGTCGGAAGTTCGCTCGGGGCCCGGCCGGGACGATGGCGATGCCACGGCCCGCGGCGATGAGCTCCAGCTTGTCCTCGACGGTGTCGACGACCGGATCTTCGGCCAAGTGCGCGCTTTCGTGCCGGCGAGCGAGAGGCCCTGGCGCGCTCGTTGGGAGATGGCGCAGGCGGGGGACGGGCTCGCCTTCGAGGTCCTGGAGGGTGACCGACTCCTTGCCGGCCAGGCGGTGGCCCAAGGACACGAGCACCGCCTGGGGCTCGTCGTAGAGGAACGTCACCTCGAGCCCCTCGGTGCGCATCGGCAGGCGGGCCACGACGGCGTCCACCCGGTGGCCGAGCAGCGCCTGGCGCGGCTCGTCAGCGTTCAAGTACACGGTGCGGACCTCGGCGTCGGGGTACTTGCCTTGGAGGTGGCGAACGGCGGGAGTGACGATGAGGTTCATGGTGTAGCCGACGGTGACCCGAGTGGGCTCCGCCGCCGCCCGAGTGGCGGCCGCGGCCTGGCTGGCGGCGCGCAACAGTTCCTTGGCTCGGGGCAGCAAGACCTCCCCCGCGGCGCTGAGGGTGGTGCCCTGCGAGGTGCGGTCGAAGAGGCGGGCGCCGAGCTGGGCTTCGAGGCGCCGGATCTGCCGGCTGAGCGACGGCTGGGCGACGAACAGCGCGGCCGCGGCCCGCCCGAAGTGCTGGTGCTCGGCGACGGCGACGAAGTACCGCACGAGGCGCAGGTCGAGGTCGAGCGGGGCAGCGGGCGGCTCGGTCACGCGTCCACGGTACCCACCGCGCTCCAGTGGCGCCTGTGCTCGGGGGCCAGGTGAGCTGGGGCGATGCCTGAGACGCATTGAGCGGTGCGGCACAGGTCTTGGACGCCGGGCTGGCGCGGCCGTAACTTGGCCACGCACCGTCGAGGGCGAGGCTCGCACCGGGCCGCAGCGAACAAAAGAACGGGCCGCAGCGAACAAAAGAAGGAGTGCGCAATGAAGGTCTTCGTCACCGGGGCGACTGGCTTCGTCGGCTCCGCCGTCGTCTCCGAGCTGCTCGGGGCTGGGCACGAGGTGGTGGGCCTCGCCCGCTCCGAGGCCGCCGCCGAGTCGCTCATTGCTGCCGGCGTCGAGGTGCACGCCGGCTCGCTGGTGGATCTTGCCAGCCTGGCAGCGGGAGCGGCCGGGGCGGACGGGGTCGTCCACCTCGCCTTCACCAACGTGTCGCCCACCACCGACTACGCCACCGCGGCCCGGGCGGACGCGGCGGCCATCGGCGCCCTCGGTGGCACCCTGGCCGGCACTGAGCGGCCGCTGGTCGTGACCTCCGGCAGTGCCCTGGTGAGCGTCTCGGGCCGGGTCGCCACCGAAGAGGACCCTGCTTCTTGGGGCCCACGGGTGGCGGGGGAGGAGGCGGTGCACGCCCTCGTCGAGCGCGGCGTGCACGCCTCGGTCGTGCGCCTGGCATCCTCGGTCCACGACGGGCAGGCCGACCGGCGGGGCTTCGTGCCCCGCTTGCTCTCGATCGCCCGGGACAAAGGCGTTTCGGCCTACGTCGCTGACGGGGCGAACCGCTGGACCGGGGTCCACCGCCTCGACGCCGCGGTGCTGTTCCGCCTCGTCCTCGAGCAGGGGAAGCCCGGGGCGACCTACCACGGCGTCGCCGACGAGGGCGTACCCCTCCGACAGGTCGCCGAGGCCATCGGCGCAGGCCTCGGTTTGCCGGTGGCTTCGGTGCGCGACGAGGACGCCATCAGCCACTTCGGCCACCTGGCGCCCTTCGTCACCCTCGACGACTGGGCCTCAAGCGAGCAGACCAGGGCCTGGCTAGGCTGGCGGCCCGAGCACGTCGGACTTATCGCCGATATCGAGCACGGCGGCTACCTCCCATGAGCGGACGAGGGGCCTGGCCCCACGCGGGCCCAGGGCCCCATCTGCCGGCGCGTACGATGACCTTAATCGTACCTATGGCCCAGATCCGTCCCTAGTCCGTAGTGCGCCTACGGAACAGGTAGGCAGCCAGCGGCGCGGCGACCGCGATCAGCCCTACCGACCAGATGAGCGCTGCGCCCAGCGGGTGCACCTCTGGCCAAGAGCCGTGGGCCGAGAGCGGGTTGGGGTTGCCAAAGAGGTCACGGACGGTCGCTGTGACCGAGCTGACAGGGTTCCAGTTGGCGATCAAGCGAAGCCAGCTCGGCATGTGGAGGGTCGGTACCAGTGCGTTGGAAACGAACGCCAGCGGGAATATCACGACGAAGCCGATCGACATGGCGGACTCTGGTTCTTTTGCGAGGAGCCCGAAGCACGCAGTTGCCCAAGAAAGGGCGTAGCTGAACAACAGCGCCACGCCGAAGCCGCCGAGCACCGGAAGCACTGAGTGCTCAGGGCGCCAGCCGACCAAGAGCCCGACCACGGCCACGACCGCGGAACATACAGCAGCAGATAGCAGGTCCGAGACCGTGCGCCTGACCAAGACCGAGGCGCGCCACATGGGAAGGGTCCTAAAGCGCTCGACCATGCCGTTGGTAAGGTCCGTGGCCAGGCCTACGCCGGTGCCCATCGAGGAGGTCACGAGGTGGGGTTCCCCCGGTTGAGTGGTCACTCGATTTATGCCGCTTGGGCGGCCTGCCAGTAATTGCTATCGTACTCGGCGGGGGTCATATAGTCAAGCGTAGAATGCAATCGAGTGCGGTTATAGTAG
>Ga0209061_1005746_pt1 | contig 10563 bp, 6 predicted proteins | sample Coa_R1_10_FD_187157 | JGI IMG/M metagenome (GOLD analysis project Ga0209061, IMG submission 187157) | Surface soil microbial communities from Centralia Pennsylvania, which are recovering from an underground coalmine fire - Coalmine... | ecosystem: Environmental > Terrestrial > Soil > Unclassified... | reverse complement strand
TTCAGGGCTTCGCGGACGTTTTCGGCTTGCAGGCCGCCGGCCAGGAAGATGCGCTGCTGGCTGGCCACGTCGCGAGCGATGGTCCAGTCGTGAGTTGCGCCACTGCCGCCCCAGCCTGCCGAGGGCGTGTCGAGCAGGAGACGCCAGGTGACATCCTGATACGCCTGAAGCTTGACGGGATCAAGCGGGCCGCTCACGTGCAGGGCTTTGAGCACCGGACGCTGGACGCGCTGGCAGAATTCGGGTGGCTCGTTGCCATGCAGTTGAACGATATCTAGATCCGCTACTTCGGCCACTGCATTGATAAAATCGGCTTCTTTGTTGACGAAGAGGCCAACTACTTCGACCTGTGTGCGCATCTCTTTGAGAGTTTGCACGAGCCGGCGTGCGTGCAGAGGCTCCACGTAACGATGGCTGGATCGGTGGAAGACCAGGCCAACCAGGTCCGCGCCGGCCTCGACGGCTGCGTGCAGGTGACGCGTATGGCTCAGGCCGCAGATCTTGACCTGGATATCCTGGTTCGCGCCGCGCAGGAGTTGGGCAAGCTGGCCGGGAATGTCGTTGGAAGTAACCAGTGATTCGCCTACCAGCATGGCTGCGATATCATAGCGGGCCAGGCGGCGCGCATCTGCCGCGCTGTGAATGCCGCTTTCGGCCACCAGTGCGCGATCCGCCGGAATGAGCGGGCGCAGGTCGCGGATCAGGCCGGGATGCATCTCGAAGGTACGCAGGTCGCGGCTGTTCACGCCGATAATCATGGCTCCCGCCGCCACGGCTCGCCGAACTTCTGCCGCGCTGTGTGTCTCCACCAGACAACACATGCCCAGATTGTGAGCGATATGTAACAAATGCCGGAGCCGCTCGTCGTCCAGGATTGCGCAGATCAGCAAGATCAGGTCCGCGCCCCACGAGCGAGCCTCGTAGACCTGATACTCGTCGAAGATAAAGTCTTTGCATAGCACCGGCACGCTGACTGCCTGCTTGATGGCCGTGAGATAGGCCGGCGAACCCTGGAAAAAGTGGGGCTCGGTTAGCACCGAGATCAGCGAAGCCCCACTCTGTTCGTAGGTTTTTGCCAGGCTCACGGGATCGAAATTGGGAGCCAGCAGGCCCTTCGAGGGTGAGGCGCGTTTGACCTCGGCGATCACGTGGACCGCATTATTCGAGCGCAGGGCAGCCAGCGCGTCGCGAGGGGCGGGCTGTGCCGCTGCTCGCGCCTGTACTTCCTGCACAGGAACCTCGTGTTTGCGCTCTTCCAGGTCAGCCCTGCTGCGCGCAACAATCTGTTCAAGAATCATGTTTGTTTGCCTGCCTGTTCAGTGTTGCGCGTTGGAGCACTCGATGACGGCCTCCAGTTTCTGCGCGGCCTTCCTTTCGCGTAGAGTAGACCGCGCCAGCTTCACGCCGTCAGCCAGCGAATCGGCCTGCTCGTTGGCGAAGAGCGCGGCTCCGGCATTGAAGCAGAGCATGTCGGTCGCGGGGCCGGCGAGGTCGTCGCTGAGCAGGCGGCGTAATAGCGTGGCGTTGTGGCCTGGGTCGCCGCCCTGGATAGCTTGCCGGTCGCTGGTACGAGTCAGGCCAACGTCTTCGGGCGCGATAGAGTATTCGCGCAGGTCCTCGCCGTGACGAACCTCGCAGACGCGCGTTGGTGCAGCCAGCGAGCATTCGTCGATGCCGTCTTCGCCGTGAATAATCAGCGCGTGCTTGCAGCCCAGGCGCAGCAGCACTTCGCCCATCTTGCGCAGGAGCGAGGGGTCGGGCACGCCCAGCACCTGGTACGGCGTGCGCGCGGGGTTGGTCAGCGGACCCAGAATGTTAAAAATCGTGCGGATGCCGATCTCGCGCCGCGCTGGCCCCACGTGCTTCATAGCCGGATGATAAGCTGGCGCGAACATAAAGCCGAAGCCGGTTTGCTCGACGCAGATGGCAACCTGCTCAGGACCCAGGTCGATACGCGCTCCCAACGCTTCCAGCACGTCAGCACTGCCACATTTGCTGGTGGCGGAGCGGTTGCCATGCTTGGCTACGGATGCCCCGGCGGCTGCGGCCAGAATACCCGCTGCAGTCGAAACATTGAACGTGCCAGCGCCATCGCCGCCGGTGCCGCAGGTATCCAGAGCAAGCTCCGCCGTCTTGCTCTCCAACGTGACTTGCACAGCCTTCGCGCGCATCACCCGCGCGCAGCCAGCGATTTCCTCGACGGTTTCCCCGCCTGGCCGCAGGCGCAGCGCCGTGAGAAACGCCCCGATCTGTGCGGCTGTCGCTGTGCCAGTCATAATCTCTTCCATCACTGCTGCCGCCTCACCTTCGCTGAGGGTTGCGCCGGCAGCTACTTGAACAATTGCGTCGCGTATCATCGTGAATACTCCTTTGCGGTGCTGGTCGTGCTTACTTGCAATGGGTGCGATGCTAAGAAATTGCGCAAAATATCTTTACCGACAGGCGTCATAATCGATTCAGGATGGAACTGTACACCCTGCACGGGGTATGTGCGGTGGCGCAAGCCCATAATCAGGCCGTCGGCTGTTTCGGCGGTAATTTCCAGTTCGCCGGGCAGCGTGTCGCGCTCGACGATCAGACTGTGATAGCGGTTGGCCTGGAAGGGCGAAGGCAAGTCGTGCAGCACGCCCTGGCCGCGATGATAGATCAGCGAAGTCTTGCCGTGCATCGGCTCCGGCGCGCGGATTACGCGTCCTCCGTAGACCTGACCGATAGCCTGGTGGCCCAGACAGACGCCCAGCAGCGGGATACGTGGCCCGAAGCGCTCGATGATCTGGCAGGAAAGTCCGGCCTCGTTCGGCGTGCAGGGGCCGGGCGAGATCACGATATATTCAGGCTGTAGCGCCTCAATCTCGTCGAGCGTCACCTGATCGTTGCGGTACACCTCGATCTGCGCGCCCAGTTCGGCCAGGTATTGATAGAGATTGTAGGTGAAGCTATCGTAGTTATCGATAAGTAAAAGCATGGCCCTGGTTCTCCTTTGCTGTGGCAATTTGCTTTGCCATGTCCAGCGCGCGCAGCAGCGCCCCGGCCTTATTCAAGCTCTCCTGATACTCCTGCGCCGGATTTGAATCGGCCACGATCCCGCCTCCGGCCTGGATATACGCTTGCCCATCCTTCACAACCATCGTGCGCAGGGCAATCGCCGTGTCCATGTTGCCCGAATGGCTGAAATAGCCGACCGCGCCCGCGTAGACACCGCGCTGTTCGCCCTCCAGCTCGCTGATGATCTCCATCGCGCGGATCTTGGGTGCGCCCGAAACTGTACCGGCAGGGAAGCCAGCGCGCAGCGCGTCATAGAGCGAGACGTCCGGCCGCAATTGTCCAGTCACGTTCGAGACGATGTGCATTATGTGCGAATAGCGCTCGATCTTCATACAATCCGTCACCTTGACCGTGCCCGGCTGGCTCACGCGTCCTACATCGTTGCGCCCCAGGTCCAGGAGCATCACATGCTCCGCCAGCTCTTTGGGATCAGCGAGCAACTCTTCGGCCAGATGGTCATCCTCGGAGGGAGTCGCGCCGCGTCCACGCGAGCCGGCAATGGGATGGATCGTGACTTCGTTCTCCTCGACGCGCACCAGCAGTTCAGGCGAGGCTCCGATAATATGAAAATCCTGTAAATCCAGGAAAAACATGTAGGGCGAAGGATTGATCGCCCGCAGAGCGCGATAGATTGTGAAAGGCGCGACCGTGACCGGACAGCTCAGACGCTGCGAAAGCACCACCTGGAAGATATCGCCAGCGCGAATATATTCTTTCGCTCTCTCCACCATCGCCTCGAACTCGACCTTCGTGCGGTTGGAACTCATCGGTGCGGGAGGAGCGTCCTCGCGCGGCTGAGGTTCGGGCGGAAAGCGCAATTCCTGGCCCAAGCGCTGCTGAATGTCCGCGAGGATGGCTGCGCAGCGATAGTACTCCGCCTCCAGATCGGGCGCGTCGAGGTGCAGGTGCGTCACGGCGCGCACACGGTGCTTGAGGTGGTCGAAGACTAGCATAGTTTCGGTGAAGCAGAAGACCGCTAGAGGCAGGTTCAGCGGGTCCTTCTCCGGCAGGGGCAGGCGTTCAAAACGCGCCACCGCTTCGTAGGCCAGGTAGCCAATTGCTCCGCCGTGAAAGTGCGGCAGCGCGTCGTGCCTCTTCTCAAGGGGCGGAAGTAAGTAGTACTGGCCTAATTCGGCCTGGATGATATCTAAAGGATCGTGACAGGGAACTTCTTCGGTGCGGCCTGTGCCCTCCGGCGAGAGATAGCGCAGCGTGGCCGTCTCGCCGCGATGTGTAAAAACCAGGTAAGGATCGAGGCCGATGAACGAGTAGCGCGCGATCTGCTCGCCACCGGCCACGCTCTCTAAGAGGAAGCTATACGGGCCGCGTGCGGTTTTACAATAGGCAGAGACCGGCGTTTCCACATCGGCCAGCAAATCGCTGCACAGCGGCAGCAACGGGTGTCGCGTATCCTGCTCACCGGCAGACTGCTCCTTGAGGGCGGCGGCGGTTCGCTGCACTTCAGCAAAAGTTGGATGATACATTGTTTCTCTCTGTTTCCAAAGCTCAGTATACTGACCGGACAACAGCCGGTGCATACATTGCCCGATTCGTCTCTACAAGCCGTCAGGATACGTCGTCAGCCTTTACCCCAGGCCGACGACGTTTTTCATGTGTTGCAACGTTGCTTCTGCCGTGGGACGCACGTTGTCCGCGCCCTGCTTGAGGATACTCTCCAGGGTTGGCAAGTCGTTGATGAGTTCGTTGTAGCGTTGCTGGATCGGCGTCAGCGTCTCCACCAGGTGCTCGGTGAGCACGCCCTTAAAATCACCATAGCCCTTACCCGCAAACTCTGCCTCGATCTCTGCCTGAGACTGGCCGGTCAGAGCCTGGTAGATGGTCAGCAAGTTTGTGATGCCGGGGCGCGCGGGATCGAAGGTCACCAGGCGCAGCGAATCGGTCGTCGCGCGAGCAATCTTCTTCTTGATCGTTTTAGGATCGTCCAGCAGATTAATGCGCGAATTCGGATCGGGGGCGCTCTTACTCATCTTGGCCGTTGGATCATCCAGCGCCATCACACGCGCGCCGGCTTCACCAATCTTCGCTTCAGGAATGGTGAAAACCTCCTCTTGATAGCGGCTGTTGAAGCGCTGCGCCAGGTCGCGCGTGAACTCGATATGCTGGCGCTGGTCATCGCCGACCGGCACCAGGTGAGTCTGGTAGAGCAGAATGTCGCAGGCCATCAGGACCGGGTAGCAATACAGACCCGTATCCACCGTGTCCGGGTGCTCGCCCGCCTTCGTCTTAAACTGCGTCATACGGTTCAGCCAGCCCATCGGCGTGAAGCATTCAAGAATCCAGCTCGCCTCGGCGTGCTGGCGTACGTGGGACTGGATGAAGAAATTGCAATACTTCGGGTCCAGGCCACAGGCCAGGTACAGAGCCGCCAGCTTGCGCGAGTTGAAATGCAACTCTTTAGGATCAATCGGCAGTGTGATCGCGTGCAGATCAACGATACAGAAGATGTTCTCAAATTCCTCCTGCGTAGCGACCCAGTTGCGAATGGCCCCCAGATAATTGCCCAGGTGGATATTACCGGTTGGCTGGATGCCCGAAAAAACGCGTTTCCTCATAGATGCCTCTGCCTGTTTGCCGGTCGCCGCTTGCGTTGCCGGAACCTGTGTCTCGACTGACATCGCTCTCCCTCCATACATACAAAAAATGCCAACAAAAAACGCCACTCATCCCTTGCAAGGGACGAGAGGCGCGAAGCTTTCGTGGTGCCACCCTGATTCAGATTTCTCAGCCCTGGCCATTTTCGCGTCTGCTGGCGGGCGGAAAAATCCCTCTTTTCCGGGTACATCGATATACCCTATCCTCGATAACGGGGGACACTCCGATTGAGCATTACTAGCCACGTAGACACGTAGCGTTCTTCTCTAGCTCCCAGGCCCATTCTATGGCAGCATTGGATCGGTTTCCACCAGCCCCGACTCTCTTGGCCGCAGCGAAGCCATATACTCTTCCTGATCGTCGCTCTAGCTATCTGATTGTCAACTTAAGGTAAGTATACAGAGCGTTTTGAAGGTTGTCAAGAGCCACCTGTCTTGCATTAAATGCTCAAAGTACATCATAGAAGACCGCTTCAGCATGTCCAGCTCCGATTTATCAGGGGCCTCCCGCAGTGTGATCAGCCTGCTACCACAGCCGAGCGCCCGCCGTCTCTGCCGAAGAGGTGAGGCCAGAGCGCGCTACATATCAGGGGAATTTCCCGCCTTCGAGCCAGTAGAGGGCCAAGCTTCATCCTCGTTGGTTCCGTTGGCTCACAAGGACTCGCAACTCTTGAAAACCGTGTGACGAGAAGTCTGTCTGCATTCTGCTTGCCAGAGCGCCGATTTCGTGGGATTCAACGGGACAAAAGCTCCAACTGTCTTGACTAAGATATATAATTATCGATACAATGTTGCCCATAAGTGTAAGAGCGTCAGCAGATCATTTTAGCAAAATGGAAACATTTTGTACGGATGTAGTATGAGGGAACATACTGATGAGTGAACGCGTTGGGCAGCAGATCGGCCATTATCGGATTGTTCGCTTGCTGGGCAGCGGGGGCTTCGCAAACGTCTATCTTGGCGAACATATATATTTGCATACTCAGGCAGCTATCAAAATGCTGCAAACGCGTCTGACTGAAGATGATCTGGCCTTTTTCTTGACCGAAGCTCGCACGATTGCTAATCTCACTCATCCTCATATCGTCCAGGTGCTCGACTTTGGCGTCGAAGAGCAGACCCCTTTTCTGGTGATGACCTACGCGGCCAACGGCTCGTTACGCCAGCGTTATCCCTCCGGCATGCGCGTTGCCCTGGCTGAAGTCGTCAACTATGTCACGCAGATCGCTGAAGCCCTGCAATATGCGCACGCACGTAGACTCGTGCATCGCGATGTCAAGCCTGAGAATATGCTAATGGGGCAGGATGGCAAGATTCTCTTGAGTGATTTCGGGATCGCGGTGGCTTCTCAGGATACTCACCAGCGTGAGCGGCAGAAGGTCAGAGGGACGGCAGCATATATGGCCCCGGAACAACTGCAAGGCAAAGCAGGAACTGCCAGCGATCAGTACGCGCTAGGCATCGTGGTCTATGAGTGGCTTACGGGCCAGCAGCCGTTCCAGGGTTCTTTTATCGAAATCAGCAATCAGCATCTCTGCACGCCCCCGCCGCCTTTGCGCGAGAAAGCTCCGTATCTTCCTTCTCTGGTCGAGGATGTTGTGGCCACCGCGCTCAGTAAAGATCCAGACGACCGTTTCCCGACCATTCGCGCCTTCGCCTACGCGCTGAGCAGGTGCGTGGATGAATCCTCATCCACGCCGTTTGTATCTATTTCCTCTGACGAGCAGGATCCTGTCACTCCGGCCAGTTCGCCGTTCAGTACAGAGGTCAGTGCAGAATCAGAATCTTTGCTATCCGCCGAACAGGACACTCCTCTTTTACCTCAGCGCCGGCGGGCTGCGGCGATCTGGGAAAACAGGTGGTACCGTTTCGCCATCGTGGGCTTACTTCTTCTCTTGCTGGTAGCCTCCAGCGTGAGCGCTATTTCCTTACTCATGCGTCACAGCAGCGGCACGCAGACCACTGGCATATCTCAAGGCAAAAATATTGATCACACCCCTGCCGGCCCGACGACGCCTGGCAGCGGCACATCTGTTCCTGGGCAAACCCCAGTGCCTGGCGGCACGCCCATTCCTACCAGAAACCACCCATCGGCGACGGCTACTGCTACTGCGCCAGGCGCCGAATCTTCTCCAACGCCGTCGCCGACAGCCACTGCCTCAGGTCCCGTAACGATCCCTGAAAATCTGCAATTAACATGTGTGACGGGGTGCAATGTTGCGATAGCTGTCACGCTCAATACGGTGGAGATTAACCGCCAGACGAGCGCAACAGTCTTCAATTTCACTGTGCAGAACGAAGGTCAAGGGGCATGCCCAGGCATGCACGCCAGTACGCTCTATCTGCAAGGCCCGTCTGGGCAGCAATTCCAGGGCGGCCCGCCAGGTGGCTTTACGACGGCTCAAACGTTGCCAAAAAATGAAACGGTCACGGAGTACAGCACCTTTGCCTTCACGCCCGCCTCCGGTATTACATATACGCTCAACTCCGGTGTTTCCTGTAACTCAGGCACGGAGACATTCCAGGCGGAGACGCTGACGTTCTAGGGGAACGATCTATGCCTGTTCTTCCGGCGGCTTTAGGCTGAGGTCGCAGCATTGTCAGGCGGCCGGGTGGGTGTGGAGAGCTGCATTGAAAAAGGCGATCAGGCGCTGGTCGAACTCGTTGGGGTGGAGGAAACGGGCCTCGGTATGACCGGCATCGGGAACTTCCCATAATTCACGAAGAGAAGCGCGAGACGCATTGTACAGGAGACGTGCGTCTCCTGGCATGGTGACTGTATCTTTCATGTCTGCAATAGCATAAAACGGGCGCTGGCCCAGGGCTGCCATATCGTCAATGTTGCGCATGTTGCTCAGATCAACGCCTGTGCGCAAACGATACAGCGTGAGTACTGGCCAGTCGACCCAGGATGGCAGCCCCACACGTGGCGCTGTCACCTGCTCGAGGGTCGTCACCAGACTGGCAAAGGGACTTTCTACGGCCACCGCCCGCCAGGCCGGCATCAGAGCCGCCGCGTGAATGGCGGTCATAGCGCCCATGGATGTCCCGTAGATCCCCAGCCTGCTTTGATCTACATCGGGCCGCTTCTGCAGATAGGCGAGTGCTGCCGCAACGTCGCGTGTCTCATCCAGGCCATACGTGCAAATTGTTCCACCGCTTACTCCCTGCGCCCGCTGGTCGATGAGCAGCAGGGCGTACCCGTTCCAGTGCAGGGCATCTACCAGGGTAGGGTAGGTGCTCTTGATGGAAGAAGGGCGGGTCAGCGGACAGCCGTCCTTCGTCTCAACGACAGGGCAGACGCGGGTGAAGACGGTTCGGTTGTCTGAAATCCCGTGCAGCAGAAGCAGTGTCGGCGCTTTTCCTTTGTCTCCTGGAGCCGGAACAAACCATCCGCGAATGATGATATGGTCGCTGGTTTCAAACTGCACGGTCTGATAGGGGACGGTCGGAGGATGCGTGAGCGCAACCCGTTGAGGATACATCAGAAGATTGCAGAGATACCAGTCGAGCAGAAAAAGCAGCAGACCTACGAGGATCAACAGAGTTCCGGCGGATACGACCAGACGGAGAATGCGGAAGCGCTTTCGCCGTGGAGGAGCCGGAGGCGTTTTGCGTCCTTCCTTCTCTGGAGCAGAGGCGAAGAGACGCTTCGCCACCAGTACATTGTGCCTGACCGTGTCTGCGAGACGGATTGGCACGGGCGCGTAAGCCCCGGGAGTCGTCAAGACGGTCTGGGCGGAGAGGAGTGCCCGCAAGTGCCTGGCCTCCTCCAGAGGAGTCAAGGGTCTGGTATGCGGCTGCTGGCTCCAGATGATCTGGCGTGCATCGCTAATCTCAATCAGGACGCGCAGATCATGAATAGGCTGGCACGGCAGTTGCACACCAGGGACAATGGAGACCATCGCCTGATGCAACTGGCGCAGGAGCGCCCACTGCTCTTCTTGTTGCCTGGCTCTGGCTGAGGCCAGCGGACGCAGCAAAAGAAGGAGCCAGCTTTCTGGTAGGATGTAACTACAGGCTAACAGTAGCGCAGTGACCACGAGGCTGATATGGTAGATCGCGTTGAGCACAATGCGATCTCGTCCCTGTCCGCAGAAGGCTAGCACGACTCCCCCCTCGACCAGAACTAAGGCCAGAGCGTTGACCAGGAAGGCCAGCAGGCCCAACCCCAGACGCCCGTGGTCAAGCGGATAGCTGATCCGTCGCCAGCATTGGAAATACACCTGGATAATCAGCACATCGAGCGACAGCAGGGCCAGATACCCCAGGGCGCTCTCTGCCAGGGACAGCAAGGAAGGCGCGTAGGTGGGGTCGGTGCTATCGTAGACCGGCGCGTTCTCGCCCAGGCAGAGGTCGAGGCAGATGGTGGACGCAACCAGGAGCAGGGTATACCAGAAAATCTTGCTCCTCAGCAGCGACCAGGAGCGGTTGGCCTGAAACATCTGCTTGCTCGCCGCGTAATACAGCAGCAGGGTAGCGGGAGCGCTCGCAGCACCGACGACGCGTTGCCAGAGGTGTAAGGGGCGTGGAACCACGGCTCCTGCCCAGATGGCCAGGCAGAAGCTGCATCCCAGCATGGTCCACAGGACGGGCCGTCCGATCCGTCGGCGGTCCCGATAGACTTTAGCCAGCAGAAATATTACCAGGCTGAGGAATGACCCCACGGCGCTCCAGATGATCAAGGGGTTGTCTACCATCCGTAAATATCCCTGGCAAGCGCGGAGAACGCGGCTCCCTGGCGGCTAATACAATCCAGGAGCAGCGTGGCTAGCAGCTCAGCCTCCTGTTCTTGTGGGTCGTCATAGCTGAGATTACGAGTGACCCACGTCTGAGCAGACTCATGGCGTTGGAAGGCGGCGTAGGTAGGGGTTGCAGGACCATCCGAAAGCATAGGGAGATGCTG
>Ga0209061_1005744_pt1 | contig 10568 bp, 9 predicted proteins | sample Coa_R1_10_FD_187157 | JGI IMG/M metagenome (GOLD analysis project Ga0209061, IMG submission 187157) | Surface soil microbial communities from Centralia Pennsylvania, which are recovering from an underground coalmine fire - Coalmine... | ecosystem: Environmental > Terrestrial > Soil > Unclassified... | reverse complement strand
GGCCGCTTCGGCGGGCTCGACGTCAGGCTGCGAGACGGCGTTCGCGTTCGCTTCGGCGACGATGCGGATTTGGCGCGCAAAGCGGGGCTCGTCCGTCCCATCGAGTCGGCCTACGAAGGCCGCCTCGATGAGATCGCCGCGATCGACGTGCGTGCCCCGAGAACTCCGGTCGTTCAGCTGCGGAGGCCCAAGAGGTAGGAGGGTTTTCGCGAGAAACCACAATATATAGGGGATGCGCGCCCACACCCTCGCCGGTCTTGATATCGGCACGACCAAGACGTGTGCGGTGGTGGCGGCGACGGGGCCCAGCGGCCTCGAGATCATCGGGGTCGGCGAGGCGCCGTCGACGGGGCTGCGGCGGGGCGTCGTGACGGACCTGGAAGAGACCGTCAAGGCGATCGAGGCGGCGACCGAGCGCGCGGAGCGCATGGCCGGCGTCCAGATCTCGCACGTTTACGTGGGAGTGACCGGCGAGCACATCGCCAGCACGAACAATCGCGGCATTGTTGCGGTCTCCAGCGACGAACGCGAGGTCGTTCCGGGCGACGTGCGGCGCGTGCTCGACGCGTCCAAGATCATCAATCTCGCCGCCGACCGGCAGATCATTCACGCCTTGCCGCGGCACTACACGATCGACGGACACGACGGCGTCACGGATCCCGTCGGGATGTCCGGCAGCCGTCTGGAAGTCGAGACGCACATCGTCACCGGAGGTTCGACGTTCATCGCCAACGTGCTCAAATGTGTCGCGAGAGCAGGGCTCGAGCCGGCCGGTCTCGTGTTCGAGCCGTTGGCGTCGTCGGCGGCAACGCTGCTTTCCGAAGAGAAGCACGTCGGCGTCGTGTTGCTCGACATCGGCGGGGGCACGACCGATATCGCCGTTTACGTCGGCGGCGGCGTGATTCACACCGGGACGCTGCCGATCGGCGGGAACATCCTCACCAACGATATCGCCCTCGGGCTGAAGACGAATTTTGCCGAGGCCGAGAACGTCAAACGGACGTGGGGAAGCACGGCGCCGCCGTCGGGCGACGGCGACGGCCGCGAGGAGGCCAGCTTTCCGGTGAGGACGCTGGACGGCCGGAGCGCGCGCATGGTGACGACGCAAGAGCTGCGCGCGATCATCGAGCCGCGCATCACGGAATTACTGCGCATGGCGCGCGCGCATATTTCCGAGCACGTTGCGCGCGATCAAGTTCTCGGTGAAGTCGTATTGACCGGCGGCGGCGCGCGTTTGGCCGGGATCGATGCGGCGGCAGCCGACATTTTCGGGCTTCCTGCGCGAATCGGCTATCCATCGATGATCGCCGGGTTGACCGATGCCGTCAAACAACCCGAATACGCAACCGCGGTTGGGCTCGTCATGTTCGGGCCCAAATCCGAGGCTGCACCGATGTCAGGGACGCGACGCGGTGTATTGAGCCGGCTGAGCGCGTGGCTTGGCGACCTATGGAACTAAAACAGCAACTTTCTTTGGAGGATCTTACGCCGATGGCAGAGGCGAAACGTTTCGTCCCCGAACACGCCGCGACGATTAAGGTGATCGGCCTCGGCGGAGGCGGCTGCAATGCCGTCAATCGCATGATCGAGGCGGGGCTGGGCGGCGTTGAATTCTACGCCGTCAATACCGACGTTCAGGCGTTGCGCAACGTCAAGACGGACAACACGGTGCAAATCGGCTCCGGGTTGACGCGAGGTCTCGGCGCGGGCGCAAACCCGACGCTGGGCCGTGAAGCGGCCGATGAATCGCGCGAAGATCTCGCGATGATTCTCGACGGCGCGGACCTCGTGTTCCTAACGGCCGGGATGGGCGGCGGCACGGGAACCGGCGCGGCTCCCGTCGTGGCCGAGCTCGCGCGCGAATCCGGTGCCCTGACGGTCGCCGTCGTCACGAAACCCTTCCAGTTCGAGGGCCGCAAGCGCATGCAGATCGCCGAACGCGGCATTACCGAGCTGGAGGCGAAGGTCGACACGCTCATCACGATTCCGAACGAGCGGATCCTGCAGATCATCGAAAAGAAAACGCCGCTGCAGGAGGCGTTCTCGTACGCCGACGATGTCTTGCGCCAAGGCATTCAAGGCATCAGCGACCTCATCACGCAGCCGGGCCTCATCAACCTCGACTTCGCCGACGTGAAGACGGTCATGACGGACGCGGGCTCGGCCATGATGGGGATCGGCGAGGGGACCGGCGAGCACCGTGCCGCCGACGCGGCGCAGAAGGCTATCGCCTCGCCGCTGCTCGAGACGACGATCGAAGGCGCGCGCGGAGTGATCTTCAACATCACGGGCGGCAGCGATCTGTCGATGTACGAGGTCAACGAGGCCGCCGAGATGATCGCGCGAGCCGTCGACTCCGACGCGCAGATCATCTTCGGCGCGTCGGTCGATCCGGCGATGCAGGGGCGCGTACGAGTGACGGTTTTGGCTGCGGGGTTCGGCGTCGGGAAGTCGCCGGTTGCAGCGGCGACGGGCATCGACTTTGACAAAGTCGCGCCGGTGAACATGGACGACATCGAGGTGCCCGCCTTCCTCCGATATCGGGGCTAAGGGTGTTTTTCATGCGGCGGCGTAGAGCCGCCGCATGATCCAAACGGCAGCCGCCACGACGGTAATCGACCTTTTCAGCGATACGGCGACGAAGCCGTCGGCCGGAATGCGGCGCGCGATCGCGGAAGCCGAAGTCGGCGACGAGCAGCGGCGCGAAGACCCCACGGTCAATCGTCTGCAAGCTGCGGTGGCCGAGCTCTTGGGCAAAGAAGCCGCGCTGTTCTTGCCCTCGGGGACGATGTGCAATCTGATTTCGTTTGCCGTGGCGACCCGGCCGGGCGATGAGATCATCCTCCATCGTGACGCGCATCCGATCATCGCCGAGGGCGGCGGAACGCCTGCCGTGAGCGGGGCGCTCTTTTATCCTCTGGACGGTCCGCGCGGTATGTTTTCCGTCGAGCAAGTGGCCGGAGCGATTCGCGGACCGTCGCGTTACGCTCCGCGCAGCCGCGTCGTATCGATCGAGCAAACGACCAATCTCGGTGGCGGCGCTATTTGGCCGCTTGCGCTCGTCTCGGAAATATGCGCGCTTGCGCACCGTCACGAGCTGTGGACGCATTGCGACGGCGCGAGGCTGCTGAACGCAGTCGTCGCGAGCGGCGAGCCGGCCGCGGCCTTCGGCCGGCACTTCGATTCGATTTGGATCGACTTCAGCAAGGGGCTCGGCGCCCCCATTGGAGCCGTTCTTGCCGGCTCGCGCGCGTTCATCGAGGAAGCGTGGCGGTTCAAACAGCGTTTCGGAGGCGCCATGCGTCAAGCCGGCATCATGGCGGCTGCGTGCCTTTACGCGCTCGAGCACAACGTCGAGCGCCTGGGCGAGGACCATGCCAACGCCCGGATTCTGCATCGCGCGCTCTCGGAAATTCCTCGGCTGCACCTGGAAGATGCGGATACGAACATCGTGATCTTCGACGTTGCCGGCCTTGGATTATCCGCGGCCGACGTCGCGACGGCCCTGGAAGAGCGCCACGTACGATTGAGCGTGATGGGGAAGACCAAGCTGCGCGCGGTCACCCATCTGGATGTATCGCAGGCGCAAGTCGAGGCAGCCGCGCGCGCCATTCGTGGCGTCCTAGTGAAGTCGTAGTCCGGTCGCCCTCGCAAGCGCTTCGCGGCCGACATCCGTACCGAAGAGGAGACGCACGTACTCACTGTAGTTGACGAGACCGGTACGCACGTGTTGCGATTTCAAATAAGAGTCGTAGGTTTTCCACGCCACGCGCGAGACCAGCGGCACGATGCGCCGCTGGTTTCGGCGGCGGATGGCTGCGTAATCGTCGAGGACGAGCTTCGATAAACGCCGGTCGCTCGGCCCGCGAGGCAACGCCGCGTAGACTTCCAGCAGGCCGGAGTAATGGACGATGGGGTCCGCGGAGCCGAGCGTAGCGAGCGCGGCGACGAAGTTCGCATCGGACTCGCGCGCGATACCCGCAACGTGGGCCCATTCATGCTCGATCGCAAACGGAAACTCGAACCAGAGCACGTCGCTCGCCACAAACGTCTCGTAGGTGAAGGGAAAAAACATGCCCGAGATGCCGACGGCGTTGAAATAAAAGTCGAACATCCAGCGCTTGGGCCTCGTGGCGACGGATGGCGTGTCGACGCGAATCGCTCGCAGCGTGCGCGCGCGCGCGGCCTGAAGTGCCGGGTCGTCGGCGGTGCCGCGGCTGTGCTCGGCATGAGCTGCGGTAGCGGTTCGATCGAGTGCGGCGACAAGGGCGTTCTCGAGCGCGTCGAGCTGCCGGTGCTTCGGCTGGTCGGGCACGTAGCCTAGAGATTCGGCGAGGGAAGGACGCGCGTAATTCCAGCCCCACGCGACGATGAACCACGCATAGAGAAAGCCGGCGAGCGCCAAGGAGCGCAGCAGTGCCCGCGGCCATGCGCGCCGCGCAGGCGAATGGTGAAGTTGTGTTATCCATATGCCGGCGGTAAGCACGATGACGACGACGACCAGGACGTCACCAAGCGCAAAGGGGGTACGATTCGTCAAGGTCGTGACGGTGCGCTGCGCCGACGGATAGAAATCGGCACCGTAGCTGCGGTTGAGAAAGCCCATGGGAGGGCGCCAAAGCGCCAGGATCGCGGCGAGGACGAGGATGCCGGCATCGACCGCATCCCAGAACGTCCTGCTCCGATAGCTCATAGAGGCTCCATTCGGTGAACAGAAAAGAGAGCCTTATGGAAACGCTTGCTGTTCGCGTTGCGCCCGATATCGTCGAGCGAACCATCGAAGTGCGCCGGCAGATTCACCGCTATCCCGAGCTGGGATTCGAAGAGGAGCGGACCGCATCGCTGGTCGAGAGCGAGCTCGATGCGATCGGCGTCGAGCATCGGCGCGTTGCCAAGACCGGAGTCGTCGCCGTCATTCGCGGCGCACGGCCGGGTCACGTCGCGGCCCTGAGGGCCGACATGGATGCATTGCCGGTAACGGAAAACTCGGGCGAGCCGTTTGCGTCGCAAGTGCCGGGAAAAATGCACGCTTGCGGACACGACGCCCACACCGCGATGTTATTGGGGGCCGCGCGTGAGCTCGCGCGCTCGCGTGAGGAGTTGGAAGGCATTGCGGTGCTGCTGTTTCAGCCGGCGGAAGAAGGGCCGGGCGGTGCGCTGCCGATGATCGAGGCGGGTGTGATGGACAATCCACGAGTCGAAGCCGTCGCGATGCTGCATGTCGACAATCGCATCGACGCCGGCAGCATCGGCATCACGCCGGGGCCGGTCAATGCCGCCGCCGACGAATTCCATTTGACGATTACGGGTGTGGGCGGTCACGGCGCGGCGCCGCACCGTGCGGTCGATACGATACCCTGCGCCGCAGCAACCGTGCTGGCGTTGCAAAACATTGCCGCGCGCGAGACGGATCCGCTTGCCAGTGTGGTCGTGACGATCGGGACGATAAACGGCGGCTATCGAAGCAACATTATTGCGGATAACGTGAAAATGACGGGAACGTTTCGCACGCAAGATCCGGCAGTTCGTGATGGACTGGAGGCCCGCGCCAAACGTATCGTGGACAATGTCGCAGCCGCATATAATTGCCGCGCAAACTTGGAAGTATTTTACGGTTATCCGCCGGTGTTCAACGACGTCCCGCTGAGCGAGGCGTTTGCGCGAGAGATGCGGCGTTTTGACGAGATCCGCGTCGAGCGTCCGCCCGCGACGATGGGCGGTGAGGATTTTGCGTACTTCGCGCAGCGGGCACCCGGCGTGCTGGTTCGCCTCGGGATCCGGAACGAGGCGGCCGGCATCATCCATTCAGGGCACAGCCCGCAGTTTCGCATCGACGAGCGTGCCTTGCCGATCGGGATCGCAACCCTGGTCGCCTTTGCCCGGGCGGCAGGTTCCGGCCGCATCCTGCAATCGTAAATACAATATATCGTTGGTAGGCTGCGGGAGAACCCCAAGATGTTGGGGAACCTCGTCCCGGGATGCTCTACCAGAGCGTGGATCTCGCGGTGCCGGGCAAGACGGCCTTCGCGTTCCTCGAGCAAGTCGAAAAGTGGCCGGTGTGGCTGTCCTTCATGCGCACCGTCAAGCGCCTGGAGCCCAAGGCGCCGCTGGGCCCGGCAAGCGAGCTTGCGATCCGTGCGGCCGTCCCCGGCGACGAGGAAGAGCTCTTTGAGGTCGACCGTTTCGTCGACGGCTTCATCCTCTCGCTGGTGGGCGCCTACTCCGCGCGCCGGCGCATCGAGATGCGGGTCGAGGGCAAAACCGCCCGTTGCAGGCTCTCTGTCCGGCTCGACTATCCGATCTACGGTGGGGCGGTCGCTCAATTGGTCGACCGCGCGACGGCCCGCCGCCGGCTCGACAAGCAGCTCGCGGACTCGCTGCTGCACTTCAAGGGCCTTGTCGAGTACGAGGGCGACCCCTCGGAGACTGCCGTCCTGATCGAACCCGAATTAGCAGTCGTTGACGTAAACTGCTAGGCGCGGGTATACTGAAGGCAACGACCTTTAGGAGTTCGACGCTTGCCACTCTATGAATACGGCTGTCCTTCTTGCGGCCAAGTGACCGAAGTGCGCCACGGCTTCGATGAAAAGCCGGAGGTTTCGTGCGAACGCTGCGGCACGCGCGCGGCCAGGCGTTTTAGCGCCGCGCCGATCGTCTTCAAAGGCTCCGGCTTCTACGTGACCGACTCACGAGCGAAGTCCGGCTCGTCATCGGGCGAGCGCGAGAAGCCCGAATCGAAAACGGACTTGCCGAAAACCGAATCGTCCAAAGCCGATTCTCCGGCCTCCCCAGCGGGCTCGTCCAGATCCGGCGACGGCGCGAAGAAAAACAGCGAAGCCGCCGCTTAGAGGCGATGACGCTCCCGACGCAAATCGCCCTCGGCTTTGGGGCCGCGTGCGCCGTCGTGTGGCTGTGCGGCGCGATCGTGCTCGCGCGCGCCACAATCGTTGCGCGGCGTCTTGCGATTCGTGCGCGGCGTCTTACGCCGGCTGATCTGGCGGCGCGCCTGCGCGTCGCCCAAGCCGACGCGCTGCGGATGAGGAGCAGCGCCGGACAGCTGACGCTGGTTGCTGCACGCGCGCGCATCGCGCTCGCGTCCATTCGGCGGAGCCTAGCCGCCGCTCAGATCGTCTTCCGGCGGCTCCCAAGTCCATCCCGGAACGGTCGGGCTCGTTGACGGCGTGAACGGCGCCTGATCCGGCGCCGGCGGGACGGCGAACGGTGCGCCGAACGGCGGGTGATCCGCCGACTCGGGTGCCGGCTGCGGCACCCCGAAGCCCGTTGCGCTCGTGCGCGGAGGCGGAGGTTGCGTGTCTGGCAGCCCGAACGGGTTTTGGCCGATGTCCGCGAGCGGCGGCGCGGCTGCAGGGGCCGGCGCTGACGCGGCCGGCGAGACCGGCACCGGCGCGGCGGGCGGCGGCGGGGCAAACGGCTCCGGGACAATGCTGGGCGCCGCGGGCGGAACGCCGGTGGCCGGAACGGTGGTTACGGGACGCGCCGTGCGCGCTGCGGCCGACGCCGGGGTGGTTTCGGACGTGACGGTCTGCACGGATTCGGCGGGTGCCAGCGCCGCCTGAGAATATGCCGGCTTGGGAATCTCGCCGGCCGATGCGCCGACGAGCACGAGGCGGGCTTGCGGCAACAGCATCGCGTTCGAGCGCTTCGCGATGCGGCGAAGCTCCTCGACGTCTTCTTCGGGGGCCTCTTCGGCTTCGATCGTGTCGAGCAAGAGGTCAACCGTATCGATGAGGTATTCGATGGGCGGCAGCTTTCCGAATTGAAAGACGGATTGTGAAATCTCGGCCTTAACCATCGCGAGGAGCTTTTTCCAGTACTCCATCGGCTGGTAATGCTCGAACGATCCGAACTCACGTTTTGCGCGCGAATAGAGCGCGGCGATCCTGCGCCCCAGAGGATCCGTCGGAGGCGCCAGCTCGACGATTGCGACGCGTCGCGAAACACGAGCCAGTTCGGTGATGATTTGCGAATGAAATGACGGGTCGACTTCGTGCAGATAGCCCGTCGCGACGGCGACGTCGAAGGCATTGTCGCGAGCCGGGATGACCGACGTGCTGCCGCGGATCGTGCGCACCGCCAAATCGGCGTACTCGTGAATGATCGCTTCGCGCGCCTCGATGACTGACACTTTGCAGCCGAGCTCGAGCGCGCGGCGGATGTAGTCGGCGCTGCTGGTGAAGCCGCAAAAAACCACTGATTCGCCGGCGGAGAGCGCCAGCGTCTCAAAGGTAAGCGCGTCGATACGACGAGCCTCGCGCTCAAATTCGGCGGGCGAGTAACTATGCGAGGGGCGTACGGTCTCTAGCTGTGCCACCAGAAGCAAGCGCTTCCACCGAGGAGACTTCCATTTCCCGCTGCAGAACGAGCGGCGTATGTCACTTTACCGTAGGTTAACGCAACCCGAGCCGTTTCCGCCGCATTTCCGCTTCGGTGTCGCGACCGCAGACCATCAATGCGAGGCATACGACGGTCGTGACGACATTCGTGACGTCTGGGAACGCGTCCGCGGGATCACCCCGCGCGGCAAGGCGACCGACTTTTGGAACCGCTATCGCGAGGATGTCGATCTCGCCCGCTCCCTGGGGTGCACCGCCTTTCGTTTGTCCCTTTCCTGGGCCAGACTGCAGCCGGAAGCGAATGTCTGGGATGACGGCGCATTCGCGCACTACCGCGAGGTCCTGCAATACCTGCGCGACGCAGGCATGGCGACCGCCGTGACGCTTCACCACAACACGTGGCCTCTGCACGTGCAAGCCGCGGGCAATGGCGCCGGAATGCTCGACGCGGCTTTCCCAGACCGCTTTGCAGCGTATGCGCGCGAGGTGGCGCAGCGGCTGGGCGACCTGATCGACTACTACATCACGCTCAACGAACCGAACCAGCTGGTTTACGGCTACGTCAAGTTATGGTCGATGCATGCGTACGCTATGCCACCAGGTTTGCCGCCGTACATGACGACCGAGCAGCAGCTGGATGCGGTCGTCAAGCTCATCCCAAACCTCTTCCGGGCGCACGCGCGAGCGCGAGCGGCGATTCGCGCCGTTCGTCCCGATTCGCGCGTCGGCGCGAATCCGCTCGTGCTCGGCCTGCCGCGCTGGCTGCAGCGCGTGATCGACTTCATCGCAATACGGTTGCGAAAACCGGAAGATGTTCGAAAGCAAGCATTGCTGCTTTCGCAGCACCATATCGTCGATGCCGGGCCGGTCGACATTTCGATCGCGCAGCTGACGATCACGGCCCTGCGACGGGATCGCGTGTTGTTTTCTGAGGCCTACTACGCTGCGCACTTGTGCTTGCTGCGCGACAGCGCGCTGACTTTGCCGCAGGATTTGCGCGCGTGGAAGGGCCGTCTCGGCGTCATGGACGGCGGCGCGCCCGAAGAAAAAATCGGCCATTATTTGCCGGGCGCAGAGATCCGGAAATATCGCAGCACGGAGGCCGCCGTCGCGGCTCTTGAACGTAAGGAAGTTGACGCCGTCTTCGACGACGACGTCTTTCTGCAAGCGCACGTGCGCGGCTCGCTGGTGCTCGAGCGGCTGCCCGGTCCGGACCAGCCGTTTGCCGTCGCCATGGCGCTCGGCAGCCGGACGCTGCTCAATGCGGTCGACCGGGCGATGCGGGATTTCAAAGCCCTGCGTCCCGAGCTTCCGAAAGGGCCGAATCGGAAAACGGTTGCGGATATCGGTCGGCTCGGTTGGAAAGACCCCGATCGGGTTCCGGATTTGGATCGTTCGCTGGCACGGATTCGTGCGCGCGGCATCCTGCACGTCGGCGTTCATCCGGGCGTTCCGGGCTTGTGCGTTCGCGCAGCCGACGGAACGTACCAAGGCCTGGAACCCGACTTGGCTCGGCACATCGCCAAGAAGCTGCTCGGAGACGAAAGAAAGTTGCGATTCGTTGAGGTGCACGGCGACGAGCGTCTGAGCGCCACGCGCTCCTGGCTGCAGAACCTGGACGATCTGCGCAAATCGTTCGCGATGTTCGCGACGATTCTCGGCACGAATTGGTGGAATCTCGGCATGCAAGGGCGGTTGGCGGAGTTTCTTTGCCCCAGGGAGGCGGTAGGTGCGCTGGACTATGCAGGCCTGGACTATTACTGGGGTGTTCCGTCGCTGTTCCCATCGCAGCTCAAGCGCTTGGCTGCGGCCGCCGACGCCGTCTACGGGAACGCACCGGTTTGGCCCGAGATCCTCTACGATATTCTCGTCGAGCAGATGCGGCAGTTTCCCGGAAAACCGATCATGCTGATCGAGAACGGATGCGTTACGACCGCGGACAACGTCAGCCGCGAAGACTACATCGAACGCCACCTGCGCCAAGTGCAGCGCGCCGTCGCCGAGGGCGTACCGGTAGATGCGTATTTGTGCTGGAGCATCACCTCCAACCGTGAGTGGGGCCTGGTTTTCGACAACAACAGCGACTTCGGACTGTATCACATCGACTTGGACACGGACCCGCATCTCACGCGCGTCCCCACGCCGGCCAGCGAACGCTACGCACAGATCATCAAAACGCGCTCGGCGGCTGGTGGGGGAGGTGGGATTTGAACC
>Ga0209061_1005743_pt1 | contig 10569 bp, 11 predicted proteins | sample Coa_R1_10_FD_187157 | JGI IMG/M metagenome (GOLD analysis project Ga0209061, IMG submission 187157) | Surface soil microbial communities from Centralia Pennsylvania, which are recovering from an underground coalmine fire - Coalmine... | ecosystem: Environmental > Terrestrial > Soil >... | reverse complement strand
CCGCCGAGCCGCGAATGTTTTGCACCTTGTTGGCCAGATACATGGCCGCCATCTCACGCGCGCCTTCCTTTCCTTTCCGCGAATCCCGATTGATGCTGCCCACAATAACCGCTCCCAAATCGAGCGATGCCGGGTCCTTGCCTGCGCCCCGCGCGCCCTCTTCCATGTTGCCGCGGGCGTAGCGGACGAAATCTGGCGTGGTGATGCTGGCCGTCAACAGTCCGTCCGAGTGCGATCCGGCAAGTCGCTGCAACACCGGCCCGGTTGCTCCAACGTAGATCGGTACGCGCACCCGCGATGCATGTGCTTCCTTCTTTAGGGGTGGCGCCGAAGCAGCGAAAGCTTTGCCACGATACTCTACCGGCTCGCCGCTCAGCATCGCCGTCACAATCTCGATACTCTCGCGCATCACGATCACCGGCCCCACTTCTTTTCCCTTTTCGCCTTCGCCGATCTCCTTCATGAAGATCTTCGAAGCTCCCAGCCCGAGCAGGAACCGACCCTCGCCGGCAGCATCTTGCATCACGCGCGCTTCCATCGCGATTTGCATGGGATGCCGTGTGTAAGGCGAGATGATTCCCCATCCGATGGTGATGCGCTGGGTTTGCGCAGCAATGACCGCCGTGATCGCGGTCGAGGAGCGCGCTTCGTACCCGTGCTTGCGCCACCAGGGATAGGCTTCTGCGAGCCAGAAGATGTCAAAGCCCGCGTGGTCGCAGGCCTGCGCCATGCGCACCGTCTGCGCAAGCGGCTCCATGCTCAGTTGCAAAACGCCAATTCGGAAAGGAACGGACATGAATGTGCAAGCCTTTCGTGTGCCGAAATGTCATCTCGATCGAGCTTACCGGAGCCCCCACATTGCTAATTCTGCCTTTAGCTCCCCGTGAAATGTGTCCTGCAAGTTTACCCCGCCACAAGCGTAAGCACGACCTGCAGCCCTAACAGGATGCTAAAGGATTCCAATTCGGAGGGCTCGCGACCTCGGAGAGTCAGGTCTCATTTTTCGCGTTACAGCCACAACGCAACGAAGCTCCGCTTCCCTATCCCTGGTCGGAGCCGTATGCTAGTTTGGTATTTTTCGCCTGATACACCTACTATGCCAACTCTTCGCACTCCCGATGCGCAACTGTTCTACGAAGTGGCCGGCAGCGGCCCCGTTCTCGTCCTGCTGCATCCCTTCCCGCTCAACCATAGCTTTTGGACGCCGGTCGCCCAGCAACTCAGCTCGCGCTACCGGCTGGTCCTGCCCGACCTGCGCGCCCACGGCGATTCCGAGCCGGGCGAAGGCCCGGTAACAATGGAGAAGCTAGCTGCCGATCTGGCCGCCCTCTGTCACGAGGAGAAAGTAACCAGGGCGATCTTCGCCGGTGTCTCCATTGGCGGGTATTTGCTCTTCGAGTTCTGGCGGCGATACCGTGAGCGGGTGGCCGCTCTCGTCCTGGCCAATACCCGCCCCACGGCCGATACCGCCGAAGCCCGGCGCGATCGCCTGGCCAGTGCCGACAAAGTGCTACGTGAAGGCACTGCAGGCTTCATCGAGGAGACGCTGGTCAAGCTGTTTTCACCGGTCACGGTGAGCAACCGGCCGGACATTGTCGATGCGGCGCGTCGCATGATGCAGAAGATGTCGCCGCAGGACATTGCAGCAGTGCAGCAAGGCATGGCCGGCCGGCCCGACTCAATTGCCACGCTGAACACCATCGACGTGCCCACCCTCATCCTCACCGGCGAAGATGACAGCGTGCCTCGCGCCGAGGCCGAGCTGATGCGGCAGATGGTTCCCAATAGCCAATTACATGTCATCGCGCGCGCCGGCCATTATGCCGCGCTGGAGCAGCCCCTGGAGTTTGCCCGGCTGCTGCGCAGCTTCTGCGACCAACTGCCGCGGGACTAGCTTCGTCGTAGTTGTGACCCGCGTCACCATGCCGCAATGCCGGCTTAGGTAGAATAACGTGTCATGCTGGATGCCTTTCTCGTACCTCCAAAAACCGTGATCACCGCCAAAGGCGATAGCGAGCCGCTCGATGTGAGCGGCGCCACCAATCCCATATTTCTGCTAACGCTGTCGATTTCTTCCGTCGTCGAGCAGGAGTCGATTGAGGTGAGCCTGTTCACTTCCGCTGACGGCACAACCTGGGACCCTAAGCCGGTGGCGGCGTTGCCGCAGAAGTTCTACGTGGGGGAATATCCCTTACTGGTCGATTTGTCCTCGGCACCCAATGTGAAGTTTGTCCGCGCCCATTGGGACGTCACCCGCTGGGGCCGCGGTCCAAGCGCACCGCGATTTGAGATCAACGTGCGTCTGCGCGAGGTGCCAAAGGAAGCTTTGCGTGAGGCTCAGTCGGAAGCCCGCACGCGGCGTTAACAAAAGAAATAGCATTCCTGCGAGCGTTGCAAAACCATTCGCTTCGTCGCAGGCCGTGCTGTGGAAATCCTGCAAATCCGCTAAGCAGCCTTAGGTCCGGAGTAAGCCGGCACCGCCTCCGGGCGCTTTCCACGCTCCGGCTCAACCAGCTTCATCTCATTCCAGTCGTAAGGAAATTCCTGACCGCAATCCAGGCAAACCACGTAAGTCCCGGTGACTGAAGCCGCCGGGCTGCGACGTAACTTGCCGCGGACCGTAATCGGGAAACTGCAGCGTTTGTGCGAACAACCAAAGACCATGTCAAAAAGCCTCATAGAGCTTCCTCCTCCCAGGGGTGGGTGAGGATGCGAATCCTGAGCTCCCCAGCAATCGCCTGTTCTGCAATTGCCAGTGGAACGCTGACCCACCACAGCCAGCTTGGCCCCAAAGCCTGGTCATGTGCCGCAAAGCAGGAAAATCACTTCTACCTTTTAGATTCGATGGTCCAGGAAAAGGTTTCGCAGACGAGCGAGCAGGCTTCGCTCAGAGGGGTTCCGTTTTGGAACTAGTAGTACCCGCACGAAAGTGGTTTTCGGAGATAGGCTAGCCTAAGGACTGCGAAAGGTGTCAAACGAGCGCCGATGGAGCCTATTCTGAGCGAGCGCACCGAGTCGAACAGCAAACGTCGGGGCAGTTTAGCGGGTGCAGCTCGGGCTTAGTGTTTTCAGCGTCAACACTTCTAAAGCGTGAGCCGGCCTGCCCCCCGTCGCCACTCCGCTTTGCTCATGGTTGGGTTCCAGCGGCTTTTCGATCGGCCCCGGCTTACCACCGACGGTTACAGAATGATTCACCTGTGCGGCGAGGTCCACTGTCTTGGAAGACAGCTTCCAGGTGTTGCCATCCTGGTCGGTGAGGAAGTAGCCGCCCTGATTGCCACGCCGCAGGCAACCGGTCGCCGCAATCTGGATCGGGGGACTTGCAGTCCAGTGCTGGGAGGCGGCGTCCGACTGACCACTCTGCGCTCCCGCGGCCTGCGCGCAAAGCCATGGGCCTAGGCTGAGCACGGCCAGCGACATCAGCGCGGTTCGGAATGCCTGCTTCATGGTTCTGCTCCTCACGTCTCTTTCTTCTATGATGCTCCAAAACCATCGGCTATGCCACAATCGGCTTTACACAGTGGCTAGCCTCTGGCAGAGTGAATTGTGGAATCGCAATCGATCGTCGTCCTTGACTTCGGCGCGCAGTACTCGCAGCTCATCGCGCGCCGCATCCGTGAGCAGCACGTTTTCGCCGTCGTCCTGCCCTGCACCGCCTCGCTCGACGAAATCCGAGGCTATTCTCCTATGGGAATTGTCCTCTCCGGAGGTCCGTCGTCGGTCTATGACGCCGACGCGCCTCCTGCCGACGAGCGTCTGCTGCATCTCGGCGTGCCGGTGCTGGGCATCTGCTACGGCCTGCAGTTCATGGTGCACAAGCTGGGCGGCAAAGTCCGCGCTGCCGACAAGCGCGAGTACGGCCACGCCCAGGTCGAGCTGTTGAGCGCATCCTCGCCGCTGTTTAAGGGCCTGCGGGGTCCGCTGCCCGTCTGGATGTCGCACGGCGATGAAGCCATCGAGTTGCCGCCGGGCTTTGAGTTAATCGCCAGAACGTCGAACGCGGTAGCGGCTATCCAAAATCCGGCGGCGAAGTACTATGCCGTGCAGTTCCATCCCGAAGTCCAGCACACGCCGCAGGGCACGGAAATTCTGCGCAATTTCGTCTTCGAAATCTGCGGCGCCAAACCCAACTGGACTCCCCAAAGCTTCATCGAGGAAACGATTGCCGGCATTCGCCAAACCGTCGGCCAAGGCCGCGCGATCTGCGGGCTTTCCGGCGGCGTTGATTCCTCAGTCGCGGCCGAGCTGGTGCACCGCGCCATCGGCGATCAGCTCACCTGCATCTTCGTCAACAACGGTGTGCTGCGCAAAAACGAGTTCTTCAACGTACAGCGCAACCTGCGCGACAAGCTCGGCCTCAACATCGATGCCGTCGATGCCGGCGCGCGCTTCCTCGCCAAACTCGCCGGCGTTACCGACCCGGAGCAGAAACGCAAGATCATCGGCAACGAATTCATCGCCGTCTTCGAAGAAGAAGCGCGCCGCATTGAGCAGACGCAGGGCACGGTCGACTGGCTGGTGCAGGGCACGCTCTATCCCGACGTCATCGAGTCCCGCTCCGTGCGCGGGCCGTCGCAAACCATCAAGAGCCACCACAATGTCGGCGGCCTGCCGGAGAAGATGCGGCTTAAGCTAATCGAACCGCTCAAAGACCTGTTCAAAGACGAAGTGCGGCAGATTGGCCGCGATCTCGGCATGCCGGAAGAAATCCTGCAGCGCCAGCCGTTTCCCGGGCCGGGCCTGGCGGTCCGCATCCTCGGCGAGGTCACGCCCGAGCGCGTGGCGCTGCTGCAGGAAGCCGACGACATTGTCGTCACCGAAGTCAAGCGCGCCGGCCTGTACACCAAAATCTGGCAGTCGTTCGCCGTGCTGCTGCCGGTGATGTCGGTGGGCGTGATGGGCGACATGCGCACCTATGCCTACACCTGCGCCATCCGCGCCGTCCACTCCGAAGACGGCATGACCGCCGACTGGGTCCCGCTGCCGCACGAAGTCCTCAAAACCATCTCCAGCCGCATCGTGAACGAGGTGAAAGGTATCAACCGCGTGGTGTATGACGTGACATCAAAGCCGCCAGGAACGATTGAGTGGGAGTAGATGACTTTGAGTGGCATTTGTGACTTTATTATTCCGACGGTGTGCTATTGCGTCATCAGTTTTCCCGCTTGGGTGCAACCAGCTTCCGAAGCTGTGCTCGCGGTTGTCACCTCGGCAACCCTGATCGTGCTAATCAAGTATGCCGTCGACACCAACAAAATCGCAAAGAACAGCACACAGCAGCTTGAGAACTCCCGGATGCCTTTTATTGCCCTCGTCATGAAGAAAGACGACGAACGATACAGCGGCTGGGCAATTAAGAACCTCGGTTTCGGAACGGCAATAAATATCTACTACACCCGCTGTCTGCCCGATAGGAAACCAATGATGCAGTGGATGACCCCGCTTGCTCCAGGAGAAGACTACCCGCTGCCGCGAGAAAATGACATTCAGATGGCGAAAAGCGGATTCAGGGTCGAATACGAGTCGCTCAGCGGGATCAAGTATCGCACCGCAGTTGAGTGGGTGAATGGCGACCCAAATACCAAGTTCTACCGGCTTACTTAATTTGCCTGCTGGTGAATACTATGAGATCTGAAATCGAGAATGGGCCGAAGCAAGACCGGTTTGGGTGGGGTACACGGCGCTACGGTTTCACATCTGAAGAACTGCAAGGGAACCCCTGTTTCAACGCGGCAATGGTCAGTACCACCCCTCTCCGATGGAGCTCCTCAGGATGCTCTTGAAGAAACTTCACGACAACCCGAATGGCCTGAATGCCAGAAAGGCCTTGTTTCGGTGGACAAAACTGAAACAGGTCAGGTTTTCCGGAAATTTCTGACGTGTCTAAGTGCATATGGTTTAGCTCGACAATCGAACCTACCCAGCCGATGCACCACCCCGAATCCAGATTTTCTTGAGCAGAACCCTCCTGGTTGTTGTCATAGAGACGAATCGTCGTCTGGCACTTGTCGAGAATCTGATTGCCGTCCGGGCCAGCGAACGCCGGAAGAGCACACAGTGTAAGGAAAGCAACGAGAAGGGTGTGGCGCCGCATTTCTTGCTCCTTGCTACGGATCTCCAAGTTCAAATTCTAGACCACCTGAGTACCGGAGGAAGATTTCTTAGCATTGCGCGACCTCGGCCGGTTTTAGGTGTAGTGTGGAGCATTATGGACCACATAGAAGTCGCAGAGCGCGCCGGTGTATATCTCGACGACCTTGACTCACTACTGCGCGGGAGAGCCACGGCAAATGTGGCCAATCGCCTCGGTGTTTCGATGAGTGATGTTGAGGACTTTGTTAAAGGATCTGCTTCCGCTGCAATGACCAGGCGCCTTGGCTTGAATACAATCTCCGCCGCGGACGAGTTGGCAAAAACGGTTGGAAGAGAGGGCGCGATTGGCCTTGTGATTGGGCTGCTCATCGCGTCCGATTAAACATTTGCGAAGGACGGGTGGCTCACGCCCGCCGCCCGATTCCAGTAAGATTTTCGCATGGGCAGGTGGCCTCCGCCTCGCGCTCTTCCAGACCCGGGTGGAAGCCCTGTGCCCGCCCATCCGTGGTGTTCTGACGAGTGGCAGAAAATCCTGCAGCGCCAGCCGTTTCCCGGGCCGGGTCTGGCGGTCCGCATCCTCGGCGAGGTCACGCCCGAGCGCGTGGCGCTGCTGCAGGAAGCCGACGACATTGTCGTCACCGAAGTCAAGCGCGCCGGCCTGTACACCAAAATCTGGCAATCGTTCGCCGTGCTGTTGCCGGTGATGTCGGTGGGCGTCATGGGCGACATGCGCACCTATGCCTACACCTGCACCATCCGCGCCGTCCACTCCGAAGACGGCATGACCGCCGACTGGGCGCCCCTGCCGCACGAAGTGCTGAAAACCATCTCCAGCCGCATCGTGAACGAGGTGAAAGGTATCAACCGCGTGGTGTATGACGTGACATCAAAGCCGCCGGGAACGATCGAGTGGGAGTGAAAAAGCGGTTGTTAGTTGCCGGACTAAGCTGACTTGACTCGTGATTGCGGCCCATGCCGACGACACAACAATTTCACCGGGGTGCCCTCAAAATGGTGGGCTGCGCCACCCGCCCAACGGCGGGCGAGAAGAATGGGGTGTCCGCTCATTGCCTTTTCAGCAGCGCCGGCCAGTTGACCACCAGTGTGAGCGGCTGTGATGCCTGCGCCTGTCTCTGATTGGCAACGATGAATTTCTTGCCGTCGGGGGAGACGTCATAGGGCCAACCGGGACCGATAATGGCGTTGATCTGAAACAAGGGCGCCTCGCTGCCGAGGATGATCCCGGAGCCGGTCTCGGTGATTTTGGCGGACATGAGCTTGTTATCCGCCGAAATGTAGAAAATCTCCTTGCCGCCGGGCCCCCATTTCGGCCAGTCGCCGCTCCCGGTCGAAACTTGCCATCTCCCTCCGCCGCGGGGGAAGGGTTGAACGTATACCTGGGGACGGCCCGATTCGGTGGAAAGATACGCCAGCCATTTTCCGTCGGGAGAAAGATTCGGCTGCGAAACCGGGAAGGGACTTTGCACGACAGGAAACGGCTTGTGGTCGCCGAAAGTCGGAATCGCCCAGATCTCGAGACGCGAATCTGGGCCCGTTGCCTTGCGCTCGAACACCAGGTAGCGCCCGTCGGAGGACCAAACCGGGTTGTACTCGTTGGCATCATCCACCAGCAGAGGCATGGTTTTCCCGCTGCCATCGGCGGCCTTCTGATAGAGATGAAACAATGCGCCTCGGCCCGATTCGAACACAATCGTTTTGCCGTCGGGCGACCACGCCGGACTGATATCCGCCCGATGGGAAAACGTGAGCCGTGAGCTGGCGCCGCGCGCAAGGTCGAAAATCCAAAGATTGTTGCCGGTCACACCGCCCACGCTGACGACCAGGCTGTTGCCGCCGGGCGAGATTCGCGGCGAGTAATAGGCACCAGCCGGTCCCGTTTGACCGACCTGTTTGCCGTTTCGATCGAACCAGAGGAGCTCAAAATTGCCTCGGGCCGAGTCCCCTCCTTCATAGACGATCATGCCGTTCGCGGATACCGTGAACATGCTGCGAAAAATCAGGAAATTGTCCACAACGTTTTGGGCCAGCGGCACGGCGTCGCCAGCCAGACGCAACGTGCTCGCGTCGAATCGCTCGGCCATCAACAAACCTTGGCGGATGAAAAGCAAATAGCCCGGCGCCGCAAAAACCGCGTTGGATGTGCCTCGAATCAGGAGTTTCGGCTGGCCCCCGTCGAGCGAACCGACAAATGTGCCGGAGTCTTCCGGCGTGTCCGTTTCCGAGTGGTCGTAAAAGAGGAAGTGCTTTCCGTCGGGAAGAAACTGGGGCCAGCGGTTACTGCCGGTGTTCAGCGAGGGCCTGACGACTTCAGTTGGCGTGCCTCCCGATGCCGACACGCGATAAACGGTTGCCGTGAGATCCGGGGTGAACAGAATTGTGCCGCTAACGTTCCAAGTTCCTCCTCGGCCGTTGGGGGCATCGCACAGGGCAAGCGGTGGGCCACCGGAAGCGTCAACTCGCTTAAGTTTGCCATCGGCAAAAAAACCCAGAGAACCGCCATCGGGCGACCAGAAGGGATACGTCGCGCCATCTGTCCCCGCGAGCGGCTGCGCCGCGGACGAATCCAGCGACCGCACCCAAAGCTGCTGTTTGCCGTCCGAGCCGATGGCCCCAAACGCCAGCTTCCTCCCGTCTGGAGAGAGAACTGGCGGACCGGCAACGTTACCGCCAAGTGCGAAGCTCGTGTTTGGCGGCGGGAGGATCTGCGAAACGATGACCGGCACGGGCTCGGGCGCTGGCGAGAGATAGCCGATGGCCAACAGGACAGCGACGATCGTCAACAGCGCCGTGACGGCCCAGGGTAGCGCGCGAGACCATTGGTTTCGCAGGGGAGATTCACGACCTTCCGCAGACACCGAAGAAGCCTCTGGCGACGCGCCGGAGAGGACTTCTTCGATGGCGATGCGGGCGTCGCCGATGGATTGCAGCCGGTGCTTCGCGTCTTTTTTCAGGCAGCGTCGCAACAGTTGGCGAATAGCCTGCGGCGTATCTGCCGGGAAAAGTGACCAGTCCGGCTCAGAGCGAATCACCGCCGCCAGCGTGTCCGTGACTGTTTCACCGCTGAACGCCATCTTTCCCGTCAGCATCTCGAAGAGCACACACCCGAACGCCCAGATGTCCGCTCGACGGTCGACCGATTTGCCCTTGGCCTGCTCCGGCGACATGTATGCCGCCGTGCCCAAGATAATTCCCGCCTGCGTAGCCATCCGGGTGATCGTCGGCGAACTCGAAATGTCCGCGGACGCCGTCTCGCCCTCCAGCGCCTTGGCCAATCCGAAATCGAGAATCTTGACCGCATCATTGCTGGCTAATTTAATGTTCGCGGGTTTAAGATCGCGATGGACAATGCCGCGCTCGTGCGCGTATTCCAGCGCCTCGCAGAGCTGCTTCGCAATCGGCAGGGTCTCATCAACGGGAATAGGCCCCTTGGCAATCCGCTCCGCCAGCGTCGGACCTTCCACCAATTCCATCACCAGCGCATGAACGCCGCTGGAATCCTCAAATCCGTAAATCGCAGCAATGTTGGGATGATTGAGCGAAGCCAGCACCTGGGCTTCGCGCCGAAAACGCGCCACGCGCTCGCCATCGCGGGCAAACGCCTGGGGCAACACTTTCAGCGCCACATCGCGGCCTAGCCGCGTGTCCCGCGCGCGGTACACCTCTCCCATTCCTCCCGCGCCGATCGCGCCGGTAATTTCATATGGTTCGAGCTTGGTTCCTGAAGTTAGGCCCATTGCAGGCGGCGATTATACTCCAGATTGTGTTGCTCTCTGTTATAACGCCCACCCAAGGGTGGCCCACCGAAGCCCATCGGAATCCCGAGTAAGGAATAAACCCGAGGGCGCTCCACCCTTCGACTGCGCTCAGGGCAGGCTTCAAGAGGCTGCGGAAAAAAGTCGGAACGCGAGGATGTGCCGCCGGCTGAAGCCGGCTCGGGGTGAGACAGCCGCTGGACGCGGGCCTGGAGGCCCGCTCTAGCGATCCTGCCATGGCGGCGAAGTTCCCAGCGGCGCCGAGCGGAGTCCATCCTACTTTGACTTAGGTGGCTTGGTGATGGCGGGGGGTGGGGTCTGGGATTGGGGGCCGAGTTCGACGGGGGGCTCGCTCAGCAGCTTTTTGAAGAAGCCATAGGGGACTTTTGCTGTCAACTCGACTTCGCTCTTGTCCTGGCGGACCTCGAGACTGTCGAAGGCGGCCTTCACGTCCTTATCTGTGCCGCCTTCGTTGAGGGAAATCTCCAGCGACTTGAACAAGGTGATGTACGTGCTCACCTGTTCGCTGAACTTTTGGGCCGCGGCTTCGTTGGGGGTGATGACAGCCGCTCGCAGATGTACTTCGTTCAAGGGCCGGGCCGAGGCAATGACGACGCTGCCGGGCGGGAGCAAACCGCTCCAGCCCCCGGGGACGAGTAATTCGCCATGCTCCTGGGAGGCGCCGGCGGCGGGGGGGCGGGCG
>Ga0209061_1005742_pt1 | contig 10569 bp, 8 predicted proteins | sample Coa_R1_10_FD_187157 | JGI IMG/M metagenome (GOLD analysis project Ga0209061, IMG submission 187157) | Surface soil microbial communities from Centralia Pennsylvania, which are recovering from an underground coalmine fire - Coalmine... | ecosystem: Environmental > Terrestrial > Soil > Unclassified... | reverse complement strand
GCCGCGCCGAGTTTTACGTCCTCCCCCGGCCTCGACGCCAGTTGGACGGCCGAAGCGCCGTCGCGGTGGGCCTGGACGACACCGAACGCGGATGGCTGGCCGACGCGGGCGTGTCGCTGCGCGACGGCGACGCGACGTCGCTGCTCGTCGTCGGGCACCGCCGGGGTGAGGCAGCGGCGCCGAGCGCGATCGAGGACCTCAGCGCTGACGGCCGCCCGGTCCTCGTGCTTTGCCCGTGGGAGTTCCTCAATCCGGGGGAAAGCGAGGGGCCACTGCCGATCGGTTTGCCGGTGTCCTGCAGCCGCCTCTACGACTGGCTGTACCACAAGGACTGCTTCTCCAAGCGCCATCCGGTCTTCGCCAACCTTCCAGGCCCCGGGCTCATGGACTGGGACGTCTACGGGCCGGTCACGCCCCGCTACATCCTGCACGGCGCCCCACCCCAGGACGTTGCCGCCGCCGCCTTCGCCATCGGCTACCCACGACCGGGCGGCTACGACGCCGGACCGGTGGTGGCGACGTACGTGCGAGACCGGGGGCCAGTGGTCGTCAGCTGCCTCGATGTTCTGGGCCAGCTGGGGCTGACGCCGGTGGCGGATCATCTGGCCATGAACCTCTTGCGGTACGCCGCCTCGCTGTCGCCCGCCAAGGCGAGGCGTCCGTGACCAGCTTGCCCCCTGCCGGGGCCGAGGCCCGCGTCGCCGTCGTCACAGGCGCCGCCCGCGGGATCGGCGCGGCAGTCGCTTCGACCTTGGCGCAGCGCGGCTACCGGGTGGTGCTGGCCGATACCGACGCCGCCGGTGAGGACACCGCTGCACGTGTCGTGGCCGCCGGCGGGTCGGCCCGCTATGTGGGCACCGACGTCAGCTCGGCTGGCGCCGTACGCCGCCTCGGCGCCGCAGCTGCGTCGATCGGCCCGGTGCGTGCCCTCGTGAACGCGGCCGGCATCCTCCGGTGCAACACCGTCGTGGACACCGACGAAGCGGAATGGGACGCCGTCATGGCGGTCAACCTCAAGGGGACCTACTTGACCTGCCGGGAGCTCATCCCCGCAATCGTGGAGGCCGGAGGCGGCGCCGTGGTCAACCTGGCCTCCGTGCACGCGATGGCAACGGTGCCCCAACTGGCCGCCTACGCCGCCAGCAAGGGCGCCATCGTCTCGCTGTCCCGGCAGATGGCAATCGACTATGCCGCTGCCGGGGTGCGGGTCGTCCCTCTCGTGGTGGGCAGCGTGGACACCGACATGTCCCGTCAGCATGCGACTGCGCAGGGCCTGCCTCCTGGACACTGGGACCCAGGTGAGCGACGCGCCGGCCGCATGGCCAACCCGGATGAGATCGCTGCCGTCGTGGCCTTCGCGGTCTCCGACGACGCGTCTTTTGTCACCGGGGCACCCCTGGTGGCGGACGGCGGATTGCTGGCTCTGCTCTGAACGCTCAGGCCCCGGCTTCCCGGTAAAACCAGATCGACCCGGCTCGCGGGGGCAGCGTGACCACCAGCCCGGCTTTGGCCAGAGCGGCACCGTCCATCTCCAGCCGGCGTCCGGCTTCGGCTTCCTCCAGCACGTAGCTCGACTCCGCATTGAGACCTCGGAGGCAGAGCTGCAGGCGGTCGGCCGGTGCCCGGCTGAGTCGCACCGCCTGTACCGCACCCTCGTCTCGCCTGTTGGCGTCGCCGGGCCGGTGGAACTGCCAGGCAACCCACGCTTCGTCGGACCGATCCGGTGCCGTCAGGGGGTAGTAGTCACCGTCCAGGAGCAAGGCGGCCATCCGATGCCAGACCGACGTCATGGTGGCCAGAGATCCGAAGTCGAACTCCCCTGAGGTGATGTCCTGGGTGTATGACAGCATCGGAGCCATCGCACAGTGCATGGAGAAGGGATCACCTTCGCGGGCGTCCAAGCCGGCACGGTTCGACTCCTCGATATCCCAACACAAGTTGGTCTCCCGGAAAAATGGGATCCACTCGAACAGCGTGCGATGAAAGTCCAGCTTGGTGGCCGGGAGCCCGTAGCCGTAGTCGGTGTAGTGCAGGGGCACACTCCGGCGCATGGTTTCGAGATCGTTGCGCCGCCCTCCTGATGCACAGGAGTCGATCATTAGGCTCGGGTGGCGATGGAGCAGCGCGTCCCAGTAATCGAGGTATCCCTGCACATGGAGGTTCTCGCTGACACCCCGACGGTCCTCGGCATCGCGGTCGCGCCAGAAGCCAAGGGGGGCAAAGTTAAAATCCTGCCGGTAGATCCCGATGCCGTACTCGGTGATCAGGCTGCTGACTCGCTCGATCAGCCACTGGCGGCAGGCCGGGTTGGCCAGGTCCAGCAGACCGGACCGCGCCTGCACTGAGTTCGGGTCGACCCCGGGATCCTGGTTGCGACGGGCCAGGACCCACTCCGGGTGCTTCTCTGCGAGCTCGGTCCCCGGGAAGACCCGCTCCGGCTCGAACCACAAGAGCAGCTTCGCGCCGTAGCCGGCTGCCGAGGCTCCCACCGGGGAGAGCCCATCAGGGAAGCGACGCGGGTCGGCGTACCAGCTCCCCGTGATGGTCCAGCGTCGTTTGCCTTCTTCGTTGTCACAGGGGTACCAGCCGGCGTCGATCCACCAGACGTCGAAGGGCACCCCGGCGGCCGCATACCTCCGCTGGTACTCGACCTGGTTGACAGCGGTGGCCCCGGTGAACTCCTCCCCCTCATCGGTGCCGGCCACGCTGAGCAGGGGGCGCAACGGCACCCCCGCCGGCCGCGGCATCACATGGTCCCGGTACCAGCGCCGCCAAAGGTTGACGCCGCGTGCCTGCTCGCCGCTCCAGGCCAGGACGGCAATACGCGGCGTTCGCACGGTCTCCCCCGGCAGTAGCCGCAGGTGAGTGGCCTGCTGGCCCGCGCGCACCCGAACACCCCCGTCCTCGGGCGACAAAACCGCTTCCCACTGTCCAGGCCACCCGATTGCCATGGCCAGCCCGCCGTCGCCGAGGAGGACACGGAAGTACGGGAAGGCACCGTCGCACGGACGGCCACCCCGTGGAGTGATCGTCAACGGAGCGCCCGAGCGGATCTCGGTCCGCTCCCACGTGTAGCCCTCGCCGCTGTAGAAGTCCCCGTTGCAGTGCTCGACGACGGGGTTCGTGCCAACGAAACCGGCGTCGAGACCGAGCAGGCCATCGATGATTTCGGTCGGTTCGGAGCCGGGATTGCTTAGCCACCCCGTCCACTCCACTACGGGGTGGCCGGCATACTCGACTCCCTCGACCCGAACGGTGAGGCCGCTGGCGGGATCTCTGCCCTCCCATACCGTTTCCATGACTCCGGGGGCGGCCACCCGTCGCGACATCCGGGGCGTCCAGTCGGTGGGGATTCCCTGGACCCGGCGGCGCCCGTAGCCGAAGCTGACGGGTAAGGATGCGGGATCGCTCAGGAGGTCGCCGACCCAACCCCGGAGTCGTTGTCTGTCGGCTGTCACGTCCTCGACCGCTCTCACTACCGTGTCACCCCAGATCGCGTCGGCACCACCACTTCTCCTCGGGCTGTTCCCACTCGTCCATCCGTGTCGTTCGGCACGTCAGCGTTCTCTCTATTCGTGTTCCCCGAAGCCATCACGTCTTGCCGAGCTTCTTGGCCTCGTATGCCTTCAGCTTGGTGATGATGGCGGCATTCTTGGCGTCGTAGGTCTTCATGATCTGACTCACGTCCCGGTTGAACTCCGACTCTGCCTTGCCCAGTGGGACGTATCCATCGGCATACTGCAGGTAGAGGCCGTCGAGCTGGTTGAACGACGAGCTGGTCAAGCCGTCCCAGAAGTAGACGCCGTACGTCGTCTTTGACGCCGCATTGATCGCCTTCAGGATCGGCTCCAGTGCCGGCGTCGTCGTGGCGCCCTTGATGATCGGAACCGCGTTTGCCTCGTCGTTGACGATCGCCGAGTCCCACTTGGGGGTCGTGAGGAACTGGAGCCAGGCCAGGGCGGCTTGGGACTTCGCCGCCGTCATGGACTTGTCGGACTTGTGCGATGCGATCCCGTACTGGAAGCTCACGGCCGGGCCGCCGTTGTCCTGCCATGTCGGGAGGTTGGTCGCGTACTTCGACGTCCCCTTGAGGTTGCTGATCTCGAAGTACCCGACCGGGAACTGCTGGGACTTGGGCAGAGCGGCGACTTGTTTCAAGAGCGAGTAGCCACTCACGAACACGTATGCCACCTGCTGGCCCAGGAACATCGAGTTGCCGTTGACGTTGCTGGCCGTGTTCTCCGGCACGTCAACGTCCTTGGGATCCCACGTGTCCATCAGTGCCTTACCCTCCGGCCACCAGGCATCCTGGGCCGGGTTTACCGATGGGTTGAGGAAGGACCCGTCGTGATTATAGTAGTAGGCTATCGTCCCGACATTCAGGGCAGCCGGCACGCTGTTGAGCAGCTCGTCCTTGGCTTGGCCCAGGTAGTTCGCCTCGAAAATGTGCTGGAACCAGTTGTAGATGACCGGCGCAAACGACGCCCCTGCGTACACGCCCTTCGACTTCAAGCGAGCGTCTATCTGCTTCGAATCAGCCACGAGCTGAAGCCATGAGGTCGGCGGCGTGTTGACCCCTGCCTCCTTGAAGAGCTTTTTATTGTAGAAAAACCCGATCCCGCCCCAGTCTCCGTTGACGATGTACACGCCGCTAGTGCCGGGCGTGTCTCCCGGGACGGTGTCGATCTTGAGCGCGTACGAGTTCATCGTACTGATCCACTTCTTGTTCCCAGGGATGAAGGGGTTCGCCTTCTGGAAGGCTGGCAACAGGTTTTGGTATATGCCTGTCGGCAGGTTGATGTTGACGTAATACCCTGGAACCTCGCTGACGTCCGGAAGATTGCCTGCGGCGGATTCCGTTATGTACCATTGATTTGTCCCGATCGACGCGGTCGTCGGCACAAACTTGATGGTGATCCCTGGGTACATCTTGTGGAAGGCATCAGCCGCCGCCTGCATCTCCGGATCTGACTCCGAGCCCGGGGCGACCTTGATACCCGAGATTGCCGGCGTGTAGGCGCCCGCGTCAAACGTGATGGTGCCGTTGAAGGTCAGGTTGGGTGCACCCTTGGGTGCCGAAGCAGACTTTCCTACATGCGTGTGGTTTGACGAACTGCTACTCGAGCCGCATCCCGCCGCTAGCAGCGCCACCGTCGCCACCAACAGGCCGACTCCAACTCTAGGTCTGTGCACCTCATCCTCCTTGGTTCGCTTAGTAGATCAGCCCGTGCACCTACATCTTCACGGCGCCACTTGCCATCCCCGAGATGAAGTAGCGCAGGAAAATGATGAACAGCAGCACCATCGGGATGGCCACGATCGTGTACGCGGCAAACTGCAGGTTGACGACGTCGATACTGGTGATGGACACAGGTGGCTGGAAATTACCGATGGCCATCGCCGCGGTCGACTTCGACGCGCTCAACACGAGACTTGGAAATACGTAGTCGCCCCAGAACGCAGTGACGTTGATGAGGCCGATAACGATCATGATCGGCTTCGATAGCGGCATGACGATGCTCCACAACATCCTGAAGTGGCTGGCGCCGTCGAGTCGTCCGGCCTCAAAAAGTTCGTCAGGCAAGCCTTCGATCGACGAGCGGAAGATGAACATCGCGAACGCTTGGCCACCTGCGACATAGGGCAGGATGAGCGAGAAGAGCGAGTTTTGAAGTCCCATCCCCTTGACTTCAAGGAAGAGCGGAATGAGGACCAGGAAGCTCGGTATGAGCAGCAGGCCGAAGATGGCGTAGAACACCACGGTCCTGCCGTAAAATTCCATCCGGGCCAGGGCGTACGCGCTCATCATCCCGAAGAAGATGATGCCGGCGACGCTAGGAGCGATGATGATTGCGGTGCGCAGAAGATCTCCGGCGATGTAGTGCCAGGCAGCCACGTAGAAGGTGCCGAATGGGTGGGCGATCGCGATGTTGAACGGATTGGCCTGAAGCTGCACGCCGGTTTTCAGCCCGGTTATGGCCATGAAGTACATAGGGAAGAGGGCAAGTATGCCGATCGCCAAGAGGGCGGAGTAGTGGATGACTCTGCGCCCAAAGTGCATCGACTGAGGCCTGCTCATGCCACTTTCCTCCGGTTGTCCGTGTCCGAGCGAAGGAATCGCATCGTCGCGATCGCCAGGATCAGCGAGATGAGGAAGAGGACGAACGCGATTGCCAGCGCGAAGCCCATTCGAGCGTAGTCAAAGGCGCTGTTGTACATGTACAGGACAGGCGTGTAGGTGTCGTAGCCGGGTCCACCTTGGGTCAGCAGGAGTGGCGGCAGCAGGTTTTGTGTGATCCCGATGATGGAGAGAACGAGGATGACCTTGAGCTGGCCTCTGATCAACGGGAGCTCGACATGCCAGACTCGCTTCAGAGAGGTGACGCCGTCGACCGCGGCGGCATCGATGATCTCCTGCGGAATGGCTTGCAGGCCGGCGTAGAAGACCAGCATGGCGAACGCCCCGACCCAAGGGAACCCCATCAGGATCAGTGCCCACAGCGCGGTATGGGGGTTGGCCAGCCACGACGTCGACGAGTGCCCAAGTCCGAGGTCCGTCATGACCGCATCGACAACACCGCCCGTCTGGTAGAAGTACGACCAAGTAAGGATCCCGACGATCCCCGGTAGGCACAGGGTCAGGCTGAACGCCACCCTGAAGGCGTACTGGGCCCGCCGGCTACCGAGCCTGTAGATGAGCAGGGCGACGAGGAGGCTGGCGCCCATACCGAGCGGGATCCCGATGATGGTCCACCAAAAGAGGTGGACGAAGGACTGGAAGAAGATGTGGTCGTGGAACAACGAGCGGAAGTTGCCGAGACCTATCCACTGCGGCACGGAGACGCCGTCCCAATTGGTAAAAGCACCCTCCAGGGCCCGGACAGCAGGCCAGTAGGCGAACACGCCAACGAACACAACGGTTGGGGCGAGGAACGCCCAGGCCAGGAGCGTCCTCGAGAGTGTGGGTCGGTTGGCGCGGCGCCGCGAGGCAGCCGGCCGGACGTCCGGCGCCGGCTCGTCCGTCATGACAGGACTTTGCGCTGTGGTTGCCACGACTCCGGTCGATCCTTGCTACTCGAAGGCGCTTTGCATGACTCGTCGCCTACGTCCTTGTCCCACGCTTGCCTCTCCCCCGCGCGACGCCTCATCCGGCCTGTCGTCAGCCGTTGAGACGCTCCCTCCCGACCGACGGGGGTGCCTGACGCCCGTCGTCAAATGTTGACAATAATCAGGATCTTGTCGTCTGTCAAGGGTCCTTGGCCATTGACGCGGGCACCGTCGCCTGTAAACATTCGACGGCAGCTTCGGGATGACGAGGAGACGCCATGCGCCTGGTGACCTGCCACATCGATGACGGCACACGAGCCGGCCGACTGGAGGGAGACGAGGTGGTCCTCCTGGACCAACCGGACGTCGGCGCATTGCTGGCCAGCAGCCCGGACTGGCAGCAATCGGCACAAAACCAGGAGGGATCCCGCGTCCCGTTGGCGGAGGCTCGGCTGGCGCCGGTCGTCGTGTGCCCTCCGGCCATCGTCTGTGTCGGGCAAAACTACGCCGCTCATCAAGCCGAGACCGGCGCCGAGCCACCGGCCTACCCCACCCTGTTCGCCAAGTACTCCTCCGCTCTCATCGGCCCAAACGACCCACTGGTCCTGCCGAGGGTGTCCGACCAGGTGGATTGGGAGGTCGAGCTGGCCTTTGTCATCGGGGGACGGGGTCGCTACGTGGACCCGGTGGAGGGGCTGGGGTTGATCGCCGGTTACACGGTCGCCAACGACGTCTCGGTGCGCGACTGGCAGGGTCGCACCTCACAGTTCCTGCAGGGCAAGACGTTCGCGGCCAGCACACCCGTGGGACCGGCGCTCGTCACTCCTGGCGAGCTGCCCGATGTCGAGGAGATGACCTTGACCTGTGAGGTCGACGGCGTGACGATGCAACGGGGCACCGCCGCGGACCTCATCTTCGGGCCCGCCGCCCTGGTTTCCTACCTGAGCTCCATCCTGACGCTGCAACCGGGCATGCTGGTGCTTACCGGCACGCCGTCGGGTATCGGCGCCGCCCGCCGGCCACCCGTCTTCCTGCAACCGGGCCAGGAGATGCGGACCCGCATCGAGGGTATCGGCGAGCTGGTCAACCGCTGCCTGGCTGACCAAGACGCCACGGGTGCTCAGTCGGTCAGCTCGATCGGGTCGACCGCCGCCTCCGTGCCGGGTTGAGGGCCTCGGCCTTCTTATCAGCGGCGGCCGTGTAGGCCGCCCGGATCCGGGCGTGGGCGGCCTCGATGTGATCGGCCACGATCTTGGCCGCTTTGGTCTCGTGACGAGCCTCGATGGCCTCAACGATCTTCATGTGACCGGTGACGGTGACCTCTCGCCAATCCGGATTGGCGATGTTCCTCGAGAGCAGGAACTTGTAGGTCGGTACCCGGATCTCGGACCAAGCCTGCTGTAGCCGGGAATGGTGGGCGCCGGCAAAGATGCTGTCGTGGAACTCGAGGTCCAAGCGGGCGGCGTCGCGCGCCGTGATCTTCTTGGACATCGCGGTTGTGAAGCGAGTGAGGCTTTCGCGGATGTTTCGGAGGTCCTCCTCCTCGGCCCGCTGCACCACCAAGCGTACGGCCAGGAGCTCGAGCGCCGATCGCAGCGTGTAGACCTCGAAGAGGTCTTCCTCCGACAGCTCGGCGACCACCACCCCGCGATGGTGGGAGGACCTGGTCAGCCCTTCGCGCTCCAGGATGGCCAGGGCGGCCCGGACCGGGCCCCGACTGACCTGTAGCCGGTTGGCCAGCTCTTCTTCTCGCAGATGCTCGCCCGGCGCCAGCTCACCATGAAGGATCGCCTCACGGAGGCGATCGGCGACATCCTCCCCCAGACTCCTCCGCCGGGCCGGTACGAGAGCGGAACCAGAAGCGTCGGAACCGTCGAGTGAAGACATTGAGACCTGACCGTTGTTGGTGATGCTACGGCGCTGACCCAAGAGCAAATCGCCACCTACAGCGGCACCTCGACCACTGATTGTCTCTTGTACTCAGCTGACTGTTGACCAACAATACGGGCACCGCTGGAGCTTTGTCAAGCAAGCGTCCCGGCCGCGGTCCCTGGCGTGAGGTAGGGAACGACCTCGTGCGCCAGCAGCTCGAGCGTCTCCCGATCGCCGGCGTCGACGCAGACCAGGAAATACTGCGCCCCCGCGTCGGCCAGCAGCTGGTAATGGGAGACGGCCTCAACCGGTGTGGCAAAGACGGGTCCGGTGCGAACGTGAGGGTCGGGTATTCGCGCCGTCGCCCGCTTGCGCTCGAGCGCGGGCGGGGTGGGGGCAAGGGCGATCAACGGGGTGTAGTGGCTCCGGAGGATGGCCTCAAAAGGCCTTCCCTGCTCGGCACAGCGTTGGGCGAGCACGGTGTACTTGTCCTTTACCTCCTCCGCTCCGAAGACGGATCCGGCCCAGGCATGGGCGCCGAAGTTGGACACGTCGGCGTAGGCGGCGACCTGCCGGAGGGTCGTGCGTTCGCCGGCGCCGCCGATGAGGAGGGGCACGTGTGGTTGCTGCACCGGCCCCGGCCGGAGGCTGACCTCGTCGAGCTGGAAGTAGCGGCCCTCGAAGCTGAACGGCTGGCCGGACCACAAACCCCTGACGACATGGATGGTCTCCTCGAGGACCCGTTGGCGTTCGGCCGGGGGCGGGTAGGCAAGGCCAAGCTGCCGAAATTCGGGCTCGTCGTCGCCGATGCCGAGCCCGAGAACCAACCGGCCGCCGCTGACCCGGTCGACGTCGGCCGCCTGCCGGGCCAATGCGATCGGGCTGCGGTAGTAGACGCAGCTCACGAGCGACATAAGGCGGAGCCGGCGGGTGACCCCAGCCAGCGCGGTGAGGTAGGTCCAGCAATCCATGGACCGGGTCGGATGGTCGTTGGCCCAATACGCATCGAAGCCGAGCTCATCGACCAGCTGCACGAACGCAACGGTGGCGTCCCAGTCGGATAGCCAGTTGCCGACGACGGCGAACCGCACCTGACCTTGGGCCGCCGCCACCCACGGGTGGACGGGCGGGCCCGGCTGGCTCTCGGTTACGGCTGCGGCCACGGTGACCGCTCGGCAAACTCGCAGGCGGCGTCGACCGTTTTGACCGCCTCCGCGTCGAGCTCGGCGATCTCGCTCTCCGAGATCCGCCCGCTCTCGACCAGCGCGGCGCCGAGCCTGGTGATCGGGTCCCGCTGGTTGCGCCACTCGTTCAGCTCTTCGGCGCTGCGGTAGGCGCCGACGCCTTCACCTGAGCCGTGCCCGGAAAAGCGGTAGGTGCGAGCCTCGATGAAGGTCGGTCCCCCGTCGGCCGCCCTGGCCCGGGCCTCGACCGCAGCCCGGTTGACCGCGATTACGTCCTGCCCGTCCACCGACACGGCGGCGAGGCCGAATTCGCGGGCCCGCTCCACCATCGAGCCCCCGCCCATGACCGCGGTGATGGGAGTTTCCACCGCGTAGAGGTTGTTTTCGCAGACGGCGATGAGCGGCAGCTTCCACGCCGCGGCCAGATTGAGCGCCTCCCAGGTCCGGCCCGTGTTGATTCCGCCGT
>Ga0209061_1005741_pt1 | contig 10574 bp, 6 predicted proteins | sample Coa_R1_10_FD_187157 | JGI IMG/M metagenome (GOLD analysis project Ga0209061, IMG submission 187157) | Surface soil microbial communities from Centralia Pennsylvania, which are recovering from an underground coalmine fire - Coalmine... | ecosystem: Environmental > Terrestrial > Soil > Unclassified... | reverse complement strand
GCCGGGCCGGGACGGGGAGCTTGCCCGACTGGAACCAGCGGGAGGCGGTCACGGGGTGGATGCCTTGCTCGCGCGCCCACTGCTTCAAGTTCATGGAAGTGGATTGTAGTGTATAGTCGCGTCAGCTGTTGTCAACCCTGGTCTTCGGCATCCCTTTCCTTTGGAGCCTTCTGGTCGTCGCTCGTGCCCTCTAGCGGGTTCCCCGCCGCCCACGGCTTCCCCGCGCCACCGTCGCCTCCTTTCTGGAGCGAGCGACGCCCGCGTCGTGGCCCCGCTTAGCGGACGCCCTCCCAGAGCCGCCGCTCGCCGCCGCCGGGGTCGTCCTCGACGCCGGAGCGCTCCCCGAAGCGCATCACCGGCCGTCGGTCGAGGTCGTAGGCCGGCCAGCTGGGGTCCCCACCGGCGACGAAGTCGACCCAGGCCCGGTGCATGGCGCTCGCCAGCTCGACTGGTGGTTCGGGCCCGGTCAGGCGCTCCGTCCCCTCGGCGTCGAGGGTGTCGAAGGCGAAGGGGACCTCCAGGGCGTGGCAGCTCCCCAGCCGGCCTTCGAAGAGCGGGGAGGGCCAGGTGAACTCGTACACGTGCACCCGCTCGCCCCGGGCGGCCCGCGCCTCCGCCAGGCGGAGGCTGGGGATGCGGAAGAACCAGTCGGTGACCACGGCCGAGAGGACATCGCCCGGTGACGCCCCCGGCCTTCCCCTCCGATAGACGTCGACGGCCTCCGGGCCCAGCCCGTAGGCCGTGGCCAGGGCGGCCAGCGTGGCCTCGTCGATTCCGTCGATCGCCCCCTGGGGGACGAGGAAGAATCGCTGCTCGTCGGCGTTGGTGCCGGTGAGCAGGCCCACCCCCGATCCGGCTCCGGCGGCGATGGCGTCGATGGGCCGGGCGGGCAGGACCTCCCCGTCCACCACCGGCTCGAAGATCATCTGGTTGAGCGTGATCTCGCCCCATCGCTCCGGGTCGGGCCGAAGCTGCGCCTCAGCGGCGAGGGCGGCGGCGGCCTCCAGGGTCCGCTCCACCGGGACCCGGGCCATGGCCGAGCGTCGGGGCGCCACCCCCAGCCGCTCGGCCAGGTAGCCCGCCACCCGGCGGGCGGTGGCCGCGCTCAGGACGTGGTGCCCGGCCCCGCTCTCGGTGATGGCCCTCTGGAAGAGCCCGCGCGCTGCGGGCATGGAGAGCAGGGTGGCCACGCTCATGGCCCCCGCCGACTCGCCGGCCACCGTGACCCGGGAGGGGTCGCCTCCGAAGGCGGCGATGTTCTCCTGGACCCACTCCAGCGCCGCCAGCTGGTCGAGCAGGCCGGCGTTGGGGCAGCCGTCCTCGAGGAAGAGGAAGCCGTCCGCCCCGAGCCGGTAGTTGATCGTCACCAGGACCACGCCGTCGCGGGCGAACCGCGCCCCCCGGTACTGGGGCACCGCCCCGCTGCCGTACACGAAGGCCCCGCCGTGGATCCACACCATGACCGGGAGGCGGGCACCCACGTCGGGCGTCCAGACGTTCAGGTTGAGACAGCCCGTCCCGGGGATGAGCGGGTTGACGAGCAGCCGGTCGTAGGGCGGGGCGTACTGCAACTGCGGTGCGGTCGGCCCGTAGTCCAGGGCGTCGCGGACGCCGTCCCACGACGGCGCCGGCGACGGCGGCGCGAAGCGGGCCTCCCCCACCGGGTCGGCCGCGTAGGGGATGCCGAGGAAGACGGCGACGCCGTCCTCCAGCCTCCCCCGCACGTGTCCCTGCCTGGTGGCGACGACGATCTCCATGGCCTCCTCCTGCGGTGTCGCAGCCCAAGCTTGCCACCGATCCGCGGACGAATCCAGCGTCACGGCCGGCGGGGGGCTCCGTCCAAGCGCCTCCCGGCACTAGTCGGGCCGGAGGCGAGGTCGGCGAGGCCACAACGAGGCCGTTCCGATGCGGTCATCCTCGTGCCGTGCCGGAGTCGAGTTCCCACCCCGGTGGGGTGGGGGAGCCGGGCCAGTGCGAGGTCCGGCGCGAGAGGTGAGGTCGGGTCTGACCGCAGGCGGCGATCGCGGGTCTCTCCGCCGCCGATGGCTTCCGGTGGCTGCTTGGCGGGATTGTGCGGCCCGTCCCGGTCGCCCTCAACCAGCCCCCTGTCCGCTGTCCGAGCTGAAGCTCAGATGCCGTTGAGCCGGTCAGGGATGCACAAAGTGTGGTATGGAATAGGTGATTCGGGAAGTCCCCGCCCGGTGACAAGAGCCCCTGGGCTCTGCTCTCCGAGAGGAGAGGTAGCCAGGCGGGGCTTTGTCGTATGAAACGGTAAGGAGTGCGAATCTGATATCGTATCAGATCCAAAGAGCGGGAATCGCCTCGTTCTAGCCACCTCCCGACGGCTCAGGTGTAATAGTCATCAGCCTGCAACCAAGGATGGGATGGGGCACTCCAGTGAGCGCAATGGTTTCGAAGCCTTCCAACGCATTGCCGAACGACCTGGCGAAGCGCTTCTGCGTGTAGCCAGCGCTTCTTCCCTTTTGTGGCAATGGTGGTCACACCAATGAGCAATTCACCATATCTCGGTACGATCCTCGGAACGACGTGCCGAAGGTGATAGAACCAGGCTGGCCGGTAGAAGTAGTCAGAACTCTGCTGGATATCAAAATACACTCTCGCCCTAGAGTAGTGTGTGCAGCTTACTCGGATGCTCGAGGGTCGGTGTAGTAGGTCGAGCACACGGTCGCGGATGGCCTGACGGTCCTCGGTCGCATGAAAGCCGTCGGGCAACCGGGCCAGGGCCGCCGGGCGGGACCCGAGACCGACCGCGGCGGTGATCGACTCCCGGTCGGTGCGCGCCGCCGACACCGTGCCGCGCGCCACCCGGGGGCTGGGATGCCGCCAAGAAGGTCAACGGCAGAAAGCGGCGCATCGCCGTGGACGCGATGGGCCTGCTGCTGCCGTGGTCGTCACCGCCGCGTCCGTCCAAGACCGACGGCGCCCGGCCGCTGCTGTGGAACCTGCGCCGCATCTGCCGTCACATCCGCCTGGTCTGGGCCGATAGCGGCTACCAGGCCGACCGACTGCTGACCTGGGCGACCCAGCTGCACCTCAGGCCCCAGATCGTCCGCCGTCCCGATGGTCTCACACCTTCCGGGTACTGCCGTGCCGCCGGCTCGTGGAAAGAACGCTCGCCTGGATCGGCGAGCACCGCCGCACTGTCCGCGACTACGAGTGCCTACCGGCCAGCCACGAAGCCATGATCACCTGGGCCATGATCGCCCTCATGGCCCGCCGCCTGGCCCAGCCCGCTCATTATCAAACACTCGCTCAAGTGCACAGATGGCAGATGATGGAGCGGTACAGGTCGCTGACCTCCGGTGGGCAACTGACGTTGGCGGCGAACCATCGAGCAATCCGAATCTTGTCCTGACCAACATGCTTTGTTGCTTCTTTGAATTCGTCCGGCATCGTTGTGCGCAGGAACGCTTCCAAAGATTCGTCGCCGAGCCTGCCGGCTTTCTTGTCTGCGGTCGTCCAGCCACGGGCCAGGGTGAAGACGCCATGATCTCGACCCGCCCGGACCAGGTCCTTGAACTCCGTCATGCCGTTGAACTGCTTATCGGCGAATGAGACCAGCTCTGGAGAAGCAGCCCCTGCGCGCACGACCTGCCGGAGGATCTGATCCTGACTCTGGGGACTGAAACGAGCCCCATCGCACACGATGGCCCATGGGATTCCCAGCGCCGCCACGAAGCTCAAGGGGCGGGCGAAGCCCCTGTCACCGCCGACCGCGTAGATGCCGAGATGTCGCATATCGGGAGAGCCCAGCTCGCGGGCGGCCTCGCTCCTCGCGAACCACACTGGCAAAAGGATGAGTTCGGACTGACCCTCCACTAGCACCACGCCGGAGGTGAACAGCAACGAACGAGCGTCCGCCGAGGTGGAGAAGAGCGTGAGGACAGATCGGAGGTCGACATAGGCTCCCTTCTCGAAGGGATCTTGGTCGGGCTTCCATCGGCACAGCCGGGTCGCTCCTCCCGATACTCCCGCTCTCACCACCCGCCTCATGTCGTCGATGTCGTCCATCGGGACCAGATACGGGGAATGAGTGACCAGGAGGATCTGGCCTGGTGCGTTACGCAGCTGTCCGAGCAACAGGCGCTGCCACTCCGGGTGGAGATTGAGCGCCGGCTCGTCGAGCACGATCAGGCGGTGCTCGGAGTCGACGATGGCCTCGGCCAGCACGAGGGCTTCCCAAAGGCCGGCTCCCGCCAGCTCGATCGGAAGCTCCCAACCATTGGGGCTCCTGGCAACCGAACCATCGGTGACCAGGACGGTGATCTGTGCCTCGGCCACGGCCGCCGGGCTGGCGATGAGTTCCTCCGCCTGAGGGCGGCGAGCCACTCCCTGGACTGATGCAGACTGGGAAAGGCTTTCCAGACGGAAGCGCAGGTCGAACCGGCGACCGCTGGCCAGCTGAGCGAACCCGCGCTGGATCCGTTCGAAGCGTTCCCGCTCAGCCCGGTTGCCGTTCTTGAGCCGGAACAGGCGAAGCGGGAGAGCATAGGGCTCCCAGCTGGGCACGGCTCGGCTCAGCTCGTCCAGGGAGTAGCGACCGGCGGGACGAGGGGCGGTCGCCATCGTCGCCACACCACGGAGCTGCTCGCCGACGAACACGAAGCCACGGTGGAAGAGCCGGCGCAGAACGCTGGCGAGGCCATAACCGCGGTTCGGAGGGCTTGGCCGGAGTGGCATCTCGACGATCTCGGCGAAGCGCCGGTAGGGATCGAGATGGACGTAGGAGCCGAATTGGCCTCCCGTCTGGACGACGAGCTCGGTGACCTCACCCGATGACGGAAGGAGCCTTCCCAGATCGAACGGCGGGAACGATGAGGGGAGAGCGACGTTCCCCGAGCTGTTCTGTGGCAACCCGAGGAGGGCGTGGGGTAGGTCAGTGAGTTGGTATGAGGTGGGAGGATCGGTGGTGACCGCGATGCCATGGCGCCCGCTGCCGTCCATGAGCAGCCATCGGTACCTGGTGCTCCCGTGGTCGAACTCGTACCCAACCTGCCAGGGGGCGTGGGTGGGGCCGATCTGCTCGAGCACTAGCGATCCCTGGAACAGCGGCTGGAGTTGGTCGGCCGTGATCTCAGCCGCCCAGCTGGCCAACCTGGGGACGACATCCGAACGCTGAATCCGGTTCCAGAGTGCCGACGCGATTGCTGTCCGGATGAAGCAGCTGAGCTGCTCCCACTCCTCGTCGCTGGTCAGCTCGAGGGCGATCTCGACCCGCGGAACTCGATCGCCGGCGTGTCGGTGGCGCTGCCCAGCGTAGGCGGCCAGGACCGTGCCGGCCGGGCTCGGCTGGGCTGATCCCGCCATTACTTCCTCCACTGCCTCGAGTGCCGACCCCGCGAGCGAGAGCAATCGCAGCAGGTTGGTCTTACCCGATCCATTTGGGCCAACGATCGTCGTCCACCGCTGGTCGAGATCGAGTTCCGCATGATCGAACGACAGCAGGTTGTCGACGGCAATCCGGTGGATTCTCACAGCCTTTAGGTCCTCGTCGTGCTGGTGGTAGCGACCACTCAGCGGCAAGTAAGGGTGGGTCCAGGTGTTCGCTGGGGGATGATCACGTCTCGCCCTCGACCACCTCCGGCGCCGCCAGCCCCAGGTCGGAGAGGCCCTGGCGCACCTCGTCGACCTGGGTCTGGGTGAGCCCGCCCTCCGGCTCCGATATCAGCTCGACGTGCAGAGTGAGCCTGCCGCTGAGTGCGATCTTGCTGACGACCCGGCTATAGAACAGTGCCCACTTGGTGCTCGGAACCTCGCCCTGCCAGCGCAGACCCCTATGGTGAAGGGCACCCCTGAAGTCGTCGTCGCCGTCGCCATGCCCGTCATCGTCGCCGTTCTCGCCGCCGTCGGTGGACGGCGGCACCTCGCCCGCCTTCAGTGCCCGCGCCAGCTCGGGGGTGAGCAGCACGCTGTCCTCCGAGATCTCGACCTCGTCCTCGGGCACCCGCTCCTCGAAGCGCACCGAGGTCAGTGCCCCGCCGGCATCGCGCAGGGCCAGCCCGTACAGGTCCTGCGCCACCCCCTCGGCCACGGTGTGGCGCAGCGTGGAGGGGTCGAGCAGCCGAGGGTACCGAGGGGAGGAGTAGAAGAGGTCGCGGGCGTCGCGGAGCGACCACTCCGGTGTCGCCGCCGGCGGCCGGTGGCGGGCGAGCCAGGATGCCCCGACCCGGTCCGTGAGCAGGTCCTGCTGGATCAGGCGCGACTCGATGTAGGCGGTCAGCGAGTCGGCGGCGCTGGGGTCGAGCAGGCCGAGGTCCAGCTCCTCCACGCCCTCCTCGCCCAGGAAGCAGAGGACGTGGTAGGCGCGCCAGACCGCCTCCTGGACCTCGCGCCGGGCCTTCGCCACCTCCCGCTCCGCCTGGGCCCGCTGGGCCTCGTCGAGCCGGCGCTCGTCGGCCTGGTCCAGCAGGCGCTCCCAGGCGCAGAGGTTCCGGGTCGCATCCCGGAGCTGCCCCACGTCGCCGGGCACGACGAAGAAGAGGGCGCTCTTGTAGGTGCGCGAGATCGCCCCGGCCTGCTCCAGGAGGGAGCGGATCAGGGCCCGCGTGGCCTCTCGCTCCCCTTCGCCCAGGTGGTGCTCGGGGCCGAGCACGACCAGCGCCAGCGTGGCCAGGTTGGGCACGTCAGCCGGGCGCTCGGGGAAGAACCGCAACTCCAGCCTGCCCTTCCGGAACGCCTTGCGCGTCTCCTCGCGCATCCGCTCCTCGACCCCGCCCGGGTCCAGCGAGGCGCGGATGTCGCTCAGCACCCGGTTCAGGTTGGGCTGCAACGAGAAGCGGTAGGCGGCGGCATCGACGAACAGGTAGAAGCAGGTGGCCGCCAGCTCGGCAAGGGCGGTCTCCAGGTGGCCCAGCTCCAGCTCCGGCCGCCCCAGGGCCAAGCGCAGCTCGGGCAGCGTCGCCACCTGGCGCTGAGGGGACTGACCACCGCTCGACTCGAAGAAGATGGCCGTGGCCAGCGCCTGGTGGAGGCGGAACTGGCGCAGGCCGGTGGAGGCGGCGTCGAGGCGCGTCGCGTGCGCCTCGGGACCGGCGATGTCGGCCAGGATGGTCCCCTCCAGCCGGGTCTCGGCCAGCTGCTCCAGGACCGCGGCCCGGAAGTAGGGGTCGGCGAGGGGGGCCATGCCCAGGGTCACCAGCGGGTCGCGGTGGCCGCCGCGGTAGGCGGCCGCATAGGTCTGGGAGATCCACAGGGCCAGCATCCGCAGCACCCCGCGGGTGCGCTGGAAGTTCGGCAACGTCTGCCACTTGCGCTCGAACACCGAGAGCACGGTGGGGTGGAAGGGATAGCAGGCCTCGAAGTCCTCGGCTGTGAACTCGGCCGCCAGGGAGTCCCGGTGCTCGGCGACCCATCTGGCGTAGGCCCGGGCCACGGCCCGCCGGTCGGTGGGCGAGCCGAGGTCCTCGAAGAGCCGGCGCCGGATGATCTCCGGGATCTCTCGGTCCGTGGCCAGGGTGTAGGGCTTGTCCAGGCGGGAGGAGAGCTTGCGCAGCCGGTTGAAGTCCGCCTCGTCCTCGGGCGACATCTCCAGCTCCGACTTGGGCAGGGCCATCACCAGGACGGCACCGGTGCGGCCGCTCACCTCTTCGCTCAGTGACTGGACGAAGGCCATGAACTGGGAGGCCAGGCTGCTGGAGCCGCCTTCCACGTCGCCTGCCTTGAGAGATCGGGCGGTGTTGAGGAAGTTCAGCACCTCGTCCATCAGGATCAGGGTCGGGCCGCCCTCCAGCAGCCGGCGCAGCACCTCGCCCCCCGGCCGGACCCGGAGCCGGTCCTGCTCGGCCATCAGCCGGTAACCGGCCTCACCGCCCAGCTGCCAGGCGATGTCCCCCAGGGGGTGCGCCGGGCTGGCTCCCCGGGCGCGGAGCGGCCCTCGACCGCGTCGAACTCGGTCCCGACGAAGATGGCCACCCGCGCCCGCACCGGGGTGGTGCCTTCCAGCAGGTCGGCGACCCCGGGCCAGGCCGTGGCCGCCGGCCCGTTGCCGAAGAGATGGTAGAGCAGGGTCAGGGCGTGGGTCTTGCCGCCTCCGAACTGGGTGGTCAGGTTGATCACCGGTGAGGCGTTCACGGTCTCCCCGGCCAGGCGCCGCCCCACCTCGGTGGCGACCTCCCGCAGCCCCCGGGTCGGGTAGGTGCGCTGGAAGAAGCGCTCGGGACGGACGTAGTCCCGGGGCGCGGTCCCGGCCACCACCTGGTTCAGGTGGACGGCGAACTCGCTGGCGTCCAGCGGCCGGCCCTCGCGGAGGTCGCTGCGCGGCACCGCTACCTGATGCCAGGGCTTCATCTCGTCCCTCCTCCCCCTACAGGCTCAGCATCCGTCTCCGGGCCAGGAGCCCGTCCACCCAGCGCTTCTCGGGACTCGTCCCGGGGTAGAGCGCCGAGAGGGCGTTGGCCAGGGTCCAGAAGCGCCGGTCGCCCCCCACCCCGTCGTCGACCAACAACCGGCGCAGGGCCTCGCCGCGCTCCTCGGCGAAGAGCAGCATGGCCTGGTGCACGCGGTCCAGGGTGGTGGCGGCGGGCTGCACCGAGCCGAGGCCGTCGGGCTCCTCCTCGCCCCCGAACAGCGACTGCTGGACGGCCCGCCTCCGCGGCGCCGTCCGGGGCATGCCATCCCCCAGGGGGACCCCACGAGGCTGGCCTCGTGGGGAGCCCCCCAGGAGGAAGCGCCGGCGCTCCAGCACTGGGAGCATCCGGGCCGTCTCCCCCTTGACCTGGAAGGCCGCGCCGGGGCGGCGGCCGATGACGGCGAGGTCGGCCCCCAGCGGCTGGGCCAGCTTGCGGGCGGTGTCGTAGGGGAGGACGAGGCCGGCGGGCCTGGGTCGGGCGGAGGGCTCCTCGTCGTCCAGAGCCTCGTCCTCGTCGTCCTCCTCTTCGCCGCCCCCGTTCGGGGCCAGGACCCGGGCGCCGAGGGTCCACAGCCACACCGCCGCCAGGCGGCCGTCGGGCTCGAAGCCGGCCACCTCCGCCTCCTCGAAGATCATGCGCAGCGCCGAGCGCGAGACCGCGGCCCAGACGTGGCTCAGGAAGTCGTCGCCCGTCTCGGCCCGCCCCCCCAGCGGCACCACCTCGCCGGCGGCGGTCTCCACCCGCTCGTAGCAGCTGTACAGCTCCAGGGCAGGTCAGAGGCAGGCGAAGATGGCGTCGGCGCCCACCACGCCCTCCTCCACCAGGCGGCGCATCCACTGGTCGGTCCGGGGCTGGAGCCGCCGGAGGATGGAGCCCCAGTCGCCGACGCCGGCGTCGGCTGGCCGGGGGCGGCAGACCAGGTGGACCGAGGAGCCGAGGGCGGCGGAGTTCATGGCCCGCAGACGTGAGCCCATCTCGGTGTCGATGGGCCAGGAGCCGGTGATCGTCCAGCCGCCGGAGACGAGGGCCTGCACCATCGCCTCCCAGCCGGCGGTGGTCTTGTGGGCGAAGACGACGATGCCGAGGCCGCAGTCGTCGAGGACCTGCCTCGCCTCCTTGAAGGCCATGGCCATGTGTGATTCGAAGAAGGCGCCGTCCTTGCACGTACCCTCGGCCGTGCGAACGGGGTTGACGACGATCTCCTTCTCCTTGGGCGTCAGCGGGGACGCCAGCAGATCGGGGTGAAGGTGGCCGATCGACCGCCGCAGTCCAGACGTAGAAGAAGTCGGAGAGGTCGGCGTAGGGGACCGCATCATAGTACGGGGGATCGGTGACGATCGTGGTCACAGAGTGGTCCGCAGCCGCGAGACTGGTGGCTGATCCGGCCATTGCAATCCCTACGTTGTCGATAGGGATCAACGGGATAAGCGAATCAACAGTCCGGTGGTACTGACTTTCAAACGAGCCGCTTGCAGAGGATATTGGTACCGCCTCAGCAAAGTCCCAGACCATGGGGATTGCTTGGCGACCATACATGTTGACTGGGCAGTCAGCATCAGGTTTCCAGCGGGTTAATGAGTTCCCCAAATCGGCGGTCTTGTCCAGTGACAGCCCGAGACAGGTGCCGATCGCCCTCGCCAACCCCTCGTCGCCGGTCTCCTCGACGATCTCGGGGTAGGTGTCGCGCACCAACCCGGCCAGCGTGCTCAGGGCCAGCTTCTGCCGGGGTGTGAAGAGATCACCCCAGGTCTCCAACCCATAGCCTTGGATACGGAAACCCAGCGTTCCCTTGGGGGGGAGTGGCTCGTCCGGCACCAGCGACAGCGGCCCTCGGTGCGCGGCGGCCCGTCGTTCCAGCTCGGCCTCTGCCTCCTCCGCCGCGCGCAGGTCGTGCTCCAGGGGCAGCCGATAGCGCCGACCCTGCATCCCCGGCCGCGTGGTCACCACCGCCACCAGACGTTCCGGCAGCCCCTGCCGCTGTGCCTGCCGCCGGATCGCCGCCACCGGCGTGGTGTGCCCGCAGATGGGGCAGGTGAGCGAGCCGCGCCTGACCGTGCCCGGCCCCACCTCCAGAGCGCGCACGCCCTCGCGGATGGCGAACTCGACCTCGCCGTCGTGGACCAGCAGCTCCAGGGCCACCTGGTGGTCGGGCCGCCTGGAGAGCCACCTCCCGCGCAGCAGGGGCACGCGAGCGCCGCAGGCCGG
>Ga0209061_1005740_pt1 | contig 10575 bp, 9 predicted proteins | sample Coa_R1_10_FD_187157 | JGI IMG/M metagenome (GOLD analysis project Ga0209061, IMG submission 187157) | Surface soil microbial communities from Centralia Pennsylvania, which are recovering from an underground coalmine fire - Coalmine... | ecosystem: Environmental > Terrestrial > Soil > Unclassified... | reverse complement strand
TATCCGCTGGCTGGGAAATACGAGGCGAATGGTTTACCATGTGCGGCAAGCGCCGCCAGATGTTTCGCTTGCTCCTCCCTGGTAGGAAATTCCGGCGGCGCCAGCACGAACGGGCGTGGAATATCGCGCCCGCGAGGGTGTTCATCGCGCAACGGCGCCACCAGCGCGCTCACCGGGCACGCCTGTACGAGCGGACATGCGGCGCAGGTTTTTTCCTCCTGCCGTGCGCAGAAACGCCCCCAGAGCGCACGAAAAAATGCCCCACGTAGCGCGCTCCCCGGATGTTCGTCCAGCTCAATAGGCTCGATAGCCTGCAATTGTAGCCGCAGCATATACGCTTTGAGCGTCTTCCTGGCCATGTCGATTCCCATACTTCCTCTTGCTCATACGTCGTCATAGTACGGAGCTGAACTAAAAAGCCGTATCCAGGCTTGCTACTCCTCTATACGCTCGTAGAAGCTGTATCCACGACTGGAGCGCGCCAACCGATAGGGCAATACGACATGACGCAAAACACGCTCTTTGCCCAGGGTAATACGCTTTGAGCTATAAATATCAGCGTGATCAAACGTCATCGTTGGGCCACAATCATCGAGCATTTGAAGTGTCCCCTGCACGAGAAATCCTGCGCTATCCCGCGTGATCTCTGTGAAAGATTCATCTAGCTGCTCTATCAGGCTGGGTCGCCCCATTGGCTGGAAAAATCCTCCCCGTTTACCAAGATAGTTGATTGCCAGCAATGCGTCTCCTACCCAGGCAGGTGTGGCGCCAGAGGGATACGCACAGGCAATCCGCACTATATTGTCCTGTGGCGGGGCGAGCGGATCGCCAAACTGCACAAACTCACGATAGGCAATGGTTGGCTGGAAAGGATAAGCTCCTTTCTCGATGAGATCACCAATCCTGCTTTGCTTGCGTTGCTCGAAGGCTTCTTCTGTCTCTCCCTGTGCGCGCCCGGCTTTCTCCTGATAGAGCCTACGCACTTTGGCAAAACTTTTGATCGCGGTGATGTGCTCAGGTAGTCCAAGCGCGATCTGCAAATCGCGGATGACAGGGAAGCGCCGCTTTCCTTCTTCGAGGCCACCCGCCTGGATGGAAGCGTTGAGCAGCGCCATCTTCAGTGAAAAGCCTGTCGGCGTCAGCAACGATTTCCCACCAGATGCCGTCACCTGCGCCGGGCGAAGCGAAAAGATCGAAACAGGCTGATACTCCATGACAACCCAGGCCATACGTCCTCCTGTGAAAGTAGAAGGTGACAGGAACCCAAGCTAGATTGGGGAGGCGCATAGCATGTATGAGCGCCTCCCCGATCAGCGTAAGGTGTACGAGCAAGGCGCTAGCGCGCGACCATCGCTGAGGCCGGAACAGCATAATCTACCAGTGAGCGCAGTTGCTCGGCAAAGCCACTGATGTCATCGAACTCAGAAGCCGCGACAATAGTTTGCCCGCCATTGAGCGCATTTGCCACAGCTTTTGCCTGTTCACGGTAAGCATTGAGATCGTCGCGTCCGCTCGCCAGAGGACTAATCAATGGCGCAGGGATAGCGCCCGACGCACTATAGGTGATCACGCCCTCCAACCCAACAAGGTGAGGAAGCTGCGTGGTTCGCATAGCTCCATTGAGTTCTACAAATGTGTGCATCACACTTTGTACAAGCGCCTGCGCTCGCGCCAAGCGTTGCGCCTCGTCAATCGCATAGGTCTGTGAGATGTCGTTATAGCCAATGCGCGAGAGTTCGAGGTGACAGACAATGGCGTAGACCCCACTCGACGCCGGACGGTGGAAGATGGCTTGCCCCAGGTTCGAGCCTTCAGTTTGCTGCGCGCCAGCGTCAGCGTCGCGCTGCTCCTTGCCACGCTCCGTCGCATACTTCACATGGAAGTAGCTGTTGCTTTCCACCAGCGTGGGGATACCAATCACCCAGCCAAACTCAACGACGGATTTGCGCGGCAGTGAGCGATTGCCTGCCGTAATGAGAATGCCAGCCGTATCATCCATCGCACAGGTGCGAAGCAACGAATCGAGCGCCTCACGGTCGCCTTTGGGAATATTGGCGCTCCATGTCTGATCTGCGTTGATGCGGTTGGCATTGAATTGGCTACATCCCGCACACAAGGGTAGCCTTGTGGAACGCGCCAGCTCGAAGAAGTGTTGCGCCTGGATGTGTTTGAGCATATCGCCGGAGATCGCGTTGACGTTGTGCAGGCGACCATCCGCGCCAACGATGTCTACCATACGGGTCTGAATCTGGTTGCCCTCGCCACCCTCGTTGTTGAGGCTGTGCATATCAAGCGTGGCGCGCGCCGAGATGGAGATCGACGCTACCGAGGTGTTGTTCTGAAGTGTCACGAGGATTACACCTTTCTACACGGCTGGCAGTGCGGCTGGCCCAATGCCAGCCGTTTGTCGTACCAGCTCCTTTTAGTTTTCATCGCTGCCCATTGAGTCGTCGCCTGGTTCTCCGTTGTCGAGGTGTTCGCCTTCACCTGTTTCACTTGCTGTGGGCGCGCCTGGTGTGCGCGGATCGCGCGCATATCCATAGGCGACCAGCATCGTGCAGATCAACTCAGAGTCACCATTATAGCGGTCAACCAGCCCAACGATGTCATCGATATGCTCAGTTTTGATCGAGGCGCGCCGATTGCGTGGAAGGTTAGGGAGCGCCTTTTTGGCGACTCGCTCGTCAATTCTTGCATTTTCAGCGTTGAACGACTGCATAAACCGGTTGAGCGCCTTGATAAAATCTTCCGGGTATGCTGCGGCGCGCAGTAAGTCCTGCCCCAAGCCATAGCGCACCTCGAATGGGAAACGGTTTTCACGCGCGCTGTGGTATTGCGCCAGCACGGTCGCCTGGCGTATCGCTCGCGCGATAGCGATAAATCCTTCGGTCTTGAGGATGTCACCATAGTGGGACTTTTGCTGTGCCACAAATGTCTCCATTCCATCGGTTGTCAACTGTGCGCCCCACTGATTGTGGTGGCGTTTGCCGAGGTAATAGTCGCCGTAGTGTGCGGCGAACGCAAAGAAGCCGTTTGGGTCATGCCCTGAAAGAAAGTCACGGTATCGCCTGAGCAACTCGAACTCTTCCGAGCCTTCGTCTCCTTTCGCTGATTGGATGCTTGAGACCACTTGGCGGTGTTCTTCGAGCAATGCGATAACTGCATCTGCGCCTTCGACACTGGTAGCTGGTTCCAGCCAGTCTGGCAGGTTGATCGTCGCCAGATTCATCGTCGCATAGGCCGACCCCATGTCTTTATAGGAGGTGATGTCAAAGCCTCGCGCGATGTCAGTCACCCTGGGCGCGTGGCCAAACATCGCCAGGAAAGGGTTGACGCCACGTGCGGCAAGAGCGTCTCGCTGGTATTCAATCAATCTGCTTGTGAATTGCAACACCGCCATGATGTCGAGTTTGACGGCTGTGGTAGCGTACAGCCGACTGCGGAAATTGGTCATGACATCACGTAGCGGTTCAAGCTCTACACGGGTAGGGCGCAACACATAGGTCTTGCGGTCTTTGCTCATTGCCACCATGCGCGGCGCAGTGATGGTAAAGAGGCCAAAGAATTTAAGCGCCTCGATCAGCCAGAAGCCGTCAACGTTCCCTGGGGAAGCGTTGTTTGCTTTAGGCGCGTTGATTCCCTTACCGCTGGCAGGATTGATGCTTTGCACGCGCGTGACCGCCCTTTTGCCCGCATTCGCATTCGTCTTGACTATCTCATCCCATCGATCTTCCGCTGTAGCAAGAGCATTGGGCTGTTGTGCAAAGATCGTGAGGATTAGCCCCAGATTACACCTGAACACCTCTAAATCGCCGTTTCCTGCCCACTGCCAGAGCAACTCATTGTAGTTGCTCGCTGCCTTGAAGTGATTGATGTAAATATAGAGATCAAGATCGGGGTTGGGCGTCTGGCTTTGTATCTCTGGAAAGTCCGCTGGCGCTTTGTTGAAACGCACACGATCTGATGGGCTAAGTTTGTCCCGAAGGGCAAAATAGCGATTCCGTTGCTCCATAAACTCATCGTAGAGGTACTCAGGTAGAGAACGCGTTCGTACACGTTGTTGTGCTATCTGGATCTGCTTACCGCTCATCAGCAACCTACCACGCCCCGCCATGAATGGACTTGTTATCAACGCGATGTCTTCTTGACCTAGCGGCGAAGGCAGCTTGATGGTATAGTGGCTCTCGTGATCCACGATCTCGATACGCGCCTGGTCGCGCCCCAACGCACCCAGCCATGCGCGAAAGACCTCGGCCAGGCCCACCGCTTTGAGCGCGTCGGCCATCGTCTCGCTGTCGTTCTCTGAGAAGAACTCTTGTGTTCCCATGTGTTCCTCCAAACGTCTGCCTCAACCAGCGCCAATAACCAGCTCTTGCGACTCGGCGCGCGGTGTGCTATACTCAATTTAGAAAAGCCAGTGGCTTTCACCCGCAGGACACGTTACGCCTGAAAGAGGGCAAACCTTGCCGAGCGCCAAGGTCTCTATGAGAGATACAGTTCCGGCTAACTGCGGGCGTTTTCTTGTACCCACTGAATCTCATTTCCCTACCTCTCCTTCAGATGTGATACAGGGGAATTAAACTCTCCAATGGTTTACTGAAAAGCTTTGGAGTTCATTTAGGCAGTCTTGCCACCCATTGACGAGGGCAGCAGCTAGGTAGTCTGCGATCTGCAATCCTCCTTTCTGGTGGGCTGGTTTGGCGACAACAGAACCGACCATATACTCCAAGCCCTCGCTTTTCATCCTGTCCTTGACTGACGAGCGTAGTTCACGAGTCACTTTTGGCGCTTTCTTGTATTCTGTGCGTTCGTCAATGATGAGCATAACACCCTCCACTCGCTCACGAGGCATCCGCATAAGCATTTGAGCAATAAGCTCGTGTGTAAGTTCAGTTCCGCGAATCTGTATTGGTAGTTTTGTATGGTGCTTTACTTCCTCTGCGCACCAACACTCGAGTTTCGCGCCAAGCATAGATAACAGACGAAAAAGCCGAGCGGGCAACGCCGAGTCTTTCTCTTGCTTCGTAAGCTGACGTGCATGAAACTCATAATGTGCCGGAAGCCTCAATACCAGCCGACACTGGCGCATAATCTCCTCCAATTGTGCTTCATCAGGAGTCCACACTACGCAAGTCGCATAGACTGGTTTGCTACCTATTTCGCGCCCAGGATCTCCGAGCGCATCCATGTACAAACGCCCTTTGTTCGTGGTATACTTAGCCATGTTTGGGGTACACCTACCTTTTCACCCTGTTGATGGTAACAGGAAAGCAATGAGGTAAGTATGCCACATTTGCATGGTACTGTCAAGTTGCCTTGTTACTGTTGTTGTTGTGTTCGTCACCTCTTACGACCATAAAGGTGAGGCTTAACTCTTCTCTTGAAGAGATCAAGCTGAAGCATGGTACTGAAAGTGTTGATGGTAGCAGGTAACGCGCTTTCTTTCTTTCGATCCGTTTGAGGATGCTCTGCGCTTACCAAACGCCATATCGATAGTAAAAAAAGGAGTATGTGTTTCTTACACCCAGTCGCGTTCTGCGCGCTGGTCACACAGCCGTAACGCTCGCACAAGAACAAAGCCCAGCCACGTAGCGTTCACATCAACGATAGTTGCATCGCTAGGGCTGACCAACATCTGTGAGCCAACCTCGCCCTTGGGTTTAGATGAAAGGTCAAGGCTGGCAAGATCAACTGTGGGCAGCCGACATGCGGTGAAAGCATCGACCAGCGCCTGACAAGCCGCTGGCGCATCATAGTCCACTGCATCGTAAGTTGTCGCAGTTGGCGCATGGTGACGAGCGATGGCGCTCAATGCAGCCTTTGTCAACGCTAGAGCGCCAGCCTGATTTTGCGTACCAGCGCGATCCATCATCCGCTTGCCGATCAGTATGGCGCTGGCGATCACCCCAGCGCAGGCATGGGGCGGTCGCCTGATGCTGCGAGCCTTGAGAGTGTCTTGCACGTCTTTTTCTTCCTGCCAGCGGTTACGCCCGTCGGTCTTCGCCAGCAACGCGCGTCCTGGTTGCGGCGCATACACTGAGCCGTAACGCTTGACCAATTCGGCCTGTGTTGCATGCGCCCAACGCTGCCATCCGACGCTCAATTTCCCAATATCATGGCAGGCAATCGCCAAGCGAATGGCTTCATCCAGGCTTCCGGCAGGCAGGTTGAACGCGGTCTCTAGCCTTGAACCGATCCATGCCAGTTCACGGTGCACGCTCCATTCATAGGCGCTGGCCAGCCCAGAGATGTGCTCCACATAGCTGCGCTGGGCACGGAGCGTCCACTCCTGCTTTTTCTTGTTCTCGATTTGGCGGCTCTTCCACATCCTCCCTTCTGGAACCTCCGGATCGCCCGGCCTGAGAAAGCGAAAGCCAAGTTCACGATCATACGCCGCTAACTCTGGCGGAACAACCAGGCGCAGGGCGCTCGGTATCTGCGGCTTGCTGACTGGCGCCCAGGTATACACTGACTCACGGTCGTTGTCGGGTTCGTTTTGGGCGTCGCCAGCAGGCTGCAATTGCTTCATAGTCCAGTCAAGCCCCAATTCCTGCGCTCGCTGGTCAAGTGCATCGCGAACGCCAACCACCGAGTACGGATGAAGGGAAAAGCTCTCCCAGGTAAATGGCTTGACGGTAATGTCCTCATTGGGAGTCGGGTGTACGAGCACCGAGACGCTTTGTACGTCGCGGATCAGTTCTGACGTCTTGCCGCGATCATGGCTGGCCAGCGTCTCCATAATTGTGCGCCCAGTTTGCCCCTCACTGGTCTGGAACGTTGCCAGAAATCGCTTGTCCTCTTCCGTGTGAACCGCATCAATCAAGCGCTGCTCTTCGCTAAAGCCAAATGGACGCCCAGTGACGCCCGCCGGAGCCTGCGCCTCGGAGCTTAAGCTATCCAACGCTTCCCAGGTTGCATGGCACGTCTTCTCATCATAAGGGCGATAACTCATTTTGCCGTTCTCGCCTACTGGTATAGGATAGACCACCACTTCGCCCAGTTGGCTATCGAACCGGGCGCAGCGGCCCGCGCGCTGGATGATGCTACTGGCTGGCGCTAGTTCGGTGTGCAGCGCGCCCGACGAGATGTTCAGGCCAACCTCGACTACCTGCGTGCCAACCACAATTGTATTCTGGCCCAGGTAATGGCCATCGGCGTCCCATTGATCTTTGCCTAACCATCTCTCCAGGTCGTCGCTCTTCCGCTTGCGATCATCGGAGGTGAAGCGACTGTGCAATAGTTCCAATCGAAACTCATCGCGTCGCCCACGCCTGATGAGCTCATCGCGCAGGTGAACGTACATCTCCTGTGCGCGCGCCACTGTATTGCAGACCACCAGCGAGGCTCCTGCCCCACGCGCACGCGCCACATCATGCGCCGACAGAACTGCCTCTGGCGACATAGGTTCATCAGCGCACCGCACGACGCGCGCACGACCCTTCATGATCTCCGGCAATTCGCTATCTTCAACACGCACCACCACGGCGCCCAAGAGATCGCCCAGCTCCGTGAGTAACTGCGTCGAGAAGGTTGCTGTCATCAGGGTGAACGGCGCGAACTGGGTACTTGTGCCCTTGAACTGATTGAGCAAACGTAGCATCGCCAGCGTGGTCATCCGTGCGCCGCTCGAAGACCCATCAAGCGGGTACAGATGAAACTCGTCAAGAATGAGATAGGAACCGATGACTGCTCCTACATTGAGGTTGGCCTGCCCTGGCCCTAGCGAATAGGGCGTCCCAATAAAACTGGCCAGCAATTGATCAATCGTACAGAAGGTGAGCGGCGACTCAAAGCGTGTATCCTCAGGATTTTCACCTGTTTGGATAGCTGGAACACCCACACCCAGTTTCGCGCTATAGCGATCCATCAAACGTGTGCCGCGTCTGCGATCCATCTTCTCAAAGGAGGCATGGTACTCCCGCAGAAACTGCGTGGCCAGCACACGCATCGGCACAGCATAGCGGCATGTCAATGGCAATGGCGCATCTAAGGGATATGCTTCCTCACAGTAACGGTCGAGGTTCTGGAGGTACGGATACAGGGCAGCGCGTGTTTTTCCTGCGCCTGTGGGGGCCTGTAAGATCACGTTTTTACGCTGATTGATAAGCGTCTCATGGACTCTTTCTTGATAAGGATAAAAGCCCTGATTTGCCATACTATCTACTCCTCATCTACTCCTCGCCGAAAAGATCGGTCAACAACGACTCATCAGGTTTGCCTTCGGGCGTTACTGTTGTAGGGTTTATGCCATAGGCGCGTGCGAGCCGGTGAACTTCCTGGATCATCTCCTGGCGAAGCGCCGCAGGTTCGATCACCTCACAATCGCCACCCCAACCGCGAATCCACGGCTTCATCTCCGTCACATCAGCAATGTCAGCCTCCCAGAGTAAACCAGTTGGCGTCTCCGTCAGTTTTTGGCTTGGATGCCAGATTGTCTCGCGAACACGTTGGCTGACAAACAAGGTGAACTGTAGCTTTACATGGGCTGGTTCGTCTCCTCCATACATCACCCCCCATGCCTGCTTCAATAGATCGCTGCCACTAAACGATGGGGGTATTTCGAATGCCTCACCTGTCAACGCAGCCTGGCGTACCCGTTCGAGTTTGTAGGTGCGTAGTTCCCCCGGTGGCGTGCTGTGGCCGATAAAGTAAATGGTGCGGCCAAAGCCTGATGGTTCTAGCAGGTAGGGCGCAAAGCGGCAGGTGTACGGATTCTTATGGGGTGGCTCGTAGATCATCGTGACGACTTTGCGCGTGAGCCATGCTCTGGCAAGCGTCTCAAAGATAGTCGTGACATTCCCACGTCCTTCAGACTGACCCAATCCAACCACAAGCCTTTCGAGGTGGGGGCGCAAAGACTCTGGCAATATTGAGATAAGATTGCTCAGGGCCGCTCGGACGACATCATTCCGCTCATCTTGCTGTTGGCTCAGCAAGCGCGCGGCGGTATAGAGAGCCGCGCCCTGAGCATAGTCGAGGTGAAGCGGTGGAAGTACAGCACGCGACGCGGGGCTGATTAGCCAGACAGAGCTTGGGCCTGCCCCTTCTGTGTAAAGCGGGACAAGACCGGCTCCGCTTAAGTCTTCCAAATCTCGCCGCGCCGAGTCTTCTGAGACGCCCAGCCTCTCAGCGACTTCGCGCGTACGCCATGTGCGATCTGGTTGGCTTAGAAGCATTTGCCGTAACTGCACAAGCCGGATTGCCTTCTTGAGCGCATCGTCTGCTGGCATACCTACCTACCTTCCAGTGTCCCTTCCTATGCTGCCATTCCACGTTCTCTGTGAAAGGCAGTATACGCGCTACCAATAAGTGTGTCCAGAGCTATCTACAGCCCTTGCGCGGTTTCACAGCAATGCTGGTTTATCAGTACCGTTTAGATGTTCTGCCTAGCAGTGTAGAAGAAAATCACCGCAGTTTAAGCGACAATTGCCCATAATAAATAGGACAAAATATGACTTAGTTAGTGATCATTAACAAAAATGCTCCCATCAGCTCAACACTGATGAAGAACGCCAGCAACTCGCCTTCCGTAATCGGAAACGTTGGAAGCGCCCAGGTCTGATCGGTGTAATAGTAGCCATGCCGCTTACGATCGTACTCCAGGGGAGCGTGCAGGCGCTCCTTCAAGAACTTGAGATCGTCGTATACCGTACGTTCGGCCATCTCAAACCGATGTATTAACGACTGCACTGTGGGATACACATTGCCACGGATCAACGCATCAATTTTGACAAGGCGTTCAAGTCGTGTAGACATGCTTATCTTCTTTACTATAACGTCAGTTCGGGATAAGAGAACCCTTCTGATCAGGGCTTGCTACGCACCCTGGGCCAACGGGCGCTGATTGAGCCGAGCAACGACCAACTCAAGACGGGCTGCCAGATTGAACACACCCGCCAGCGCAGCCCGCAGCCCCTTCAATTTCCTGACCCACCAGCTCGCGGGCCTGATCGCCTCTTGCCAGCAACCTAAGAAACCCGCCTTCATCTGGAACGTACGGCGTTGGTGGTGGCATAATTATCCCGAACTGACGTTATAGATACTCTCTTCACTCAGCGTGAGCGTAACGAAGATGCAGGCCAATGAGGGCAAGGCGAAAGCCGTAATCTGGCGTAAGATTGGCGTAGTGGCCGGTTTGTGGTCAAAGTAAGTGCGTTCGTGCGTCACCGGTAGGCTGTCACGAACGCCCATCATTTCAGGCTTCACTTGTGGGCGGAGAGAGGAGGATTCGAACCTCCGGCCCTTGCGGGCTGCGGTTTTCAAGTCTGAGGCATGCTGTCTTTTCTGGTCTTGCCACATTTCCCCTCCTGCTTGAAAAGCCCTGAAATACCAGGAATTCGTCTTGCCTTGTCTCTCTGTCTCTCTCGCTTTTGTGGTCAGTTTTGTGGTCAGAAGCAGGCTGTGTTGATTGACCTGATCCGCTCTGGCTAAACCTGAAGCACGGCCAATCAGCAGGGCGCGATCAGCTGGCGACGACGTGTGGCGGCTGTTTGGAGAGCATCCGCTGCCCTACCGCTTCCAACGGTGAGGGCAGATCTGGAGGAGATGTGCGCGCCCACAACAGGAGGCCATCCT
>Ga0209061_1005738_pt1 | contig 10576 bp, 8 predicted proteins | sample Coa_R1_10_FD_187157 | JGI IMG/M metagenome (GOLD analysis project Ga0209061, IMG submission 187157) | Surface soil microbial communities from Centralia Pennsylvania, which are recovering from an underground coalmine fire - Coalmine... | ecosystem: Environmental > Terrestrial > Soil > Unclassified... | reverse complement strand
CATGGCCAAGCGATCGATGCCTACGCCAAGTCCTCCGGTGGGCGGCATTCCGTACTCCATGGCCTCTAAAAACTCCTCGTCCATAGGGTGGGCCTCTTCATCTCCGGCGGCACGTTGACGCACCTGCGCTTCAAAACGTGCCCTTTGGTCGAGGGGATCGTTGAGTTCGGAGAAGGCGTTGCCAAGCTCTTGGGTGGCGATGTAAATTTCAAATCGGCGCGTGAGTGCGGGGTTATCCGGTTTGCGTTTAGCTAACGGCGACGTCTCGATGGGGAAATCGGTGATGAACGTAGGTTGAATGAGCTTGGGCTGGGTATACTGCTCATGGAGCTTCTCTATAAGCCCCCCCAGATTCGTCTCCTTTTCCAGATCGAAGGTTACCCCAATGCGACGGCAGGCTGCTTTGGCGCTCTCGAGGGAGGTAAGCTCTTCGGGCCTAATGCCGGTGTTCTCATAAATGCCCTCCAAAATAGGGAGGCGTGGCCAGGGGCGTTGGGCGAGGTTGATGGAGTGCCCAAAGACTTCCAGATGGGGGCTGCCGTTCACCTCGGTGGCGATCGCAACGTACATGTCTTCCACCAACTCCATAATGTCTTCGAGGTTGGCGTAGGCTTGGTAAAGCTCCATGAGAGTAAATTCAGGGTTGTGGCGCGTGGAGATGCCTTCGTTACGGAACACCCTGCCGATCTCGTAGACCTTCTCATATCCGCCGATAATAAGCCGCTTAAGGTAAAGCTCGAGGCTAATGCGCAGTTTAAAATCGTGATCGAGTGCGTTATGGTGGGTAATGAACGGCCGGGCGGCAGCCCCACCTGCGACTAACTGCAGAACGGGAGTTTCTACCTCCAGAAAACCTCGGGCATCGAGATAACGGCGCATGGCGGAGACGATTTTGCAGCGCTTCGTAAGTACCTCGCGTGAAGTGGGGTTTACAAGCAGATCGAGGTAGCGATGGCGATAGCGCTCCTCCCTATCGGAAAGTCCTCCGTGCACCACACCCTCCGCATCCTGCTTGCCAAAGGGGATGGGGCGAAGGCTTTTAGCTAAGAGGGTAAATTCGCGGACATGAATGGTCGGTTCGCCGGTGCGCGTTTTAAAGGGATAGCCTTTTACGCCCACAAAATCGCCGAGGTCGAGGTCTTTAAACCGTTCAAAAACCGTTTCTCCGAGGTCATCACGCCGCGCATAGACCTGTATGCGTCCACTTTGGTCGCGAATATCGGCAAATATTACCTTACCTTTAACCCGCTGCGCGGTAAGGCGTCCGGCCACGGAGACCTCCAGTTGCTCCCGTTGCTCATCCGGTAACGTCCAGTGGGCGGCCGTCTCATCGGTAAGCTCGGAGGCGGTATGAGTGCGTACATAGCGCTCAATGAGAAAGGGGTCGAAGCCTTCGGCACGTAACGCCTGCAGTTTGGCAAGGCGCCGGGCGGTCTCTTCGCTTCGCTCCTGCTCTTCCTGCGCTAAGCTATTGGCCTCCTCTGCCTGTGGGGCTGTTGGTGAGGCGCTCTCTGTGTTAGTGGCAACAAGCGGTTTGCGTTCGTCGTTCACGATCGATTCGTTTGGTCTCCTCCCTTCACACCTACCTAGGTTCTTTTACATGGCAGCGATTCCCGAAAGAGCACCGCCGAAAACGTCTTGCAAGACATTTTCATAAAAATCGGTGCCTCTAGCTGAGGCGATGTATCGTGACAGGCTATGCTACTTGCGAATGCTCTCGATGCGGTAGTTCATGATCCCTTTAGGCGCACGGATAGAGACGATGTCTCCCACTTTCTTCCCCTTAACCGCCTTGCCAATGGGCGATTCGTCGGAGATGAGGTTGTGGTCGGGGTCGGCTTCTGCCGAGCTTACCAAAGTGAACTCCCACTGTGCGCCGTTTTCCAAGTTGGTCATTGCCACAATAGAGCCGATGTCTACATGGTCGGTAGGAATAGATTCATCGTCCACCACACGAGCCATCTGAAGCAGGTGGCCGAGTTCGAGAATCTCGCTTTCGACGAGGGCCTGTTCTTGTTTGGCCGTTTCGTACTCTGAGTTTTCTGTGAGGTCGTCGCCCTCCTTGGCAGCGCGCAGACGGCGTGCGATATCGGGTCTCTGCACATTGCGCAGATAGTCGAGCCGCTGGCGCAGCTTAGCATGACCTCCTGGGGTCAATACGATCTCAGAATCTTCAGACATTCGATCCATCACTCCTGGGCGGCGAGGCGCCGCATTATGGTGCGTATTTTCCAAGAGAGGCGTTGTTCTCTCTTCAGTTCAAAACAAATACGATTCATTGGCCGCATTTATCGCCCAATTATCGTCTTTTTTGCCGCTATTTTGTATGCTCGACTTCGGGTTTAGAAAGCCTAAACCCAGTGTGGGCACCATTCACCCTGAATATGGGCTGCACCCAGGTCTAAAGTGTTCAATCGCCTAACAGAGAGGTTCTCGGACTATCGGCTAGAGATCGGCAAAAAACTCGAAGAGAATGTCGGCTGAATCGGGTAGCCCCTCGTGGCCGTAGTCGGGGTAGAGGATCATGCGTTTAGGCGATTCGATCTTGTTATAGGCGGCAAACTGTGTGGACGGTGGGCAGATAGTATCCATAAGGCCGGTAAGCATAAGCACCTCGGCTCGAATGCGTGGGGCTAGATGCTGGCAATCTATATAGCCGAGGCGTGTAAATATCTCCTGCTCCCTTTCATGGCGCGGGTCGAACTGCCTGAGGAAGGTACGTATCTCTTCGTAGGCGCCGACGGCGAGGTCCATCTCCCAAACGCGTAGGTAGTCGCAGAGAAAAGGAAACACCGGGGCTGCTTTTCGTATGCGCGGTTCAAGCGCGGCGCAGGCGAGGGTGAGGGCGCCTCCTTGTGAGCCACCGGTGGCCCCGACTCGGTCGGCATCTACTTCTGGAAAACTCATCACGATGCTGGCGAGCTGAGCCGTATCGAGAAACACGGAGCGGTAATAAAGCTTGTCGGGATGATCGTCCAGCCCGCGAATGATGTGCCCCCGTAGGGTGGGGCCGCGAACCCCTTCAATGTTTTCTGAGCGTCCCCCCTGTCCACGGCAGTCCAGGGCGGCCACCGAGAAGCCCTGTGCGACATAGGGCAGTTTATCGGTCCAATCGCCGCTTGAGCCGCTATAACCGTGGAACATAAGGAGGGCCGGATGAGGCTTTGGAGCGGCCTTTGGGCGAAGATATTTCGCATAGACGCGCGAGCCACCTACGCCGGTGAAATAGAGGTCGAAGCATTCGGCAAAACTTGCCTTGGTCGGGTGGGGAATAAGCTCCACCTGGGGATCGGTTGCACGCATCTCGGCGAGCGCACGTTGCCAATAGGCATCGAAATCGTCGGGCTTGGGGTTTCTGCCTTGGTAGCGCTTTAGCTGCTCTAAAGGCATCTCGAAAACGGGCATGGAATCTCCCTCCAAAAGCTTCATTCGCGTGGTTCGTGTGCTTAGTGCGGATTAGTATACTTCAAGGGAGTGGCTTTCTAGGAGGGGCTGGGTAAGCGGAGGACTTCAAACGGCCCTCCGCCTTTCACTTCTGGGCCGGTAAAGAGGCCGGGGTGAGCTTGGGTATCGGCGTAGAGAGCTGTGGAGTTGTGGTTGTACCGACAGAGGCCTCCTCGGTGGAGGGCGTTTTCGCAAGAGCGGCTTCGATAATCTTTTGTTCTTGCAGGGCCTCTTCATAGTTAGGGTCGTAGAGTAGAGCGACCTGGATGGCATGTTTGGCGAGGTCGTATCTCCCAAGCCCATAGTAGGCGGCTGCAAGGTGATAGTAGTAAGTGCGTGCTGCCACCGGTGGCGTGTTTTTGGGCAGATCGGAAGTCGCCTGCAGCAACATCTCCACGGCGTCGGCGTAGAGGTTATGCGCCTGCGATTTAGGGCCGCAGACGGCCTGGCGGTAGAGCACCCACCCGTAGCTGTCTTCAGCAGCGGCGTAGAGTTCGCTCCTGTCGGAAGAGAAGTCGAAGCTATGCTGTAACTTGGTAAGCGCGTTAGCGACGAGAATCTGCGCCCGCTTAAGATCGTCCGGATCGTTGCTCGTGATCGCGAGAATGTAGCCGGTGTCGTTCAGCGTTTGAGGATCGTCTGGGGTAAGGTTTAGCCCCTGTAGCGCGGCTGCACGCGCCTCCTGGTTTTTCGGAGGCTTTTGCTGGGTATAGGCATCGGCCAAGGCGAGATAAAGCCGCGAGCGACTGGTGCTGTCGGCATTGCTACAGTCTTGCACGGCACGCTGGGCGTAGTTCAACAGAAGGTCGGAGGCGGTGTGGGGAAAGTTCTCACATAGGCCGATCACCTCTAGGTAGGCCGTGGGGTCGTGGGGATGGGCGTCTAAATAGTGGTCGAGCGCTGCACGCGCTTCGGCTTCATCTCCGTGCGATAGGCTATTCTTGGCCACCAGAAGCTCCTTTGGCAGAGGAGAGGGACGGTCAACAAGCAGATAATAGAGTAGTAATCCAGTGCAACAAACTAGCAGCAAGCGAAAAGTCAAAACTAACCAACGCATCGAATTTGATGTGTCCATTCTCATCCTCCGGCCGCTACGGGCGGCTGTACCGCTTTTTAAATACCGAGAAGAGAGGCTTCTACGGTTCCCTAACGAAGAAAAACGATCTATCTCTGCTCTTTTGTGTTTCTAAATAAGGTGTGGGAACACCGCTCGCAACAGAGGTGTTTCTATGTTTAAACAGCACGGTTCTCGATACCCCTTGTCAAAGAGGGCCGTATCGGTTATAATGCACCTGCGCTAAAGCGGTATTTGGGCGCGTGGAAGCGGTGCAGGTTATCACCAAGCATGAGAGAGGGGCGAATAGACTATGGAATGCCAAAACTGCGGCGCAACGAACGAACCCGATAATCAGACCTGTGTACGCTGTGGCACGTCACTGGCGTCGTCCTCTTCCCAAACGGCCTCTACTATTCTTCAGCAAGCCTACCTTGCCTACAAGCAGGAGGATGTGGAGACGGCTCTGCTCAAATGCCGGCAGCTTTTAAAGGCCGATCCGGCAAACGAAGAGGCACTTGCGCTGATGGCGCAGCTTGAGGAGAAACAGGAGCACTATCTCGCAGCGGCGGAGGTCTATGAGCGCCTTACGGAACTTCGCCCCGACAGCGTGGCCTACCGGTTGCATCTGGAAGAGTTAAAGCGTAAGGCGGAGAGCAAGCCGTCAAACCCAACTTCGGTGCCTCTTCCAAACCGTGCGGGGGACAATCGCATCAGCGTTGTGCTGATCCTTGCAACGACGATCCTCATGTTGGCTGCTGCCGTGGCCATCCTCGCATACGAGTGGGGGCGCGCCACGCAGCTGAGCATGAACACGCCTAGTTTGCCGCCCATCATCGCCGAGCGCCCGACCGCCCCCTCGCCGAACCCCTCCGCAACACCATCGCCGTTTCCTAGACCGTCTTCGGCCTCAAGCACCGCTTCCTTGCCTACAGAGTCGCCCCAACCGTCGCGCTCTCACGATGGCGGTGGAGCACAGCAAACCGGCCTCTCTTCAGGTCTTTCGCACGCTTCTATTGGCGTTGTGCCGTCGCATCTCTCACTGCCACCGGCACTCGTTCATCCTACGCCGTCTTCCGGTTCTACAACGTCTTCACGACGCATCGTGCTTCCTGCCAGCGAGGCCTCTACGAGTTCCGATGAGAACACGGTGGTTATTCCTGTTTCCGGCAGCGCATCCCTCTCTTCAAGCAACGGCCCGGCATCCTCTGCAGCGAACGGCCAAGGTACCACCATCGTTCGTGTTTATCGGACTAACGGCGCTTCAGGCCCCGCCGGCGATAGCTCCGCCCGTTCCTACATCGCCATGGGGCAGCATCTGCAGTTGAGCGGTCAGTATGATCAGGCCATAGAGGCCTATAGGAAAGCTCTCCCCTCTGCGGGAGATGATACCGGCTTTGTGTACCAACAGATAGCCCTCTGCTATCAACGCGAGGGCAAGAAGGCGGAGGCTGCCGATAATTTTCGTCAGGCCAAAGCTGCCTACCAGCAGTTGCTTGAGGCCGGGCGGAAGGTGACGGAGGCCCGCGCCGGCATTATTGCATGCGATCAGGGAATCAAGCTGTGCAGCCCTTAATTCGTTTTCGTATTCTAGGTTGGATAGCCCTTTTGGGAGTGCTGGGAAGCAGTTATTCAATTGCCGAGACGCCCGCAACCTCGCCTAACCTACCTAAACTGCTTATTCTCGTGCGTAAAGACCCTAAAACCCCCAACTCCGATTTGCCTCAACTCCTGGCCGGCCTGTTAAAACAGTCGCTGAAAAGCTCTTCGCTCTACACTCCTGTGCTCTATAGTCCCTACGATCCCACTGTAAAAAATGCGCTTCTTAATCATCTCTTAACGCCTAAAGACCTGAACACGCTCGATTCGCCTATCTCGCAACAACGGCTCGCAGAGGCCTACGATGCGCGTTATCTTCTCTCTATTCAACCCCATATTCTTCCAGAATCGGTGGAGGTGGACGTGTCGCTCTTTCATCGGGCACCTGCGGAGAGCTGGACGATGCCTTACTCCAATCGTCTTCATGTAGATATGCCGCCCGCTCGGCGCGGGGTTACGGAGGAGATACGGCGCAAAGCCCTGCTTTATGGCCTGGTAGATAGCATCTCCGGCGCAGTTGGCAGTCCGACCCACTTGCTGGCCTCTTTGCCCATAACGCTGCCCCAAACTGTGGCATTGAACGATGCGAACTCCACCTCCGCGCAAAAAACGGCTGCAGCGGCCCCTATGCCTAGCAGTAGTCCTGCGACGCAACCCACACCACCCCTGCCGGACTATCTGGCGCAAGCGCGCGATGCCCTGCGTGACGGCAATGTGGCCGATGCCATTATGCTGCTGCGTCAAGCTGTAGATGGGAACCCCTTCGACCCAAAGCCTCGAGCTTTGCTTATTCAGACCTACCTTCAGCGACACCTTGTTGCGCTAGCGGATGCTGAGGCTCAAGACAGCCTTCTTCTCTGCCCCAATGATGTGGAGCTAACACAGCTTGAAGCGCAGGTGCTTGAGGCCAAGGGAGATACGAAGGGCGCTTTGCAGTTGTTCACCCAGCTTGTAGCCCACAACCCTCAGGACGTGGCGGCTCGCATCGCCTTGGGCGACGTGCTGCTGGCCAATGGACAGTATGCCGATGCCCAAAATGCTTATGAAACGGCGGCCTCTATCAACGCCAAAAGCGCGCTTCCTGCCTTGCGTCTCGCTGCCCTGTTTGTGAAGGAGGCCAATTCCGACCCGAGTTTATATGCCAAAGGGCTTTCCGAACTCGAAACCGCGCGTCAACTCCTGCCTCCCACCGATACCACAAGCTATCTTAACTGCTATGCAACGCTGATGCCTGTTCTCAGCCAGCGCATTCATGATAATGCCGATGCCCTACAGCAGATATATGAGTCCTGTGTGCAAGGCGGCCTCAGCGTTACCGAGGCCTTACGCGACCTTTCTGACCTGCAGAATCGCCTTGTTGCATTGAACGATTTTCTGGCCAAGCTTCCCCCGGCTGCCGGAGCCGAGAAAGCACAGGCCGCCTATGGTCAAAGCGCTGCGTTGCTTTTACAAGGCATCGGCTACTTCCATGACATTCTCGCCGATCCGGCGCGTACCCCACGTGAGGCTGCTGATACGCTAGCCCTTGCGCGCGCGAACACGCTGCATGCGCTTCAGGAGGCCGATGCGTTGTTAAAGAATAGCCTGAATCCTCCCCAGACGAAACCCCAAAACACGGATAACACCACCTCCAACGATTGAAAACAGGAACTTTCGTTAGGATTCTGCTGTTAACTGTCTTTCAAAGAAGGATTCTTGCTAACGATGTAGAAAAAAACGTCGTTGGTGAAGAACCGATACCAGCAACCCAAATTTCCTGACAACGAAGAGGAGGTTCATTCGAGAATGAAACACCATCGTCGTACCGCGTTCACGTTAATTGAGCTGCTTGTCGTTATTGCTATTATCGCGATACTTGCAGCCATTCTCTTTCCTGTCTTCGCCCAGGCGCGCGAAAAGGCACGGGCCATCTCCTGTCTCTCCAACTTGAAGCAGCAAGGCTTGGCCTTGAATATGTATGTGCAGGACTACGACGAGACCTTCCCTATCAATCTCTATCTAGGGCAGAACAACGGAAACGCCTGCGTGATGACGAGCTACCAAGAGATTCAGCCCTACCAAAAGAACGCGTTGATACTGCTATGCCCTTCCGATAGCACGCCGCTTAACTTCCCGGTGGCCATGCAGACGATCGGCCTACCGGCCCCTTGCCCGGTTTCGCCGGAGCTTATCAAAGTGAGCGATCAGCCGAACTATGCGCTTATTGATGATGGCGATCCAAACCCGATCTTCGCCGGAGAGACCGGCCGGCCGGTACACCGATTGGCCGAACTGCAGTTCCCGGTGGAGACCAGCGCTTTTGCCGATGCTACCGTTACTCTCCAAGGCCCTACATCGGCTTTCTGCCTGTTTTGTTCGCCGGTGCAGGCGCGCCATAACACAACGGTCAACTCGGTGTATGCCGATGGCCATGCGAAGGTGGTGCACACAAAGCCCTATACCGATGCAAACGGCAACCCCTATGTTGGCATTCAGCTCGACGGGCAGAGCACAAAGGCCTACGTCATTACGGACGCAGGGCCCTATCAGAACAGCACAGAGCTTTGGGGCATTCCCTATCAAAAGTCAGATGGAAGCTGGGGCCTGCTTCCGTAGGTCTATTGCCTCAGAAGATTTAAGGGCGGGAACTTACCCGCCCTTTCCTGCGGTTCCCTACCAGAGCCTATGCGAATGGGAAAGCCCTGTCTCTTAGCGTAGTGCACGGAGAGGCTTTACTGCCCGTTCGTATTCGTGTTGGTTCCTGCCTGCTGTTCTAGTTTTTGAATGGCAGCCTGTTTCGCCGGAGCAGGAAGCTCCGGGTTATTCTGGATGGCCTGAATTTTTTGCTGCAGGGTTTGATGCGGTGGCGGTCCTGTTGGAGCCGGATTGCCTTGGTTGTTGCTGCAGCCTGCCAAGGCGATAAGCGCACAGGCTCCTCCAAAATACGGTAGGCTTTTCAAACACTTCGGGATCCTCATCTCCACTCCTTTCATGGACATCGTTAGAAAAGGGCAAGCGAAGTTAACTCCACTTGCCCTCGCAGCATTCGCAAGAAAAGCTACTGTTGAACGCTGGGATCGCCATAAGCGAGTCCCCAGAAGCCCCATTCGTTCTTCTTGCCGCTGTACTCTACACCCTCCGGATAGAGCTTTGAGAACTGATACCAGTGCACGTGACCGTCCATATGCAGCACGTTGGAGCCGGAGTTATGTCGCCCCTGGAAGCTTGGGCTGCCCCAGAAATTCGGCTGCGGATTGCCAACGCCGCCCGGCCACAGGAAGCCTGCTGCCGGGAAGTCAATCATCATCGCCGCCTTCGCCGAGCTTACGATATCGGGGTTGTCGAAGGAGATAGGGGCTTCATAGCCGCCGTAAAGGCCGGGGCAGCTATTGGGAACCCAGTGGCTATCGAAGGTCAACATGATGTTGTTGAAGTCGTAGTCCATCGGCGGATAGACGTCGTTATAGTACTGTGCATCGCCCACGTTGGAGTGCGGCAAGCCCACGCAGCCGTCATCGGGAGGAAGCATGTAGTCGCCCTGGCCGTTATCGCGCTGTTTGTGTTGAATGGTGCCCATGGGGAAAGTGGAGGATGGGCATTTGAACAGTTGGGTATTTTTGATGTAAGGCTCTAGGCGTGCCGCCACGATGTAGCTGTTAGGCCAGATGTAGACCGGCATATAGTTGTCGTAGTCCTGCGCATACATCAGCATGGCCAGCCCGATCTGCTTTTGGTTAGAGAGACAGGCCGTCTGGCGTGCCTTCTCACGCGCTTGGGCAAAGACAGGGAAGAGAATAGCTGCTAGTATTGCAATAATTGCAATAACCACTAGCAGTTCAATCAACGTGAAACCTTTGCTACGTTGCATACGATCCGATCCTTTCTTTATGAAAGTTTGTGTCTTGGTATATGTTCAAGCGCCTTTGAACAGGGCGCATGAAGCCGAAGTCAGATAGCGTTTCATCTAGAAGCATAGCGATTAGGGTCTTTCAGTACGGAGGCGCTTTGGCGTGTTGAGCCTCGCAGCACGATGTGACAGGGCACAATGCAGCGCTGTGGACGGCCGGCATGCCCTTCAATAAGGTCTATTAACATCTCTGTGGCCGTGCGGGCAAGGCTGCTGATGTTAATAGAGACCGAAGTAAGCGGCGGCTCCAGATAAGAGCAGAAGCTCGAGTTGTTGAAGCCCACGAAGGCGATATCTTCTGGCACATGCAAACCGTTCTCGAGAGCCACCTGCATAGCGGCGGCGGCAGTGACGTCGTCTACGGCGACCACAGCATCTGGAGGTGTGGGGAGGCTCAGCAGCTTCTTCATCGCTTGGCGCCCACCGTCTGCGGTGAAGTTGCCGTATTCGACGGCTTGGAAGGGCACCTCATTGGCTTGAAGAGCCTCGAGATAGCCCGTTAAGCGATCCTCCGACACGTTCACGCCTTTGGGGCCGCCGATATAGGCGACGCGACGATGACCATCCGAGAGAAGCTTTTCGGTAACCATGCG
>Ga0209061_1005737_pt1 | contig 10579 bp, 3 predicted proteins | sample Coa_R1_10_FD_187157 | JGI IMG/M metagenome (GOLD analysis project Ga0209061, IMG submission 187157) | Surface soil microbial communities from Centralia Pennsylvania, which are recovering from an underground coalmine fire - Coalmine... | ecosystem: Environmental > Terrestrial > Soil > Unclassified... | reverse complement strand
TCATCAAGCACTCAGGGACCGGCCCGGCATCTTGAGCATGGCGCGCCTCAAACCCTATCCTCGCTGCATGCCTCGTTTCGCGCCGGGACAAACACTGCTCATCGATGCCGACGATACGCTGTGGGAGAACAATATCTATTTCGAGCGGGCAATTGCCGCTTTTATCGGCTTTCTCGACCATCGCGAGTACACGCCGGCCGAGGTGCGGCAGATGTTGAATTGCATAGAGCGCGAAAACATTCTCGCCCACGGTTACGGCCTTTCCAGCTTCACGCAGTCGCTGGTGAAATGCTTCGAGCGTCTGAGCCCCGCGCCCGTAACCGACGAAAAGCGGGAACGGATTCGCGGATTCGCCAGGGCGATCGCCGAGCAGGAGATCGAACTGCTGCCCGGGGTGGACCGGACGCTGGCCGAGCTCGGCGGACGGCACCGGCTGATCCTGATGACCAAGGGCAATGAGGCCGAACAGGCCGACAAGCTGGCCCGGTCCGGCCTGGCAAAGCATTTTTCCGCCGCCGAGATTGTGGCGGAGAAAAACCCTCAGGCATATCGCGAGGTAATTGCGCGCCACGATCTTGCGCCGGAGAAAAGCTGGATGATCGGCAACAGCCCCAAAAGCGATATCAATCCCGCGCTCGCCGCCGGCCTGAACGCGGTTTTTCTGTTCCACAAGGATACCTGGGTTCTGGAGCATGCCAGCCTCGATCCGGCTCCCGATGGGCGGCATCTGCTGGAGCTCGATTGCTTCGCCCAGCTATGCGACTTCTTCTGATCCCGGCCGGGCTTCCGTCAGCGGACAGCGCGAGCGCCCCCGGACCAGAACATGCGCGCGGCAATGAGCGACAGGCAGAGAGGCAACCGAAAGAGGCGACCCTCATTTAACCGCCGTCTATCTTATTTATTGATGAAGTCGCGCGAAAACGGCCTCTGCAAGGGCCCCTGTTTGACGAATTACCCTCGCTCAACGACAATAAAAGAGTTATCTGCTTCCGACGTGGGCCTGTGGCGCAGCTGGGAGCGCGCTTCCATGGCATGGAAGAGGTCGTCGGTTCGATCCCGACCAGGTCCACCAAAATCCTTGCGAAAACCTCTCTTCCCGGCGGGCCACACTGCAGAGTCTGCGACTCCGTGGCGTGGGAGGCTACTGCCTCTTTTCCGTTATCTGCAGGCCATTTTCGCGAGTTTCGCCGCAGGGGATGGCCCGCGCGGCACGGCGGGACCAAGGAAAGCGCTCGCGTGGCTTTTCCCTCCGGGAACAAGCCTCCCGTCGCCGCACTGAAGAAGACTGCCGAAGCTCTGAAAATGCTTTAGAATCGCTGTCACCGGAAACGAATGGCCGAGGCAGAGGTTGAATACGGAGTTGCCCCGGAGCTGACAGCGGAGATGATCCGCAGCCAGCTCGAGCTTATGGTGCGCGACGAGGTCTTTCGTTCCAGCCGGCGCTCGGTTGCCTTTCTGCGCTATGTGGTGGAACAGAGCCTGGCCGGAATGGCAGACCAGATCAAAGAGCGGGCTATCGGCGTGGAAGTCTTCGAGCGCGATCCCGCTTACGATACAAACGTCGATCACATTGTTCGCACGGCAGCCGCCGAGCTGCGCAAGCGGCTGGCCACCTACTACGTCGACGAACGGCACCGCTCCGAGCTGCGGATCACCATGGTCCCCGGGTCGTATATTCCCCGGTTCGCGCTCCCCGGCGATGCGCGGCCGGCGACGTGGGAGCCGCATGGCGACCAGCCGGAAGGCCGGCCAATCTATGAAATGCCCGGGAGTCATACCGCGCCGCTGCCTCTTCCGGCTGCGCAGCCTGCCCCGCAGCGCGCGGTTTTGGTTCGCCGCGCGCAGATTGCCAAATGGGCGCTTTGCCTCATCGCCGCAGTCGCAGCCGCCGGCTACATTGCTCTTCACCGCAGCAATGCACAGGAGGCATTCTGGCGTCCTGTGCTGGAGACGCCCGGACCGGTGCTCCTCCTGGTTGGCGACCACCCCAACGGCCCTCCGACGCTGCCCGCAGGCGATCCGGGCGGCGTTCCTCCCACGCCGGTTCCCAGCTCGGACACCTCCCGGACCGTGCCGTTCGCCGACACAGTGACAATCGCGGACGTGGCCGGCGTGCTGGAGGCGCATCAGAAGCGGGTTGTGATCCGTCAGGGCGATTCCAGCTCGTTTTCCGACCTGCGGCAGGGGCCGGTGGTGCTCGTCGGCGCCTTTAACAACGAGTGGAGCCTGCGCCTGACGCGCGACCTTCGCTTCAGCCTGGCAATGGATACCGACAGGCAGGTTATCTATATAAGAGACGCAAAATCCCCCGCGGCGCGGAGCTGGAGCTGGGGCATCGACCAGCCCCGGCAACCGGTTACCGGCGCCAACAGCCCCCGGGTGCAGGATTTTGCTCTCATCTCCCGGATTCGCGATTCGGAAACCGGGCACGTCGTGGTGGTGATCGGGGGCCTGTATACCTACGGCACCCAGGCCGCCGGCGAGTTCCTCACCGATCCCGCGTTTATGGAGTCCATCGCCGGCCAGGTCCGCAACGCGAACTCCGCGCGCGTGCTGCAGATTGTGCTCGCCGCCACAGTGACCGACGGCACCCCCGGACCGCCGCGGGTTCTGGCCGTTTCGGCAGAGTGAGATTCCGCGCCGCCTGGGACGATAAATCGCCGAAAATCAAAGCAAAATCGGGGTCTCTGACTGTCAGGGACGGTCCCTGTCTAACGTCTCTACAGGGTCTTTCTATACAACGCTCAACGATCCGCGATTTCGACCGGGCGCACAGGCTCAGAATTCTCCTTGAGAGAAGCCTCAAGACGCGTCCAGCGGAGCAGAGATTGAGGAGGCAACGATGCAAACGAACTGGAAACTCGCCGTCGGCGTGGCGGTCTGCCTGCTGATGCTCGGGACCCCGGCCAGGCTGAAAGCTCAGGGATTCGGAAGCATCAGCGGCACGGTGACGGATTCGACCGGCGCAGTCATTCCCGGCGTGGAAGTAACGGCCATCCAGGCGGCAACGGGAATCACAGCAAAGACCACTACCACTGCGGGCGGCACGTATACCTTCCCGACGCTTGCCCCGTCCACCTACAACCTCACTGCAAGCCGGCGCGGCTTCGAGGTCTACACAGAGAAGAACCTGCAGGTGCGGGCCGATGCCGCCGTAACCGCCAATATTACGCTGCGCGCCGGCGCCGCCTCCGAAACCGTAACCGTAAATGCCGAAAGCGTCCAGGTAGACGTGACCACCGGCACGCTTTCCCAGGTAATCGGCGTCTCGCAGGTAAGCAATCTTCCGTTGAACGGCCGGAATGCGGCTCAACTTACGGAAGAAGTCGCCGGCGTAACGCTGGCGCCGCCTGCCCAGGCCGACCAGGGCAACACCAAGACCTTCCCGATGGTTGTCGCCATCTCCACCAACGGCACGTTCGTGGGCCAGACCAACTACATGCTGGATGGCGGCAACAACGTGGACGAGTACACCAACGTCAACATGCCTTTCCCGATGCCCGACGCGGTGCAGGAATTCAGCATCGAGACCAACAACTACAGCGCGCAATATGGCCAGAACGCCGGCGGCGTGGTCAATATCGTCACCAGGAGCGGCGGCAGCCAGTATCACGGCGACCTGTTCGAGTACGTTCGCAACCGGGCGCTCAATGCGGCAAATTACTTTACCTACAATGCCGCAACCAACAGCAAGACTGTCGATCCGCTCAAGCGCAACCAGTTCGGCGGCACGGTGGGCGGCCCGCTCGAAATTCCGCGCCTGTTCCACGACAAAAAATCGTTCTTCTTCTTCGGCTACCAGAAGACGATCAATCACGGAGCCTCCACCACTTCATCGAACACTCTGCCCAATCTCGCCCAGTTGGGCGAATCGCAGCCGGGACAGGCTCCGGGCACCAATAATCTGGTCTTTTCCGATTGCGTGAAGGATCCGCTGGATCCGACCGGCGCCAATCTGGTTGCCGATTCTTCCTGTCCTGCAAATTCTTCGCACACCTGGAAGCCGGCCGCGCTGAGCCCGGTCACGCTGGCGCTGCTCAAGTATCTGCCGCCCGCAACCGCGACCGGCTCGGTCATCTTCGCCAAGCCGAATTTTTACAATCTGGCCGAGATTACGGCGCGCGTCGATCGGGAACTGACACCCAGGGACAAGCTGACGCTGCGCTACTTCTCCGATGCATTTATTCTGCAGGGCGTGGAAAATCTGCAAAACCTGCTCACCTACCAGGACGGCGCAGCGAACCACTACTACAACTCGCTGATCTCCGAGACCCATACCTTCAGCGACCGCATCGTAAACAACTTTATCGTCAGTAATCAGATCGACAACGATGCCCGGGGGCCGGTCTCAAACAGCATTGACGCGGCCGACCTCGGCGTGAACATCTGGCAGCCGGGCTTTAAGCAGATCAACCAGATTCAGGTTCAGCCGGCTGGCAACTACTTCAATATCGGCGACAATCCGCAGGCATTCTTCCGGCGCGGCAATTACACGCTCACCGACGATATTCATTTCCTGCTGGGACGCCATAACATCGATGCCGGCTATCACGGCGAAGTGTCAAAGGTGGACATCAACAACCTCTTTGAGCAGCCGGGACAGTTCAACTTCAACGGAAATGTCTCCGGCGACCCCATGGCCAGCTTTCTCTTCGGCTATCTGTACCAGTTCAATCAGGCGTCGGGACAGTTCTTCAATGCGCGCGGCAAGTTTCAGGGCGCCTACGTTCAGGACAGCTGGAAGGCCAGCCGCAACCTTACGCTGAACTACGGAGTTCGCTATGAACCCTTCCTGCCGTGGCGCGAAATCCAGGGGCGGATGGGAAGCTTCTTTCCGGCGCTTTGGGCATCGAACACCCACTCGACCAAGTATCCGCTTGCGCCGGCCGGCATGCAGTTTGCGGGCGATCCCGGATTCAACCCGAACGGCGTTGCTTCGGCCTACAACCATTTCATGCCGCGGTTAGGCTTTGCCTACAACGTCGGCGGCGCCGGAAAAACCAGCATCCGCGGCGGCGCAGGCATGTTCTACGACAGCCGCATCAACAGCACCTTATTCAATATCTACTCCAACCTGGCGCCATTTATTACTTCTGTGTCGCTGCAATCGAGCGCCGCAACTTCGACCAGTCCGGCGATATCGATGAGCTTCGCCAATCCATACGGCACCTACGGCATCGCCAATCCATTTCCCGCGCCGCAGCCGCCTCCGCCCACCGCGGCGATCCCTGCGGCCCAGGCATGGCTGACCTACGACCCGTTCAGGGGATTTCACGATCCCCTGGTCTACGACTGGAACCTTGCGCTCGAGCAGCAACTGGCCAGCAGCCTGTCGCTGCGGCTGGCCTATGTCGCCAGTCATGGAAGCCATCAATGGGAAGACCTCGAGCTGAATCCGGTCGTAAACGGAACGCGCATCTATAACCAGCCCGGATGTTCGGCCACCAATAGCTGCTATCCGGGAACCATCACGGCCGCCAATACCGGCGGCAATACCAGCTACAACTCCATGCAGCTCTCGGTCGAGCAGCGCGTCAGGTACGGGCTGAACCTGCTGTTCAACTACACCTGGTCCAAAGCGCTCAATAACATGCCCTGGAATCAGGCGGCGACATCCATCGGCAACAATAACTCCTTCGTCTATCCCATCACGGTTCCGAATTTCAAGGCTCTCGACCACGGTCCGGCGGATTTCGACCACCGCAATATCGTCGCCATGTCGTACGTCTACACGATTCCCCGGATCCGCAGCGATGTTCCCAGCGCGGCGCGCTACATTCTGGATGACTGGACGACGAGCGGCCTGTTCCAGTTCCGCAGCGGCGATCCGCTGACTGTCTTCGCGAGCAACAGCAATGCCGATGGATCGAGCCAGAATCGCGACCGCGCCGTGTTCTCCGGAAGCGCGGCATACGGCAGCAGCGCCTGCGCAGCCGGAGCCGCAAATTGCAGGTCATGGCTCAACCCGGCCAGCTTTTCAAATCCCGCAGCCGGCGGCTTCGGCAACGTCGCCAAGGGATCGTTCGTCGGGCCTCGCTATGTCGACTGGGACGCCAGCCTGGAGCGCAGATTCGCATTCACTGAACGGACCAACCTCCTGTTCAAGGCGGAATACTTCAACCTGATGAACCACACCAACCTGGGCGATCCCGGCACGACACTGGGCAGCTCGTTTGGCAAGATCACCAGCACCAGTCCGCAGAACTGGGCAGGCACCGCGCCCCAGAACGATCCTCGCATCGCGCAGTTGTCGCTAAAGCTGATCTTCTGAATTCAGCGCAGCCTCCGGACTTCGGCGCTGCCGCTGCCGCAGAGAAAAAATTCTGCGCTTCTTCGCGCTGCGATTGTCGGCGACGGGGCAGCAAAGACAGGAAGCGTTTCCCAACCAGTTTCTTTCAGGCGCGCGGCGGACAAAGGCGAATTCCATGAAGGCGCAGCAGTGGTTGAAGTTTGGCGATGCCGGTCCGGTTGCTGCGTTATTGCTGCTCATGACGCCGCATACAGGTCCGCAGACCGCGCGCGCAGCGCCTCCACGGCTCGTCTATCACAACCCGATTCTCTTTGCCGATTACTCGGACCCCGACGTGATCCGCGACGGCAGCCACTTTTACCTGATCGCCTCGAGCTTCCATTTTGTGCCCGGCATTCCCATCCTCGATTCCCTCGATCTTGTGCACTGGACGATCGTTGGCCATGTGGTCGATCGGCTGGATATGGACCCGCGCTACAGCCTCATCGGCGGCAACCGTTACGGAAGCGGAATCTGGGCGCCCTCGATCCGCAAACACAACGGCCTGTTCTATGTCTATTTTCCCACTCCGACCGAAGGCATCTTCGTGAGCACCGCAGCCGCCATCAGCGGTCCGTGGAGCGCGCCGAAGGCTGTAATCGCACAGCCAGGCCTTGAAGATCCATGCCCCTTCTGGGACGACGATGGGAGTGCCTACCTGATCCACTCCCGGACCGGCGCCGGTCCGCTGATTCTTCATCGCATGTCTCCCGACGGCCTGCACGCGCTCGACCAGGGCAAGGTTATCGTAGAAGACCGCGCTCATCTGCCTCTTCTCGAAGGTCCAAAGCTGTACAAACGCGCCGGCTTCTATTACATCTTTGCCCCTTTTGGCGGCGTTGACACAGGCGCGCAGGCGGTGTTGCGCTCAAAGAACATTCAGGGCCCATACGATTACCGTGTCGTGCTTGCACAGGGATCGACGCACATCAACGGCCCGCACCAGGGCGCATATGTCGAGACCCCCGACGGACGCGGCTGGTTTGTTCACTTCCAGTCCCGCGGGGCGCACGGCCGCATCGTTCATCTCGAACCGGTGCGCTGGAAAGACGGCTGGCCGATCGTCGGGAAGGATCCCGCGGATACCGAAATCGGTCAGCCGATGCCTTCAGGCCCGATGCCTGTAGAAACGAAGGTCCGCGTCCAGCCAAGGCCACAGACTTCGGACGATTTCGGCGCGCTCGCGCTCGGGCCGCAGTGGGAATGGAATCATAATCCCGACGATGCGCACTGGTCTCTGAGCAGCCGGCGGGGTTTTTTGCGCCTGATCCCGATGCAGGCCGACAGCCTGCTCCGGGCGCGCAATACGCTTACGCAGTCCATGCAGGACAATGCCTTCGACTTCACGGTCCGGCTTGACGCTTCCGGAATGAAAAGCGGCGTTCACGCCGGCCTGGCGATGTTCGAGAAGCTCGCCAGCGGACTCGAAGTTGTGCAATCCGGCGACAGCCGGCGAATGGCATTCTTTCACGCCGGCGAGATCTCCGCCGGCCCGGCGATTGCCCAATCGATCATTCAGCTGCGCGTGCGCGTGCATGGCGACGCGTGCCGTTACTTCTTCAGCCTCGACGATGGCCGCAGCTTCCGTCCGCTGGGGCCGGTCACGCCTCTCCACTTCGACTGGTGGAAGGGCTCGCGGCCGGCGCTGTTTGCCTATACCACGCAGTCGACCGATCCGGGCGTTGTGGATTTTGATTGGGCGCACGACCGGCCGCTGGAACCAAACCCCTGGTGAAGGCCGCAGCCGGCCTGAGCGATGCAACCGGATCTAGTCAGCCGCCGTGGCGCGCGCGAACTCCTGAGCGCGCATCGCTTCGACATCCATCGAAAGCAGTGCGCCAAGTTCGTCGAAATCCCGCTCCCATCGCGGGCGGTCTTCGGCGCCCAGGCCGGTCAGCTCATCGACAGGCGTGCGCAGAAGCTCGTACCAGATGTTCTGCGCCTGCCACAGGTTGGTTTCGAAAGGAAACTCAGCCAGCGTGCGGGCCAGCGTCAGCGCGCGGTCCAGCGTCTCCATCGAGCCTGAGGAGGCCTGCAGCTCCACCATCACGCGCTTCATCCGCTGGTCGGCGATATAGGAGAGCGTCGACGCATCGAGCGGCACCTGATCGGCCCTGGCCAGCAACAGATAGGAGCGCATCTGCGCCGGATCGATCGGGTCCGTCTCAAGCGCATGGCGCAGACCCGCGTTTACGGCGAAGCCGGCGGCCAGCGTAAGGGCCGGGGGCTTGGGAAGTCCGGCCTGCGAAAGATAGTGCAGCAGGCTGGCGTGATCCTGATAGATCGTCGTCAGCGCTCTCTCGATATCCGCAAGAGTCGACTTCAGGATGAGCTGGACGATGCGGCGCTGATCGTCGGAAAACAGCGAAACGAGCGAGTAATCCGCGTGGCCGTAATAACGGTCGAGCAGCCGCATCGCCTCAGGGAAATCGGCACGCTGCACATGCCGGCCCGCCTCCCGCGCGAACTCCTCGAATTTTTCGGAATCGCATTCGGCGTACGGCTTTACGGAAGCGGTGATGTTCTGATCGCCGAAGTGAAGCACCGCGAACGAAAAGCTGGCCGACTGCCCGGTGATGGCGCTCTCGATGCGCGACCGGCCTACCGCCAGCCGTCCGCGACCCGACGGATAAATGTCATAGGAGATGCGCCGCACACGATAGCAGTAAAGTTCGGCTTCCTCCGGGAAGGAGGTAAAAACCGAGCTGATGGCGTAATGCGCGGCGACCTGGCCCAGATGAAGTTGCTTGGTCTGTACGCATTTGCGGTATATCAGGGCGCCATTGCCAGCCGCTGCATCGGCAGAATGCGCCTGCTCCATCCGCTCGACGAACGCCGACTCAAGACCCGCCGCCTGTTCGCCAAATAATCCGCCCGCCAACTGCAGCACGCGCGCCGCATAGGCGATAATCTGCACGGTTTCGATGCCGCCGATGTCGTCGAAGAACCATCCACAGCTTGTGTACATGAGCTGCGCGTGGCGCTGCATCTCCATCAGCTCCAGGGCGCGGATCCGCTCCGCGCCGCTGAGCGGATGATTCTGCTGCTCCCGGATGAATCGCTCCACCGACTCTGCGCTGCGGTCCAGAATCACGTGAATGTATGCGTCGCGCGCGGCCCATACATCGCGAAAGAGCTTTGCTCCTTCCTGTTCAGTGAGCGGCGCGAGCGCGTCGCGCAGTTCGTCGAGCGCCTGGCGCAGGGGGGCGCGCCACTTTTGATCGCAGTTGGGCCGGCCGCCGCTGCAGCCGCAGTCCGCCCGCCAGCGATCCACGCCATGCACGCAGCTCCACGACGTGTTTTCTTCTATCTCGCACTCGTATTCCGGTGGAAACTGCTCGAGAAACCATCCATAGTTCGTCAGCTTCACGGTCTTATCTTTTTCGAGAAGATGAAGACCGTAAGCCAGCGCCATTTCGCCGTGCCGGTGATGGTGGCCGTAGCTCTCGCCGTCGGTGGCCACGCTGGCCAGTTGCGGCTCCGTCGAGTCTTTGAAGCCGGTCTTCAGGCGATTCACGAAGTTCTCGCCGGAATTCAGCAACCCCTCGAATGCGATTGCGCGCGAATTAGGACCGTTATAGAAAAAAACCGCCAGCGATACTCCCGAGTCGAAGCGAACAAGATAAGGCCTCGTCGTATCGACGCTCGCGCCCGGCGTGTCTTCCCATTCCGCTTTCCCGCTGAGAGGCCGCACGCGCCGGCACTGGTGCGGCGCCAGCACCGTGAACTTGATGCCGTGGGCGGCGAGCAGCTCGAGCGTTTCGTTATCCGCGGCGGTCTCGGCAAGCCACATCCCTTCGGGCATCGCGCCGTAGTGCTTCTCGTAATCGGCAATGCCCCAGCGGATCTGCGTCATGCGGTCGCGCCGGTTGGCCAGCGGCATGATGATATGGTTGTAGACCTGCGCCATCGCCGAGCTGTGGCCGCCGAAGTTTCTCCGGCTCTGCCGCTCGCCCTCCTGAATCATGCGATAGGTGCGCGATGCGTTCTCTTTAAGCCAGCTCAGCAGCGTAGGTCCGAAGTCAAAGCTGATGCGCGCGTAGTTGTTGACGATCCGGGCAATCTTCTTTCTGTCGTTGAGGATGCGCGCCGCACCATTGGGCGCGTAACACTCCGCGCAGATGCGCTCGTTCCAGTCATGGAAGGGCGCAGCGGAGTCCTGAATCTCCACCGTCTCCAGCCACGGGTTCTCGCGGGGCGGCTGGTAAAAATGGCCGTGAATGCAAAGGAAGCGTTTGCCCGCAGTGGCCATGCGAATCCTGGCGGCGGCTCGCGCTTTCGCAGCGCAGC
>Ga0209061_1005736_pt1 | contig 10580 bp, 9 predicted proteins | sample Coa_R1_10_FD_187157 | JGI IMG/M metagenome (GOLD analysis project Ga0209061, IMG submission 187157) | Surface soil microbial communities from Centralia Pennsylvania, which are recovering from an underground coalmine fire - Coalmine... | ecosystem: Environmental > Terrestrial > Soil > Unclassified... | reverse complement strand
CGGAATGCCGGTGGAGTCGAGGGTGAACGCGACGGCCTGCGGCGTGCCGTTGAGGTACACGCAGCTCGAGCCACCGCCACCACCACCGCCACTGCCGTTTTCGCTACCACCACCGCCGCCACCGCCGTAGCCGCCGCCGCCGCCGCCACCGCCACCGGAGTCGGATCCAGGACCACCATCGCCGCCTCCTCCGAGGGTGCCGTCCACTCCTGCGTCACCAGGGTAGCCACCGCCGCTACCGCCCGTACCGCCAGCGGAGAGCGTGCCGGCACCACCTCCTCCACCAGGAGACGTGCCCGCGCCAGGAGCGCCCGGCTGGCCTGCATCGCCCCCTGCGCCGCCAGCAGCATTAGAGAACGAACTACCTTCACCACCTCCACCTCCGCCCCCGGCGACCACCAGCCGCGAGGCGAAGCTGTTCGGCTGAGCGCTCGACACCGTGCGCACATCAGACGCACCACCACCATGACCACCAAAACCAGGCCCAGACCTATCGGAGGCATCGCTCCCCGTGCTTCCGACCTCGATGTAGAGCGTCTGCCCTGGCGTCACGGCGATGTCCGTCTCCACCCGCGCCCCTTTGCCGCCAGGCCCACTACCAGCAGCGATGATATAGCCCTGCCCGCCCGGGGCGCCGATCGCCACCACGTGCAGGCTCGTTACCCCCGCCGGCACCACGAACGTCTGCTCGCTGCCGGTGGAGGTAAACGTCACGCTCACGGCGGCGCGGGCGGGAGCAGGCACGCCTGGCCGCACCCCCAGCACCACCGCGACCACACCGAGCACACAGACCACACCTAGCCAGGCACGCCGACTGGAGACACGCAGTGACAGGGACGCGCGCATAGCCAGGCCACCTCCACGGGCACCGTGGGCAAGGCGCCTGGCCCGGCGTGCGGCGCACCATTGTTGATATCCAGGGTAATCAGTCGGTAGTGTAGCCACGCCGCCGCGCGCTGGCAAGCTCCCGGGCAGCGGCGCGCCGCAGGCCGTGGCTCCTGCATCCGCGCTGGCCACCCTGCAGAGCGAGCCGGTCGCGGTGCCTCCGTCGCCGTCTGCGCGAGGTGGTCATGCTGCGCCTGCACGACAGGGAGTCGGCATGCCGCCACGCTGAGCGCCTTGTGCCCTCGCTGCACGTGCGTGTGGGGAACGTCTCCGCGCCGCGTGTATCGGCGTGCCCGTACGGCGGGTGGCGCACGGCGCACGTCCTGACGGGGCAGACGCGCTTGCTGCCGCGCCGACCTCATATGATGACACGCTCCATTGCCGACTGTCCTGCGCCCGACACGTGCGACCGCCGTGGCCTGCGCACCTCGACGCAGTCTCTGCCACACAGCACATCGTCCCGGCATGCGGTACGCGGCCGGCGGTCGCTGGCGAGCCGGTGCTAGCGCTGGGGCCGTGTCGCGGCAGCCATAGCCGGCCTGCATGGCCCGGCAAGGTTACTCCCGCGTGCCGCTCGCTGGCGCGGTATGCTGGCGGCAGCCTGTCCAGGAGGAAGCGATGCGTATCGGCGCCCACGTCTCCGCTGCCGAGCGGCTGGATAAATGCCTCGACCGCGCCGCCGAGCTTGGCTGCGAGGCGCTACAGATCTTCGCCTCGGCGCCACAGAGCTGGCGCCCGGTCTCCCACACCCGCGAGGCGATGGCAGAGCTGCGCCGTCGCTGCCAGGAGTGCGGCGACCCGCCGCTCTACGTACACGCGATCTACCTCATCAACCTCGCCAGCGCCGACCCGGCTCACGTCGAGCGATCCGTCGCCTCGCTCGCGGAAGCGCTGCGCTTCTGCGAGGCGACCGGCGCGCGCGGCGCGATCTTCCACGTCGGCAGCCACAAGGGCGCGGGCTTCGCCGACGTTCTGCCACGCGTCGCGACGGCTATGACCCGCGCCCTCGAAGAAGCGCCGGGTAACAGTCTGCTGATCGTCGAAAACAGCGCCGGTGCGGGCAACACCGTCGCAGGCACCTTCGCCGAGCTGGGCGCGATCGTGCGCACCTTGAGCAGCCCGCGCGTCGCCGTCTGTCTCGATACCTGCCATCTGTTCGCTTCCGGCTACGACATCCGCACGCCCGCTGACGTCGAACGCACGATGGCGGAGTTCGATCGCGAGGTCGGCATCGAGAAGCTCGTGGTCGTGCACGCCAACGATGCCAAGGCGCCGCTCGGCTCCGGCAAGGATCGCCACGAAAACATCGGTCTGGGCGAGATCGGTCTCGACGGTTTCCGCGCCGTGATGGCGCATCCTGCCTTCCGCGAAACGCCGTTCATCCTCGAAGTGCCGGGTATGGACGGCAAAAGCGGGCCGGATCGCCAGAACGTCGAGATTTTGCGGCGGCTGCGCGACGAGGTGCTCGGCTCGGCGGCTTGACGTGCCGGTCGCCGCGGTCTACAACGGGAGAACGGCACGGTGTCAGGGCTGGGAGGCAGGGCCATGACAACGGCGACCGATCGTTTCGCGGGTTGGCGCGCGATCTACGAAGCGCGGCTCGTTTCGGCCGAGGAGGCCGCGGCGGCGATTCGTTCGGGCGAGCACATCTATATTCCCATCGGCCAGCAGCCACGCCCGATCATCGACGCGCTGCTACGGCGCGACGATCTTCACAACCTCGTGGTTACGTGCCTGCCCGCGCAGGAGTACGGCTGGTTCGCCGAGGAGTATCGCCAGCGGATCACGGTGAATGTGATCTACGCGAACCCCTTCTGCCGCGACGCCGTCAATGCGGGTATCGCCGATTACACGCCCTTCATGATGTACGGCGCGCACAAGGCGATCGATGCCGAGCGGCCCGAAGCGCGCCCGCTCGATACCGTGTTGCTCTCCGTGTCCCCGCCCAACGAGCGCGGCTACGTCTGCGTGGGCACGATCGTCTGGGACGCGATCACCGCGGCACGGCGGGCACGGCGCGTGATCGCCACCGTCAACCGTCACATCCCGCGCACCTTCGGCGATACCTGGCTCCACGTCTCTGAGATCGACCGCTTCGTTCTCTACGATCACGAGATCTACCAGCGCGCTACCCCGCCGCCCGATCCCTGGGACGCGGCTATCGCTGGCTACGCTGGCTCGCTGGTACAGAACGGCGACACGATCCAGATCGGCGTCGGCTCGACGACGGGTAACCTGGTGCTGCTGGGCGGTCTGGAGGGTCGCGAGGATCTCGGCTACTTCGGCGAGCTGACCGTGCCGGGCACGATCGACCTGGTTCGCCGCGGCGTGATCACCGGGAAACGCATGCGCACGCATCCAGGCAAGTTCGTGGCAACAACGGCGGGCAACAGCGCCGAGGACCGCGCTTTCATCGCCGATAACCCCGCGTTCGAGTTCCGCGCCATCGATGAGGTGCACGATCCGCGCGCGATCGCCACGAACGACCATTACGTTGCGATCAACAACGCCCTCGCCGTCGACCTCACCGGCCAGATCGCGGCCTCGACGATCGGCCCCATGGTTTGGAGCGGCACCGGTGGACACCTTTCGTTCGCGCTCGGTGCGTTCATGGCGCGGCATGGGCGCTACGTCTGCGTGCTGCCCGCCACAGCGAAAGGCGGTACCATTTCGCGCATCGTGCCGCGCTTCGAGGCCGGGCAGGTTGTGACGGTGCCGCGCGAGATCGCCGATACGGTGGTCACGGAATACGGTATCGCGCACCTGCTCAACAAATCGGTGCGCGAGCGAGCCGAGGCGCTGATCGCCATTGCCCACCCCGATTTCCGCGCCGAGCTACGGCGCGAGGCGCGGAAGCTCTTCTGGCCGTAGCGCCGACTGAACTTACGCCAACAGTCGCTCTAGCGCCGCCGGATCGGCGCCGATGGCGATGCGCCCGCCAGCCACGACCAGCGGGCGGCGGATCAGGCGCGGCTCGCCGGCCATGAGCGCGATCAGCCGCTCGGGATCCACCGTCGCTTCGTCGAGCCCGAGCGGTCGGGCGCTGGGGCTTTTCCAGGAAAAGATCGCCGAGGCGCCACCCGCGACGCTGGCAAGCTGGCGGATCTCGGCTTCAGAGAGCGGCGCGCGGAAGATGTCGCGCGCTGTGTAGGGGATCCCTCGCGCATCGAGCCAGACCCTGGCCCGGTTGCACGTGCTTCAGCCGCGCTTTTCGTAGAGGAGAAGGGGCTCTGACGCCATCGCCGGCCTCCCACGGAGTCGATGCCAGCTTACACCGGTGCTGGCTCGGGCGCGGTGGCGGCGCGCACCCGTGCCGCAATCGGCCGCTGCGTCTGCGGCAGGTCGGGGAAGGCCGCGCGCGCCGCCGGCGGGATATCGAAGCGGTACATATTGTGCAGCGTTTCGACGAAGGCGGCCACGGTGCGCGAGTGCTTGCGATTGCGGCGAAAGATGAGCGCGATCTGCCGCTTGAAGCGCGGTGCGCCGGTGATCTCGACCTCGACAAGAATGCCCAGCTTCAACTCCCGCTCGACGGAGACGCGCGGCAGGATGGCGATACCCAGCCCTTCCTCGACCATCTTCTTCGTCGCTTCCAGGCTATCGAGCTGCATCGCGTGCACCGGGACAACCCCCGCGTCGCGGAAGATCCCGCTCACCAGCCCGTAGTAGCTCGACCCCTTGTCGTAGAAGATGACCGGCTCGCGACTGACCTGCTCGATGCTCGCGGTGCGCGTTTGGGCAAAGGGGTGGTTGTGCGCGGTCACGAGCACGACCGCATCGTCGTAGAGATGGATCAGCTCGATCTCGGGGTGGTGCAGCGCACGCACGAGGCCCACCTGCACCTCGTCGTTGAGCAGCAGATCGAGCACATCGTCGGAGCGGCCGGTGCGGATCGAGACCTCGACGCCCGGGTAGTGGCTGCGGAAACTCTTAAGGATGCGCGGCAGGACGTAGGTGCTGATCGTCAGCGCCGAGCCGATACGCAACGTACCGCTTTCGACGTTGCGCAGCGCCTCCAGCGCGTTCTTCCCCTCCTGCACGTCGGCGAGCGCCCGCTCGGCGTAGACGAGAAAGGTACGCCCCGCGTCAGTCAGGCGGACGCTACGGCCGCTGCGCTCGAACAGCTCTTCGCCGAGCTCGCGTTCGAGCGCCTGGATGCGCGCGGTAACCGAGGGCTGCGTCAGGTAGAGGACTTCGGCGGCCCGGCTGAAGCTGCGATGCGCGGCGACCTGCACGAACGCTTCTAACTGCCCCAGCTCCATGGCGTCCCCGAATCCCGCCTTCTATCAATGCCAGACACAGGCTGATAGTGATATCGCCTATATGTTAGCGGAAAGCGATCGGCGCCGGTAGTGCGTGAGAGGTGATGATCAGGTCGCGAGCGGCGGCAACACGCCGAGCTTGCGCACGGTCACGTCGCCGCGCACGCGCGCCTGGCAGGCCAGCCGCAGCGGCTGCGACAGCGCGGCACGCCCGCGTTCCTCGAGGAGAGCGGCGCGTTCGCTGCGGCCCATCGGCGCGAGGTTCTCCGCTCCCTCCTCCACGAGGCAGACGCAGGTGGTGCAGATCGCCTGTCCGCCGCACGTCGTCGGCCAGTAGTAGCCCAGTCGGCGCGCGGCGCCCATGATCGTTTCGTCGTGGCGGGCTTCGATCGCGTAACCAGCAGGCTGGATCACGACGCGTGGCATAAACGGCCTGTATGCATGGCCCGGTCAGCGCGCCGGACGCGGCCGGCCGGCCAGGCCAAGGAACTCGTCTTCCCACTCGAGAACAGCGTAGATCAGGCGCGCGTCGATCGCGTCCGGCACACCGGCAATACCGCGCGCGCTCAGCGCCGCCTCGATCGCGCGCGCCACCTCTGGTGAAGCGGCGCGGTCGCCGCCGGCTTCGTCGTGCTCAATCTCGAGGATCAAGGCAACGAGGCCGGGATCGATCAGAACGTTCTCTTCTTCGAGCTGCGCCGCGATCCAGCCGGCGCACTCATCCCAGAGCTGCCGATCGAGCATGCCCCGCTCTGGCCTCCGTGCGTACTGCTTGGAGCATAGCCGACGCGCCCGTTTGGGACGACGGGACGGTGTCAAGCGCGGCGGAAGAGGCGGAAACGGCGGCGGTCGTCGCCAGCGCCGTTCGGGGCGGCTAGCTGCTGCTCGGCGCGCAGCGCCTCCTGCAAACGCTCGTTTTCCAGCTCGCGCAGGTAGGCATCGATCGCCACGGCCACACGCTTCCCCGCGGCCATCGCCGAGACGACGAGCCCTTTCTGCCCCACGAGATCGCCGCCGGCGAAGACGCCGCGCCGGCCCGTCCGCCCGGCCTCCGCGCCCAGCTCCTCGAAGTCTCTCTCCGCCCCACGTATATCGACCGTTACCTCGCTCATCAACGGGTCCGATTCGTACCCGAGCGAGAGGATGGCAAGATCGGCGGGAAGTACGAACTCGGAATCGGGGGCGAGGAACGTACGGCGGCGGCCGTTCTTGCCGATCATCACCTGCTCGACCCGAGCAAAACGGACGCCAGTTAGGTGGCCTTCGTCGTTGCCGAGGAAAGCGACCGGTTCGACGCCGAAGCGAAAGACAACGCCCTCGGCGCGCGCCTCTTCCTCTTCTTCGGCGCGTGCCAGCATCTCCTCGCGCGTGCCGTTGAAGGCGACGGTGACCGACGACGCGCCGAGCCGCAACGCCGCGCGCACGGCGTCGAGCGCGGCATCGTTGCCGCCGATAACGACCACGGCCGGCCCATTGGCACGGTCTATGCGTGCGCCTTCGCTCTCGGGGGCGGCGAGAAGCCGCCCGGCGGTGGCGTTCGCGCGTAGCAGGAAATCCGTCACGGGCACGATCTCCGGGTAGCGGTCAGCGCCAGGAATGTGCAACTGCCGGTCGATCCCCGGCCCCGTGCCCAGGTACACAGCCTCGAAGCCCTGGTCGAAGAGGTCATCGATGGTGAGATCGCGGCCGATCTTGACATTGGTGACGAAGTCGACGCCGAGCATCGTGAGGTACTGCAGCTTTTGCTGCAGGATGCGCTTAGCCATCTTGAAGTTGGGGATGCCGTGGGCAAGCGCGCCGCCCGGCGTGGGCCACTGGTCGAACACCGTGACGTCGTGACCGCGCTTCGCCAGCTCTTCCGCCACCGTCAGCCCCGACGGCCCCGAGCCAACAACGGCGACGCGATGCCCGCTCGGTGGCGCGAGGTCCTTCGGCAGGGGAAAACCGCCGAGCTCCTCGCGCTGGCGATCGGCGACGAAGGCTTCGAGCTGGCCAATACCCACGGGCGGCTCTTTGCGGCCATCGGGGCGAATAGCGAAGCCGACGGGACAGACGCCCTCGCACAACCGCTCGTGCGGGCAGAGGCGGCCGCACATCTCCGGCAGGTTCGACGTTTCGCGGAACTTCGCCGCCGCGCCCAGATAATCACCGTTCTCCAGCAGCAGCAACGCGCCAGGGATGTCGTTGTGCACCGGGCACGCCTCGACGCACGGTTGCGAGGGGCAATGGATGCAACGCGCCGCCTCCAGCCGGGCGCGCTGCAGATCGAGCCCCTGCGCCACCTCTTCCCAGTTGCGCACACGGATTTCGGGTGGCTGTTTGTCCTCCGGCTGCGCCGAAATGCGCAGTCGGGCAAACACGGTCTGGCTCATCGCGAACTCGGTACCGGGATAAGATTTGTGATGCTCGGCACGATCCTATTCTCGCCCCTCTGCGCCCGCCAGCGCTACAGTGTGGCCTACGTTGTTCGGGCGAAAATGGCGCGTTCAAGGGACCGCGGGCGTCACCGTCGGCGGCGACACGAGGCCGAGCAGGGCGCGGAAGCCGCCAACAACGCGCTCCTGGTCTGCCGCCGTGACGCAATCGAAGACGGCCACGATCACGTTGCCGGCATCGAGTTCGGTGGTATCCGGCTGTGCGCGCCAGTACTGAGCGGCAGCGCGCTGAGCGATGGGCGAAGCGTAATCACCGACGAAGGCAGTGCAGCCGAGAACGGTGAACATCCAGCCGTGGTCGGCGGCGGTGACGTTGTGCGCCGCGTCGCGTACGTTGTCGAGACGGACGAAGCCGGGGTACGACGCAGCAGCTGCGAGCAGGTCTGCGGCGCGCGCCGCGGGCGGTTGGTCCGGACCCGTGGCGAGCACACGCTTCACGACGGCGCTGGTAGCTGTGGGAGCAGCGGACGACCCGGCGCGGCGCGCCCCGCCGGCAGCAAGGGCAGCCAAACCAAGGAGCACGGCAACCGCCAGCGCGAGGAGCGCATACACCGCGAGCCGATGATGCGCCCACGTGCGCGCGCCATACGCCGGCGTCTCTGCCGCCCCGGTGGGAAGCGGCGCGGCGCCATCCTCGTCGAGAGCGGCGAGGCGCGCGCGCTGACGGTCGTACTGCCGCCGCCGCGCCGGGTCGCCGAGCACGCGATACGCTTCATTGATCGCACGCATGCGCCGCTCGGCCTCAACGTCGCCGGGGTTGCGGTCGGGATGGCAGCGTTTGGCGAGCGTAGCATAAGCGGCGCGGATCGTCTCCATCGAGGCCGCGGGATCGACCTCGAGCACGCGGTAGTAATCGTGCGGCGGTTCCCGAGCGCTCATCCTCTCGCCTCGCCCTTTGTGAGTATCGCGAGCGACGGACGGCAGATTAAGCCGCACAACCGACAGGATGGCAACGCCGCGCACCGTTACGTCGTCGTGCATCACCGGCGGCAGGCGCGGCCGCGAACGGGGGCCGATCTGAAAGCGGGATCCTCTTCTCCGGCGCTCACGCACTCATGACGGCCGCTGCAACACCGACCCCAGAAAGGACGGATTCGCCGTGGCGCCCATACGCTCATGGCAACCGCGCCGACGGCAGCGTCGTTCTTCGTCCCGACGACGCTGTCCGCGTGCAGCAGCACAGCGCTGCCCGCCGCCACCCGGCCGACGTGAAGCATCGCTTCCTCGGCATCTGCAAGCGGCGAACGACGATCCGTGGTACATCAGTGCGTTCCCACCGCGATTGAAAGCCGCGGCGCGCCGGGGTTCGGCGGTAGCGAGCGGCGAGCTGGCGCGGCACGTCCGCGACGCCCGCGCGCATCACGACATGGGTACGTTCATCCGTCGCGCCAGGGCGCGCACCAGAGCGTTGCCAGCGGCGCGAACAGGCGGACGGTCGTCGCGTGCGCTTCTGGGAGAGGGGCAGCGCCGCGCCTGGCGTCGGCCATCCAGTTGCGGGCGAGCGCGGTAACGCTTTCTGCTAGCTTGTGGGCGCGCAGAGCGCTGTTGCCACCACCTGCGTCGTGCCGGAGAGCTGCTGACCAGTATCCGGCGGTGGTACCAGCGTCACCGTCCAGGTTGTGCGCGACGAGGGACGGTTATCGCTGGCGTACAGCCCGGCGAAGGCGGGAGCGTCGCCCGGGTCGGCGTACAGCACTTCGTAGCCTCCCGTCACCAAGACCGTGCCCGCTGGACAGATGACGGTGGCTGTGACCGGACTGCCACCCGGCACGAGCGGCCCGGCGGATACACCGTAGACCATCTGGGCCTGCTGCAGCGCCTGCACCCCCGATGGTCCTGGCGGTCCTTGCGGCCCGGGAGGCCCCTGCGGTCCTGTGGCGCCCTGCGCGCCCGCCGGCCCGGTTGGCCCCGATACCACGTACACCTGCGTGCTCCCCGCCGGCCCTTGCGCGCCCTGCGGTCCTTGTGGGCCCGTTGCTCCCTGGGGACCCTGCGGCCCTTGGGGTCCCTGTAGCCCGCCCACGGTCTGCACCACTACCGGCGATGTGTTCGATTGGTACGTGCTGTCGCCGCTGTACACCACCGTCAGCCCGTACGCCCCCGAGGCTGCAAAGCTCGTCGTGAGCGTCGCCACGCCGCTCCCGTTGAGCGTGCCCGTGCCGAGGCTCTGCCCGTTGCTCAGGAACGTCACGGTGCCGGTGGGAGTGCCGCTGCTGGCCGTCACCGTCGCCGTGAGCGTGACCTGTTGGCCCACCTGGCTCGGATTGGGGCTGCTGGCGAGCGTCACGCTGGCCGCGGGAACGTAGCTGATCGTCACCGATGGCGTTCCCGATGCATCGACAGCAGAGAGAACGGGCTGCGGCGTGCCGTTGAGGTACACGCAGCTCGAGGCACCGCCACCACCGCCGCCACCGCCGTTTCCGCTACCACCACCGCCGCCACCGCCGTAGCAGCCGCCGCCGCCACCGCCGCCGCCACCGCCAACAAGTCCGTCGCCGCCCCGGCCAGCGGCGCCGAGACTGCCGTTACCACCATTTTGCCCGGGAGGAGCACCGCCGCCCGCACCACCCGTGCCACCAGCCGTGAGCGTGCCGGCACCACCTCCTCCACTAGGAGACGGGCCCGCGCCAGGAGCACCCGGCTGGCCTGCATCGCCCCCTTTACCGCCGCCGTTGCCGCTGTCGCCGCCGCCACCGCCTCCGCCCGCGGCGACCACCAGCCGCGAGGCGAGACTGTTCGGCTGAGCGCTCGACACCGTGCGCACGTCCGACGCACCACCACCTCCACCACCAACAAAAGGAGGAAGGAGACCACCGTTCCCGCCACCGTTGAAGCCGCCTGCCCCACCGAAGGCGCCATCACCACCTTTGCCCCCGACCTCGATGTAGAGCGTCTGCCCTGGCGTCACGGCGATGTCCGCCGTCACCACCGCCCCTTTGCCACCCGCACCACCGCCGATTCCACCCTGCCCGCCCGGAGCGCCCACGGCCACCACGTG
>Ga0209061_1005734_pt1 | contig 10583 bp, 8 predicted proteins | sample Coa_R1_10_FD_187157 | JGI IMG/M metagenome (GOLD analysis project Ga0209061, IMG submission 187157) | Surface soil microbial communities from Centralia Pennsylvania, which are recovering from an underground coalmine fire - Coalmine... | ecosystem: Environmental > Terrestrial > Soil > Unclassified... | reverse complement strand
GCTACGCGAAGAACCTTACCTGGGCTTGACATGCATCGGAAAGCCTGGTGAAAGCCAGGCCCTCCCGCAAGGGACCGATGCACAGGTGGTGCATGGCTGTCGTCAGCTCGTGCCGTGAGGTGTTGGGTTAAGTCCCGCAACGAGCGCAACCCCTGTCCCTAGTTGCATGCTCTAGGGAGACTGCCGGGCGAAACCCGGAGGAAGGTGGGGATGACGTCAAGTCAGCATGCCCTTTATGTCCAGGGCTACACACACGCTACAATGGCCGGTACAACGGGTTCCGACACGGCGACGTGAAGGCAATCCCTGAAAGCCGGTCTCAGTTCGGATTGCAGGCTGCAACTCGCCTGCATGAAGTCGGAGTTGCTAGTAACCGCCGGTCAGCACACGGCGGTGAATACGTTCCCGGGCCTTGCACTCACCGCCCGTCACACCACCCGAGTCTGGTGCTCCCGAAGTCGCTGGCTGAACCCGCAAGGGACGGAGGCGCCGAAGGAGTGCCCGGTAAGGGGGGTGAAGTCGTAACAAGGTAGCCGTACCGGAAGGTGTGGCTGGATCACCTCCTTTAAGGAGTTATCCCATGGGCGGCGTCGTTGGCGCCCGTGGGGAAGGTCGAGTCAGAGTCTGCAGCAACGGCCATCGCTAGGTGCGGAAGAGTAGGTCGGGCAGCGCCGATCGGGAGTCCCTCCCAGGCATGTCCGAGTGAAGAGTACGTTCCCGACGGTGGCTCGATCGCTCCCGGCGTCTACGGGAGCGGGAGGCGGCTCAGGCGCGGTGAAAATCCGCTCATCATCACCATACGCTGAGTGCGCGTAGACCGCCCGAGGCCGGCCCTTGTCTTTCCCACTCTTCAGGCCTTCAAGGGCTGGGAGTCCGACTCGACAGGAGGCAGCTCCCGTCGAGCGGGAGGAGAAGGCCCTCGGTAGGGCTGTGCCAGCCTGGCCAGGGGATGTAGCTCAGCAGGGAGAGCACCTGCTTTGCAAGCAGGGGGTCGCCGGTTCGAATCCGGTCATCTCCACCAGCACCTTAACAACCGAACAGGTCGAACGAGATCTTGATGTCGCCGAGGTGAGCTTGGATCCTCGTGTGGCCATCCCTCAGTGATTGAGGAGTGGCTACAGGTAGGCAAGCTACGAAGGGTCCAGGGTGGATGCCTAGGCACCAAGCGCCGATGAAGGACGCGGCTACCTGCGAAAAGCCTCGGGGAGCTGGAAGCAAGCGATGATCCGGGGATCTCCGAATGGGGGAACCCGCCTGGGCCGAATCCCCAGGCACTCCCGGCTGAACCCATAGGCCGGGCAGAGGGAACCCGGGGAACTGAAACATCTCAGTACCCGGAGGAGAAGAGATTCCCCAAGTAGAGGCGATCGAACGGGGAGGAGCCTAAACCGTGTGCGTGCCAAGGCGGCAGCCGTTGCGCACGCGGGGTCGTGGGACCGCTCAGCGGGCGCTGCCGAGCCCGCAGGGAGTGACAAAGCCAGTGGCTAGCCGAAGTCCGGTGGAACCCGACGCCAGAGAAGGTGAGAGCCCTGTAGGCGAAAGTCAGCTGGCCTCCCGAGCGGCACCCGAGTAGCCCGGGACACGCGAAATCCTGGGTGAATCCGCGCGGACCACCGCGTAAGGCTAAATACGCTTGGTGACCGATAGTGCAGAGTACCGTGAGGGAAAGGTGAAAAGAACCCCGGGTAGGGGAGTGAAATAGAACCTGAAACCCTGGACCTACAAACCGTCAAAGGCCCAGGTGTGGCCGCTTCGGCGGTCACACGGGCTGATGGCGTGCCTTTTGTAGAATGAGCCGGCGAGTTGCCGTCCGTGGCGAGGTTAAGGGGGTGACACCCGGAGCCGTAGCGAAAGCGAGTCCGAACAGGGCGTGGCCCCGCAAGGGGTGGTAGTCGCGGGCGGCAGACCCGAAACCGAGTGACCTACCCATGGTCAGGGTGAAGCGGGGGTAAAACCTCGTGGAGGCCCGAACCGCACTGGGTTGCAAACCGGTCGGATGAACTGTGGGTAGCGGTGAAACGCCAATCGAACTCGGAGATAGCTGGTTCTCCCCGAAATGCCTTTAGGGGCAGCGTCGTCGTGGGCTGGCGCAGGTAGAGCACTGAATGGGCTAGGGGCGGTTCCCCCGTTACCAAACCCAACCAAACTCCGAATGGCGTCAGGTCGTACGGCGGCAGTGAGACCGTGGGGGCTAAGCTCCACGGTCGAGAGGGAAACAACCCAGACCATCGGCTAAGGTCCCCAAATCGTGGCTAAGTGGCAAAGGAGGTCGCCTCGCAGAGACAACCAGGAGGTTGGCTTGGAGGCAGCCATCCTTGAAAGAGTGCGTAATAGCTCACTGGTCGAGTGAGGCGGCGCCGAAAATGATCGGGGCTCAAGCCACGTACCGAAGCCATGGGGCGTCACGATGGTGGCGTTGGTAGGGGAGCGTCGTGCGTGCGGCGAAGCATGAGCGTGAGCCCGTGTGGAGCGCGCACGAGTGCGAATGCCGGCACGAGTAGCGTAAAGACGGGTGAGAATCCCGTCCGCCGTAAGCCTAAGGGTTCCTGGGCTACGTTTGTCGTCCCAGGGTCAGTCGGGCCTAAGCCGAGGCCGAAAGGCGTAGGCGATGGACAACTGGTTGATATTCCAGTACCACCTCGCGCTCGCTATCACCGATGGGGGGACGAAGGAGGGTAGGCCAACCGGGCGACCGGATGTGCCCGGCCAAGGTGGTAGGGAGCTCCGACAGGCAAATCCGTCGGGGCATATCCTGAGAGCTGATGGGGAGCCCCCCGCGAGGGGGGCGAAGTGGCTGATCCCATGCTTCCGAGAAAAGCCTCTAGGGAGAGCGCAGGTGCCCGTACCGCAAACCGACACTGGTAGGCGGGTAGAGGATACCCAGGCGTGCGAGAGAACCCTGCCCAAGGAACTCGGCAAAATGACCCCGTAACCTCGGGAGAAGGGGTGCCCTTGGATGTGTAGGATCTCGCATCCCAAGCATCCGGGGGTCGCAGTGAAAAGGCCCAGCCGACTGTTTACTAAAAACACAGGTCTCTGCGAACCCGTAAGGGGACGTATAGGGGCTGACGCCTGCCCGGTGCCGGAAGGTTAAGAGGAGGGGTGAGAGCCCCGAATTGAAGCCCCGGTAAACGGCGGCCGTAACTATAACGGTCCTAAGGTAGCGAAATTCCTTGTCGGGTAAGTTCCGACCCGCACGAATGGCGTAACGAGTTGGGCGCTGTCTCGGCCAGAGACTCGGCGAAACTGCAGTACCTGTGAAGATGCAGGTTACCCGCGGCAGGACGGAAAGACCCCGTGGAGCTTTACTACAGCTTGGTATTGGACTGGGGTCTAGCCTGTAGAGGATAGCTGGGAGGCTGTGAAGCCCGGACGCCAGTTCGGGTGGAGCCGACCTTGGAATACCAGCCTGGTTAGATCTTAGTTCTAACAGGGTCCCTGATCGGGATTCTGGACAGTGCCTGGCGGGTAGTTTGACTGGGGCGGTCGCCTCCTAAAAGGTAACGGAGGCGCCCAAAGGTCCCCTCAGGCTGGATGGAAATCAGCCGTAGAGTGCAATGGCAGAAGGGGGCTTGACTGCGAGACCTACGAGTCGAGCAGGGACGAAAGTCGGGCATAGTGATCCGACGGCTCGGTGTGGAATGGCCGTCGCTCAACGGATAAAAGTTACCCCGGGGATAACAGGCTGATCGCGCCCAAGCGTCCACAGCGACGGCGCGGTTTGGCACCTCGATGTCGGCTCGTCGCATCCTGGGGCTGGAGTCGGTCCCAAGGGTTGGGCTGTTCGCCCATTAAAGCGGTACGCGAGCTGGGTTTAGAACGTCGTGAGACAGTTCGGTCCCTATCCGCCGTGGGCGTAGGAGACTTGAGGAGGGTTGACCCTAGTACGAAAGGACCGGGTTGAACGGACCGCTAGTGTTCCGGTTGTCGCGCCAGCGGCAGCGCCGGGTAGCCATGTCCGGTTCGGATAAGCGCTGAAAGCATCTAAGCGCGAAGCCGTCTCCAAGATGAGGTCTCCCACCGGGTGAACCGGGTAAGGGCCCTGGTAGACCACCAGGTTGATAGGCCGCAGGTGGAAGCGTCGCAAGGCGTTGAGCTGAGCGGTACTAATCGCCCGAGGGCTTGCCTACCTGTATTCCACTCCTCAGTCCCTGAGGAGGGAGGAGATGGCTCACTGGCTGGCGGCACGATCTCTGAAGACCTGTTCGGTTGGCCTGCTGGATCTTCCCCAATCTCTGCCTTCACTGGTCCTCCCGGCGCCTCTGTGGGTGGTGGCAACCTGCCCAGCCGAGCCGGGTGTTGCACGAGGAGGGGCGCAGCGCGATGCCATCGGTGAGCATGGGACCGCGTCCGGCGCGTCGTTGACCTCCCCTGCCCGCTGCCCACGTTGGGCCCTCCACCCCGGTGCTCCACGTTCTAGCCCATCCCTCTCGCGCCTCTGGCCAGTCCGTGGTCCGCAGCGCAGGAGGGCCGGGGCCGTATACTGCGGACGCTGCACTCATCAGCCCTTGATCCCCAGCCGATCGCTGATCAGCGTTGGATGGCGAGAGCCATCGCCCTGGCGGCACGTGCCTTCTACCGCACGAGCCCCAATCCGATGGTGGGCGCGGTGGTGGTCGACGCACATGGGGAGCTGGCCGGGGAGGGGTATCACCACAGGGCAGGGGCTCCCCATGCGGAGGTCGAGGCGCTCGCGGCTGCCGGTGAGCGGGCGCGTGACGGCACCCTCTACGTCAGCCTCGAGCCCTGCGTCCATCAAGGTCGCACCCCGCCTTGCGTCGAGGCGGTGGTCACCGCCGGCCTCCGACGCGTGGTCGTAGCCATGCTCGATCCCGATGCCCGGGTGGGTGGCCGGGGCGTGGAGCAGCTTCGAGAGGCAGGCATCAGGGTCGAGGTTGGCCTCCTAGAGGAGCGCGCGCGGAGGCTCAACGAGTTCTACATCAAGCACCGGACCACCGGGCGTCCCTTCGTGAGTATCAAGTTCGCTGCGAGCCTTGACGGCAAGATCGCGACCCGGACCGGTCATTCTCGCTGGATCACGGGCCCGGTGGCACGCGCCCACGCTCACCGCCTTCGCCACCGGCACGATGCCATCCTGGTAGGGGTGAACACCGTCCTGCGGGATGACCCGGCCCTGACGGCTCGCTTCCCCGGGGCCCGTCAGCCCTTGAAGGTCGTCCTCGACGCTCACGGTCGCACGCCAGCGACGGCGAAGGTCCGGGACGGTCGGCTCCTGATCGACTCGGGGCACGACTTGCCCGGTCTGCTCGACCGTCTGGGATCCATGGGCATCCTCAGCCTCCTCGTGGAAGGAGGAGCGACCGTTCACGGCTCCTTCTTCGACGCTGGGCTGGTAGACCGGGTCTACGCGTACCTGGCTCCGATCGTCGTGGGTGGTCGGGAGGCCCCCTCTGCGGTGGCGGGGCGGGGGCCGGACCTCCTCACCGACTCCCTCCGCCTCCACCATCCGCGGGTCCGGCGCCTGGGCGACGACCTCCTCATCGTCGGCGATGTTCACCGGGATCGTTAGCGCGGTCGGCCGGGTGGTCGAGCGTCGGCCCGGCTTCCTCCGTCTTGAGCATGCCGCTACCGCCTCCCGCCTTCAAGTGGGCGGGAGCGTGGCGGTCAACGGGGTGTGCCTGACCACCGTTGGCGTGGATGGTGCCGCCTTCGTCGCTGAGGTGGTGCCCGAGACGCGACGACGCACGAACCTGGGACGGCTGGGCGTCGGCGACCAGGTCAACCTGGAGCTACCGGTCACGCTGGGTCAGGGGCTCGACGGTCACCTCGTCCAGGGGCACGTGGACGGCACCACTTGGGTCACGTCGGTTCGGGAGGTGGAGCTCGGCCGCGAGGTCAGCTTCGCCCTGCCTCAGGACCTGGCGCCGTACGTCGCGGAGAAGGGGTCGATCGCCATCGATGGCGTGAGCCTGACCGTGGCCGGCGTCGACGACGTCCACAGCGCCTTCACCGTGGCCCTGGTCCCGCACACCCTGGCTCGAACCATCGCCGGCGGGTACGTTCAAGGTACCCTGGTGAACGTGGAGGTGGATGTCGTGGCCCGGTATGTGGAGCGGCTGATCCGCCGCCCCGGGCTGAGGATGGGGCATCCCTGATGCCGCTGGCGACCATCCCGGAGGCCCTGGCCGATCTCGAGGCCGGTAAGTTCATCATCATCGTCGACGACGAGGATCGGGAGAACGAAGGTGACCTCTGCGTGGCTGCCCAGCTCGTGACCCCCGAGCACATCACCTTCATGTCCCGCCACGCTGGAGGCTTGATCTGCACGCCGATGATCGCATCGCGCCTCGACGAGCTGGGCATCGAGCCCATGGTGAACCACAACACCAGTCGTTACGGCACGGCCTTCAGCGTCTCGGTGGAGGCGAAGGACCTGGTCACGACCGGCATCTCGGCCTACGACCGGTGCGCCACCATCCGACACCTCATCAACCCAGCGGCCCGCCCCGAGGACTTCGCCAAGCCCGGGCACACCTTCCCCCTCCGGGCGGTCGAGGGCGGGGTGCTGAAGCGAGCCGGCCAGACCGAGGCCGCGGTCGACCTGTGTCGCATGGCAGGGCTCTACCCCGCCGGGGTGATCTGCGAGGTCATGAACGACGACGGGACCATGGCCCGTATGCCCGACCTGGAGCGGTTCTCCGAGCGGCACGGGATCAAGATCGTCACCATCAAGGACCTCATCGCCTATCGACGCCGGAACGAGCGCCTGGTCGAGCGCAAGGTCGTGACGCCGATCCCGATCAAGGATCGGATCTGGATGGCCCATGCCTACGAGGACCTCATCACCCACGACGTTCACCTGGCCTTCGTGCTCGGCGAGATCGATCCTCAGAAGCCGATCCTGCTCCGGGCGCATTCCTGTTGCCTCACCGGGGATGTCTTCGGGAGCCAGCGCTGCGACTGTCGGCCCCAGCTCGAGCGGGCCATGGAGATGATCGCGGAGGAGGGATGCGGTGTCATCCTCTACATCGGCAACCATGAGGGGCGAGGCATCGGCCTGATCAACAAGCTCCGCGCCTACAACTTGCAGGACCAGGGGCTGGACACCGTCGAGGCGAACGAGGCCCTGGATCAGCCAGCGGACTCGCGCGACTACGGCACCGGGAGCCAGATCCTGTATGACCTGGGCGTGCGCAAGATGCGCCTGCTCACGAACAATCCACGCAAGCTGATCGGCATCGAAGGGTATGGGCTCGAAGTGGTCGAGCAGGTGCCGATCCGGATCCCACCGACGCCCCACAATGAGCAGTACTTGCGGACCAAGAAGGAGAAGCTGGGGCACCTGCTGTAGGACGTCACCTTGCACCCCAAGGGCGTATCTCCAAGGACGAGGGGCCGATGGGTGAGCGCAGTCACGAGAGGCCGCGTCCCGAGGACCTGGACGCGAGCGACTTGCGCATCGCGGTCGTGGTGTCCCGCTACAACCAGGACATCTCCAAGCGATTGCTGCGGGGCGCCCTGGAGGCGCTGGAGCAGCGCGGCTGCCGGGACCCCGAGGTGGTGTGGGTGCCGGGGGCGCTCGAGATCCCGCTGGCGGCGCTGACGCTCGCCGAGTCCGGGGAGGTGGACGCGGTCGTGGCCCTGGGCTGCGTGATCCAAGGTGAGACGGCGCATTTCCAGTTCGTGGCCCAGGGCTGCGCGGACGGGATCGTGCACGTCAACCTCGACACGGGCATCCCCTGCTCGTTCGGGGTGCTCACGACCTTCGATCGGGAGCAGGCCTTCGCCCGATCGGGGCCCACCAACAACAAGGGGGCCGAGGCGGCCGAAACGGCCATCGAGATGGCGCACCTGGTCCGTCGCCTGCAGCAGTCGCACGGCTGAGGCCGCCGGCCGGACGGTTGGAGGAGGTCGCGGAGAGGGGCGTGACGGGGAGGGGCGGCTGGCTGGCCGCCGTACTCAAGAGGGAGGGTCCGTCGGCGGGCCGTCGGAGGCGGCCTCGGCGATCACGGCGCGCGCCAGCGTGCGGGCCGACGAGCGCATGATTTCGACCGCCTCCTGACGCGGGAGCCTGGCCACGTCGGTCAACCAGACCAGCGCCTCGATGCCGATCGTGGCCCGGATGGCCAGCACCAGCCGGCGCAGCTCCGCCTCGGGGACGCGTCCCTGAAGCGGCGCCAGGGCGTCCTCCAGCCAGGCGATGGCCCGGCCGCGGCGGAATGGCAGTGCCTCCGGGTCGGGGGGCGGCGACTCGAGGGACAGGCGCAGCTGGGCGCGAAGCTCGGGCTCATGCTCCACCACCTGGTCCGTGATCGCCTCGACCACGAGGTCGAGCCGGGCGAGGGGATCGGACGGCGGCGCCGTGCCCAGTTGCGAATCCAGCTCCAGCTGTGGGTAGGTGGCCAGCAGCAGGGCACGTTGGTTGGGGAAGTAGCGGTAGGCGGTGGCACGCGAGACCTCCGCCCGGTCGGCGGCCTGCTCGACCGTGGGGGTGACGCCCTCGGCCAGCAGTTGACGGGCGGCGGTGACCAGGGCGTTGCGGGTGCGCGACTTCTGCCACGTTCGCCCGGTCAGCTCATATGGGATTGACTTATTCATGATGAGACCCTACTGTCCATGTAGTGACTCGAGTCTCATTTTAACCGTTGGCCAGCCAGGCGCCGCGGGCGCAGGAGGAGGCTTCCATGTCCACTGCAGTCGTTCGCCAGCGCGGGGAGGGAGAGCACCTCGCCTTCGCCGGGGGAGGGACGTTCACGATCAAGGCCAGCTCCGCCGACACCGATGGCTCGCTCATGGTGTTCGAGGACCGGGTTGTCCGGGGCAAGACGACGCCGCTGCACCTCCACCCCAATCTGGAGGAGATGATCTACATGATCGAGGGCGAGCTCCTCGCTTACCTCGACGGCGAGGAGCGGCCGGTGGGCGCGGGCGGTATCCTGGTCATCCCCCGCGGCCTGCCTCATGCCCTCCTGGTGACCTCCGAGACCGGCCGGCTGCTCTGCGCGATGGTGCCGGGGGTGGGTGAGGCGTTCTTCCGGGAGGCCAGCGACCCCGCCTCCTCGGAGTCCGACGTGCGACCGCCCGACTTCGAGCGGCTGAGCGCCGTTGCCGCCCGCAGCGACAGCATCGAGATCCTGGGGCCGCCACCCTTCGCCGTCGCTCGCCAGGCCCGACCGGCCTGACCTCACCGGGCCGGCCCTCCTCGACCGGGGAGGGCCGGCCCCCCGGCCGAGATCGGAGCGCTCGGTCCGCAGCCGGGAGCTCAGGTGAGGTCGCCCTCGGCCAACCCCCACCGGTACCGGCGGGCGGGCCGGAGACGCACGCGCTCGGGGCCGATGACCTCGGCCCGTCCCTGCACGGCGATGCCGCGCCGGGGGCCCATGGTGTCGACCACCAACGCCACCCGGGGTTCGTGGCGCAGGTTCCGCAGCTTGATCCCGTCGGCGTCGAACTCCAGGCTGCCGTCGTCGCGGAGCTCGTACCTCACCGGCATCACGTGCGGTGCCCCTGTGGGCCCGACCGTGGCCAGCCGCCCGATGCGTTGCGAGCGAAGGAACTCGATCTCGGCCGGGGTGAAGCCAGAGAAGCCGCGCGCCATTCCTCCAGTCTAGGTCGACATCGGCCGGAGCCGTCTGCGCCCCCGACGGCGCCCGGGCTCGGCCCCGGACCCAGCTTTGGTGAGGGGTCTGGACAACGGCTGAGGTGGGCGGGGCTCGACCCTGTGGACATCGGCTGCGCGATGTGACGCGGGGTTGGCGGCGCGTCGGGGCGGTGTCGACGTGCTGGCCCCAGCGGTTGGCGCGAGGAGCTGGGGGAAGTGGAGTGACGGCCGTTTCGCGACCGATGACCGGCCAGCTCGATGAGCAACTCAATCGACGTCAGCTGATCCGTGCGGTCGTGGCCTCAACGGTCGGGACCACGATCGAATGGTGCGACTTCTTCGTCTATGGATTCGCCGCCAGCCTGTACCTCGGCCCGCTTGTTCTTCCCATCGAAGGAGCCGACCGTCAGCACCCTGACGGCGCTGAGTACCTATCTCGGCGGCTTCGTGGCGAGGCCCTTCGGGGCCGCCATCTTCGGTCATTTCGGCGACCGGGTCCCCACCTATGCCCAGATCGGCATCTGGGGCGGGATCGCGTTGACCGTGCTGCGCATCCTCCAGGGGATCGGCGTCGGGGGTGAGTGGGGCGGCTCGGTGCTGCTCTCCGTGGAGTGGGGTCACCGCGGCCGGCGCGGTGCTGGTGGTGATCGGTCTCCACGTCCGTCTCGGCATCCTCGAGACGCCGGTCTTCGCCCGGCTGTTGGAGGAGCGGGGGATTGAGCGCGTCCCGTGGTGGAGGTGTGGCGGGAGCAGCGGGCTGAGATCATCCTCAGCTGTCTGATCTGGACCGGGCAGCAGACGCCCTTCTACATCTTCACGGCCTTCGTGCCCGCGTACGCGACCAAAGTGCTCGGCTTCGCCCAGTCGACCACCTTCGACTTCGTACTGGTGACGGCTCTCGTGCCCTGCTTCACGGTGCCGTTGCCGCTGAGTAAGCGATAGTCTCATACGGCACCCCTCACGGGGTTGTCCTTGCGGGCTTCGCGCTTCCCCGCCGCGTGCCCGAGAAGCCCGGGTCTTA
>Ga0209061_1005731_pt1 | contig 10589 bp, 6 predicted proteins | sample Coa_R1_10_FD_187157 | JGI IMG/M metagenome (GOLD analysis project Ga0209061, IMG submission 187157) | Surface soil microbial communities from Centralia Pennsylvania, which are recovering from an underground coalmine fire - Coalmine... | ecosystem: Environmental > Terrestrial > Soil > Unclassified... | reverse complement strand
AAGAAGATAGCCCGCTTGTAGAGAGGGCCGGGCAAGCGCAGCAGGAAGAGAATAGAGAGAACCAGCACGAATCATCAGAAGAACTCGAAGGCTGGCAGACGTGGAGCACAAACCAGGATGACGACAAAACAGAGCCAATGCCACTGCGGGCGATCCAATCATCCCTGGAACTGGAACCAACAGTCAAACTTGCCGATCTCGTAAACAACGAAGCCGAGGAGGCACCGCAAGAGACAGCCAGCGAGCCTGCAATGCTCAACGAGCCGGAGCAACGAGCCGAAGCCCCGGCGTCCGCGCCAGCAGAATATTTCGAGCCTCCCGCCAGCCTTCTAGAAGAGCAAACCGGCGGGTCAGCAGTCCACGAACAGGCACAAAATGCAGCACCGAGCGCGCAGCCCATGACACCTTTGCCGCCATCAGAGGCGAGGCCGCAGGCAAAACGCGGCTTCTGGCACTGGCTATTTGGCTGGCTACGCAACAACTGAGGGACTGGCGGATCTGCGGTCTTTTCATTTCTAGTGAAGCAGCCTCGGTCCCGGAGCAGTCCAGAAAAATGCCAGAACCAGACTGATCGCGATAACGGCCAGCATAATAACCGTCAATATTCCAAAGGCAACGTATCGTTTCGAGGGGGTCAAAAGAAAAAGCAGCGTCGCAATAAAGCCGGTGAAGCCTGCCAGCACCCACAGGCAGGTGGAACCGACGAGCAACGTAGAGACGGTAGAATTATAAGTAAAAACCTGGCCGCTCTCCACGAAAAAAGTCGCGCCACCCCAGAGCAAGAATACAAGGCCCAGCATTACTCCAAGAACATAGAGGGAAAGGCGGCGGGTCCGCGCCAGAGCCTCTTGCAGGTTCTGCCTCACTACGCTCATCGTGCGCGGGCGCCTGCCTGGATCGGGGTCCATCATCGTATGGAGCAATTTTTCCACGTGGCGAGGCAGGGGTCGCGCCGAGCGGGGAGACGCGCCTGCACGCAGATCCAACGGATCGCAACCTGTCAGCAGCGTTTGCAAGGTTGCGCCAAGACCATAGATATCGGTATGCTGATTGCTCTGCTGGCGTCCATACTGCTCTGGCGCGGCATAACCAGGTGAACCGAGCGGCGTGGTATCTTTCGCTTTATTGGGATTAAATACGCGCGCAATACCAAAATCGATCAGATAGACTTTCCTGTTCGGAGTCAGCATGATATTGGAGGGCTTGACATCGCGAAAGATTACCGGCGGTTTTTGCGAGTGCAGGTAGTCCAGAATAGAACTGAGCGCCATGCCGATCTTTAACGTTTCCTTGACTGAACACCCTCCCGGCAACTTCTGCAAGTAGTCCTCCAGGGTCTGGCCTGGAATATACTCCATCACCAGATACCAGTGTTCGGGATCGGTAAAATGGTTATAGAATCTGGGAATACCCTTGTATCTCAAGCTCGGTAAAAGCGTCGTTTCGCGATTAAATGTCTCGGTCGCCTCGATCACCTGGCGCGGGCTCATATTGCGCAGATTGATCTGTTTGATGGCGACGCTGCGGCCACGGTGCCTGGTGTCACGAGCCTTATAGACAACCGAATAGCCGCCCTGGCCGATCTTGCCCTCAATTTTATAGCGGTTCTGCAGAAGCGTTCCGGGCGGGAGCACATCGGAAAAATCAGAATTCGCAGTCACCTGCAATGTCGTCGGAGGAGCAACGACCACAGGTTTGACGGGAGCAGGCGCGGGCAATGAATTGGGAGAGCGCGAAAGCAATTGCTTACAAGCAACACAATAGATAGCATCCTCAGTATTGGCAGCACCACACTCTTCACAAAAGAATTCCAGCGATGATTGCATAGTCTTCTCGCTCGATGATAGAAATTAGTGCAACATACTTCTCCAGAGACATTGAATCCGCTTCCATTTAAAGATACGCTCCTCCCCCCCATTTGATCTCACCAAAACGGAGCCTTCCCCTTCCCTCCATATCATAGACGAGTATCTATTATAAAAGCAAACCGGTCAGTGCCTATGATTGGGACAAAAAAGGAGAGTGCCCCCCATCTGGAGATGGAGGCAGAGGCGGAAGCGGCCTCGATGGGAGCGCCAGGCCAGAACCAGAGGCGGAGGGTGAGAAGTGAGGTAGTGTGCCGGGCAGCGCCTGCCCCTGTCCCAGATGGGCAGAGGAACCTGAGAAGCCAGAAGGTCCCAGAGGGCCAGAAGCCCCCGGCGAACCAGAAGGCGCAAAACCTGGAATCGGGATTGAGGGCGGCACGAAATTTGCTGGGAGTGAGCCGCTGGGCGATCTTTGCTGCGCCTTTTCGAGATCCACCACGCGCGCTCGTAGCTCTTTCACCCGCTCCCGCAATGCTTTGATCTCCAGGGCATCGAGGCGAGCCGAGAACGAAGAAACCACGTAGAGCAGCAGGCCCCCCAGGAACGCCCCTAACAAACCGAGAAGAAAGATAGGAATCCCCGGCAGATGCCAGGCCAGGAACGTCAGATGGACGCTGGACAACAGGGTCGCCGGGTTCTGTACCATCACTATCAAAGCAATCGCTATCAACAGGATTAAAAATAGCAATGCAACGTAAAACACGACAGGCCCTCCTTATAGCACGAATCATCAACAGCTACCTGTCAGTATAGTTATATCTCAGGAGGATGGCAAGCAAATAGCATCTGACTGTATCGAAAGTCATGGGCCGCTTCTCTTACCGGCCTTTGACACCCACCAAAGAATAGGGTAAGGTACACCTACACTAAATAGATCAGGCATAAGGAAAACAGGTAGCCATGAATCTCTCATCAGATCATACATATCGCGCTGATTCAAACAGATTGACCCTTGATGTGGCAGAGGAAGGGACAGAAACGTATGCTATTTGAAGATACCCACAGGGAACAGGGGCATAGCCCGATACGCACACAATACCTGCAAATCAAGCGCCAGAATCCCGATGCCCTGCTCTTTTTTCGCATGGGCGATTTTTACGAGATGTTTGATGAAGATGCCGAGATCGCAGCACGTGAGCTAGAAATCGCTCTCACACGACGCGATTGGGGACGCGGCGAGAAATCGCCGATGGCAGGCATTCCACACCATGCAGTAGACGGCTATATCGCGCGCCTGGTCAGCAAGGGCTATCGCGTGGCGGTTTGTGAACAGACAAGCGATCCGGCGCTCTCCAAAGGGCTGGTTGAGCGCGAGGTGCTGAGAGTCGTCACCCCTGGCACGATCATTGACCCCGCGATGCTGGCAGCAAAGCGCAATAACTTCCTGGCAGCGGTTGTGGCAGGACGGGATGCCGTCGGCATCGCTTATGTCGATATTACCACGGGCGAATTCGCAGTGACGCAGTTCAGCACGCCCGAACCCGAACTGGCCCTGCAACAGGAAATCTCGCGTGTCGGACCTGCCGAGGTGCTGATCGAGGCTGACTACAGCTATCGAGGCAGCCGCAAACGACGCTGGCTGGCAGCCGTTATGAGCGAAAAGAGCGTCACGCGTCTGGGCAGCAACGGCAACCCCAACGCCGATCTGGAAGCAACACTGGCCGCCTCCAACGAGCTTCACGGCTACAATGGGCAGAACAAAGAGCATGGCAACGTGGCGGCTCTACTCGACGACGAAGACGATTCCGCCCCGTTGGCCAAAACCTTGAAGGGCCTGGCCGGGCATATCACTCCTTACGATGCGCGCTATTTTACAGAGGACGACGCCCGCCACCGCCTGCTAACCCACTTCAATGTGCTCTCGCTGGAAGGCTTCGGCTGCGCTCACCTGCCACTGGCGATCCGCGCGGCAGGGGCGGCACTGGCCTATTTACAGGAAACCCAGAAAGGGCTGCTCCGCCAGCTCACCTCGCTCGAAACCTATTTTGTGACCGAGTATATGACGCTCGATCCGCACACCCGGCGCAACCTGGAACTGTTTGAAAGCGGGCGCAACGGCACGGTCAAAGGCTCGTTGCTCTGGGTGCTCGACAGGACCCGCAGCCCAATGGGCGGACGCCTGATTCGCCGCTGGATCGGCCAGCCTCTTTTGAATCTTGAGCTTCTGCAACGCCGCCAGGAGATTATCGGCGAACTGCTGACCGATACGCTTCTTCAAGCTCGCCTGGCCGACGGTTTGAAAAAGGCCAGCGATATCGAGCGCCTGATTAACCGCGTGCGCCAGCGTATCGCCACGCCACGCGACCTGGTAGCCCTGGCAAGCGGGCTGCGCGCAGCCGCCGAGGTTCGCGAGAGCCTCTCAGCGACAACCGGTTCGGACAAGCCCAGGCTGACAGAGCTTTTGCAGCGACTGGCCAATAACGAAGAAACCATTGCCCAGATCGAAGCAGCCATCGTGGACGAGCCACCATTGAGCACCGCCGAAGGCGGAGTCATCCGCCCCGGCTACAGTTCCGAACTGGACGAGGCGAAGGACGTAGCTAACGGCGGCCAGAAGTGGATTGCCGAAATGGAACAGCGCGAGCGCAGGCGCACAGGTATCAGCACGCTCAAAGTTGGTTATACAAAGGTCTTTGGCTATTATATCGAAGTCACCAATGCCAACCTCAGCCGCGTCCCCAATGACTACATCCGTCGCCAGACGCTGGCCAACGGCGAGCGCTTCGTCACGCCCGAGCTGAAAGAGCACGAAGCGTTGATCCTGAACGCCCAGGAGCGCATTAGCAAGCTGGAAAGCGAACTCTTCGCCCAGCTACGCGCCAGCATCGCACAAGATGCCTCGGAGCGCATCCTCACAACAGCGCACGCGCTGGCCGAAATCGATATCTACCTGAGCCTGGCCGAAGTAGCCGCAAAGTACAACTACTGCCGCCCAACGCTCAATGAGGGCGATACTATTCACATCGTCGCGGGTCGTCACCCGGTCATCGAACAGACGCAGAGCGAGACGCCCTTTATTCCCAACGATGTAGAACTCTCCAACTCGCGCGCGCAGATTTTGATCGTCACCGGCCCCAATATGGCGGGCAAATCGACCTACCTGCGCCAGGTCGCGCTCATCGTCCTGATGGCTCAAATCGGCAGCTATGTGCCGGCGGAGGCAGCGACTATCGGTCTGGTGGACCGCATCTTCACACGCATTGGGGCGCAGGACGACCTGGCGACGGGCCAGAGCACCTTCATGGTCGAGATGGTCGAAACGGCCAACATTCTGCATCACGCCACGCCGCGCAGCCTGATCATTCTCGATGAGATCGGGCGCGGCACCAGCACCTACGACGGGCTGGCCATCGCGCGCGCCGTCGTAGAATATCTCCACAATAACAAACGCTGCGGGGCGCGCACGCTCTTCGCCACACACTATCACGAGCTGGTCGAAGTGGCAAAAATGCTGCCGCGTATCCAATGTATGAACGTGGCCGTGACAGAAGAAGAGGGCCATGTTGTTTTCCTGCACAAAATCGTGCCGGGAGGAGCTGACAAAAGCTACGGTGTGCATGTCGCTCAACTGGCAGGCATCCCCAGGCCGGTCGTTCATCGCGCCGAGGAAATCCTGGCCGAGCTTGAGCGCAAAGGCGACGAGCGCGCGCGGCGCAAGGCCATGCGCGACATCCAGGCGCCTACCGTTATGCAAATGACTTTATTCTCTGCTGAACAACATCCCTTGATCGAGGAAATTAAGCAGCTTGCCATTGACGAGCTGACACCCATCGAGGCAATCAGCAAACTGTATGAGTTGCAGAAACGCGCACGCGAAGGCTAAGGAAGCAAACGGTTGAATTTGTAAGATGCGTTTCTTTAGTGCTATGATGGAAGGCGTGAAAGATGGCAACACAACGTCGTACATCTGCGAAAAGGCCACAAGTATTTCCGGCCAGAATACATAAAGGTTGAGGTCATTTGAAATCACACCTGGAGAGAACCTCAAAAGGAGTTTTGCATGTCGAATCCATTATTACAACTCAAAACGTTGGGACAAAGTGTCTGGTACGACAATATTGATCGCGCACAACTCGTCTCCGGCGAATTTAAACGCTTGCTGGATGAGGATGGGATTGTAGGAGTTACCGCGAACCCGACCATCTTTGAGAAATCGATCAGTCACGGGCATGCCTATGACGAGCAGATGATGCAATTAATTAAGCAGGGAAAGAGCACCAACGAGATTTACGAAGCCCTGGTTATTCAAGATATCCGCACAGTAGCGGACCTGCTGCGCCCAATCTACGAAAGCACCGACAGGCATGATGGCTATGTGAGCCTGGAAGTCTCGCCCGAACTGGCGCACGACACCGAGGGAACACTCAGTGAGGTGCGCCGCTTCTGGAAGATAGTTGATCGCCCGAATCTGATGATTAAGATCCCCGCGACCCCCGCTGGCATTCCCGCCATCGAGCGGGCGCTGACCGAGGGCATCAACGTGAATATCACCTTGATTTTCTCGCTTGACAATTACAGGCAGGTTGCCGAAGCCTATCTGAACGCGCTGGAGAATCGCAACGCTGAAGGCAAGGACATCGGTCACATTGCCTCGGTAGCCAGCTTCTTCGTCAGCCGCGTCGATACGCTGGTGGATAAACTGCTGGAAGAGAAGGTGAAAGCAAGCAGCGATCCCATAGAACAGCGGAAGCTCAAGGAACTGGAAGGCAAGGCAGCTATCGCCAATGCGCGCCTGGTCTACCAGGAGTTCAAACGCATCTTCAACACGCCGCGCTTTGAGACTCTCAAACACAGTGGAGCGCATGTGCAGCGCCCGCTCTGGGCCAGCACCAGCACGAAGAATCCCGCCTACCGCGATGTGCTCTACGCCGAAGAGCTGGTCGGCCCAGACACCGTGGATACCATGCCGCTTGAGACCATCCGCAACTTCCGCGATCACGGCGTCGTCACGCTTACGGTTGAGAAAGATCCACAGAGCGCGCAGGCCGTGCTGGACGAACTGGAGAAGCTCGATATCCACTATGCTCAGGTCACGCAGCAACTTCAGGACGAAGGCGTGCAGAAATTTGCCGATTCTTTCCACCAACTCTTCCAGGGTATTGAAAGCAAGCAGAAGGCTATCAAAGAAAAACAGGCCGTCTGATACCGTGCAGATCAGCGCGGTCCTGTGCCAATGAGTTGGCGGCTATGCAGTTGGGATGACAAACGAACTATGCAGAGCCACAAAGGGGTTGCTCGCTCGTTTATAGACAGAGAGCAACCATTCCTTCATCCGGTCTGGCAAACAGCTCGATTGCCGTTCCTTTGCCAGATCGGAAGAAAGAGAGTTTTTGTGGTTCGCTCTTCGCGGTGCATTCTTTCTGCACGCCAGCACGCTAGTCAACCAGGAGAGGATCAATCATGCCTCAACGCAGCATAGTCGAGGCTCCCAACCCCTTACGGGAGGGGCTGCGCATCAAACATAGTCCAGAACCGTGCGTCATGGTCATCTTTGGCGCAACCGGCGATCTGACGCACCGCAAGCTTCTGCCCGCGCTCTATAACCTGGCTCTGGAGCACCCGCTGCCAGCGGGTTTTTCGGTTATAGGCTTCGCCCGCAGGCCATATGATGATGAGATTTTTCGCAAGCAGGCGCTTGATTCGATCAACCAGTTTTCGCGCCAGAAGCCGGTCAACCCCCAGGTCTGGGAAAGCTTTGAATCCGGTATCTTTTATCTGCAATCTGATTTCAACAATCCCCAGGGATATGCGAAGCTCGCAGAAAAGCTGAATGAGCTGGATAGAACACGCGGAACCGGCGGGAACCGCATCTATTACCTTTCGACGCCGCCTAGCCAGTACCCTGCCATCATCCAGCAGCTTGGAGCTGCCGGGCTGAGTCGCAACCGCAAGGGTTGGACGCGTATTATCATTGAGAAGCCTTTCGGACACGACCTTGCCTCGGCCAAAGAACTCAACCGGCAGGTAGCCAAGGTCTTTCGCGAAGACCAGGTCTACCGCATTGACCACTATCTGGGCAAGGAAACCGTGCAAAATATTCTGGTTTTTCGCTTCGCCAACGGCATCTTTGAACCAATCTGGAACCGACGTTATGTCGACCACGTGCAGATTACGGTGGCCGAAAATATCGGTCTGGAAGGACGTGGTGCGTACTACGAAGAGTCGGGAGCCATTCGCGATATGGTGCAGAACCACGTCCTGCAATTGCTAACGCTGGTGGCTATGGAACCGCCTGTCGCCTTTGACGCGAACGAAGTGCGCGACGAGAAGGTGAAAGTTCTGCACGCCCTTCAGCCGTTGACCGGACCGGAGGTTTTGACCAACACGGTGCGAGCACAATATAGTGCAGGCTGGATGCACGGCGAACAGGTCAGAGGCTATCGGGAAGAGCCTGGCGTCTCTCCGAACTCGACCACCGAAACTTACGTGGCACTCAAAGCTTCTATCGATAGCTGGCGCTGGGCCGGTGTGCCTTTCTACCTGCGCACAGGCAAACATTTACCCAAGCGGGTGACAGAGATCGCGATCCAGTTCAAGCAGCCTCCGTTAATGCTCTTCAAGAAAAGCGACGCTCAGGGGCAGGTTGAGCCGAATATCCTGACGCTGCGTATCCAGCCAGATGAGGGCATCTCGCTCAAATTTGGCGCGAAAGTGCCGGGTTCGGAAATGCAGATTCGCTCGGTCAACATGGATTTCTTTTACGGCTCTTCGTTTGTACGCGAACAGCCGGAAGCCTACGAACGCCTCTTGCTCGACTGTATGCTGGGTGATTCCACACTCTTTACTCGCCATGACGAGGTAGAAGCAGCCTGGGAGTTCGTTCAAGGCATCCTGGATGTCTGGCAACTTGAGCCCCCAGAAAGCGTCTTAACCTATGAACCCGGCACCTGGGGACCTCAAGGCGCTGACGAGTTTATCTGGCGCGATGGGCGCAGATGGCGCAGACCCTGAGAGCAACAGGCAAGTAGAAATACTCTGGCTTTTATTTGCCCATCTTGCGTATAATACGAATATTATACAGATCACGAAGAAACGCCAGGTAGCGCGACGCACACTCTTCATTCTGGATAGGTCTCTGCGGAATCGCCACCAGATGGAACTCCGTATGGCGATGTATGCAGCTATTACGCAAAGAAGGATAACGGAAGATGGCAAATGACCTTGCTGGCAACCCGGCAATCCACCTGCCCTGGGCCGGCAAAAAAGTACGTATCGAGGAGATAGACACACTGCTCTCCTCCCTATGGAAAATGTCCGCTGACAATATGCGCATCGGGGCGAACCTGAACGTGCGTACCAGCGTACTCAATCTCATTATCTGCGCGCCTGACACCGAGTCGGCCTACCGTGCCAGCAAACTTCTCCGCGACCTCTCCAGCACTCACATAGCGCGCGCAACCATTGTCATCCTGGATCAGCGCGCAGACGCACCAGATATGCTCAGTAGCTGGGTGACGCTGCGTTGCTTCTCGATGATTTCCGACCTGATGCGCCACTGCTTCGAGCAAACGACCCTTCTGATATCGGGACGAGCTACGCGAGCGTTGAAGAACATTTTGCCCGTTGTGCTCAAGGCCCACCTGCCGGTTTATCTCTGGTGGATCGGCGATATGAGGGGCACCGACGACACAATCTTCCGTGACGTGGTCGAGCTATGCCAGCGCGTGATCGTCGATTCCGCAACGTTTCTCCAATCAGAGGAGGATATCCGCACGCTGGCCACCTATGGCAGAATAACGCCCCAGGTGGCTTTCAGCGATCTCAATTGGAGTCGTCTGACCCCCTGGCAACAGTTAGTGGCGCAGTTCTTCGACGCGCCAGAGTACCTTCCTTTCCTGGAGGGAGTCGAGCGCATCGAAATTGAGCACGCCGCCGCGCCACTGGCCAGCACTGGCAGCACTGAGGCTGGCGAAACCTCGCCTAATCCAACCGCCGCCCTCCTGCTGGCAAGCTGGTTGAAAGCACGCCTGAACCTGTGTTCGCTGCCAGAGAGCGGCCAGAACAGGCATGATGCCGCAACCGGAACCTACCAATGGCTGCTGAAACTGCCCTCCAGCGAGAGTCTTACCATCTTGCAGATTCAACCGCACATCCAGGCAGATCTACGCCCAGGATCGATCTACCTGGTACGCCTGATTTGCAATTCCGAGGGCAGGCGAGCAGTCTTTACCATTAAACGTGACGCGAGTACAGAGCACGTGTTGACCTCGGTCGAAGCCGCTGAGGAGACACGCCCTATCCGCACCGTCAACCTGCCGGACAGGTACGAAGATAGCAAACTCCTGCATAAAGAACTGGAAATCATGATCCATGACGAGTTCTTCGAGCAGGCTTTGCAAGAGCTAGCATCGTTGCTTGGCCAGAAGGAAACATGAGGGAGGAAATATACATGCAAATTGCGATTTATCCCGATATAGACAAGATCAGTAGCGAGGCGGCCGCGTATGCTGTGCGCGTGGCGCGCGAAGCGGTCGCGGAACGAGGAAGCTTTAGTTTCGCTCTATCAGGAGGCACGACGCCCGGCAAGCTCTATAGCCTGCTGGCGAGCGAGCCATACCGCGGCCAGATTGACTGGAGCGCAGTCCACCTTTTCTGGAGCGATGAACGCTGCGTTGCGCCAGACGATCCTCAGAGCAACTATTCCCTGGCTCAACAAACCCTGCTGAGCAAGCTCAATCTGCGTCCTGAGCAGATCCATCGCATGCCGGCAGACCGGCCAGACCG
>Ga0209061_1005729_pt1 | contig 10598 bp, 7 predicted proteins | sample Coa_R1_10_FD_187157 | JGI IMG/M metagenome (GOLD analysis project Ga0209061, IMG submission 187157) | Surface soil microbial communities from Centralia Pennsylvania, which are recovering from an underground coalmine fire - Coalmine... | ecosystem: Environmental > Terrestrial > Soil > Unclassified... | reverse complement strand
TGTGCGCCACACGTTTTCCGATGCGCAAGGCTTTTATCAATTTACGGCTGTGAATCCCGGTAATTATCGTTTGGAGGCGGAAGCGTCTGGCTTCGAAAAGCAAGTACACAATCTGATCCTGGCAGTCAACCAATCCTTACGCCTGGATATCACCCTGCAAATCGGCACCAGCCGGCAAGTTGTGAATGTTCTGGGCACGCCGCCTTCGCTGCGAACTACTGATGCGACTCTCGGAGAATTAATCGATCCTACATTGACGGCGCAGCTTCCTTTAGATGGTCGCCATGTGCTTGACCTCGCGGTGCTTGCCCCTGCCACTACTTCAAATCTGGATATGGGTGTCCAGGATGGAAATCAGAACCAGCTCTACTGGCGTCCGGGTCAGGGAACGGAGTTTACCGCTGCCGGCAACCGCGCGAATGCAAACTACTATCTGCTAGATGGCACGACGGATTCCGATCCAACCTTCTGGACGCTCTCGCTGAGTCCCTCACCAGATGCAATTCAGGAGTTCAAAGTCCAGACCGGGAACTATTCTGCGGAGTTCGGAGGCGCGGGCGGTGCACAAGTGGACATGGTTACTAAATCCGGTAGTGACACATTCCATGGAACCGCGTACGAGTATTTGCGAAACACACTGCTTGATGCGCGCGTGTGGAACGCCAGCAATGTTCCACATCTTGTGCAGAACCAGTTCGGCGCGGCGCTCGGTGGGCCAATTCAGAGAGACAAAATGTTCTTTTTTTCCAATTACGAGGGATTTCGGTTCGCCAATCAAGTCTATCAGATAGATACAGTGCCAACAGCGGCGGAACGTGCGGGGGATTTCAGTCAAAGCGGGCACGCGATCTACAATCCGCTTAGTTCCTTCCGCAACCCGAACTTCAATCCATCGCTTCCAGTAAGTGGCGCTAATCCACAAATCATTCGCAATCCATTTCCAAATAATATGATTCCCGTATCCATGATCAGTCCGGTTGCCGAGAAAGCGCTTAGTGTGGTTCCTCTTCCGAATATCGGCAACGGTGGCGGTATGGATATGGGTATGGGAATGAACATGGGCTTGATGACAAGTGGAAGCGATTCGAATAATTATAGCGACGTGCGCACGGCGACGCAGCCTTGGGATCAGGGGACATTTCGCATTGATCGTAATTTTTCTAATGGAGATGCATTCTTTGCCCGTTACACGGGCGAACACGAAAGCGGCTTTACGCCGGTTAACCTACCGGGATTCGGCCTGTTCGATGACAACATGGCACAAAACGTTACGGTGTCCTACACGCACGTATTTTCACCCATGTCTATCAATAGCATTTCATTCGGGATGTCGCGCCTTTCCATGCATGAATATTCGGAGAACAACAATACGCATGACTACGTCTCCGAGCTCGGCATTCAAGGTGTGTCATGGGGTGGGAAAGGCGCTTGGGGAATGCCATATTTCAACGTGCAGGGTTACACGCCGATCGGCGATTCATTCAATGCGACGCCTGTGCACGATTGGGACACTTTTCTTCAATTTGAAGATATTTGGAACCGGCAGGCGGGAAGGCATTCAGTAAAGGTCGGGGGTGGCTATCTGCCTTTCTTTTGGCCGATGTGGGGATTTTTTCAAACACGCGGTTACTATCAGTTCACCAGTGGCTTTACGACGCGTACAGCTAGCAATGACAGTACCGGTTCCGGCTTAGCCAGCTTTTTGCTGGGGGATCCTGTTGTCAAGCAACGTCAGGCAGGTGTGCCTTCAATGGATCTAAGGCAATGGTATGGCAATGCATTTATTGAAGATACCTGGCATCTTACTAATACAACTACGGTCGACCTGGGGTTGCGCTACGAGTACATGAGTGCGCTGACGGACCTCGATGAACCCGGCGCAAATCTGATGTTTCGGGATGGGCAGTTATATGCATTCGTGGGAGGTCAAGCAGGCACGCCGCGCGGACTTTGGTATCCCAATCGCACCGATTTTGCCCCACGTCTTGGAATTGCGCAGCAAGTTCGCAGTCTTGGTATTGTCGTGCGAGCTGGCTTTGGCATGTTCTATACGCCTGTGGATATGAACACCTGGTGTAACCAGCGCCATAACCCACCATACGTCTTCGCGGAAACGTTGCAAAGCGATAATTACACGCCGAGTCTTTTCGGTTTCGATTTCGCGCCCCCGGTGCTGGGTCAAACCGTGGTTTCGTTCAATGCACTTGAACCGCATTCTCACGCTCAATATGTCAACCAGTGGAATCTTACTGTGCAAAAAGAACTGGGCGGCCATATCGTCGTAGAGGTTGGCTATCAAGGCAACCGTGCCTATCATCTCCAGCGTTCTGTTCTCATCAATAACGCTCCTCCGGGACCTGGTCCGATTCAGCCACGGCGACCCCATCCGACAATAACCTTTCTTCCCGGTACATCATTTGCGGGCGATAATCCGGAAAACTTCGCGATTCAGAGCAGCACTTTTCCAGTTTCAGCGATTAATTATCTGGAGAACACTGCCAACAGTTGGTATGACGCGGGGTGGGTGGACGTGCGCCGAGAATTTAGCGGCGGGCTTACATTCCTGGCGAGTTATACCTGGTCGAAAGGTCTCACCGACGCTCCTGACTTTCGCTCAGCCATGATGCAGCCGGTGATTCCGCAGAATAGCTCCGATTTGGCCGCCGAAAAGGGGCTCAATGGAATGGACGTTCCACAACGATTTGTAGCCAGCGTGGTCTACAATATTCCCGGATGGAGGAGAACCTCTATTGCCAAGTGGCTGACATCTGGCTGGAGCATAGGGACAATCTTTACTGCCCAGAGTGGTATGCCCTTTACGATCCAGGTCTTCGGTGATACGGCTAATGCCGGAACGCTCTTGGGACAGAATCCGATTCGTGCGAATGTCACCGGTCAACCGCTCTTTCCAGCCGGGACACGTACCACCTCAAAGTGGTTTAATCCCGCAGCCTTCGCAACGCCCCCTCCATACACCTTCGGTAATGCCGGTGTAAATACCGTATTCGGGCCAGGGTTGATGGATCTCGATCAGTCTTTGCAGAGGCGATTTTCTATTTCCGAACGTTGCAGCTTTACATTGCGCGTAGACGCCTTCAACGCCTTGAACCACAGCAACTGGGGCTATCCCAACAACTTTGTCAATACTCCTCAGTTCGGCTCCATTACGATGGCCGAAACCACGGGACGCGAACTTCAGGTCAGCGGTCGGATGAGCTTTTGATCAGGCGCATCCCGGCTATGGTAGTCTGAATTTAGATTTAGTAGTCAGACTGGCGTTGGGGTTCGCCAAAACCGCCTGCAGAGGGCAAATGACTCCTACCAAACCGAACGGTTTGATCTGGGAGTTATTGTCCGATGCTGATTCTCTTCCTTGTTGATCTGCCTGCAAGCGTCAGGGTTTCAGTGCTCCTCTCTTGTCATAACCACCAGTTCGAACGCCTCGTCGATGGGCTGCCTCACAGGACTTCTCCTGGCAGAGCAAGCATTCACGCTGTGCCCTCCATCAAACAATGACGAAATATCTCTTAGTGCTGATAGGAGGAGGCGTGGGGTCGCTCGTGCGCTTTCTTACGGGAACGTTTGTCCTTAGATTTTTTGCGGGTGCTTTCCCGCTGGGAACTTTTCTGATCAACGTAACAGGATCGTTCCTGATCGGAATACTGATGACCTACTTTCTGAACCACTCGATTGATCCCAACTGGAGGCTCTTTCTTGTCACGGGCATGCTTGGCGGTTACACGACATTTTCGAGTTTCGAATGGGAAACATTTCTTACGCTGCGCGAAGGCGCAACTCTGGTGGCAATCTTCTATTTTGTATCAAGCATCGTGCTTGGACTTGCAGCCGTCTGGTTAGGCGCCGCTATTGGGAACGGCCTGGGACGTCCGTAATCTCGTGATTTGCTCTCGAAGCATGCGGGCGAAAGTCGAAGCATCCTCCGCGGCTCGAATCGGTATGTACCAAGTATTGTCAGCCTCAAATGAAACGACGAGATGCAATTGTTTGTCGAGAGGTTTTAAATAGCACTTACTAAAAATTCGCGCAGGCGCGGAGCGGCTGATGCTCGCGTAGAGTTCACGAGTCCGACGGTAATCGTCCGTGATCCACAATAGCCGGCTTCCCGATGTCAGGAGAAGAAGATGTCCAGGTAGACAGGCTATTCTCCGGAATGCAAAATACTTTCTCTCGACCTTAACAGGCGGCTGAAAAAATTGAACGACGACCTTCTCTTCTGGATCGAGCTCGAAATGCAGCAGGTTTCTAAACTTTATATCTAATTCTTCGCCGACTATGACGGGACTCGCTTCTATGTGGCGAGAGTCTTCGTTGCGCAACCAGCGTTGGCGCAACGAAGAAAGAAATTTTTCAAGTGGACGGCTTGCCCGTGTGTTGTATAACAATTCGTGCACGCCATTGCGAGTTGCGAACTTCACCCAGCCCGAGAGCAAAATATTGCCTGTTTCTAATTGAATGAGATCGTGCCAGAATATGGTCACCGGCGCTTGCCCCGAGGTGGGATGAGAAATAATGTTCAGCTCTCGCTCTCCAAGCAGCAACAAACGGGCAGGGAATTGTGGCGTACGTGCGAACCAAGTAGAGTCATCTTGCGGCAGAAATATCCCCGTTTCAAAGCGTTGTTCTCGCACTTCTTTCGGGAAATCGGAAGGGATATCCGCATTCGTCAAAAGCGGATACATGAACCGGTAGGTTCGTGAATCCATTTTTCTCTCTCACACATCAGGCAGGCTCTCTTGATGCAACTTCTTCTGGAAGTTCTTCCATCTCGAGATGCTTGCGTAGCCAAGCGATGGATGCAAACAGATCATTGTCCGGAGCACTCTCTTGCGTCTCTGTTGCAGCGGTCACTCTTTGTAATTGGGCGCGGTAGATATCCGCGTGTGTGTGAAATTCTCCGGCTAGCCTGTCCATCGTGCCTTCTACCCAGAGCTCTAGTACACGTCCATAGGAGTTAAAAAACTCAGTAATCACGGCGCCAAGCTGGGATTTCAGTAGATGCTGCACCTGGCGCTGCGCCATCCGTGTGGAAACGGAGAGGATCCTAGGTCTTTTTGCCTGAATTCGAGGACAAATAAAATCCGCGCCGGGCATTTCTTTTACAAGGCTCTGGAGAGCGAAGCGCTCCTCTTGTTGTCCACTCGCAAACAGATTAGCTGCGGTTTCGAGCGCCTGCTCTAGTTGCGCTGCAGTTCCCTGGACAATATTGACAATCCGCTGCGCTTCCTTTTGTGCAGTTTGATTGACCTGCTTCGCAATCCAGCCACTGTCAAGCTCCGGTATGTTTTGCTCTTTTTGCCAGAAGGCGATCATTGCCTGTGCCAGGGCAGCCGGTATTTCGTTCCCCGCACCGCGAATTCGGTCTGTTATCTGGAGGCAATCCTCCCTGGTCTTCTCAATGGTGCTGGCCGCGGTACGAAGCTGCAACTCGGCTTTTCTCAGTTCGTCCAGACCTTTGCCGCCCGGAATGCTGCCCACATTTGCCGTCCTTTCTAACGCGTGCAGAACTCGCTGGCCCAAGCTCCGGATCTTGCGTTGATTCGACTCTTGCGACAACCGGCGTGCATCTGCAACACGTGGGGCGAGTTCATTTCTGATCCAGTTCTCTAACAGATCCTGCAGCTCGGGGCGAATACTTATAGGAACAACAGGAATTTCGGTTCCAAGCTGGCGAGTTAGCTGCTCCCGCACGTAATGGAGAAGTGTTTCGCGATCTTGCTCTAATACCAGATCGATTTTGCTTAAAACGGCTAGGGAAGGAATAGATGCGGCGCGCAAGGCATCGAGTGTGTTTACGTCGTCGCTTTGCAGATGGGATGAGGCGTCTATCAACACCACTCCCAGATCGCAATGGGGCAGATAAAACAGCGTCTCCTGTGCTCCTTCCAAGGACAGCGAGCCGAGGCCGGGAGTATCCACTAGAACCACTTCCTCTGGCAACATGGCAAGAGGGTATTCAACTACCAGCCGTGTGATGCGTTTCTCGTTTCCCGGATTCCTTGCTTCGGTAATGAAATCGGGCAGCCGGTCCACGCTATATGTGTTCCAATTACCCCCGGCGGTCCAGGTCAGAAGCTTCGGTGCGGGACCATTTTTTACACGGGTCGGAACAGAAGTGACGGGTGTCACGCCAGTAGGCAGCAGATCGACTCCAATAATCCGGTTTAATAGCGAAGATTTACCCGAGCTCACGCGTCCGAAGAAGGCGATCTCATAGGTTGGGTTCTCCATCTTCTCGATGAAATGCTCTAGCGGTGCGCGGAACTCAACCAATCCGTGCCGCTCGATCATCGAGCTCAGCCCTTTGAGGAGCGCAAAATCTTGCGCCGTGTTATGGAGGCGCGAAATGCGGCTGGATAGATCGGAGCGTGCTTGCTGGCTGAGATAGGAATCCAGTTGGCGAACGATTCCCTTGATTTCTTGCAAGCCTCCGGCCAGAGGTCTGACAAGGGAATCGGGTACCGGTCCATATCCCGTTAACCGTTCCGGCGCAATCTCTTCCAGTGCTATCTCCACGAACTGCAAAGTGACGCGAATCGAATGTGTGGAATCAAATCGAGGAGGTGGAAGGTCGATCCCTAAATCAGCCAAGACCCGAACAAGCTGTTGCCGAATCCGCTTGATATAATCGCGTGCAACTCGAATTTGAGTCAGAGTTAACGGATTCCGGTATTTCGGAAATCCACCGTAGTCTGATGCCGACAGAATCTGCTCAATCTCCGTGAGGAGCTTATCAACGTAGCTGGCGCTGGCGAGCAATCGCCTTTGCTGCGCTTCATTGAATTGCTCTCTCCCAGACATCCTGTTATGTCACGAGGTGCCTACCTTTAGAGATCACCATCATCTCCACGTCGGTAACCGCGATGACTCCGCTCGGCATCATGCTTTGCAGTTCGGGTAGTGCTTGTTCGGCTCTTTCAGGTGTTTCGACTACCGTGATCACAATCGGCTGATCATGCGTAAACAGATGAGGACGGTGTATCTCCGAGGTGCGTCCGAAACCTTCGAGACCACGAAAGACGGTTACGCCCGCCAGTTTTAATTCTTGACACCGGGCTACGATTGCCTCATACAGCGGCTTGCCTTTATATTGATCGTGCTCGCTGATATAAAGCGAAAGCAACTTGGCTGGCTGCTTATTTTTCATTGGCTATTGATTGGCGTACAGCCGTACAGCCCCAGGGGATTGGAGGCGCGGGCGAGAATCGAACTCGCGAATAAAGGTTTTGCAGACCTCTGCCTTACCACTTGGCTACCGCGCCTGATGTGCCTTCTCTTTCGAAACATAGCATAATGAGGCGGGCCAGATCGTAGTAGGGTTGAACTGTGAGCCGTGTTTTGGCGGGGATCCATGCTGTCCGCGAGGCGCTCCGGGCCCAACGCCCCCTCGACCGGGTTCTGGTCACAAAGGGCGCTTCGAGTCCGCGCTTGCAAGAGATCATTGAACTTTGCCGCGAGCAATCCATCCCTCTGCGCTTCGAGCCGCGGGAGACTTTGGACCGGGCGTCAAATGGTGTTCCGCATCAGAACGTAGTCGCTCTTAGTGCCGCTCACAGCTACACGGAATTCGAGAATCTCCTGGGTGCTGAAATGCTTGTCATCCTGGATGGTGTCGAAGATCCGCACAACCTGGGTGCGATCATCCGCACCGCACACGCGGCTGGAGCAAGTGCCGTGGTAGTGCCGGAGCGACGCTCTGCCTCGCTGACGCAAACAGTAGAGCGGGTTGCGGCGGGCGCCTTGGCTCACCTCCCTGTCGCGCGCGTCGGTAATGTCTCACAGGCGCTTGAAACGCTCAAGAAAGCTGGATTCTGGATCTATGGTTTGGACGAGCGGGGCTCAGAGATTTATGAGCAGGTAGATTACGGAAGTCCCGCCGCAATTGTGCTCGGTGGGGAAGGCAAGGGCCTGCACCAAAACGTGCGCAGACATTGCGATTTGCTGGTTCGAATCCCCATGGCTGGCGCTGTGTCCTCGCTCAATGTCTCCGTCGCAGCAGGAATTGTGCTCTTCGATTGGCGGCGCAAGCGAGGCTGGCGCGAGTTCAACGGCTAAGCTTCTCAAGGACGGCTATCGTTTCCGCTGTGCGCAGGGTCTCGGATTTGCTCACTGCGGCCGGCGCAGCCATTCCACTGTGGCAGGCTGCGATTGCTGGCAGGCGATCGTTTCGGTAACTCCAGAAGTGATATCGGCGCACGCATTCTCTACCGCCGATTGCAGCGCTGCCTGCTCGCTTTTTGCCGAAACCGTTCTGCAACTCGACCGGCCCTGGTAACTCATGCAGACGCGCACCCGATACCGCGGACCCTGAAGAGTGGAATAAAGAATCCAGACTGCAAAAGCCAAGATGAAGAGGGCGATGACGATGCCAATTTTATTTGATTTCTGGCTCGCCCGAAAATCCGGCGCCATTTTCATGAGGCAGATGCCTTCGTGAATTGATCAATTTCGGTGAAGTAGTTGCCCATCTGGCGAAACTTCTCATAGCGCTGGCGCAAAAGCTCTTCTGTCGGGATACCCGCAAGCTCCTCCAGAGCCTGTTTCAGTGTTTGTCGCACTGCTTGCACTGCCCCATCGGGATCCGTGTGTGCGCCGCCTTGCGGTTCGGGGATGACGCCGTCAATCAATTTCATTTCTGCCAGATCGTGCGCCGTCAGTCGAAGCGCGGCTGCAGCAAGCGGAGCTTTCCCGGAATCTCGCCAGATGATGGCGGCACAGCTTTCGGGGGCGATCACGCTGTAGTAGGCGTTTTCGAGCATATAAACCCGATTGGCGACGCCTAGGGCAAGAGCTCCGCCACTGCCGCCTTCCCCGATCACAATGGTGACAATGGGGCTTTCGAGACGCGCCATTTCCCGTAAGCTGTAGGCAATCGCTTCTGCTTGTCCCCGCTCCTCGGCGTCAATGCCGGGATAAGCACCCGGAGTGTCGATGAGCGTCAGGATCGGACGATGAAATTTCGCCGCGAGTTGCATCACGCGAATCGCTTTGCGGTAGCCCTCCGGTTTTGGCATGCCGAAATTGCGCAGCAGCTTCTCTTTTGTGTCGCGTCCTTTCTGCTGCGCGACCACCATTACGGGCCTGCCTTCAAAGAAGCCCATTCCTGCCACAATGGCCCGGTCATCCCCAAAAAAACGGTCTCCGTGAATTTCTTGAAAGTTCGTGATCAGACCTCGGATGTAATCGAGAGAATGAGGGCGCTTGGGATGGCGTGCTACCTGTACATGCTGCCAGCTCGGATTATCGAGCTGCTCGTTACTCTTCTCGGATGCTTTTACAGCCTCGGGTTTGCTTTGTTCTTCGGCCATGTTAGTCTGCCAGAATCTCCAGGCATTCGGGTCCACATATTCTTTCAATTTCTGCCCGGAATTCACGATCTGCGCGCACTTTACTCGTTAGATCCATCACAACCGAAAAATCGCGCGGCTTCTCCAGTTTCAGACGTACTTCTGTCGGTCCGCTTTTTCGCACAAACAACTCGCTTAAGGCATGGGCTTTCTCAGAGGCATTTTCGTCTTTCAGCCAGACCCGGATGGAAATCAGAGAGGGAAGGTCAACGCGCGCATCTTCAAGCCGCACAATCTCCTGGACCGAGAGTTTTGGCGGCCCGCTTTCCTCCGGTAAGACGGAGGCCCTTATCAGAACAGCAGCATCTTCTTTTAATTCGCGTACTAAATCTTCATAACGGTTTGCAAAGACCATGCAATCGGCGGTTCCACGTCCATCATCCAGCTTAAAGGTCGCCCAGTACTTGCCTTCGCGATTGGTCTTGCGCACGATATTGGTCAAAATGCCGCAAAGCTTCACCTCGACGCCTTTTTCGAGGCCCTCTAATTTGTCGGTAAAGTGCGAAGCCAGCTCAGCGACCTTCTCGCGAAAACGATCGAGCGGATGACCGGAAACATATATGCCAAGTACTTCCCGCTCACCCGCCAGCTTCTGATCCATAGTCCAATCCGGCAGCTTTGCCAGCGGTGGGTCAGATTTGTGCTCCTCCGGGCACAGGAGAGCAAATAAACCTTGCTGACCTCGGGCGCGGTCCCGCGCTGCGCGCATCCCGCTCTCCAGTGCCTGATCGAGAGCGTCGTTAAGTTGTGCCCGGTTCGCTCCGGTCGAGTCTAGTGCCCCTGCCTTGATCAGGCTCTCCAGCACGCGGCGGTTCACTGCCGTCAGATTGACACGTTCACAAAAATCATAGATGGAGGAAAATGGGCCGCCTTCTTGCCGCGCCGCTACAATCGCTTCTACTGCGCCGGCTCCCACATTTTTTACGGCTCCCAGTCCGAAGCGGATGGCGTCTCCTACTGGCGTGAAATGGAGATCGCTTTGATTGACATCGGGCGGAAGCACACGAATGCCCATCTCACGGCATTCGTTGATGTATTTCACGATTTTATCGGTGTTGCCTGCTTCGGACGTTAACAAAGCAGACATGAACTCGACCGAATAGTGGGCTTTTAGATATGCCGTGATAAACGCAAGATAGGCGTAGGCTGCCGAATGCGACTTGTTGAAGCCGTATCCGGCAAACTGTTCCATTAAATCGAAGATCTTCGCCATTTTCTTTGGCGGGAATCCTC
>Ga0209061_1005726_pt1 | contig 10604 bp, 8 predicted proteins | sample Coa_R1_10_FD_187157 | JGI IMG/M metagenome (GOLD analysis project Ga0209061, IMG submission 187157) | Surface soil microbial communities from Centralia Pennsylvania, which are recovering from an underground coalmine fire - Coalmine... | ecosystem: Environmental > Terrestrial > Soil > Unclassified... | reverse complement strand
TCAGCATCGGGCCAGACCAGGTGGCCAAGCCGGGCTGCGCAGGACGGCCCGGAATCCACGAGCGCCTGCGCCTGGTGGCCCCAGAGCCGGGGGCGGACCCCTCTCTTCCGGTGCCCCCCGGGGAGGTGGGACAGGTGGCCTGCCACCTGTCGAGCCCGGAAGCCTTCACCTCCTACTGGCACCGTCCCGACGCCGACGCCCGGGCCTTGAGGGACGGCTGGTACCTGACCGGGGACCTGGGCCGGCTGGACGAGGACGGGGACCTGTGGGTCCTGGGCCGGGTGGACGACATGATCATCACCGGAGGCGAGAACGTCTTCCCCCTGGAGATCGAGGAGGTGCTGGCCACCTACCCGGGAGTGGAGGACGTGGCCGTGGTCGGCCTGCCCGATGACCGGCTGGGGGAGAAGGTGGTGGCCTTCGTGGTGGGCCGCGGTGTGGACGCCGACGGCCTCGAGGCCCATTGCCTGGCCTCGCCGGCGCTGGCCCCGTTCAAGCGGCCGCGGGAGTACCACTTCCTTCGCCAGCTTCCCAAGAACGCGTCCGGCAAGCTGCTCCGCGCCCGGCTCCGGGAGCTGGTGTCAGCGGAGCCGGCCGGCCCGGGTAAGAGAGGGGACCATGACCGAGCACGACGGCTTCCGGGTGGAGCGTGACCCCGACCGCCGGGTGGCGACCATCACCCTCGACCGACCTGAGAAGCTGAACCGGGTCTCCATGCCGGCCCGGGACCAGCTCGCCCGCGCCTTCGAGGAGCTGGGCCGGGACCCGTCGGTGCGGGTGGTGGTGCTGGCCGGCGCCCCGGGACGGGCCTTTACCGCTGGGGGCGACGTGGCCGGCTTCCTCGAGCGGGAGCCCGAAGCTCTGTCCCGCCTGGCGGAGAACGTGGCCGCCCCCGAGCGCTGCCCGAAGCCGGTCGTGGCCCGGCTCCACGGCTTCGTCCTCGGGGTGGGGCTCGAGCTGGCCCTGGCCTGTGACCTGAGGATCGCCAGCGAAGACGTGGAGCTCGGCTTCCCCGAGATCAACCTGGGAATGATCCCCGGCAGCGGCGGGACCCAGCGCCTGGCCCGGCTGGTCGGCCTGGGCCGGGCCAAGGACGCCATCCTCCGGGGCCGGCGCATCGAGGCCGAGGAGGCCCTGGCCTGGGGCCTGGTCAACCAGGTCGTGCCCGCCGACGACCTCGACGCTGCCGTGGCCGGGGTCGTGGAGGAGCTGGCCGGGAAGGCCGGGCTGGCCCTCACCCTGGCCAAGCGGGTCCTCAATCACGCCTATGACGGCCCCCTCCCCCTGGGTCTCGAGCTGGAGGGCCTGGCCTACGGTCTCCTGCGCACGACCCACGACTTCAGGGAGGGGGTCCAAGCCTTCATCGAGAAGCGCCAGCCCGACTTCGAGGACCGGTAGCGCCGGCGGGCGGGACCGGCCCTGCTGGTGGGGGGCCAGAGTCCCGCCGCTCAGCCGCCCAGCCTGCTCTCGACGGCGGCCACCTTCTGGCGCAGGGCGCCCGAGACCCCCGGGCGGTGGTCGATCTTGATGACCACGCTGACCCGCCTGGCCTCCTCGGACACCTTGTCCACGCAGGCCTTGATCAGCTCCATGACCTCGTCCCAGTCGCCTTCGACGTTGGTGAACATGGCGTTGGTCTCGTTGGGCAACCCGCTGGCCCGGACCAGGCGGACCGCCTCGGCCACCGGGCCGGCAACCGAGTCCCCCGACCCGAGCGGCGTGATGGAGAACGCAGCGATCATCCACCCAGTGTCGCCCCCGGCCGGGGAGGGAAGCCAGCCTGCCCGGGAGCCGCCCGTCTGGGGGTTTCGTGGGGGACCGGGGCCCCCTGACCCGAAGCTGTCCGTGCCGCCCCGGCTGGCTAAGCAGAGCTCCCGGCCAGGGTGGCGAGATCGGTGTCGGGGTCGGTGAGCCGCTCCACGTCGACAGGCCGACCCGATCGGATCATGGCCTCGATGGCCTCGGTCACTTCCCAGACGTTCACGTTCATGCCGGCCAGCACCCGGTCGGCATCGTCGAGCCAGAAGGCCACGAACTGCCGCCCGGCCACGTCCCCCCGGAACACCACCCTGGCCCACCGGGGGGCCCAGCCGGTGTACTCCATGGAGAGGTCGTACTGGTCGGAGTAGAAGTAGGGGATCCGCTCGTAGGAGAGGTGCTGGCCCAGCATGGCCCGGGCCACGTCCCGGCCCTGGTTGAGGGCCGCCGACCAGTGCTCCAGCCTTATCCGGGACCGGTAGAGGGGGTGCAAGGCGCTGGCCACATCGCCGGCGGCGTAGACGCCGGGGACGGTGGTGGCCAGGCCCTGGTCGACCACCACCCCGTCCTCCACCGCCAGGCCGGCCGCCCCTTCACCTGCCAGCAGCTCCGTCCGCGGAGCCACGCCCACCCCGACCACCACCACGTCGGCGGGGACCACCTCACCGCCGCCCAACTCGACCGCCTCCACGGCCGCCCCTCCCCGGAGGGCCTTCACGGTGGCACCCATGCGGAGGTCCACGCCCTGATCGGCATGGAGGTCGCGGTAGACGGCCCCCACCTCGGGGCCGAGGACGCTCTCCAGGGGGACCGAGGCCATCTCTATGAGGGTGACCTCTGCGCCCATCTCCCGGGCCGAGGCGGCCACCTCGCACCCGATCCATCCCGCCCCGATCACGGCCACCCGACCGGCTGAGCGGATGGCCCGGCCAAGGGCGTCGGCCTGGCCGATGTCCCTCAGGTAATGGACCCCTGCCAGGCCGGCACCCTCCAGGGCCAGGCGTCGGGGAGAGGCACCCGTGGCCAGCAGCAGCCGGTCGTAGCGCACCGAGCTGGCCCCCTCCAGCTCCAGGCGGCGCTCCCTCAGGTCCAGCGAGCGGACCGGCGAGGAGGTGAGCAGCTCGATGTCGTGATCGGAGTAGAAGCGCTCCTTGTGCACGGCGACCCGGTCGAAGCCGGCCTCACCCCTCAGGTAGGCCTTGGACAGGGGGGGCCTCTCATAGGGCCGGGCCGCCTCCTCTCCGATCAGCACGACGCGCCCCTCGAAGCCCTCCCGCCTCAGGGCCTCGGCTGCCTTGGCTCCGGCCAGGCCGGCGCCCACTATTGCAAAGGTCTGGCTCGCTGCCACTGGCCGCCTCCGAGATCCACCGGCCGATTGGTCCCCCTCCCCCTCCCACTGCTAGCTTGCCGCCTACCAACTTCACAACCTGGGGGTGATGGCCATGGGACACCGTCGTTCCGTCATCATTGCGCTCGCTGTGGCCCTGGGGGGCCTCGGGGTCGCAACCGCTGCCTCGCCGGCAGCCGGCACAGCGGGAGCCGTCAGAGCGGCCGGCGGGGCCCTGAGCCCCCAGGACATCACGGTGCCGCACCTGCGGCGGCTGGAGACTACGCACCGGACGGCCTCCACCGCCTGCGTGCTGCCCGACGGCACCGACGTCTCGTGGTTCCACTGCTACACGCCCCAGGACATCCGCAGCGCCTACGGGGTTGGCGCCGTCGCCTCCCTGGCCAACGGCCAGCCCGACTATGGCCAGGGCCAGACCATCGTGCTCGTCGACTCCTACGGCAGCCCCACCGCTGCCGCAGACCTGCAGCACTTCCACGACACGTTCTTCCCGAACCTGCCCAAGCCGGACTTCAAGGAGATCTACCCCCTCGGCAACCCCCAGTACCACAACACGTGCCACGGCAACGGGCTGTCCGGCAACTGCGCGGCCGCCGGATGGTCGGGCGAGGCCACCCTGGACATCGAGTGGGCATACTCCATCGCCCCCGAGGCCCACATAGTCCTCATGGCCGTTCCCCCTGCGGAGACCCTCGGGGTGCAGGGCTTCCCCACCCTGTTCAAGGCCATCTCGGGCGAGATCAAGGCCACTCCCCCGGGAACCCTCTTCTCCATGTCCTTCGCCGCCACCGAGCAGGACTTCGGGGGAGCGGCGGCAACCCAGACGGCCCGCTTCGACCGGGTGTTCAAGCAGGGCCTGGCCAAGCACGACAACTTCTTCGCTGCCGCCGGCGACACCGGGACCTATAACTCTTCCAAGCAACACAAGGAGTCCGGGGCCTACCCGTACCCCACGGTGAACTGGCCGTCCAGCTCGCCCTACGTGGTGTCGGTCGGCGGCACCCAGCTGCAGTACGGGTGGACCTGGGATCCTTCCAGCAACCAGGCGTTCACCTCCAGCGGGGCGTTCAACCCCGCCTACTGGCACTTCCTCAAGGGAGGCGACACCCAGGCCGTGTGGAACGAGTCCTGGGCCCCGATCGGCACCGGCGGCGGGGCCAGCAGCATCTACCCTCGCCCCTCCTGGCAGCAGGGGGTCGACCCGGCCTACGGGAACCACCGCCTGCTCCCCGACACGGCCTGGAACGCGGCGGTGAACGGCGGCGTGGACGTGTGGATCACCGCCTATCCCCAGTACAACTGCGGCAACACCACCGGGTGCTGGCAGATTGTCGGCGGCACCTCGGCCGCCACCCCGCAGACGGCCGGGCTGGTGGCCCTGGCCAACGCCGCCCGGGAGGCGGAGGGCAAGGCGCCCATCGGGTTCCTCGACCCCATCCTGTACCAGGACGGGCTGGGGGCCAGTGCCTACACCGACATCGTCCCCGAGCACTACGGCAGCGCTCCCAAGTCCTTCGCCGGTAGCGAGGTCGGTGTCAGTGGCCCCGTGTACAAGTCGGTCGGCGACCTGCAGGACAACCAGATGTGGGAGGTCCCGGTAGCGGGCTACCCCACGACCAAGGGCTATGACGCCACGACCGGTTGGGGGGCGCCCAAGGCTCCCGCCTTCGTGGCTGACCTGGCCGCCATGCCCTAGGGCCCAGAGCCGCCCGTGAGCGGGCACCGGGATCGGGCGGAGGAGGCTGCCATCTCGCGGTTCTCCCGGCTCGTGTCCAGGGCAAGGTCGAACCCGGCGGCCATGGACCTGCTCGTCCACCTCCTGGACGCGGCCGAGGAGGGCCTGGCCCAGCTGGTCCCGGGGGCCGATCCGGCCTACGAGGACCTGGTGGGCCGCAGCCTGGAGGGCGACCTGGCCGTGGCCCGGCTCCTCATGGTCGAGAGGAGCCGGGTGCGGCGCTGGGTACGCGACCGGGAGGTGTACGCCTTCCCCGGGCCGGACGGCCAGTGGTACTTCCCCCGCTGGCAGTTCGTGGGGGGCCAGCTCGTGCCGGGCCTGAGGACGGTGCTGGGGGCCCTGCCACCAGACATGGGTCCGACCCAGGTGAGCCGGTGGTTCGTGACACCCAATCCCGCCCTCCGCCTCGGGGAGGAGAAGGTGAGCCCGGTGGCCTGGCTGGCGGCCGGTGAGGACCCTCGGACGGCGGCCCGGGCGGCGGGGAGCGCCTAGGGCCTCACGCAGGAAGGACGTGCAGGCGCACGATGGTGCCCCAGTGGCCGGAGTAGAGCTCCACCAGGTCACAGACCTGGTTCACCAACCACAGGCCCCGGCCTCCGACCTCGTCGGGTGACGGGGGGCGGCGGCCGGCCAGGGCGTCCGGGATGTGACCGTGGTGCGACAGCTCGCACACGATGGCACCAGTGTCAGCCGCCCGCCAGAGGCGCAGGGTAGCCGGAGCTCCGGAGTGGACCAAGGCGTTGGTGGCCACCTCGGAGGAGGCCAGGACCAGGTCCTCCAGGCGCTCACCCGCCAGGCCCAGGGATGCCCCCCGGTCGGCCACGAAGCTGCGCAGCCCGCTCAGCTCGCGGTGGTGGAAGGCCAGGGCGGTGGCGTCGGGTGGAGGGGGGGGGAGCAGGGTGTGGTCGGCCTCGACCCCGGCGCTGCCGGCGTAGGTGGGGCTGGCCCGGCTCCCGGCCCGGTCCCGCACCTGCGGATGAGTGCGCAAGGCGCCCGTGATCACCGCCCCGTCCAGCCCGGCCCGGTCATAGGGGCAAAGGACGGCCGTGCCCGTGCCTGCGAAGGCCACGTTGATGAGGGCCTCGTGGCGGGCCACCTCCCGCACCTCGGCGGCGCTCCTGCCGGGCCACATGGGCTCCCCCACGAAGCGAGTGCGGTGGCCGGCATGGTCCTCGGCGAAGCGCAGCACCTCGGGGATGATGCGCCTCGGGTTCCGCCCCAAGCTGGCCATGTCGACGAAGTCCACTCCCTCCCCGTGGCCGCCAAGAGCGCCTCGGAGCATGTCGAGCTTCCATCCCGGCACGGCAACCATGGCCGGCTCTCCCCGATGACGGCCTTCCTCGACGAAGGGGACGATGGCCCCTGTGTACTCCTCCCCGCTGCCGTAGAGCAGTACCTGGTGGGAGACTGGGGACGCTCCCCCAGCATGCGCCTTCACTGCCGGACGAGCCCCATGGCCCGGATCATTCCCCCCGCCGGCATGTTCAACCCCCCGAGCGGGTACTGAGCAAAGTTCCGCCAACCCGGGCCACCACCGGGCGGCGGCTGCTAAGGTGCATCGGGACCGGGCCGTTGGCGCAGTTGGTAGCGCACTTGCATGACGCGCAAGGGGTCAGAGGTTCGAGTCCTCTACGGCCCACCACATCGTCGTATTCGAACTTCGGCACAGAGAAGAGGAGATCGAACGGCTCCTTGTAGCCTGCTTCGACGACGTGGCCGTCGCGCACGTGAATCTGGTCGAGGACCGCGGCGTTGAGCAGCTTCCTCGTCCGGTCTCCAGCGCGCCGGTACGCGGTGGCGCACCGCGTGGAGAACCGGAGAGCGAGGTCCATGACCTCTTGCCAGTCCTCCAGGCTGGCGTCGAGGGTGGCCCGGCGTGACTCGATGGCCCGTAGTTCGGCGCCGATGCGCTCCTGTTCGCGACGGAGCATGGTGACGTCGATGGCGTTGGCGTAGTAGGCCTCCATCAGCTTGTAGCGCTCGGACTCTGCGTGCTCGTGCTGGGTGGCGAGGAGGTCGCGCTCGACCGTCGTGTCCTCGTGACGGGTGGCTACCTCCGCTTCGATGGCCTGGCGCAGCCCCTCGGCCCAGTCGATCGGCACCTCGATGCGGCCGTAGAGGTCCTCGACCTCGGCTTCGAGGTGGTCGGCGGCGACGTAGCGCTCCCGGCAGCCGGTCCCGTTGCGCCGATCCTTCTGCCCCAGGCAGTAGAAGTACGTGTAGGTGCCCTTCGAGTACTGGATCGAGAGGCGCCGCCCGCACACCCCGCAGACGAGCAATCCCTTCAGGTAGTGGTGGTGCCGGCGCTCGCGCGTGCCGCGCATGGCACGGGCGGCAAGCAGCTCTTGGACCTTGTCGAAGGTGGCCCGGTCGACGAGCGGCTCGTGGCTTCCCTCGTACTCGATACCGTCCCACTCGACGACGCCGACGTAGGCCCGGTGGGCGAGGAGGTGCGCCAACCCCGAGACGGTCACTGCCTTGGCCGGGTAGTGGCCGTCGCGGCGCCGGTTGCGAAGGCCTCGATGTGCCATCTCCTCGGCCAGGCGCTCGACGGTCCATTCGCCCGTGGCGTACAGCTCGAAGGCGATCCGCACGAGCGGGGCCCGCTCGGGGTCGGCGACGATGTGAGCGACTTGGCGGCCGCCGATCGGCTCTCGGACGTTCAGGTAGCCGAGCGGGGCCTTGTGGGGGTAGCCGCCGAGCTTCGCCTTCTGGCCCATACCCTTTCGCACCTCGGCCGCCAGGTTGGCCGAGTAGAACTCGGCCATGAGGGCGTGGATGCCTTCGACGAGGCGTCCCGAGGCGGTCTCGTCGAGGTTTTCGGTCACCGAGACGAGCGCCACGCCACGGCGGCGCAGTAGCGCCCGGATGGCGATGTGGTCCTCCATGTTCCGGGCCAGGCGGTCGACCTTGTGGACGACGACCGCCTCCACGTCGCCGTCCTCGGCGACCCGGGCGAGCATGGCGCGGAGCCGCGGTCGGTCGGCCGTGCGGGCTGACTCGCCCTTGTCGACGTACTCGTCGACCAGCTCCCAGCTCTCGTCACGGATGCGCCGGACGCACGCCTCGCGCTGGGCGGCGATGGAGAACCCCTCTTCGGTCAGGTCCTTCTCGGCCTGCTCCTTGGTCGAGACCCGCAGGTAGATCACGCAACGCACCGGGATCCTCCTTTGCCAAGCGGTCCATGAGACCTCCGAACGCCGGGGAGAGCAAGGCCCTCCGAGCGCACCTCCAGGGCGAGGGCGACGAGCGCCCGGGCGTAGGGCCCGAACGCCTTCGCGGCTGGCACCTGACGTGCACTCCCACCATCCGCGAGGTCGTGGTGGGACCTCGATGCGGTCAGTCCCGGGCGCGGGACCTCCCGCACGCTTCGGGGTGCCCCTCGCGGATGGTGATGGACTCCCGAGCCGGGTTCTCCCGCTCGCGGGACCTCGGCCCGCGCCCGTTCCCGAGCGCCTCGCGGATGGTGGGGTAGGTCCCCCGCGTGTGGGGGACTGTCGACCCGGCCGGCGTCGTGACCTCGCGGATGGCAGGGAACCGTCGCGGCGCCCGATCCGGCTCCTTCGCACCCGGTCGTGCCCCGGTGCTCGGGGTGCCGCGCCCCGGCTCCTTGCTCCGTCGCCCCGCTCATCGGCCACCAAGGAGCCGGGCCCGGCGGGCGGCGATCCGTTCGAGCGATTCGGCCAGAGGCGGCGGGAGCTCGGGTGCGTCGACCAGTCGGACGAGCGCCCCGCCGCAGCATCGGCACGCCTGAGCGTGGTAGCTGCGGCCAGGCGGCTCCTCGTCGTTGCAGGGCACGGCGCACGTCGGGCAGACGAGGAGGTGCTCGGCGTCGTAGGCGGCCTCGAGATCCGCCCGCTCCGTGCGCAGGCGCCGGTGGAGTGGGAGGTCCCGGAGCGCTCGGGTCACGGACGCCGAGCGGCGCCGCTCGTGCCTGACCATCCCCTCGTCGACGACGGCCCGCCCGTCGATCGGGGACGCCGGCCGGAGGTCGCGGTCGTCGGCGAGCGCGCCGGCGGCGAGGGCGGCAGCCGGCTGGTGCAGCCGCGGGTCGTCGTAGCGGACCGCCTCGTTGCCCGAGAGCAGCACGTCGGCCTGGGCCGTCCAGCACTCCCGGTAGAGGGCACGCCAGGCGTCGAGGACCGACGACGGTGCCGCCGCCCTGGTCCCGGCCTTCGTCTCTGCCCACCAGCGGGCGGTGTGCTCGATGAGGTCGAGGTGCTCCAGGCCCCACCGCTCGCGAGCGTTGATCACGTTGAGCGGCCCGGCGAAGAGGTACCGGATCACCGCCGCGCTCTCCTCGTCGCCGATGGCGTCGGCCAGCGCCGGAGCGTCGCGGTGGAGGTCGTGGACCAGCTGGCGCCGCCGGTGCTCGTCGTGCTGGCGCTGCGCGGCCTCGACGAGTGCCACCACTTGGCGGTACTGGCGCACGTCGGGCGCGAGCAGCCGGGACAGCGTGGTCGGTGCGTCTCCCACGGCTTGGCGCCACACCGGCGCAATGACGGCGTCCTCCGGCGAAGCGACGGCTGCACACGCCGCCACCAGCTCGTCGTAGTGGGCCGGGTTCTCACTCGGGTAGAGAGAGGGCCGGGGCCGGTCCTTCTCGACGCCGGCCAGGAACCGGTTCACCCGGGCCTCAGACGTCGTGACGAGGAGTAGCGCCGGACAGCACGGGTGGCGGTCCCACGAGATGGTGTCCTTGCAGCTCCGGTGCCGGGCGACCTTGGCCCGCAGGCGCGCCTGGTCCATGGTGGCGAAGTCGACTTCCACGAACGCGCCGGCCACGCCGTCGTGGCCGTCGACGTCGAGGTGGACCTCGGCGTAGGCGTCGGGACGGATGCGCCCGGTGCCCCGATAGCCCGACCAGTCTTCCCAGGCGTCCTCGTCCCGGCGCCACTCGCTGAGGGTGAGTCCGACCGACGGGCCCACGTCGAAGAGCGCGACGTAGAGGCCGGCGATGGCAGCGGTGTGGCGGAGGAACAGCGGGTTGGGCGTGCCCTTACCTGGAGCGGGCGAGGTGCCTTCGACGAGGCGTGCGCCGGCACGGGTCAGCCACCAGTAGAACGGCGCCGACCCCGACGCCGCGTACGGACGGATGCGGTCGACGAGCGAGCGCTCACGCAGCCGGCTGAGGCGGTAGTCGATGGTCCGTTCCGGACGACGGGTGAGCGTGATGAGCTGAGGCGTAGTCAGCACCCGGTGGAGCTGGAGCAGTGCGAGGATGTCGTGGTCGATAGCGCCGAGCCGATCGATCCTCGTCGCAACGCTGCGGCCCCCGTTCATCGCCGCCCGCCGAGTAGGCGGCGAAGCTTCACTGCCAACCTTCCCCTACAGTCGGGGTCCTTCCAGACCCCGGTACTCGTGCCCCGACCGGCGGCTTTGCTGCCGCGAGGCTCGCGGATCGGTGGTCGAGCGATCCGCGAGGTCTCCCGCTGCCGACCAATCTCGGACCTCCTCGGGCGGGGCACCCGCTCCCGACCATCGGGTCCACCACGGCGGTGGGCTCGGCAGCACCGGGCGGCAGTGTGCCGGTGGCATCGGGGGACGTGGCGGTGGCGTCGCATAGACCTCCTCGGACGAGAGCCTCCGGGTCTACTGACGTTGTCGTGGGTGGGTTGAGCGGCCATCCGCGGTGCCACCCCGCATGGCTCCTACGGTTCTGGGCTTCTTGACGGTCCAAGACCACGGAGGCCAGACGGGGTGTCACAGCACAAGCTATGGAAGCGGCTGCTCGGTGTCGAGCACACAGTGATCGAGGCAGTC
>Ga0209061_1005722_pt1 | contig 10611 bp, 13 predicted proteins | sample Coa_R1_10_FD_187157 | JGI IMG/M metagenome (GOLD analysis project Ga0209061, IMG submission 187157) | Surface soil microbial communities from Centralia Pennsylvania, which are recovering from an underground coalmine fire - Coalmine... | ecosystem: Environmental > Terrestrial > Soil >... | reverse complement strand
GGAATGGGAGAGGTGGCCCGTCCGGGTTTGAAACGCATTGCCTCCAATGTTTGCTGCTACCATCGCCTGAGTTGCCCGTTCGGGTTGGGAGACAAGAAGAAACCCAGGATGTTGAGTTCACTATCCTGGGTTTCTTCTTGCCGTTATGTATGGAAGGCTCGGAGAGGTTTAGGAGAAGAGTTCTCTTTGTCCGGCTTCCTCGTCTTTGTGTGCTTTCTGCGCTTGCTTGAATGTGCCATGTTGCGGTGGCATCTCGATTTTCGCTCCCTTGAGCAATTCAGCAATGGTGCGTATCTGGATACGAGGATATTTCTGGTGCCAGCCGGGGGAGTCGTAGTAGCCTGCGCTGACGGCCTCGGTTATCATATCTCGGCTCGGCGGTTCCAGCGTGATGAAGACGCCGATAGTGGCGTTCTCGCGTTGCACGGTGCCAACCAGGTCGCGGATATCGCCGGATTTGACGTGACCGGATTTGACCTGCACCAGCACGCGCTTAGGTTTAGCGTAGGCGTCGTCGATGAAGGTGATAACGCCATCGATGCCTCTGTCGCTGCCCTTTTTTCCCGTTTTGCTGCCTTCCTGACCACCGAGCGGTTTGGCTTGCACAAGGGAGAGCGCCCACCACTGGAACTGATAGCGGTTATCCTGCGCGAGTTGTTTTGCGGCGGCCATATCTCGTGGTTCGCCGACAACGTTGAACTGGATATCTGGGAACATATCTCGCAGGCGGTATTTTTGCAGGGTAATACTCAGGTGGGTGATGTCTATGCCTATCCATTTGCGTCCAAGCTTCTGCGCGGCGGCGATGGCGGTGCCACAGCCACAGAAGGGATCAAGTACGATGTCTCCCGGGTTACTGCTGGCCTGGATGATACGCTCTAACAGGGCAAGCGGTTTTTGTGTGGGGTAGCCTAGCTTTTCTTTTGAAGAGTTATTCAGCTTATCTATATCCCAAACATCATCAACAGGACGGCCATACTGTAAGGCTTCCTCAAGATACCGTTTTACCCGCTGGCCCCCTCCCGCATCTGATAGGACATACTTCTTTCCCTCATCATCGATTAATACCTTTTGCTTTCTTATTTTTACATATTCCTCTTCTGATTCCCAGGGAAGGGCAAAAGAGTTAAAAACCTGACTATTTGCTTTTGTATAAAATAAGATAATGTCATGTCTACTGTTAAAGGCGTCTTTTAATCTCGCATTCCAGCCTGAATAATGCCAGATAATCTCATTGCGGAAATTCTTTGGATTAAAAATAGTGTCCAGAATAATCTTGAGATAATGGCTTGCTGTAGGGTCACAATGCAGATAGAGGCTGCCTGTGGGTTTGAGGACGCGATGGAGTTCGACGAGACGAGCGGCCATCATCACAAGGTAAGCCATCATCTGGTTGGTGCCGATGAAGTCTCTGAGGGAAGCGATCATCTTAGAGACGTGATCGGGGGCCTGGGTGACTAACTCGTCGTAGGTCTCTTCGGCGGCCTGGTTCCAGTGCCAGGTGTCCTCGAAGGCGGTGATCTGCGCTTCGCTCTCGCTGCCGCTTTCGTCTTTGAAGAGGACGTTGTAGTTGCGATTGGAGTTGAATGGCGGGTCAAGGTAGATCAGGTCAACGCTTTCGTCAGGGATGTACTCACGCAAGATTTTGAGGTTGTCGCCGTAAAATAAGGTGTTTTCGGTGATCGGTTTCTGGCTCATGCCGCTTTGCCTCACATTCCATATACATTATCTTGCTGACCGGTGAGCTTATCTTAGCATAAAACTGCTTTGCTGGCTATTGGAGAAAAATAGCTGAAACACCCGAACTTATTGTGTCAGGTGGTGCAAGTTCGGGTGTTTCGTGATGCTGCTTTGAAATTGTGTGGATACTAATTGGAGGCGCTTGCCGTATTCTCGCTGTTGCTGTGCAGCATCTCTCTATACCGCCGTGCTAGCGGTGTGTCCGACTTCATCGTGTCGAGCATGAAAGCGATGCGCTTGCCGATTTGCCCGATCTCCTGGAAGCCTGCGTTTCTGAGGATGGCTATTCCAGTTGGCGTAACGCTGGTAGCATAGAATTTGGTGATGGTGACGTTTTTCTCAGCCAGTTCTTGCATGACTCGCGTAAAGCCATTGATAAGCCTGCGCCCATAGTGAGCGCGTTTAGTCGGGTCTGCCTCCGGGGTAGTTGCCATACCCATTGCTATGCATTCTACTTTGCTGCCGGGTGTGTAAGGTAGGACATCCTCGGCAGGTATCTCCCATCCTCGAATTTCGCCCCGCATGAAGCGCATAATGGTTTCATGTTTGACTGGTAATACGTTGATGAAACCAACGACTCTTCCCCGATCTCGTACTATAAAGTCGGTGTCTGGATTACTGGCTAGCCATGCACGGCGAGTGGGAATATCGTGTACTGCATCTCCAAATATGGAGGTTGCCAGGTTGTACTCATCCAGAATGTCTTCGGCGGTCGCTTTCATAAATGTTGTCCTTTGTTCTGATAGAAGTAGGTCCTGGGTTTCCATCTCTGTCATAAACTGCTCAATCAGTTTGGATTTGTGCAGGTTGTCCAGGATGTAGCCTTTGCGGTTGCCTTCTTCTAGTGACACAATTTCCTTAAATCCCAACTGTTCCAGGATGCGTTGACCGGTTGGTGTCGTTCCTACTGCATACCAGTTTTTGATATCGTATTGATGAGAAAGGGTGATTGCCCATTTGACGGTGTGTCTGAGCAAAAACATTCCTCTTTCTCGGTCTAAATCGATGTCCCCTGATTCTTCTACTGCGATACTGGCAATGTAGACGGAGAGTCGGAGTTCTGTCCATTTTTTGATGGCTGTGTTCGGAATGTCTTTCTCCCTGATTTTGTCATAGATCAGGTTGTGGATGACGCGCTCATCGAGGGGCATCATGGTCGTGCAGCCAACAAATTCTCCATCTTCCTTGATGCTCATAGTCATCTCATCGTTGATCTCTCGCCATTCCAACACCTTGCGATATGGGATAATATCCTCTTCTCCGTAAATTCTGCGTGCGTTTTCAACGGCTGCCCAGATATCGGCATTGGTAGCACGGGTGAATGCATGATGTACTGGTTTCCTCTTACTCTTTTTCCTTAGTTGCGCATGCAGTTCTATTGCTTCTTTCGGAAAAACCATCCCTCTTTTTCTGCCTTTTTTAATCTTATAGGGGATGTTGCCCGCTTCGACCTCTCGGTAGAAGGTAGTTGAGGGCATATTTAGTATCTTCATTGCCTCTTCTGCTTTAATATAATCCGTTTCCAAATGGCCCTCCTTTTGGTACTTATGTTCGCGTTTGGGAATATCATCGAAATGATTTTCTTATGAGAATTATAAATCATGAAAACAAGATATGCAATTTCGGGAATTATTTGGATTTTGGAAATTAATATGAAAAATGTTGAAATTTTGGGAATTATTGGGTATAATGGAAATAAATAGGAATGTGGAAGCTAATGACGGAGACGTTGGAGAGTTTCCAGCACCTTGAACAAACAAGGTCAAGTAACACCGGGTATGTTCCGGGGCCTTCATCCTTCTACAAACGCGCCTAAGAAGATGGGTTGACATGTCCCCGCTTCTGAATCTGAGTGGCTTACCTCAGTCAATGACAGGAAGAGATACCCCCAGAGGAGTCGTAGGTGAAGGGGCTAGACAGGCTTGAGGAATGTGCAAAGGCTATAGATGAAGGAAGGGCGTAGGAGGCTTCAGCATCGGTGAAGAGTGTTCTGGCGATTGACCCTCAAAGGAACATGGCTAACGCTCTGCTGAAGGATTTATTTCTGGCGTGGGGATGGCGCTGGTTGGTAGTGATTGCTAGTTTTGCGAAAGGGGGTGGTAGAGATGTCCAGAAAGTTTGAAGCTTATTGCTTTTTAGTGTTGACCATTATTGCCTTTGTTTTAGCCTTCATTTCCCTCGTTGTGTCCCTGTACGGGTCGTGGCAATTCCTGCATTAGCTCTGGTGTTGGCTGGTATTCGCCTCTGATGAGTCTGAAAAGTCCGAAGACGGCTAAAAAGAGACAGGATACCAGCCCGATACTATAGATAGTGATAAAGATGGGGGAATCGGGGAAAAGGTGGATTTGTGTGGCAACATCGAGGAAGAAGAAAATATAAAAGCTTCCAGCAAGACCGGCAAACAGTTCTGCGCTTCCTATGAGGCATCCTCTTCTTGTTCTTACTCTTGAAGTGGGGACATTGGTTTGCGGTGATGCGGTTGCTGTTTTTTCTTTTCTGGGAGCGGTTCTTCTAAACCCTGCGATGGTGTAAGCCAATGAGATGATGGTGAGGATGGTTGATACTAATGAAATGAGGTTGGGGATAATGTATTGAAAGAGTGGGGTTTGCAAAAAATTCATACAGCATGCTCCTTGTGTTGTCTGTCTCACCGCATTTTTCATGTGTTTCTGGTATACGTTGCTACTGCTTCTCTTGTCTAAGTATGTCCAAGTTGGGATTATTTGTCAATGGCTTACTGAGGAGTATTTTTGTGTGGGGATGGCGCAGGCTTGTTGAGAGGATGTGGAGTGAGGTGGACACCTGGGGATGTGGTGGTTGGTGATCGTGCAGATGGATGATGTGGGTCTGGTGGTGAATAGGCTGTGTGGGGTGCGGTGGTGGTACTCTGCACAGGGGAAGTGTGGCCTGCGCCAGTTGGGCGGTTGATGGGCGGCTGTGTGGGATGTGGTTCTTGTAGGTATTGGTTTTTGTAGTGCGTGTGACCAGGACATGGGCAAGTCAGTCGATTGGTTTCCTTCTCGGCATGACTTGCCCTTTTTGTGTCCAGAAGGGAGGTGCTGATGGGGTAACTATCAATCCGGGTGACATCAGTAAAGAGGCTTTTTGTCATTGGTTGTGCCTGCACGAGCAAGAGCCAGTTGGTCGTCCTGGCATATGTTTCGATGCGCCTCTGGCTCGCTGGTTGTCTGAAGTTACAGGGCAGGTGTACGGCGTCGATGGCAAGCTGTATGGCCGGGGATGCTGGGAACCCTGGCAATGGCGGCTCTTGCCACGATGGGCCGAAATCTTTACAGAGTGGAGTGAACGTTTTTTTGCTTTGCCCTTGACGGGTGAGCAGGCTCTTGAGGTGCTGGCCTCTGTTGAGTGGGAGTTGTGGCTGCTCGGTCATCGTTCACGACCGGTTGCTGAGTTGTCAGATGCAAGACAGACGAGCGTGTAAAGGAGGATGCCTATGCAAAATGTTCAATTCGATGTCCAGGGTAATAACCTGGTGATTGTTATTGACCTGAGCCAGGAGATTGGGGAGTCAGCAAGCGGCAAGTCGGTCATCATTGCTACGACGGGCGGCAATGTCTCGGTGCCGGGCTACGAAAACGTCAAGGTTGGTCTCAATGTCTACCGTCCTCAGCCTGTCAACCGGGGGCCGCGTTACACGGCAAGCCGTTAGGGGGATGCGGCAATGGGATGGAACAGGCAGCAATTCCGTGTCGAACGCAAGCCCTTGCGACATGCTCGTGTTCCGCTCGACAAGGTGTGTTGCGCCGATTGCGGTCGGGAACTGGCGGCAACGCACCCGGTGGCGCGCTTTGGAGAGCGGTGCAAATCGTGCTTTGATGCTTTCTGGCAAGAGGCGATGGTGTCAACAACAAATCATTAGCGCGCGCGCTGTCCTTTGTTGGCTCCTGGAGGTCTCTTTGATGGTTTCAGAACTGGAGGTAGTCGTTGGATGGGTCAATGATCCGTCTGGTGACAAGCCGTGAGAGGGGGTGAGAGTGGTGTCGATAATGACCTGGATGGATTTGGGGAGTTCGTTTTTGTGGGGTTGTGTGTTGTGGATTTGCGGATACTGGCGACTTGTTGCTGGGGCTTGAGATGATTGGTATGCTTCGTGCTTGGGCTACTGGCGTTTGTCTGGTGTGTGGTGGTGGTAGTGGCCGTTTGCTGCAAGCCATAAGAGGAGGACGGGTATGGAGAGAAAAACGCTGTTCTGGCTGTTCGTGGTGGTGGCCTTGTTCGTGACCTGGCTGCTGGTGCTCGGTCCGCAAGCGGTGACGACGTTCTTGCATCTGTTTTAGCTCCTGGCGCTTCGATGGGGATGTTGGCGGTATGATGAGGGTTGAGGGCAAGCTCTGGCGGCATCGGTGTGGCTATGCTCTGTGGGCGACGGTACGGGGGCGCGTTGGAGATGCGCTTGTGGTGGAATACCGCGACGGGCGTCCGGGGGTGGTGTCGCTGCCCCTGTATCACTGTCCGCAGTGTGGCAAACCCTTACGATTGTGGTGGCCGGTGGGGGAAACCACTGAAGACGGGGGGAATGCCGATTTGGAGGGCGGTTAATGGAAGGGTTCCTCTGGTGGTCATGGGGGAAGGGATTGTGTGCTCGGGTTCGTTTGTGGTTGGTGGAAGATCGCGCAAGCGAGGAAGGAAGAGGTGATGCCTATGATGTTGAATGGGTTGGTGCTCAGTGGTGATGTGCTGGAAAGCACTTTTTACGATCAGGCGACCGGCGCGCCCAAGCACGGTTACACGGTCAAGCTGACGGTGCTGGATGTGGAGACCGATGAGAAGTATGATTGCCAGTTGACCGATGGCTTTGCCATGCTGGAACAGTTGAAGGACCTCAAGCGGCAAGGCCAGCCGGTGGATGTCTTGCAGCAGGCGGCGGCGCAACTGCGCAGCGAACTGCCGCCCAAGATGACGCAGATCGCCCTGGAAGTGGTGCGCATTAAGGGCAAGAACAATTTCCTGACGCTGGTGTGTCGCTTCGCGCCAGTGCCCGCGCATGCGTAAAGGGGGTCGTCATGCAGTTGTTTCATCGTAAGCCTGCCCGTCCTGGTGGGTTATGGGTGCGTCAGGTGGAGCATGTGGTGTTGCGTATCGTCTCGCTGGCCTTTTCCCTCGGCTCGGCACATGCCATTCGCTGGTTTTTCTCCCCTCTGGATAGCGTCGACAAGTTGGAGCCGGTGATTACCTGGGTCATCGCCATCGGCTTCGGGGTGCTGGGCTACTTCGTGAGCCGTGGCCTGGCCCATCGCATCATGAACCGAGAGAAGATTTGGGCTTATGCTCCCATCTGCATCGTCGTCGAGTTTGTCGAGATGTTCTGCAACTACGCGCTGGCGGCGGCGGTGATTGCCAACGCGACCTGGTTGCACACGGTGCCTGCCGGGCAACGCTCCTTCTTGACGGTGATGACCTATATCGCCCTTTCCATCATTCCCCTGGTCTCGCTGCTGCTGGCGGTGGTCGATGTGGACTTAGAGCGCGGCAAGCAGATGGGCGGCTTTGTGATGCCCAAAGCTCAACCGAAGTGGAGCAATGGGCAGCCGGTCGTGCCCTATCAGGGGGGCTACAACGGGCAGACTGGCGCGAATGGCACAGGCAGGCCACAGGGAGGAGCTGCTCACGCTGCCGTCCCTTTAGGGGTGGTGGCTCCGGTGCCGTAGGGCTGTCGCTTGACCCACGAACGGGAACCCTCGTGATCGGCAAGGGGAAACGCTTGAGCAAGCAAGAGGCGGCGCTGGTGCGGGCGGCACAGGGCAGCGGGCAACCGGTGGTGTTCGCTGACCGGCACCAGTGGCGGCACTTTCAACGCCATCCCTGAGCCTGTGCTGTGTTCTGTAAAACGCGTCGTAGCGGTCTTCTCTCTCTGCGGCGCGCTTTCTGTTGTGGAATGGAGGTGCTGGCCTATGAGCAACAGCGATGAGGAGCAGATGGACTATGGACGCATCAAGCAACTGGCGAAAGCGCAGGGCGTTTCGATCAATGACCTGATCGTGCTGGCCCCGCAGAATGACCCGTTCTACACGGGAACGCCCAACGATTGGGCGCTCGGTGAGTGGTTCGCCAGCATGTGGCGGCACTTCGGACTCGAACGCGCCCACCTGCGTCGGGTGCATTACCAGTTAGTGAGCCAGGACCCACCCGTGCAACTGCCCAACGGCAAGCCGTATGAAAACACGATTGAGTGTTGGGACATTCTCAACCTGGCCTCGAAGGCGGCGCGTTACCTGCGGCTGGTCGACCCGGAAGCTTTCAATGATCGTCGCACCCCCGACGTTATCCTCTACGCGAAGGACTGGCATTCGAGCAGTCCCTCGGTGTGGGTTTACAATCCCTCGCACAAACTGGACCTGAAGTTGCCTGATTTCCCGCCTCTGCCTGCCTATGCGGTGGATGGCTACGCAGTCAATCAGCCCTATCACCTGGAAGTCTGGTGTGAGAAATCAACGATGAACGATATCCTCATCCCGCTTTGCCAGCAGTACCAGGCCAACCTGCAAACGGGCATGGGCGAAATGAGTATTACGGCTACACTCGCGCTGGTGCATCGACTCAGCGAAGCAGGCAAAGCGGCGCGTATCCTCTACGTCTCCGACTTCGACCCTGCCGGGCAATCGATGCCGGTGGCCGTCTCGCGCAAGATCGAGTACTTTGTCAGGACGCTGGGTCTCGATCTGGATATCCGCCTCTTCCCGGTGGTGCTCACGCTCCAACAGGTGCAGTACTACGGGCTTCCGCGCACCCCGATTAAAGAAACCGAGCGGCGGCGCGTTGGTTTTGAGGCCCGGCATGGCGAAGGGGCGGTGGAGCTTGACGCGCTGGAAGCGCTCTATCCGGGGGAGTTAGCGCGGGTGCTGAGCTACCTGCTCGACCACTACTATGACGCTACGTTAGAGGGGCGCATTCAGCAGCAACGCCAGGCCCTTCAGCAGCAGTTGAGTGTCGCGTGGCAGCAGGTGATGGGCAGCTACCAGTCAGAAATCTCCGTGTTGCGCGCCGAGTATGACCAGATACGCGCCGATCTGGAGACGCGCCTGGGCGACTTCAGCGAGCGGTTACGAAGTCTCTGGCAAGCCATGCGCCGAGACCTGGGTGAATACACCTCCCTTGCCGAGAACTACCCGGTGCCAGAAGCCAGTTGGGGACAGGAGCTAGGCGAAGGTCTCTACAACAGCCTGCGCGACTACATGGAACAGGTGGAAGCCTACAAACAGTTCCAGGGTCGCATGTAGGAGCCTGGGATGTACGGGATAACGGCGGAAGTGGTGCGTGGCTATGCTTCCTGGTTCGTGCATGTCTGGGACTATTATGCCGTACAGCAAGCCGATGGTTCCTATCGCCCCTCGTATACTCGGCTGTCCCTCGCACGGCTGGCCGATCACCTGCTCGGACGCTACACCCTGGGCACCTATGTGCTGGATGCTGCCGCAACCTGCACCTTTGCGGTCTTCGATGCCGATATGCTGGATGGGCTGGAGCGGCTGGGAGGTCTGGCGGCGGAACTGGCCGCGCAAGGGGTGGCGTCGGTGCTGGAAGCCAGTCGGCGCGGCGGCCATCTGTGGGTCTTTCTGCAAGCACCAACAGCGGGGCGGCTGGTGCGGGCGTGGCTGGTGCCGCATGCGCTGGCGTATGAAGTCGAACTCTACCCCAAACAAGAGAGCTTGCGCGCGGGTGGCATTGGCTCGCTGGTGCGCTTGCCGTTAGGGGTACACCGGCAAAGTGGTGGCTGGTATCCCTTTCTGCATGTCGGGCCGGATGGTCTGCTTTGGCCGGTGGGGGAAACGGTAGCCGACTGCTGCGCCTGGCTGCGCGCCTCGGCTTCACGGGTGGGGGTGCCTGCGGATGTGGCCGATGGGCAAGCGGATGATCTGAGCGGGGTGAGGGTTCCAACGAATGGTATGGGAGAGCCTGTGGGGCGTGGGATCATTCGGCAATGGTGCCGCTCACAAGACATCTTCGCGGCGATTGGCAGCTACACGCGCCTGGATAGCCGGGGCGTTGGTCGCTGTCCCCTGCCGGGACATCACTACCGGGGGGATGTGCGCCCCAGCTTGCAGGTCTTCGGCGGGGATGACCCTCACTGGTACTGCTACACCTGGCAGCGAGCCGGTGATGTCTTCGACTTTTTGCGGTTCTATCATGGTCTCTCAGTGCAAGAGGCGTGGCAACGCTTGCAGCAAGGGAGGCTGCTCTAATGACAAAGTGGTGAGAGACGGATGGAAGGGGGTGGTCAGATGCGTCGAGTGTTGGTGGGGGTTTGTCTGGTGCTCCTGGGTGTGTTCGTGGTGGCTTCCTGGCTGGCTGACGGTGGTCAGCTTCCTCTGTTTGCCCCTCTGGTGTCAGCCGGCACTTCCTCAACGGTGATCGGCGCGCCTTCGGTGTCGGCGTCTTTTATCGACCGGGTGCTGGCGGCCTATCAGTCTCCGGCTGTGGGCCTGGGCCAGGCACTTTATGACGAGGGGGTCGCCGCTGGCATTGACCCGGTGTACGCGCTGGCTTTTTTCTGGCATGAAAGCACCTTTGGCCGTTATGGATGGGCCAGGGTCAATCACTCGCTGGGCAATATTCGCTGTTCGGCGGGTTATGCCTGTCGGGGCGGCTATCGCTCCTATGCGACGTGGCAGGCGGGTTTTGCGGACTGGTACCGACTCATTCGCGATCTGTATGTCAATCAGTTGGGTTTGCAGACGGTGGCCCAGATTGTGCCGGTCTATGCGCCCTCTGCTGACCACAACGATGTGCAAGCCTACATTCGGGCTGTCGAGCAAGCGGTGACGGACTGGCGCGCCGGTCGGGTCACGGTGCTGGCGGCATATGGCTTGCTCTAAGCCAGAAAGGAGTCTGAGATGGACAAGAAAACGGTGC
>Ga0209061_1005719_pt1 | contig 10612 bp, 3 predicted proteins | sample Coa_R1_10_FD_187157 | JGI IMG/M metagenome (GOLD analysis project Ga0209061, IMG submission 187157) | Surface soil microbial communities from Centralia Pennsylvania, which are recovering from an underground coalmine fire - Coalmine... | ecosystem: Environmental > Terrestrial > Soil > Unclassified... | reverse complement strand
GAACGCGATCGAACTCGTCAAGGCGCTCCCTGCGAATTCTACTGTCCACCTCGTCACCCACTCACGCGGCGGTCTCATTGGCGAACTCCTCTGTCGCGGCCAGATGTCGGATCAGGCCGATCCCTTCTCGGAAAGCTTAATCGACAAGATTTTCGCCGATGAACAGGTAAAGCGTGGAGTGGCCCGCGATGAGCTAAAAAAGCTCAACATACTCCTGAAAGAAAAAAGGATCAACGTCCAGCGATTTGTACGTGTGGCTTGCCCAGCGCGCGGCACTACTTTGGCCTCCTATCGTCTCGACCGGTGGCTCTCCATGCTGACCAGCGCGCTTTCCTTCATTCCTGCACCTCTCGCAGTGAGGGGCATGATAGACGTTCTGAAGGATCTTCTGGTCGCCATAGTGAAGCAGAGAGCAAATCCGTCCCTTCTGCCCGGTATAGAGGCCATGATGCCCGATTCTCCTTTAATCCGGCTATTGAATTATGAGACGCGCAAAACGGATGCCGATCTCTCGGTCATCAGCGGCGATCTGATATCGGAAGGGTTTTTTAAGTCGCTTGCCCTCGGCCCGGTGCAACGGTTCTATGGGGGAGCGCATGACCTGGTTGTCAACACGGCGTCCATGGACGGCGGGACCGAACGCAAACAAGCGCGAATTTTTCTTGACAGCGGCACGGATGTTACCCATTTCAAATACTTCATCAATAAGAACACAAGAAATCTGATCCTTGCCGGTCTGCAAAGGAGCGACGATTCGGACGGCGGCTATGCGAAGCTGGAACGCAAAGAAGTTGAGATCCCGTCTCGTTCGCTGCGCGGCTCGGAAGGCCCCCGGCCGACAGTATTCATAGTTCCCGGACTGATGGGTAGTCACCTGAGCGCTGACGGTAAACGTGTCTGGCTCGACCTCGCTGGAATAGTCGATTCTGGATTTGACCGCCTGGCTTTAGGTCAAGAGAATGTAAAACCCGAAGCGCTGATTGCAAGCATTTACGAGCCGCTCATTACGTTTTTGAGCACTACCCACGATGTAATGGCGTTTCCCTACGATTGGCGGCTTAGCATGCAGGTCGAAGCCCAACGCTTGGCCCAGGCGATTAATGAAAAACTCGATCGGGCGGGACGAATCAGCCAATCCGTCAGCATACTTGCACACGGTACCGTAGGCCTACTGTTGCGAGTAATGAATGACCAGTTCCCGGCGGTTTGGAGCCGGGTCAAGAACAGCCATGGACGCATCGTCTATTTAGGCGCTCCGTTCGGCGGTGCATACGAGATGGCACGAATTCTGACTGGCGACTCACGCTTGACGCAATTCTTGGAATTAGCCGCCGGGACTCAGGTTCGCGGCATACTGGCACAATTTCCCGGCCTGCTCGAAACGCTTCCGGCTCCGCTAATGCTTCCAGGGGCTTGGGAGCAAATGCGGCGTGTAGCGCACCCACCTTCCATGACGAAACTAAGCGCGGCGGCCGAAACCCGCGGCATCCTGGATCGCGCTAGTGTCGATCGCGAGGTTGAGTCGTATATCGCCGGCTTTGCGCACTGGACGGCTGCAGGTATCGACCCTACTCTTCACGAGTTCGTACCGACCTTGCAAGGCGACGGCCTCGCGCCCTGGAGCACGGCCATACCTGCTGGCATTTCTGTCTTCTATACGCAGACTCTGAACGGAGATCTTGCAAAAGATCGTGCCAACTTTCCCGCGATTCTCGATCTGCTGCGCACCGGCTCTACGAAGTTGCTGGCCAGTCAACCGCCGCTCACGGCACGCGAAGTGCGCGCACTCGGGGCGCTACCGCCAGATGCGATTGACACGTTCCCCGATGCAAACTCACTGGCCGCGGCAGCCCTGGTAGGAAGTTTGATTCAAAATCAGATAGCTCCGGTTACCCGCGTCAAAGTAAGCATCGCAAATGGCAACATCGCATTTGCCAGATATCCGGTCGTGGTCGGCCATTACACGGGCGATCCGCTTGTGGGCTCCGAAGCAGTGCTCGATACCAAACTGAAGGGCCGCCTGAACAGGCGGTATGCCTTGGGTTTATATCCGGGTGAGATTGGCACCTCAGCCGTGTTTCTGGAAGCATCTCCCGATACGAATCAGGTCACTGGCGCCGTTGTGGTCGGCCTCGGGCGCGTGGGCGATCTGAAATCTAAAATGCTGGAGCGCACCTTTGCGAACGGTGTGCTGGAATATGCGCTGACTCTCGCGGAGCGAACGTCGCTGGCCCAGCGAGAAACAGAAACGATCGGCGCCAAACTAAGCACCTTGTTAATCGGAACATTGGGTGGCGGTATCAGCAAGGAAGAAAGTGTTGCCGCGCTGCTGCGAGGTGTCATAGCTGCGAATGCAAGCCTCGAACAACGCGGCGCTACCGCTGTGCCCGTCCGAATACAGGAACTCGAAGTGATCGAATTATGGGAGGAGAGCGCTATTCGAGCTGCGCGTGCGCTTGAAAAGCTAAAAGCCGCGCCGGACGTCCAAATGTTGCTGGATGCAGACGTCCTGGTGCAACAGAGGCCGGGCGGTTTGCGCGGCGTGGCGCCGGACGAAAGGGAAGACTGGTGGAGCCGCATTCGTGTCACGGCCAAGCCCGACCTGGTGGCCGGTGTCCCCTCGGCCCGTACCGCCTCCATTCGATTTGATGTAATCACCAATCGCGCCCGTACGGAGGTGGAACTTGTTCCGTCGGAACGTGTCGCTCTCGACCGTTTTGTAAAACGCGCTGCAGCGTCCGCTGTGCCCGATCGGCAGATTGCGCGCACTCTATTTGAAATGATGATTCCAAATCGCCTGAAGGAACTGGCGCCCGATCTCGGACAGACCGTCGTTGTATTAGACGAGGAAGCTGCGCAGTATCCCTGGGAATTGCTCGAAAACGGCTTCGCACTGGATCGCGAACCGGTTTCCGTCCGGAGTGGCTTCATCCGCCAACTCGAAACGCAGCAATTCCGGGAGATCGTTGTCCAGGCACAAGAACCACGGGCGCTGGTGGTCGGCGATCCCTTAACAACAAAATACTCACGCTTACCAGGCGCACGCAGCGAAGCATTTGACGTAGCACGTGTATTGGGCCGTCAGAAGTTTGAAGTGGTTTCTGAAATCAATACCGACGCGGTTTCGATTCTGAACTCACTTTATGCAAACTCCTATCGCATTCTGCATCTGGCGGGGCACGGCGTGCACAAGTTCGAAATCTCGCCCGCACAGGAGTGCGTGCCTGCTGAAACAGTCAGTGGAATGTTAATCGGCGATGACCAGTTCCTCACGCCTGCATTCATCAACCAGATGCGTCGCGTACCTGAACTCGTATTCATCAATTGCTGCCATTTGGGACGCATGGATACAACAGCGAGCGCCAAAGCGGTTTTGCCTGATGATGATCGCCACCAACTTGCGGCCAATCTAGCTGTGCAGTTCATTAGTATTGGAGTCAAGGCAGTGATCGCGGCTGGTTGGGTGGTGGACGACGCTGCGGGTAAGACCTTTTCTGAGTCTTTCTATAAATCATTTCTCTCCGGCCATACGTTTGGACACGCAGTGCAGTTAGCCCGCCGCACAACTTACGAACAGCATCCCGGGGTGAATACCTGGGGGGCTTATCAATGCTACGGCGATCCGGGTTTCAGCGTGCACTTGGATGGGGCCCGCGATGGCGGCGGCGGCTCGCCCCAATCTTTCTTTGCGCCAACCCAATTCGCGGTTGCAATCGACAATCTGGCAAGGGAAGCAAGTTCAGGGTGGAAGCTTGAATCAATCCCCGCACGTTTGCAAGCAACGTTGAGCAAGGCTCAGCCAGGTTGGTTGGACCGCGGCGACGTGAACTACGCACTCGGCAACGTATACGGCGAGCTGGGCGAATTCGACAAAGCGGTCGAGTGTTATGAGAAGGCAGCAAAGAACAACAAGGCCGAAGGCGCCGTCAAGGGGCTGGAGCAGGCTGAGAACTTGCGAGCGCGGGGCGCCATTGCAGCGTGGCAAAAAGGCAGCATCACGGAAACGCAGGCGCTCGAAAAAATCGATCATGCTATTGAGGCGCTGAAACGTTTACTTTCGTTCGGCGAATCTGCCGAGCGTTTTGGGTTGTTAGGCAGCGCTTACAAACGCAGAGCGCTCGTTTCGCAAGGCGAGGAAAGAAAGACCTCATTACAGGAAATGACTCATTACTATAAATCCATGGCAGAGTTCAAACCGCAAACTGGTAGTTATTCCTCTGCGCTACTGAATTGGTTGACCTCGCAGATTGTTTTGAGTTGGGCTGATCCAAATCAGCCTCACTCGGTCGACAAACACGTCCAGGAAATTCTCGCTACAGCAGCGAGTGCCGTCGCAAAAGATCCCGATTTCTGGACGATGGTGCTAGAGCCCGATTGCAAACTCGTTCTCTATCTTGCGGCGAAGAATCCTTCCGACGAGGAGATACTCACCATTGCCAAAGCCTACAAGAAAGCGACAACATGGGCCGGCAGCATGCGCGAGGTGCGAACCATCTCCGAACACCTCGAATTTTTGTTGGCGATGGCCCAAGACAAACCGGCAATGGCCGATCACTTACGCCAATGTATCGATTATGTATGTGGCCGATCGGCTTCCTAGAATTCGGCTCTTTCGATAGACCAGCCCTGATCCTAGCGCGAACGCCTCAACACTTCAAACTGAACTGACGCCACTCGCCGGCGATTGCAGCAAGTTCTCAATCCGGATTGGCAGATCTCTTACTCTTATTCCGGTGGCATGATGAACTGCATTGGTGATGGCAGCGGCGATACCGGCTAAGCCGATCTCGCCGACGCCACGGGCTCCTAGCGGATTCAATTCATAGTCGGGATAGTCGAGGAATGTAACATCAATTTCTGGCGTGTCGGCATTTACCGCAACCACATAATCCGCCAAATTGTTGTTGACGGGAGCGCCCGAACGCTCGTCGTACATGGTCTCCTCAAACAGCGCCATTCCCACGCCCATCATCACGGCGCCCTCAATCTGGTTGCGGGCGGCGCGCGGGTTCAGCATGCGTCCGGCATCGATCACAGTGACCACACGGCCCATTCGCAGACGTGCAATTTCCGGTTGCCACGTCACCTCAGCAAACTGCGCGCCATATGAATGGAAGGACAGCTTTGGCTTCGGGTCGCCGAATGTCCCTTCCGATTTGCCCGTTCCCGAGACCGAGTTAATTTGCGCAGCTTGCAAAATTCGGCCCATCGGGACTGCGTTTTGCGCATGGCCCTTCACGCGAACCGTGCCGTCTACGAATTCCAGCTCTTCCTGCTTCCTGTTCTTGAACGGAGAACCATCTGCCTTTACTGCCGCTACCAACATTGCAGTACATGCGTTCCGCGCCGCTTCCAGCACAGCCGGCGTCATCGAGGCGGTTACCCACGAACCGCCTGAAATCGGCCCTGGAGGAAGAGAGGAGTCTCCCAATACAACGTCAATCTTGGTCAATGGAATACCGGTTACATGGCTCACAACCTGCGCCATAACGGTGTATGTGCCGGTCCCGATATCTTGCGTCCCACAAGCCACTCGCGCGGAACCGTCTTGCCGCAGCTCCACCGTCGCGGCCGTCTCAATGCGGGCCGCGATCCAGGAACACGCCGCCACGCCCCACCCGATCGTGAGACCATCGCGCTTCATCGATCCGATCTCAAGTGTTCGGTGGGACCAGCCAAACTTCTGTGCGCCTACCGTTAGGCACTCTTTAAGATGGCGCGATGAGAAGGGAATGTTCAAGCTTTCGTCTATGGACGGCTCATTCATCAGCCGCAGTTGGACTGGATCTATCTTCAGCTCTAACGCCAGTTCATCCATGGCGGACTCGAGAGCAAAAAGCCCCGGCACCGCGCCGGGTCCTCGCATCGCAGTAGGATTGCCCACGTTGCGGCGAACCAACCCGCCGGTCACAAGCAGATTGGGCGTGCTGTAGAGAAATGGCGTGATTTCACCACATCCCTCGTCATAGTCATCCAGTATCGATGTGTGGTTTACGTAATCCTGCTGCACCGCGGTCAGCTTTCCATCGGCTGAAGCCGCTAATTGGATCCGCTGCTCAATGGCGGGCCGGTGCCCAACGTTCTGGAACATCATGGGACGGCTCACCACCAGCTTCACCGGACGCCTCAGGTTGCGTGAGCAGGCGGCCGCCAGCACCGCATGGGGCCACGGCCAGAGTTTACCTCCGAATCCGGATCCCAGAAATTTTGTGATCACCTGAACTTGTTCGGGCGGAACACCTAACATTGCCGCCATAACGTCACGATGATTCACTACCGCCTGAGACGTCTCATAAAGCGTGTACTTTTGCCCGTCGTAGACCGCTACCGAAGCATGGAGCTCAATTGGATTGTGGGTCTCGACCGGAATCTTGTAAACCGCATCCACTTTCGCGGGCGCTGCTTTTAACGCGGCTGCGGTATCACCGCGCTTGCTCTTCTCCTCCGGCTTTGCGGTCGTGAGCGGCAACGTGAGTAGCTGGCCGGACAAGACCGGCTGATCTCTGCGATAACTCACCTTCACCTTGTCAGCCGCGGCATGCGCTTGTTCCATCGTTTGCGCCACCACGACTGCCACGTATTGCCCGTAGTAGCGTATTGTGTCGTCCGCAAGCGGCGGACGTCTCTCATCCACCACCATGGAAAATCCGTCTGAGGGCGGTACGCGATACAGCTTGCCAATCGTCTCGCGTGTGTAGACGGCGACCACGCCGGTCATCTTTTCCGCGACCGACGTATCCATCCTGCTGATCGTCCCATTGGCCACCGTGGCACACACTGGCCAGGCGTACAGCAGGCCGGGGAAATGATGATCGGAGGCGTACATTGCCGATCCGCTCACCTTCAAAGGTCCGTCGATACGCGGCGTTGGGACGCCGATTACTTTGGATTCCTGTATCTGTTCCAATGTTGTGTTCCTAAGCCGTTTGGCTTACCTGCCCGAGCGCATGCACCAGGCAGCGCTGGGCCAATTCCACCTTGAAGCCGTTCTGGCTCTGCGGCTTGGCACCGAGCAGCGCGGCCTTCGCGGCCTCCCTGAAGTTTGCCACTGTCGCCGTCTTTCCTGCCAAGGACTTCTCGGCTTCGACAGAACGCCAGGGCTTCGTTCCCACACCGCCCATCGCTATGCGGACAAATTCAATACGACCGGCCGCATTCTGCTTCATCACAACGGCCGCCGAGGCGAGCGCAAATTCATAGGAAGCGCGATCCCGCAGCTTCAAGTAAATGCTCCTTGCGGCCGTCGGTAGAGCCGGCAGGGTCACGTGCGAGATCAGATCGCCCGGCTCCAACACGGTCTCTCGCTCTGGCGTTGAGCCAGGCACGAAATAGAAATCGTCGATTCGAACAGAGCGCTTGCCCTTGACACCTTCGATGTGTACGATTGCTTCCAGCGCCGTCAGCGCTACGTTCTGGTCTGATGGATTGGTAGCGATACAATGCTCGCTCGTTCCCAAGATGGCCAGCATTCGGTTGAAACCGGTAATTGCCGGACAGCCGGTGCCCGGCTCGCGCTTGTTGCATCGCGAGGCGGTGTCGCGATAGTAAACACAGCGAGTCTTCTGCAGCAGGTTTCCTGCCGTAGTCGCCATGTTACGTAACTGCGCCGATGCACCGGAGAGCAACGCCTGAGATAGAACTGCGTATTGGGCCTTCACCGTCTCGTGGTTTGCTACATCGGAATTGCGCGCCAGCCCACCGACCAGTAGACCGCCATCGGGCATTTTCTCGATGCGGTCCAAAGGTAGGCCGTTGATATCCACTACCTGCCTGGGCCGTTCGACGTTCAGCTTCATGTAGTCGATGAGATTCGTACCGCCTGCGATAAAACGAACGTCCGCGCCGTTTTGCGCAGTCTTAGAGCGCGCTTGTGCCTGAATCGCATCTGGCACGCCCCGCGCCGTCGTCAATTGGAAAAGTTCCATACGCTCCCTAGGAAGTGCGCCGGCAAGCCTGCACAGCAGCAACAATGTTGGGATAAGCGCCGCAGCGGCAGATGTTGCCACTTAGGGCTTCCTTTACATCGGCATCTGTCGTCCCCCAAGGCTCGCGTAGCAACGCCACGGCTGACATGATTTGCCCGGAGGTACAGTAGCCGCACTGGTATGCGTCGTGTTCTACGAATGACGCCTGCATCGGGTGCAGGTGGTCCGGTGCTCCCAGACCTTCGATGGTGACGATATCTGTATTTTGGTGCATTGCGGCGAAAGTCAGACAGCTGTTCACGCGGCTTCCATTAATATGCACTGTACACGCGCCACATTGGCCGTGATCGCAACCCTTCTTGGTTCCCGTTAAATGCAGACTTTCTCGCAACGTGTCGAGCAATGTCGCCCGTGGATCGATCTGTACTGTCGCAGTCTTGCCGTTGACCCTTAAAGTCACCTGAATCGAGCCAGGGATTTCTTCGGCCAACAGTGCCGGCTGCGTGGATGCAGGGCTCGCGGCAGCTAGCGGAGCTAATGTCGCGGCTGCAGTGATTACGCCGGCAGTCTCCATGCCCGATAAGAATGTTCTGCGGCTTAGAGACTTCGAAGAGCCAGCCTCTTGACTATCTTGATCGTTACCGGCCATCAATCACCTCCTGTTGACGTTTATTAAAGACCAGTCTACGCCTCGGGGTTGACCGTTGTTGATTCCTTGCTCAAACGCCCAAGTAGACGCACAAGAGCCTCGACGTGCGGCGGCTTAAACACGGTCATGTGGTTGCCCGGGGCATGCACGAGAGAGAGATGGGGCGCCCACTGTTTCCAGGCTTGGAGCGCTTTCTCTTGCCTACACTGGTCGGCAGCCCGCTCGAGTCGTCCATCGTCCACAAGTACTAAATGCATCGGACCTTTGTAGACGCTTGCAGGTCGATAAGGCGTGCGGATGGACATGCCGAATGTATGCAGCGACCCCCGAATACTATCCGGACGGGAGCGGCGAGGCATAAGACCCTCTCTAATGAGCAGTTCATGCAGTAAGCTAATTCCTTCGGCTTCATTGCGGCATTCGAGATCACTTCGCTGAAGTGGTAAAGGGCGCCCCAACATCAACTCAAAAATTGCGGTCCACTCCATCATCACGTCAACACGGCTGTACTCTCGCAGCGCGGCTTGACTCTCATCCGGAGGATCGCTGTCCACGATGGTGAGCGAGGCGAGAGGACGGCACTGCTGAGACAACTGCCGGGCCATCTCGAAAGCGATCCAACCGCCGAAAGAATGTCCCAGAAGGTGAAGTGACCCGGACGGGTATAGTTCCTCAATTGCACGAAGATAACTTTGTGATGCCGCCTCGACGCTGGAGTGTGGAACGAGCATGCCATCGACGCCCCGCGGCTGTAACCCAAATACAGTCCACTCCGTGTCTAAGGAAGCAGCGAGATCGTTGAAGCTGGTGATACTGGCGCCCGCACCAGGAATGCAGAAAAGCGGCGCCTGGGCGCTTCCAAGTCCACCCTGCAATTTGAATAGCGGTGAATAGGCCTTGAGCGCGTCTGTCGAATCCGTGTTCGTTTCGCGCATGGCCCGGCAGAGAGCCCGCCCAAGAACTGCAATGTTAGGGCTTTCGATCATCGATAAATGCGTACCCGGAACAGGAGTTATATGTAGCCGGGTCTTAGGAACAACAGTGTGCCAACCGCGAGCGGGGCTGTTAGCGGCTTGCTCCTCTGACGTAAAGAGATAGACAGTAATCGGAAGCGGCTGGGCCGTATATTGTTTAGCTGCTGAGGCATATGAGTGCATACGAGCTAAGGAGCTGCGGATCTGGATAGCCGTTGCGTTATCCAGGTGTGAAGGCAGGAGCGACAATTCCTGGCACGCCTTGACAAGCTCCTCAAAATTCATCGTCGAGGAACGGGCCTTGAGGAGATCGACAGTGACTCGCCTTTCAGCGGTCGCATTCGGAGCCTGCTGAATGAAAACTAAGAGCTGCTCCTTATCTTCGAAATCGGCAGACGATTCCTTCGATGCGGCACTTATTCCAGGAAGATAAGTGCTATCTAACAGCGCGAGAAATTCAACGGCTTGATCGGCGCCGATAAGCTGCGTTGCGATCTCGTAAGCCAGGAGTCCCCCAAAAGACCAGCCGCCAATCCGGTATGGGCCGGTTGATTGTACAGCGCGAATCATTTGCACCATGAGCCGTGCCATTGTCTCCACTGTTTTAAGTGAAGGACTGTCGAGGGACCTGGATGGCAAGCCGTAGATTGGAATTTCCACGTCAATGTAAGGAGCAAGGGCGGCTGCGTAGAGCAGTTCACCCGCGCCGCAATGTGCCAGAAACAGTGGAGGGCCGCCGCTGCCTTCTTTGATGAGAATCGCCTGAGTGGTCGACGCGGGCTGGCTGGTCAGATCTCGTGCGACCACAATTTCAGCGAGAGAGGCGATTGTAGGATGTGTGAATAGATCGATGGCCAGTATGCTGATTCCCGCTTTTGCGAGCAAGGCAACTACCCGTACGGCTAGCAGCGAATGTCCGCCCAGCGAGAAAAAATGATCGTGCCGGCCTACCCGTTCCAGCTTCAGCACCTCGGCCCAGATTGCGGCCAACCTGCTTTCCACCTCCCCTTGCGGCGGCTCGTAGCTCGAAGTCGAGTAAGCGCCCGCTTCCGGCGCCGGCAGCG